>Ga0247608_10001069_pt1 | contig 39914 bp, 32 predicted proteins | sample 176DNAGHGlowgp2_FD_193490 | JGI IMG/M metagenome (GOLD analysis project Ga0247608, IMG submission 193490) | Sheep rumen microbial communities from Palmerston North, Manawatu-Wanganui, New Zealand - 1766 DNA GHGlow gp2 | ecosystem: Host-associated > Mammals > Digestive system > Stomach > Rumen ...
CATCGCGAAACGTTGTCCGAAAGCCTGCACGGCAGCTGTTAAAAATGGAATCTCATATCTGCTCATAACAAGTATTGGTTCTTCCTTATCTCAAAATGCAAAGATACACTTTTTCCGATGAACAGCCATCACCTTGCCGCATTTTTTTCAACATACAAACTGTTTGTCAATAGTGCTGTGCATGCCTCGGAGAGGTGTCACGCACGCGATATAAGCATCTCGAAAGGATGCGACCAAATGCTATAACCACTCAAAACTCCCTTTCCCCGCGCCGATCTCGAAGTGGCATTTGGCGATGCCGAGGTCGAGTTTGGCATAGCCGATGAGGGAGAACTTCGCCTTGGCCTCCACGCGGTTGCCATCATGCAGGGCAAACACGAACTTCTGCTGGTTCACGGCCGTGGGTGCCAACAATGCTGCCTCCACGCCACGCCCGAACCACGCGGGGAAGGGCTTTCCGTGGTCGGCGGTGCGGCGGTCTTCTGTCACGTCGCCAACAGTCCGTTTCTGCGGGTGCTGCACCCCTTGGTTGGCACCGTATCCGAGCGACACCACGCAAACGAGTGTCTCGCCGTCGTCCACCTTGTACTGGTCGGGCTGTTTGCGGAAGGAGAGTCCCACCCAGCAGGTGTTCAGTTCGAGCGTTTGCGCTACCAGGATCACCTTCTCGCCGTAGTAGCCGAGTTTCACATCGTCGCCCTTCTTGCAGATCATGGCGATGTAGTTGCGCACGCCGCGGAACTTGCCGTACTTGGCCATCCCGCCGGCAAAGGCGTTGGGTTCCTCTGTCACTAACTGTATATGCAATCCACCCTCGCGGTTGCACTCGTCGATGAGGGTTTGCAATTGCTGTACTTTCTCCGCCTCGATGGGCTTTTCAATGTATTGCCGCACGCTGTGGCGGGCAATGATAGCTTCTTGTAAGGTCATAGCAGTATGATGTCGTCCTCTTTATTTGTACAAAAACCTGCGTATCGACCGTTTGGGGGTCTTCGCGAATTCCTGCTCCACCGTTTCAATGGCGGAAACACGCTCGTATTTGGCCACCATCGTGTTGAGGGTTTCCAAATTTTTCTGCATCTGCTCTTCGACGGTGATTTTCGACCAGTCGAAAGCAGGATCAGGATAGACAAGCGCCACAAGCTTTCCCTTACGGCCTACCACCACATTCTCACCCACACCGGGCAACGTGCTGATTTTCGACTCCAATTCTTCCGGATAGATGTTTTGTCCGCTTGAGGTCAGAATCATCGCCTTGGAACGGCCTTTAATGTAAAGGTTGCCCTGCCTATCCATAAGCCCGAGGTCACCTGTGTGCAGCCAACCATCGTTGTCTATGGCGGATTTCGTGGCCTCCTCATTCTTGTAATAGCCCTGCATCACGTGTTCACCGCGGAACAAAATCTCGCCGACTTCATGCTGCGGATCCGGCGAGTTGACAATCACCTCGTTTCGGGTCACCACCTTGCCGCAAGATCCGATCGGTTGCTTGTACCAGTGCTCGTAACTCACCAACGGGCCGGCTTCGGTCATGCCATAGCCCACCACCAGCGGGAACTTGATACGACGCAGCACTTTCTCCACATTGGAGTTCAGCGCGGCACCGCCCGTGATCAGCCAAATCAGGTTGCCGCCAAATGCATTCATCAGCTGGCTGTAGATCTTCTTCTCTACGATTTTACACAGCACTGGCGTGTTCCACAACGCCCTGACCCCAGGTTTTCTCAATGCCGGAAATATCTTCGAATGGAAGATTTTCTCAATCACCAACGGCACCGTCAAAATCATGTAAGGTTTCGTCTCGGAGTAGCATTTCAGCAACGTCGCGGGCGAGGGAGTCTTTCCGAGGAAATAAACATGGCAGCCGCCCGCCACTTGATAGAGGAACTCGATAGTCATGCCGAACATGTGGGCCAATGGCAACATGCAGACCTCCGTCCAACCGGCATGATTGGGAATCTCCTCCTGGCTGTACTGCACGTTGGCGGATATGTTCCGGTAAGTCAGCATCGCACCGCGCGGCGCACCCGTGGTCCCTGACGTGTAGTTGATGATCATCAGTTCGTCAAGGTTGTCGGTAGGCAGTTTGATGTCCTCTCGGCTCAACCCGCGTGGATAACGGTCGCGGAAAAGGTCGCGGAACTGCGCGTATGCGGTCTCCTGTTGTTCCGTACGAGCATAAAGCAGCTGGAAATCATTCGTGTCAACAACGAGATTCACATTCTCAAGATGCTGGATGTCAATATTTTTCCAAACATTTTGGCTGACAAACATCGCCTTGGCATCCGAGTGGTTAACTAATCCCTCAATGTCGGCCGGTGCAAAAGCGTCCATAATGGAAACAATGACGCCCTGGTTGGTGGCAATGGCCAGCAACGCCACCGCCCAGTTGGCACAGTTCCGACTGCAAATGACCACCTTGTCGCCACACCCTACCCCAGCCTGCTCCAGCAGAATCTGAAGCTTGAACATCTGCGCGGCCATCTCACCATAGGTGTAACTTGTGGTGCCGTTGTAATCGGTCAACGCCGGCGCATTCCAATTTTCAGGAATCGTTCGGTTATAATAAGTGAAAAAATGTCGTGTCGGTTCAACCTGTTTTTTTTCATTCTTCATAAAAATCGTATTAATTTTCAACACAGAAATCCTTTATTTAAAGCCTGCAAAAATAATTAAAAAAATGACATGATAGGATAATGACTTCGGCAAAAAGAATGGCTAATCGTATTATTTTTGCGATGAATCATAAAGATAATTTTTTAACTATGTCACTTTTTAAGGCAGTGCTGACATGTGAAATAAAAAATTCCGCATGTTATTGTACTTCAAATTGTTACATTATGCTTTGATAATTTCATACTTACGACAATTATGGATGGATATTTACACTTTTTCAGAAAAAACAGCCCCCTGAAAAGAATCTTGACAATTTTGCTGATGGCGTTATGCTGGCTTCTTTCTCCCCTGTCACTGACGGCTCAGCATACAACATCCGCCATCTCAGGAAATGTCAGCGACGGCAAAACCCCTATCCAGGAGGCTGTGGTGACCATCGTTCATGAACCTACCGGCACGCACTACTACGTGTTCACGAACAAACAGGGCAACTACGTCATTAACAACATCTTGGTCGGAGGCCCGTACACCGTCAGGGTGGAGCGTCTCAACTACAAATCCCTTGTTGTCCAAGGAGTTGAGGCGCCTATCGGTGAGACGGTAGTGGTGGATGCGATATTAAATCCTTCTCCCCAGCGTATCAATGAGGTGACCATTTACAATGATGGTGAGCGTTCCTCGATGAACATCAACCGTTCCGGCACGAGTATTCTCATCAACAGCGGTGAGATTGAGATGATCCCTTCCGTGAGCCGTAACATGTATGATGTGCTGAAGATGATCCCGCAAAGCGTGACAAACGAGACGGGAGCGGCCATTGGCGGCAGTAACCACCGCGGTTCGTTTATCACGGTGGATGGCGCCTCGTTCAACAACGCTTTCGGCATCGGTTCGAGTCTTCCTGCCGGCGGCACCCCGATATCCCTTGAAAGCATCGACCAGATCGGGGTGAACATCACGCCTTTCAATGTGCGCCACAGCGGTTTCCAGGGAGGTGCCATCAATATGGTCACCAAACACGGCACCAACGAGTGGCATGGATCCGTGTATGACTATTTCACCAGCAGCGATATGCATGGCAAGCGTGTGGCTGACTATTTGCTCAACACATCCCCCACGCTCAACAACTTCATGGGATTCACCTTGGGTGGTCCTATCGTGAAGGACAAGCTGTTCTTCTTCCTCAATGGAGAATATACCGTTGACCATGTGGCAGGTTCCAATGTCCATGCACGTTCCGATGAAAGCCAGACCTATGGGGGCAGTACAGGCTTCAACCGCCCCACCTCGGCACAGATGGACGGGATTCTGGATTTCCTTGATTCCCGATTCGGATATAACCCGGGACGCTATCAGGACTACACGGTGAGCACACCCGACTTCAAGGCTTTCGCTCGTCTTGACTGGGCTGACAACGCACCCGCATTCGCAAACAAAACGGCCAAAAGTCCTAACACCAGGTGATTCCGATTTATTAACGTCAGTTTCATTCTTAAAACAATAATATCATTCTTTTACAACTGTTAGACACATTTACAAGCATCAAACTTAAAATAAACTAAACGGCAAAAATACAAAAAACAACAATTCTATTTCAACAACCTTAATTCTTCACTGCCTCCAACAACAAATCGCCGAGCCCGATATGGTAACCCTCAGAGACGAAAAGGATGTTGCCGTTTTTGTCAAGAACAAGGCATACAGGGCGCTCGCCAGTGGTGTGCGGCAGAGAGCCATCATGCACGGCATTCTTCAATGCTTCCAAAACCCCATCACTTAACTCGTTCACCTTTTTAGATACCACCTCCACATTGGCAGGCTGGTTTTTCTCCTTTTTCCAATTGCCGTTGTTAGCCACTAACAGAACCTTGCCTCCCCAAGCTTCATAATCGGCCTTCTTCGCAGCGATCTCCTTAGCCATGTGGTTGGTCGGTTCGGTGCCTGGAGCCACCAAACAGAGAATCATCTTGTCTTTACCTGATTCTTTAAGTAAATCCGATAATAATTTGCCATTCAGTTTGTTAATATTCATATCCAAATGGCCGTAAGTATTGTTGCGCGGCACCAATTCGGGAATCGTGATGGTATATTCATCTTTTTCCTTCAGGGTGAAGAAACGCAGTTCGGAAAGCACCTCTCCGTCGCTGTAACGGTTTCCAGAAGAGAGACAATATTTGCCTGGAGGAAGGTTGAGGACAATGTCGCGAACTTCTACACGCGGATCGCCTTCGAAATCGTAAGAGACGTACTCGCCGTTCTCGAAACGCTGCAACGTGTAATGGATGTAGTAGGTGTAACCTTTCGGGTTGTGCAAAGTCAGCGTGGCCAACTTCTCATTCGGGGTGACTTTCTCTTCATCGAATGTAACTTCCTGCCACTCATTGTTTTGCCATACGTAAATTTTGTTGGAAGCATTGTCTAAATAGCACGGGATGTCGAGACTGCGGCAGGCGGCTACGAAGAAGATGTCGCGGGAGTGAGCATCGGCGCGGCGGGTCTTGAAGACCCCCATAGGACTGATCGGGCAGTTGTAGTAGTTGCAAAGCGGATCCACCGTGACGTAACGTTTCGTCCAGTCAATCAGCTGATTAACAGATGGATTGGAATTACCAGGGAGGCTGTTAACAAGCACCTCGCGCAGGTCGTGACGCCAGTCTCGGATCAGCTCGTTGGAGATGCGGGCGGGCAAGACACCTTTGATAAAAACATCTACCGGATACTTGCCGGCATTGTAACTTACGAGCTGGCTCTCCAACGTCGCCGCTTTCGTGTCGCGCAAATCTTTGTCCGCCAATGCTTTGACAAACTCTTTCAGATAAAGTCCATCCACCTTTTTGTTGTGGTTTTGCAGAAATTTGATGATTTCGGCGTGATTGCCCTCGCTGCGATGAATCACATCGTAAAACTCGTCAGCGGTGAAGTATTCGTTCTTGTATTTCGCCGTTTGCGCCGGAGTGGGGAAAGTCTTGCGGTATGCTTCGCGCATCTTGTCCTCCTTGGCCATCCTTTTCTCGCATGCCAATTGTGCCGTGGCGCTCACATTGTTATTCAACGGTTTGCCCACCGGCGGAACCATATCGAATCTCTGAACCAAATTGCCAGCTGTCGACATCCATGGGTTTGGGCCTTTGTCGCTCAGAATCAGCACTAAATGGTCCTGTTTTCGCAAATCAAGCTGAGCGTAAGCATAGTCATCACCCTGTTTCGCCCAAATCAGCAGGTCGCCAAGACCGGTGTTGAGCTGTGCGCGACCGTTTTCGTCAGTTTTCACCTCGGCAAGGGTGTAATATTCTGCATAATTGTAGAGTTTGAAGCAGACGGAGGCGTTTTTGGCGGGCAAATGGCGTTTGTCATAGACGGTAACATAAGCCGTGGCAGTGTCGGCGTAATTGGAGAGCAGGTTGATGCAGGAATAGTAAGGTGTGCGCTTGTTGACCTCCTCGGGACCTTCGTAGCGGCCGAAGACATTGGTGTGCACCATCATCGTGCGCGTGGAAACATTGGCGAACCAGCCCATGTTGAGGGCGGGTGCGGGTTCGCAGGCACCGAGGAAGTACCATTTGCCATCGACCCAGACCTCCACCCAGGCGTGGTTGTCGTCGCAGTGCGCCCAGCGTGGGGTATAGCACTGACGGGCGGGGATGCCCACGGCACGGAGGGCCGTCACCGTGAGGGTACTCTCCTCTCCGCAACGCCCGTGCGAAGTCTTCAGGGTAGCTAACGGCGCCGATGTTCTCGCATCAGCTGGCTGATAGTCAACATATTCGTGACACCAATGGTTCACCTCCAACGCCGCATCGTACATGCTCATGTCCTTGATACGGTTCTTCAATTGGTGGAAAATATACGACCTCGCAGTGTCCAGATTCTCGTTGTTCACACGATAGACGACCACAAAATGGCGGAAGATGTCGTCGGGAATCGTCTTGCCCCACGAAAAGGTGTTCCGCGCCTCCATGGCCGTGGTCACCTGCTGCTCGAAGAAGCCGAAATCGTAGTCGGCGAGGTCGCTCTGCGGCATGTAGGCGTACAAGAACATGAGGTAGCGGTAAATGCTGCGACTTTGTTCCGCAGACTTCAGGTTATACATTCCGACCTGATCGCGCACCTCCTGCGAGATGTCCGAGCGGTTCAAATAGTCCTGCCGAACTGCCGACCAATAGTCATTCTGCGCAAAACTATTTATCGGTAAAAAAGTTAAAACCAGACAATTAAGAATTAGCAAAAAGGATATTTTACGATTCATACTATAATGTATTTATTACAAAAATAATTGCAAAGATACACTTTTTGCCGTTCTCTCTAACCTGAACTTGAAACTTGTCTCCAATAACTAATAACCTATAACCATTAACCATTAAAATTGTATCTTTGCCGCCCGAATTCAAACCCGACGAAATGCTCTTCAACTCGATTGAATTTCTGATTTTCTTCCCAATCGTCACGCTGCTCTTCTATCTGATGCCGCAGAAATGGCGCTGGTTGCTGTTGTTGGCCGCCAGTTGCTTCTTTTACATGTGGTTCATTCCGAAATACATCCTCATCTTACTGATCACCATACTTATCGATTTTTCCGCAGGCATTCTGATTGAGAAATGGAAAGAGGATATTCCCCGCAAAAAGACTTGTTTGGTGGTCAGCATTGTCTCCACCTGCATGGTGCTGTTCATCTTCAAATACTTGAATTTCTGCAGTGCGAATTTAGTGGCTTTGGCGCAGCATTTCGGATGGTCGCACCCGCAGAAAGTCCTGGACATCGCCCTGCCCATTGGACTCTCCTTCCACACTTTTCAGAGTTTGAGCTACGTCATCGAAGTCTATCGCGGCAACCAGAAGGCGGAACGGCACTTCGGTTATTATGCCCTCTACGTGATGTTCTACCCGCAACTGGTCACAGGCCCCATTGAGCGGCCGCAAAACCTGCTCCGGCAGCTGCACGAACACAAGGAACTGCAATACGACAACATCGCCAACGGACTGAGACTCATCCTGTTCGGACTGTTCCTCAAGATGGTGGTGGCCGATAATCTCGGAGCGTACGTGGACAAAATCTACGAAAGTCCATTCGATTACAGCAGCGGCGACATCTTACTGGGAATGCTGTTCTACTCGTTCCAGATTTATGGCGACTTCTTCGGCTATTCGACCATCGCGCTTGGCTGCGCCTTGACGATGGGATTCACGCTGATGGACAACTTCAAAACGCCGTATCTGTCCGGAAGCATACAGGAATTCTGGCGCAGGTGGCACATTTCGCTTTCCACTTGGTTCCGCGACTACCTCTACATCCCGCTCGGCGGCAACCGCGTCACCATCCCGCGATGGGCTCTCAACACGCTGATAGTCTTCACGGTATGCGGTATCTGGCACGGCGCGAACTGGACTTTTATGATATGGGGATTCGCATACGGCGTATTGCTGATTCTGGAACGCGGTCTCCGCAACATCCATCTTTTCGACAAAATTGAGGGCAAAACCGGCCGGATGATCATCAACATCTGCAATGTTGCCAAAACTTTTGTAATCGTTACACTTTTGTGGAGTGTATTCCGGGCAACATCCTTCGGGAACCTGCACGACCTCTTTACCGCACTGTTCCACAATGGTGCCATGGACAATCAATTGCAAGTCGCACCGATCGCTTGGATTGCACTGGCACTCTTCATCATAGCCGACATCCTCATCCGCAAGAGCCGTTTCGACGTATGGTGCGGGAACCAGAAAACCATTGTTCGCTGGGGCATTTACACTTTCTTGCTGTTCGCCATCATCGCCCTGTCCTCCGTGGAACAAATCCCATTCATTTATTTCCAATTCTAAATGGCTGAAACAACGAAACATATAATCAAAAATCTCTTGGCCAAGCTACTGGTGCTAATAGCGGTCCTCGCAGTGCTGGATATCATCTATTTTTTCACACTGTATAAGAAAGATATGGATGAGAACACCACGCTGATGGAGATTTCCCAACGAGCAAAGAAAGGGATGGACATCGTATACCTTGGAGAATCCTCCAACCACTCGTACAGTGAGGATGACACCGACAAACGGTTTATCAACCAAATGATTGAGGATTTGATGCCAGGACATCATGTCGGGAAACTGTCAAAAGGGGCTTGTCACGCAGGCGTCTACTACGACGTATTGCGCAACATACCCAAAGGCAACGATGTGAAAACGGCCATCGTGACCGTAAACATGCGGTCTTTCACCTCTGAATGGATTTATTCGGATCTGGAACCCGCACTTCGCAAGGAGCGGATCATGATGAAAAAGGCCCCTGCGCTGTATAAACGGATGTTGCTGGCTTTCAAGGCATATCCCAACTGGACAGAAAAAGAGCGTTCCGCTATCATTCGGAAACATTTCAAGAAACAGGAATTCACACTCCCCCACCCGTTTCCTTACCATAATGCCAACGAATGGGACCGTGCCCTCGGCGGCTCCAAAACTCTTTATAACGGAACACGCCCTTCCGACGACTCCATAGCGCTGGCTTGTCACCACGTCAAACACTTCGCGTGTACTTTAGACGACAAAAATCCAAGAATCAAGGATTTTGACAAAATCGTGAAATTATGCAAGAAACGCGGATGGCAGCCCGTATTCAATATTCTGGCAGAGAATGTGGATCAGATTGACAGTCTTTGCGGACCTGAACTGCTCTATCTTCTGGAACAGAATGTGAAATACGTCACAAAACGTTACGAGTCGCAAGGAGTCATCGTGGTGAACAATCTCAGAGTCGTTCGTGACGCCGACTTCTTTGACCGTGTTTTCCCGACAGAGCATTATCGTCAGACAGGTCGGCTGGCCATCGCGAAGAATGTGGCACAAGCAATCAACTGATTATGATTCTCAAAAGAATCCCCCACACATTCTACATTATTCTTCATTCTGCATTTGCCAACACTTCCAACAGCTTTTTCACCTGTTCCGCATCCGTTTCCAAGGCACCATCAGGGCGGGTGATTTTACAGGAACCGTGAATCTCCGGCGCACCGGTCTTCTGGCGCAACTCCGCCGCATTTTCGGGTGTGACACCGCTTCCTGCAAGAATCTTGATGCGTCCATTCGCCTGTTGCACAAGCCGTTGCAAGACATCTGCGCCTTCCATGGCTGTAGGTTTACAGCCTGAGGTCAAGATGCGGGCACAACCACAGTCAATGACTTCTTCCAACGCGCGCAACGGATCTGTGCAACGGTCGAAGGCGCGATGGAAGGTGACAGGCAGCGGGGCAGCCAACTTCACGAACCGACGGGTCAGCTCCGTGTCAATGCTTCCGTCAGGATGCAGAAATCCGACCACAATGCCAGCCACACCGGCTTGTTTGCAGAATTCCACATCCTGCTCCATCGTTTTGATTTCCAATTCGTTGTAGCAGAAATCACCGCCACGAGGACGCACCAGGACGAACACTTTGAGTCCCAGTTCTTTCACAGCATAGTTAATGGTGGCCGGTGAGGGGGTGGTACCGCCCTCCACAAGACCCTGACACAGCTCTATACGCACCGCACCGCCAGCCTTTGCATTCGCGGCCGACTGGATTGAACCGCAGCAAATCTCAATTTCCATTAGTAATTCTCGGTTAATTCCCCGCGCAGGGACATTTTCAATAATTTCCGTATGGTATTCAAAGGATAACCCTCGCCGAAGAGGTACATCAGCTTGGTGAGGGCCGCTTCGGTGGTCATGTCACTTCCAGAAGTGACACCAATGTCGGCAAGGTGCTTGCCCGTGGCGTAACGTTGCATCTCCACGCCGCCACCGCCCTTGCATTGGGAGATGTTGACGAGGATGATATCTCGGTCAATGGCGTCTTTGAGAATCTTGAGGAAGTCGGGAGAAGTCGGGGCATTGCCCACGCCGAAGGTCTCCAGCACAACGGCGTGCAAACCTTCCGTGTTCAGCATGGCCTCCATAGTAGCGAGGTTAATGCCCGGGAAGAGTTTGATGAGCCCCACGTTGTTATCCATCTTGTGGTGGGCGATGAAGGTGCCGGGCACGCTTCTGGGGAGCAGACAATGTTCGTTGTAAGATATCTCCGTGCCCACATTTGCCAGATGGGGATAATTGGGCGAATGAAAAGCATTGAAACTGGCGGCATCGTCCTTGTAGATACGGTTTCCGCGGAAAAGGGCGGTCTGGAAAAAGAGACACACCTCGTTCAGCATAGGCCTCCCGTCTTTTTGGTCAGCGGCAAAGCCAATGGCGTTGAGGATGTTGCGACGGCCGTCTGTGCGCAGCACACCCAAAGGCAGCTGTGAACCAGTAATAATGACGGGCTTGTCAAGATTCTCTAACAGGAAACTGAGCGCCGAGGAGGTGTAGGCCATCGTGTCGGTGCCGTGCAGCACCACAAAGCCGTCATAGTTCTGATATTCGGTCTCTATCATGTCCACCAGCCGGAGCCAAAACCCCGGGTTGGTGTCCGAAGAGTCGATGAGAGGCAGCAAGCTCTTGAAGGTGATGTCACACTCCAGGAGGTCCAACATAGGCAGTTGCTGCCGGATATTCTTGAATTCAAAAGGCTTCAGGGCCTTGTCTTCCGGGTCCATCATCATGCCGATGGTACCGCCGGTGTATATGACTAGTACTTTTTGCATTTTTTGAATGGTTATTGGTTATAGGTTATTGGTTATTGAAGCTGTTAATAGTTAATAGTTAATAGTTATTCCGATTCGGCGCTTAACTGCTAACTATTTAAGGATGTTCCCGAGAATGTCCCGTGAAATCTCCCGCGTAATCGTTCTTGTGGCGGCGGAGGTGGTGTTCTTGATAACCTTCTCCTTGGTGGAGGTCTTCGATTTGGACTTCTTTCCGGTGACTTTGTTGCTGATGGCGGTGCCTGCGGCCGTAGCCAACGTGCCGGTCACGGCGGTGATGATGGCCTTCACCACCTTGCCCATGACTCCCTGCTTCTTGGAAGATTTCTTATCTTCCTTGGCCTCCTCTATAGCCTGTTTTTCAGCCTCTTGAACCGCAAGAGCCTCTTCCGCTTCCTTGATCAGAATTTCGAAAGCGCTCTCGTTATCGACGGGCGTGTCGTATTTTCCATAAACACGGCTCTGCTTGATGATGTCCATCCGTTGGCCTTCGGTGATGGCACCGATTTGTGACAACGGGAAGAGGATTTTCGCGCGTTGCACCATGCCCGGCGCACCTTTTTCATCGAGGAAACTGACCAACGCCTCACCGGTCTCCAAGTTCATAATGGCTTCGTCTGTCTTGAACGCCGGATTCGTGCGGAACGTGTCGGCAGCGGCACGCACCGCCTTTTGATCCTTAGGCGTGTAGGCGCGTAACGCATGTTGGATGCGGTTACCCAACTGACCCAAAATGTTGTCAGGAATGTCCGTGGGATATTGGGTGATGAAGTAAATGCCGACGCCCTTGCTTCGGATCAGTCGGATCACTTGTTCTATCTTGTCAATCAATGCTTTGGAGGTGTCCTCGAAGAGCGTGTGCGCCTCATCAAAGAAAAAGACGAGCTTCGGTTTGTCGAGGTCACCGACTTCAGGAAGCGTGGAGTAGAGTTCGGAGAGCAGCCACAGCAAGAAGGTGCTGTAGAGTTTAGGCTGCATCATCAGCTTGTCAGCAGCCAGGACACTCATCACGCCCTTGCCATTCTCCGTCTGGATGAGGTCGTAGATGTCGAAGCTCGGCTCGCCGAGGAACTTGTCCGCACCTTGCGCTTCCAACTGCAGCAACGCCCGCTGGATGGCGCCGATGGAGGCCGTGGAGACGTTGCCGTACTTCATCGTATATTCTTTGGCGTGCTTTGAGACATACTCTAACATCGCCCGTAGGTCCTTAAGGTCGATAATCATCAGACCGCGTTCGTCGGCGATGCGGAAGACGATGTTAAGCACACCGTCCTGCGTCTCGTTCAGGCCCAGCAGACGGGAAAGCAGCTGCGGACCCATCTGCGACACAGTGGCGCGGATCGGATGCCCCTGCTCGCCGAACACATCGTAGAAACGAACCGGACAAGCCTGAAACTCAGGATTTTCGAGTCCAAATTCCGGCAACCGTTTCTCAATAAATCCGCTCATCTTGCCTGTTTGACTGATGCCGGAGAGGTCGCCTTTCATGTCGGCCATGAAGCACGGCACGCCAATTTGACTGAAGGTTTCGGCCAGCACTTGCAGACTGACGGTCTTGCCCGTTCCGGTGGCTCCGGCGATCAAACCATGGCGGTTAGCCATTTTCGATTGAATAGAAAGCGCACCGTCATCGCAATGCGCCACATAAAGTCCATGTTCCTGATTATACATATCTTTTTTATTTACAATGCGTAATTATATTCTGTCTGCAAAAATATGTTTTTTTCAAATATCCTGCACAATATTTTTGGCGACATCCCGTTAACCATTTATTGAAAAAATTACAAACAAATTTTCTGCCGATGAATAAACTTTCTACCCCTGAAATAAAAAAAACAGTCAAAAAAGAAAAGCCGTCCAGAAGGATCATCAACAACATCCTCAATTATTCACAATCCTTGAGTGTGATTGCCGGGCTGGCGGCCAACCCGCTGCTTTTCATCAACAACTAGGCCTATATTGTACGGACAGATGCAGCACCGTGCGGTAATCGGATTGGGCAGCAACCAAGGCGACCGCGAGTTCTATCTCCAGTCCGCCAGGTTCCTTATTGAAAGGGAGTTGGGTTCTATTTTGCAACGGTCTTCCGTAATCGAGACCCCTTCATGGGGGTTCGATTCAGATCCGTTTCTGAACCAAGTCATCGTGATGGAAACCTCGCTCTGTCCGTTAGATCTTTTGGATGGCCTGCAGTCCATCGAGCGAAGACTGGGGCGGACACAGAAGAGCTACCTCAAGGACGGGAAGCCCGTATATCATGCACGCACCATCGACCTGGACATCCTGGACTATGACCGGATGCACTACCATGACGAACGCCTGACCCTGCCGCACCCGCACATTGCCGAACGGGACTTTGTGCTTACATCGCTGAAAGAATTGAACCTAATCTTGACGGAAAATGAAGATACCTTATAATTACGTGGTGATTGAAGGCAGTATCGGCGCAGGGAAGACCACGCTGGCGACCATGCTCGCTTCCGAGCTGAACGCCGAGCTCGTCCTGGAGCGTTTCGCTGACAACCCCTTCCTGGAAAAATTCTACAAAGATCCGGAACACTATGCCTTCCCCGTGGAGATGACTTTTCTCATGGACCGCTACCAGCAGCTCAAGAACCTGCTCACCGCCCGGGACCTGTTCACCGACTTCGTCATCGGAGACTATTTCATCGACAAGTGCCTGCTTTTCTCCAAAAACAACCTCTCCAAAGACGAGTTCTCCCTTTTCAAGAAAGTGTTCGACACCATCGCCGACTTCCTCCCGAAACCCGATCTCATCCTCTATCTATACACCAAGCCCGACCGGCTGCTGAAACAGATCGCCAAACGGAACCGATCTTTCGAAAAAGACATCACCATTGAGTACCTCACTGACATCCAGGAAAAATATCTGACCTATTTCCGTGAAAACCAGCAAATCCCCATTCTGCTAGTAGACACCGAGAATATTGATTTTGTGGAGAACAATTCTGATTATCAACATCTTAAAGAGCTTCTCACCACCCAATACCCTTCCGGAATCCACCGTATCCTGTTTTAATTCACAATTTGTTTTTGAAAATATTTTTCGAAAAATAAAAACGAACCCATTTTTTTACTACTTTTGCAAGGTGAAATTTTTTATGGAGAATAAACAATAAAGTTATATAACATTATGAAAGTTAGAAGATTAATCTCTATTCTATTGGCGGTTGTCGTGGTGATTCTGGCCATTTTCGCCGCCCGCAGCATTATGCGCCCCGAAAAATTCAAAACCGTCTATCAGCTCCGCAAGGAGGCCAACGTGCAGAACCTGCTGGCCATCCGCAGCGCCCAGGCCGTTTACAAGAATGTGCACAAGGTGTATGCCGACGACATTGACAAGCTGGTTGATTTCGTCAACAACGGCACTGTGATGATTGAGAAAAACGTCGGTAATTTCCCTGACACCATGAGCGAAGCCGAAGCCTTCAAATTGGGCCTGATCCACAAGGAAATCGTGGAGGTCCCCGCCATGGAGAAGATTCTTGACATCGACCATAAGATCCCCAAAGAGAATTTCAAGAACTTCCAGTACGTCCCCTTCTCCAACAAGGAGAAAAAATACGAGATTCAGACCGACTCCCTTTCCAGCAAGACTTACACCATCCCGGTTTACCGCATCGACGTGAGCCTTGACGACCTGCTCTACAACATGGACAAATCTATCACCCCCGACAATGCAGGTCCGCTGACCAAGCTCTGGAACAAGATTTTCTACAACAACCTCGCCGAAGAAAACCAATACCGCTCCCAGTACGAAGCCATCTATATGGGCTCCTTAACAGAAGCCAGCACTGCCGGCAGTTGGGAATAATACCGCTTATGACAGCTTTTACAGATCAATATTACGAAAAATCCATTCGCATTGCGCCGGATGGATTTTCGTTTTTTAAGATGAACGGGAAAAAAATGGAGACGGTGTCGTTCTCTTACTCCGACAATACCCTGATCACCAACGAAGCTCCCCGATTTTTCGACTCTTCCGACGAAATCACGGTGATCTCAGCACGCCATATCCCAATGCTGATACCTGAAGAGATTTATGATTCAGCCCGCGACTCGGAATACCTGACCCTCCAGTTTGACACCTCCCATCTCGGAGAGACCTATTCTGAAACAAACGGTTCCTACCGCACCGTCTATTTCCTCACTAAAAACGAGAAAGACACCCTCAGCAGACTGCCTTTCCGCTTGCAAACAGTGGCGGAAGCCAGCCTTTTTTATCGTTTCCTGTGCCAACAAAAGGCCAACGACGCTCTATTTGTGGGCAGAAACACGGATTTCACCGACATCATGGCCGTCCATAAAGGCGAAATTCTTCTGACCAACCGATTCCCTTTGGTGGAACCTGCCGACACGTTGTATTACATATATAATATTGTCACTCAATTCCACCTGCAGGACCCCGCATTATACCTCCACTTTTTTGCCGAAGAGGACAAAAAACTGTCCGCACTTCTGAAAACGCACAAACTGAATCCGAACATTGTTTAAGGAATAAGATGAGAATCATCAGTGGGAAAAACCGAGGCCGCCATATCGTTGCACCGAGCAACCTGCCCGTCCGTCCGACCATGGACATGGGCAAGGAAAGCCTGTTCAACATCCTGAACAACTACTTTTATCTGGACAACGTCAGAGTGCTGGATCTTTTTTCCGGCACCGGCAACATCACCTATGAATTCGCCTCAAGAGGCGCTTTGTCCGTGGCGGCTGTTGACGAGAACATGTTGTGCACCAGATTCATACAGAAGACCATTGACCAGCTGCAATATAATGATCAGGTGACGGTCATCCGACAGGACGCTTTCGCCTACACCGCAGCCTGTAGGCAGAAGTTCAACATCATCTTCGCTGACCCGCCATACGACCTCCCCAACATCGAAAAAGTCATCGACAACGTGTTTGAACATGAATTGCTGCTCCCAGATGGTTGGCTGGTGATGGAACATTCCGGGAAACATGATTTTTCCGGTCATCCCAAATTTTACGACCACCGCCGATACGGCAAACTGCACTTCTCGTTTTTTGTGAACATGTCTGAAGAGGAAAGCGAGGAATCGGATGGAGAATGAGAAAAAATACCTGATTGTCGGATTGGGCAATGCCGAACAACAATACGCCGGCACACGCCACAACTACGGTTTCGAGGTGGCCAACGCTGTGGCTAAAGCCTTCAAAGCGGAATTCAAGAGCGACCGGTTAGCGTACGTCGCACGTGCCTCGTTCAAGGGCCGCGAGTTGGTGATTATAATGCCCACCACGTACATGAATCTCAGCGGCAAGGCGGTAAAATATTGGCTTGCAGAAGAAAACGTTGCCGTCGATCACTGTCTGGTCATCTATGACGACATCGACCTGCCGTTGGGGATCTTCAAACTGAAACCCAAAGGCGGCGGCGGCACCCACAACGGTATCGGCGACATCATAGAGACCCTGGAACGTACCGACATCCCGCGTATGCGCTGCGGCATCGGCAAAAACTACGCCCAAGGCTATCAAGTCAACTACGTGCTGGGGCGTTTTTCCTCCGAAGAACTCAAACTCGTGGAGCCCTGCATTGAACGCGCCGTTAGCGCAGTAAAATCCTTTGTGACAGTCGGGATGCAACTCACCATGAACCAGTTCAACACGAAGGAGACCGAGCGGGCGAAAGCGCTGGAAGAAGAGGAAGCGACGAAGAACGACGAAGAACAATGAATGAACGATGAAAAGAGGAACAATCATATTGGCTTTATTGCTGCTGGCGACAACGGTTGCCAGCGCACAACGACACAAATGGTATCAGATCGGTTTTAAAATCGGCACTCAATTCCCGATTGCCCATAATTATACCGACGTGGATTATCTCACAGGCACAAGAACAGTGCATTTCGGAGGTTATTTCCGGGCGGGAAAGTATGTCTACGGGGAGATCGGTTTTGGGTACCAATATTTCAAAAACAGGTTCAGAGTCACATTACCCGATGGCAGCACACCGGATGACTTGGTGGAAAACCGTTATCTGGTCATCCCCGTCAAGGTCGTCGGCGATGTGCAAATCACCGAAAAAATCTCCTTCATGCCGCAGGTCGGAATCTCCTATCAACCGTTGCTGAAAGTCACGGAAAACACGTTAGGATACAGCAAGGAGAATATCGAAAAAAACTGGACATTGCTTACCGCCGGCTTTGACATGAAATTCGGATTCATCACATTAGGGGTCGATTACCGCTATTCTTTCCAACATTTCTTCCGAAACAAGGAGGGCCAAAGACCGCAATACATCGGCATTTCCGCTGGCGTCATATTCTAACCCGTTCATTTTCAACCAAGAAGAAAATTCATCAAAACCAAACCAAAAAATCGAAAAAAAGTGTATTTTTGCACCGTCATTTTGACAGGGAGCTTAGCTCAGTTGGTTTAGAGCATCTGCCTTACAAGCAGAGGGTCACTAGTTCGAATCTAGTAGTTCCCACAAAAAAAGAGACTTTCTCACGAGAAGGTCTCTTTTTTTTAATTTTGCACTTTTATAAGGCAATAGGCAATAGGCAATAGGCAACAGGCAATAGGCAACAGGCAATAGGCAACAGGCAATAGGCGATGACAACGTACAATAAGGTATATGGTATCTTTTGTGGGATTTTAATTCTCCTGCTTCCGATGTGGGAGGTCGTGGCGCAGACGTTGCACTACGACCGGCCGGCGGGTTTCTTCGAGGAGGCCCTGGTGATAGGTAACGGCACTATAGGCGGGATTATCTACGGCGGGACAGAGTGCGACAGGATTTCATTGAACGACATCACGCTATGGACGGGCGAACCCTGCAGCCAGAACATCTTTTCGCCGAATGCCCACATGACCATCCCCACCATCCGCGAGGCCCTGCGAAACGGCGACTATCGTGAGGCGGACCGACTGCAGCGCGACGTGCAAGGCCATTACTCGCAGAACTACCAGCCGTTGGGGCAGCTCTCCATTGAGTACCTCGACACCACAGAGGCCGTAACCGGATACCGCCGCTGGCTCGACATCGGCGACGCCACCGCCCACACCGAATACAGGCGAGGGCCATATCGCTACACCACCGAATATTTCGCCACCCATCCCGACTCGGGAATCGTCATACGCATCACCACGGACAACCCTCAAGGCCTGCAGGCACGGTTTTCACTCAGTTGTCAGTTGCCGCATAGCACCGTTGCCACCGACCATCGCACGCTCGTCACCGACGGCTACGCGGCGTTCACCTCGCTCCCCCACTATTACGATGCCGAGGAAGAGAAGTTCGCCTATGATCCCGACCGCGGCATCCACTTCTGCACGAAAGTGCTTGTGAACGCCCGCAACACCCGAGCTGAAGGCGATGCCATTGTGGTCGAGGGAGCCCAAGAAGCGACCCTTTATGTAGTCAACGCCACTTCGTTCAACGGCTACGACCGCGACCCTGTGGAGCAAGGCAAACCCTACCGGCAACTGGCTGATGCCTGCTTGCAACACTTGACAGGCATCGAATACGACGAGCTCAGAAAACATCATGTCAAGGACTATCAGCAGTTCTACAACCGCGTGACGCTCTCGTTAGGCAACCAGCCCGACGAGCGTCCCACCGACGTGCAGCTGCGCGAATATGTAGATGAGACCCGTTTCAACCCCGAGCTCGAAGCCCTCTATTTCCAGTATGGCCGATACCTGCTCATCAGTTGCTCGCGCACTCCAGGGGTGCCAGCCAACCTTCAGGGGCTTTGGAACGAGTACGTCTTGCCGCCGTGGTCGAGCAACTACACCTGCAACATCAACCTTGAGGAGAACTACTGGGCTGCCGAAACAGGCGCCTTGCCCGAGATGCACCAGTCGCTCCTCACCTTCCTGAAGTCGCTGCAGAGGTCCGGCGAACTCACCGCCAAGGCATACTACAGTGTGGATCGCGGGTGGTGCCTGTCTCACAACAGCGACATCTGGGCCATGACCTGTCCTGTGGGGTTGCATACCGGCGACCCGATGTGGGCCAACTGGAACTTGGGCGGGGCCTGGCTCTCGACCCACATTTGGGAACACTACACCTTCTCGCTGGACCGTGATTTTCTCCGTGAATATTATCCTGTGCTGAAGGGTGCCGCCGAGTTCTGCCTCAGCTGGCTTGTCTCCACCAAAGAGATGGGCGTGGAAGGAACGGCGTTTCTCATCACCGCCCCGAGCACTTCGCCCGAGAACGTCTTCGTGACCAGCGATGGCTACCACGGCAGCACCTGTTACGGCGGTTTCGCCGACATTGCCATGATTCGCGAGTGCCTCGCCGACGCCCGTGACGCCGCTATCGTGTTGGGATTCGACCATGACTTCATTGCCGAGGCCAATGCCGCCTTAAAGCAGCTACAGCCCTACAAGATAGGGGAAAAGGGTAACTTGCAGGAATGGTTCTTCGACTGGGAGGATGCGGATCCTCACCACCGTCATCAGAGTCATCTTTTCGGAGTTTATCCCGGACACCACCTGGAGGATGGGGCGAACACGAAAGAAGCCCTCCAGCGTGCCGCATTGCGCACCCTCGAACTGAAAGGCGACAAGACCACGGGCTGGAGCACCGGCTGGCGCATGAACCTCTACGCACATCTGCACGACGCCAAGAACGCCTACCACAGCTACCGCAAGCTTCTCAGCTTTGTGAGTCCCGACGGTTATCACGGCGATGACGCGCGCCGTGGCGGCGGCACCTACCCTAACCTTCTCGATGCCCACTCGCCGTTCCAGATTGACGGCAACTTCGGCGGTTGCGCCGGGGTGATCGAAATGCTAATCCAGAGCAACTTCAAACTCGATGCGAAAGGGAATCCCGCTGTGACCCTCGAGATGCTGCCAGCACTCCCAGAAAATTGGAAAGAAGGAACCGTTTCGGGCATCCGCGCACGCGGTGGCATCACAGTGGATATGACTTGGAAGGATCGCCACATCTCCGCGCTAACACTCACCGCGCTGCATCCTTGCAGAATAACGCTTTGGGTAAACGGAAAACTGAAAAATGTAAAGGTTTGTAGCGCCAAAAAGACTGTCGTAGTTTCCAAAAAAAAGCCGTCACCTTCCCGGCAACGGCTAAAACGCTAACTGATCACTAATCACATTTTAATCTTCTTGAACATCCTGTTCCAACGAATCTTCCCCTTGTCGCTCCAAGTCTTGAACTTGTCGAGAGAGAGCCACACGACGGAGGCTTTGCCCACGATGTGGTCCTCGGGCACGAAGCCCCAGAATCGGGAGTCGGCGGAGTTGTGGCGGTTGTCGCCCATCATGAAGTAATAGTCCATCGCAAATGTGTAGGAGGTGGCAACTTGACCGTCAATGAGAACTTTGCCGTCTTTAACCTGCAAATCATGACCTTCATAGTTGTGGATGATTTTCTCATATAAGGCAATGTTCTCGGGCGAAATCTGTACGGTAGCCCCTTTTTGCGGGATGGTAAGCGGGCCGAAGAAATCTTTGTTCCACTTGTAGTTGCTGTCGTGCGGGAAAATGTCGGGACTGTAAACGCCCTCCTCTTCCTCCAAAATCTGGACATCAAAACCTTTCTTCTTAATGCTGTTCTGCTGCTCGCCGTTCAACATCACCACATAACGGTTAATATCCACTTGTTGCATATCTTCCTCGTTGAGATTCAGATTCTTGCGTTCTTTTTTGGACAACTGCATACCCGCCGGATGGGAAATCAGACAAGCATATTGGATACGATCAGGGTTAACAACCTTCTCTCCGTTGATATAAACTTGTCTGTCAACAATTTGTAGTTTATCACCGGGCGTACCGATGCAACGTTTCACATAGTTCTCACGCTTGTCAACGGGACGGGCAATCACCTTGTATTCGTTCCATACCGCTTCCCTACCCTTCCCGGGCATGTACGTTCCGGGGTATTTCATGCGCAATTGCTGGATAAATTCGGGTGCGTAACGACGGAACACGTTGTTTTTCTCCGCCACACTCGCATTCGGATTGAGCATTGCCTCGAACTCCCGCACGATGGCGTAATAGCTCTCTGCTTGCCGTTCCACCACCACCGTGTCACCGTCAGGATAGTTGAAAACCACCACATCGTTGCGCTTTATCGGTTTCAACGCCTTGGAGCGCATATAGGGCAGCTTGATGATTTCCGAATAGGATTTCACCTCGGTCTTTGGCAACTTGTTATGGATAAACGGGATCGCCAACGGGGTTTGCGGTGCGCGGACACCATAAGCGATTTTACTTACGGAAAGGAAATCACCGACCATCAGCGAGCTTTCCATAGAGGAGGTCGGAATAGTGTAGAGCTCGAACCAGCAGGAACGGATGATATAGGCTGCGGCTACCGCGAAAATCAACGCATCCCCCCAAGAACGGGCAGAGGTCTTCTTCGGACGCTCCAGATTCTCCGGCGTGACATACTGCTCTTTCGGTGAAAAGCCCAGATACGGCAAATAGAACGGGAAGAGCAACGTGCCTAAAATCAACGGCACATAGCTGTATTTGTTGAACTGACGGATGGTTTCCCAAATCATGTAGAGAAACATGAAAATACCCAAATACGGGATCAGAAACAGCAGCATCCACCACCATTTCCGCCCGATGACCACTTTGATCCACAACCAGATGTTGTAGAACGGGATCAGCGACAGCCACGGCTTCAGCCCAGCTTTCTTGAAAATGCCCCACATCCCGACCTGCCAGCCGAGAAAGGAGACGATGAGGATGATGATTAATGCGGTTTTTGATATGAACATCTTTTTGAATGGTTATGGGTTATGGGTTATGGGTTATTGAAACAGGGGATTCGTTATATAGTGAATAGTGATCAGCGATCAGAAATACAGAAAGTACCTATCCCCCTCATTATCAATTATCAATTATCAATTATCAATTATCAATTAAACATTTCTCAAACGGATAGACACCGGTGGGCTGCAACACCAGCCATTCCGCGGCATGGACGGCACCGAGGGCAAAGCCTTCGCGGCCGTGGGCGGTATGACGGATCTCAATGGTGTCTTCCGGGGAATCCCACGTCACGACATGCGTGCCGGGGACTTCGCCCTCACGGATCGCCGTTACCGGCACCACGTTCGTATGGTCACAAGGAGTCAGCCGCCAATCCTTGATCGCATCCACTTCGTGAATGATATCCTTCGCGAGGTGGATGGCGGTGCCGCTCGGCGCATCCTTCTTGTGGATGTGGTGGGTCTCCTCCATCGCCACCTGATAACGGTCTTGTGTGTTCATCAGCTTGGCCAACAGCTGGTTTACTTTGAAGAAGATATTGACGCCGATGCTGAAGTTTGAGCCATAGACTAACTTACCGTTCGCATCGGCGCATCTTTTGCGGACTTCCTCCAAACGGTCAAGCCAACCCGTGGTACCGACCACCATCGGAACGTGCGCTTCGAATGCGCGGAACATATTCGGCACCGCGACACCCGGCTCGGAAAAGTCGATGGCGACCTCCGCCCGGCGAAATTCGTTGTCGAGGCGCAACCAATCCTCCTCGTTGTCAATGACAGCCACAATCTCATGCCGCCGCTCCAGCAGCACCTTCTCCACCATGTGGCCCATTTTCCCGTATCCTAATATGGCGACTTTCATTCTCTTTTGATTTCGGACGCGATAAATCGCGTCCCTACTACGATATTTTATTTACCTAACGCTTTCTTTACAGCCTTTTCTATCTCTTCCCCACGCAAATCACGGGCAATAATTATCCCATCCTTGCCGATGAGCAGGATTTGAGGGATACCTTCGATGCCGTATGTGTCTGTAGCATTACGTGTCGCATCCGTCAATTGCGTCCACGTCATGCCCAAGTCCTTGATGGCTTTTGCCTGAGCTTCGGGTTTATCCCACACGTTGAGACTGATCACCACAAATTCTTTGCTACCGTATTGTTCGTGAATCTTCTTGATATTGGGGATTTCACGACGACACGGTCCGCACCAGGAAGCCCAGAAGTCGATGAGTGCGACCTTGCCGTTAATCACCTTGCTCAACTTGGTCGGTTTTTTGGTTTTATAATCCGTCAAATTCAGGTCAATATAGGGTTTTCCTGCAGCGGTGTGGCTGACTTTTTCCATCAATGTCAATTTTGTCTTGAGAGGTTGGTATGTTGTCACTACAGGCGCCGCCCCTTCCAACATCTTCACCACAGACTCATAATCGTCTACCTCATATTCCAGGTAATCCTCGAGGATGAGCGCGCCCAGGGGATTCGACTTATTAACGGAATAGATATCTTTCATCATGACAAAAAGTTTGGCTGTTCGGTCAAGGGTCTCCTGTTCCAACTTCTCGCGCTCCTCGTTTGGCATGGAAATCATCTTTTCCATCTTCGAATAATTGGCATTGATGACTCCTATCTCACGTTTGCATTTATTGGAATAGGCATAAAGCCAGTCATTCAGCTGTGTTCCTGACAACGAATCGGTCACCAAGTCGGCATATATGTTGCCCGGTTCGCCGACAATGCGCAGATAATAGTAACTGCGTGAATTGCTGTTCTGCGGATCTGTTTTCAGCATGCCCACAAAAGGTTCCGACACCTCAATATCCAACACATAGGCGCTATTCACTATCTTCGTGGATGCCAGCGATTTGCCTGTATTCATATTCAGTATGGCAATATTCTTGCCTTGCAATTCCGGCACGGCAACACGTCCCGTGATATGGCAGTTCTGTGCCGAAAGTCCAAACGGAAGCATAAGCAGGACAACTACGGCTAAAAGGAAGTTAAATTTTGTCATTATTATAGTTTTAAAGTTTAAGTCTAAGTCTATGTAATCATTTGAAGCTCAAAGCCACTGAAATACCGTATGATGGCGAGGTGCCGCCCGGGGTCGGGAGCAACATCGGGCTCCAATAGAGCGACAGGTCGTCGGATACATCAAAGTAATAGAGATGGGCGTCCACCATGGCATCAATGAAGTTAAGCGTATAGATCAGGGCGGTTGCCGCAAGGCTTATTTCCATATTGCGCAAGGCCTTCTGGTGCATCGACAGGATGTTCTCGTCATCAGAGTTGGCGAGTCCAGGAATCAGCAAGTCCGTGTGACCGTCACGACGATTGATGAATTCCCTCTTGTACAACAGCATTTCAGAGGTGTATTTGTACAAAAAGTAACCGGAGACCTCGAAAAGTCCGTAAATAACAGGGACTTTCCAATATTTCCGGTTATATATCTGGCCGCCACCGGGGATGATGGAATACAGCATCGCAGCCGTCGGACTATGTTTGGCGACTTTCAGAGAGTCATGGGTTTTCACACGGGAGACTTTCGGGGAGGAGATGTCTTGAGAATAAGCGAACAGACTCATGCAGAGCAATATCACACCTACAAAAATCTGTTTTTTCAATTTCATAAAGTAATAATTATACAAAAGTATAACGTTATTGAGTAGACTTTATTGCAAAACACTCAATATATGTTTCAACTCCTCGTCAGAGGTGAAGGGTATCTGAATAATACCTTTCCCCGAGATGTCTTTTTTTATGTTCACTTTCGTATTCAATTTCTTTCCCAAAGCCGTTTGGGCGTTGCGAACCTCGTCAGAGAGGGTGATTTTCACTTTCGATTTTTTGTTGCGGGAGCCTTCCAAAACCGTTTTCACCAAGGATTCAGTCTGGCGAACCGAAAGTTGGTCTTTAATAATCTGCTGTACCAGTTTCGCCTGCGTCGCCTCGTCCTCCACTGGCACCAGGGCGCGGGCATGTCCCATGGCAATCTGGTTGTCGCGGACGGCGACCTGCACTGGCGTGGAGAGTTTGAGAAGACGAAGATAGTTGGAAATGGAGGCATTCGTCTTACCGACTTTTTCGCCCAATTCCTCCTGGGTGAAATGGCATTCGTCCATGAGCATCTGATAACTCATGGCTATTTCAATGGCATTCAGATCCGAACGCTGGATATTCTCGACAAGGGCCATCTGGATAGAGAGGGCGTCGTCAACCGTGCGCACAAAAGCGGGGATTTCCGTGAGTCCTGCCAACTGGGCGGCACGGAAACGGCGTTCGCCGGAAATGAGCTGGTATTTTCCATTACCTATCGGGCGTACCGTAACCGGCTGAATCAGTCCGTAAGTCTTGATGGACTGGGCCAATTCACCCAAGGACTCCTCGTCAAACCGCGTACGAGGCTGATAAGGGTTGGCTTCTATCGATTCTATGCGGATATTGGTGTTGCCACTCACCACTTGTGTGTGCTCGCTGTGAACAGGAATTTCCATGTCGCCGAGCATCGCACCTAATCCGCGTCCCAATGGTCTGTCATTCTTTGGCATAATATTTTGATTCCGATCTATTACTTAATTATGCAATATGCATTATGAATTATGAATTACACAGTATATCCGTTCTTGAGCAGGAACTCCTTGGCAAGGTTCATGTAGTTGACATGTCCCACAGACTTGATGTCATAGACAGCGATCGGCACCCCGTAACTGGGGGCTTCGCTCAAGCGCACCGTGCGGTTGATGACCGTGTCGAACACAATATCACGGCAATGGAAACGAACATCCTCATAGACCGCATTGGCGGATTTGAAGCGGTTCGTGTACATTGTCATCAGGATTCCCTCAATGGAAAGGTTCGGGTTCATGTTCGACTGCACGATGCGGACGGTGTTCAGCAGCTTGCCAAGGCCTTCCAGCGCGAAATACTCGCACTGGACCGGGATTATGACCGAATCAGCGGCCACAAGCGCATTGAGGGTGACCAGGCCGAGCGACGGCGCACAGTCGATGAAAATGAAATCATAGTCGTTTTTTATGTCGGAAAGGGCATCCTTCATCCGGTATTCGCGACGGTCGAAAGAGATCATCTCGATTTCGGCACCGACAAGATGAATGGTGGCCGGCATCAGGAAGAGGTTCGGGGTCTTGGTCTCCACCACCGCCTCGGAAGCCATCTTGCCGTTCACAATACAGTCGTAAATGCTGATGGTGCTGTCATCCGGATAGACCCCCACCCCACTTGAAGCATTGCCTTGCGGGTCAGCATCAATCAACAATACCCGGAAATCCAGCAACGCCAGCGACGCAGCCAGGTTCACGGCGGTGGTCGTCTTGCCGACACCACCCTTTTGGTTCACAATGGCTACAATTTTCCCCATTATAATGAAAGGTCTATATCATCAAACGTGATCCCTAAATCCATGTCTTCCTCCGACTTCTCAAGGTTGTCGTTTTCAAAGAAATTATCTTCAGGGACTGTGCCATTCTCAATAAAGTCAATAACACCGGACAATGCGTTTTTGAATTTCTCGAAATCTTCCTTATAGAGGAAAATCTTGTGTTTCTCGTAATAGAAGTTGCCGTTGTCGGCGTTGAATTTGCGTTTGCTTTCCGTGATAGTCAAATAGAGTTCTTCATTGCGACTTTTCTTGACATCAAAAAAATAGGTTCTTTTTCCAGCTTTAATCGCACGGGAAAGGACTTCGTTCTTGTCTTGATTTTCCATAATGTCTAAAACTTTAATTTATTCAAATGAGCCTGCAAAAGTAGTGAAATTTTGTTCACAAAGGCACATTTTTTTGAAAATTATTTTCTTTTTTGTGATTGTTGCTGTTGTTTAAGCATTTGCGCCTGCTGTTTTTGGAGTTCTTCCATCTTGAGCTGCCATTTTGACTTCTTGACGGGTTTCTTCATGTTCTCCTGCATTTTTGCGCGAAGCTTGTTCTCGTCAACCGCTATGCGGAAAATGAACATCTGCAGGAAGGTGACGAGGTTGAAGAGCAGGTAGTAGTATGTGAGACCAGAGGCAAAGTTGTTGAACATGAACAGGAACATGATCGGCATCATATACATCATGATGTTCATCATGCGCTGCTGGTCCTTGTTGCCTTGCGTGGGCGCCATCAGCTTGTTGTTCAGCCAGGTATAGACTATCGTGGCAGCTGTCATCAACAGTGTGAAAAGGCTGACGTGGTCGCCATAGAGCGGAATGTTGCGGCCGAAATCCCAAATGGAGTCATACGTGGAAAGATCCTCTGCCCAAAGGAAAGACTTCTGTCTCAGCTCGTAAGCGGAGGGAAAGAAACGGTACATGGCGATGAGGATGGGCATCTGTAGCAACATCGGCACGCAACCGCCGGCAGGTTTCACACCTGCGCTGCGGTAAAGTTGCATCGTGGCCTGCTGTTTCTTCATCATGTCCTCCTCTTTCGGATATTTCGCGTTGAGGGCTTCGATTTCGGGCTTCAAGGCACGCATCTTGGCCGAAGACATATAAGTCTTGTAGCTCACCGGCAACACCACAATCTTGATGAAGATGGTGAGTATCAGGATAATAAGGCCGTAACTTAAACCGTATGCTTCCAACCAGTTGAAAATCGGGATGATAATGAACCGGTTCACCCAATGCAACAGGAAGAAGCCCCAGCCGAGGGGTACTTGGCGTTCCAGTTTCACATCGTAACCTTTGAGCAGACGATACTGGTTCGGTCCCACGAACATATACATTCCGAAATGCCCCTTGTTCAAATCGGGCACATCAAAGTCAAGAGCAGCAGAACAGTCCTTCAGTATGTTATCCTGTTTGTTTTCGGGGATCTGCACTGACAGTGTACCCGAAGTAAAGGGTGTCTCCTTGGAAACCAGGCAAGTGGTGAAGAACTGCTGTTTGAAAGAGACCCACTTCAGTGGCGAGGTGAAGTCCTTCTTGTCGGGCTTGCGTTCGTCAAGGTTACCGACGCCGTCGCTGTTGTCCATATAATATATGGAGGTAATGTTCTTCTCGTACTCGAAGTTTTTCTCCACGCATTTGGGTTGTGCATCCCACAGCATCGTGAAGGCGTGGCGGTTCGGGTAGAGATACGGCTCCATATTGACGATATTGATCTCATAGTCGAACTTGTAATCATCATTGGAAAAAGTGTAGAGATACTCGATGTAGGATTTCTGGTCGAGGACCTGACATTGGGAGCTGTCGGTTCCAGCATTAGGATACAACCGCAGAGAAAGCTTCTTATGTTGCTCATCCACAACAAGTTCATCAGTGTTGGCCACGAAAAAGCAGTCGCCCGTGGAGATTTCCGACTGATCGCGGAGCATCAGTTTCATGGACATCTTGTTAGAGCCGCCCTCATAAATCACGAGGGGCTGTTTTTCGGAATCTTTAGGAGTGTAGCGGTAAACATCCTTCAGTTCGATTTGTTTGAGATAGCCGCCTTTTTTGCTGAAAAAGTAGTATGCTTTGGCGGTCTCCACCACATAATCACCATTCTCGTCCACTTGAGCATTGGAGAATTTCTGAGCCGGGGACAACGCCGCCGTTTCCGTCGGTGCGGGGGCACCGGTTGTGTCAGACTTGTCCAAGGAGAGTGCCTGTGCCGTTTCCGCAGATTCTTTCTCGATTTCTTCCGACAACTGAGCTTCTTGCGCGGCTTTCTGCTTTTTCATTTGAGAGGTCTGGTAGAAGCTGAAGCCCAGAAACAGGGCGAAAATCAGCAACAGACCGATAACTGTATTCTTATCCATTTTCCAAATTTAAATTGGCGGCAAAAATACAAAAAAAACGGTAAACTTCTAACCAAAAAAGGCACCCCAAACGGAGTGCCTTTTCCTTCATGCAAACAAACTTACGATTAGTAAGCGATGCCTTGAGCGATCATGGCGTCAGCAACTTTGATGAAGCCGGCGATGTTAGCGCCCTTCACATAGTTGATGTAGCCGTTAGCTTCCTTACCATACTTCACACAGTTCTCATGAATGCTGTTCATGATGCCGTGAAGTTTTTGGTCAACTTCGGCAGCGGTCCAGCTCAGGTGAGCGGCGTTCTGGGTCATTTCGAGGCCAGAAGTAGCAACACCACCAGCGTTGGCAGCTTTACCAGGAGCGAAGGAAATGCCAGCCTTTTGCAGTTCAGCAACAGCGTCAGCAGTGCAACCCATGTTGGAGACCTCGACAACGTATTTCACGTTGTTGGCGATCAGCTTCTTGGCGTCGTCACCGTTGAGCTCGTTCTGGATAGCGCAGGTCATAGCGATTTCGCAAGGAACTTCCCAAACCTTCTTGCCCGGGAAGAACTTCGCGGAAGCGAATTTCTCTGCGAACGGAGCGACCACGTTGTTACGGGTAGCATTCAGCTCGTTCATGTATTTGATCTTCTCAGGAGTGCTGATGCCTTCCTCGTCGAGGATGTAACCATCAGGACCAGAGATAGCGACCAGGTTAGCGCCCAGCTCAGCGAGTTTGAGAGCGGTACCCCAAGCCACGTTACCGAAACCGGAGATGATGCAGCGTTTGCCCTTCAGGGTGTCTTTCTTAGCGTCCAACATGCCTTCCAGGAAATAGACAGCACCGTAACCGGTAGCCTCAGGACGGATCAGAGAGCCGCCCCACTCAAGACCCTTGCCGGTGAGCACGCCGACGTGTTCGCCACGGAGTCTCTTGTATTGGCCATACATGAAGCCGATCTCACGGCCACCAACGCCGATGTCACCAGCGGGAACGTCGGTGTCAGGTCCGATGTATTTCTGCAGCTCAGTCATGAAGGACTGGCAGAAACGCATCACCTCACCCTCGGATTTGCCCTTAGGATCGAAATCGGAACCGCCCTTACCGCCGCCCATAGGCAGAGTGGTCAGGGAGTTTTTGAAGGTCTGCTCGAAAGCAAGGAACTTCATGGTGTCTTCCGTCACGGTCGGGTGGAAACGCAAACCGCCTTTGTAGGGGCCGATAGCCATGTTGTGTTGAACACGGTAGCCTCTGTTCACTTGGATTTCGCCCTTATCATCAACCCAAGTCACTTTGAACTTGATGATTCTTTCGGGTTCCAACAAACGCTCAACGATCTTGTATTGATCGTATTTGGGGTGTTCGTTCACGAAGTCGCAGATAGTTTCGAGGACTTCTCTAACAGCCTGGTTGTACAAAGGTTGGCCAGGATTCTTTTCTTCAGTTTGTTTGATTAATTTTTGAAGATCCATACTGTTTTTTAATTTAATTTGGTGTTTTTTTAATTTGGAAATTCGGGTGCAAAAGTATAAAATTTATGTGACATGTGGCACTAAAAAAAAAAATAATTCTGTTTTTTGTAGCTGACAATGTCACAAAACCTAACCCTGCATGGATTTCTCCAGCTCCCGGGCGTGCGACAAGAAGGTGTCCACATCCATCTCTTTCAAAAACATGAGGCCATGTGCCGCACGGAGAACAGGATTCTCGTTTTGGAAGAAAAACGGTTTTCCCAGCAGCAACTGCACCCGTTTCAGCTGCTCCACCCAGATCCCCGATGCCAGCGTGCTGAACTTGCCGTCCAGCTTGTAACTCGGGAACGACGCGTCAACCTGACTGAGATAACAGTTGGAAAATGCCGCATTGAAAACACTGATGTCATTTAAAGAAACTGGAATAATGTGGGTGACCTCTGAGGGATGGTATTTGTACCATACGTTCCGGTACCCCCAGATCTTCAGATTCGAGACGTCATGCTCCTTGCGCCAAAGCCGGATGGCGTCAGCAATGGCCTGCAACACTTTGTAGTGCGTGTCGGGACCACTGCCCTCCGGATCGAAAGCCAAGGTGACGATGTCCGGTTTAATGGCGCGAAGCTCGTTCAAGATGGGCATCACATCGCGTTCCCTGTTCGGGTTTTCCGTGAAAATGTCCCCTTTGTAAAAGCCCAGCCGAAGGTGGTGCACCCTTTCCTCCATCATCCCGAAATGGGCCCACACCAACTCCTCCTCGAACTCGCGGATCATGCCTTTAAGTTTCTGAATGTCAGCCGGCATCTTCTGCCCGTCATAACAACGTTTGGTGAACTCGATGATCTCCACCAGCTTGTCGTCCAACGCCTGAACAGAATCCACCTTCCAAATCTCCACAATGTCGCGCACGAGCCTGTGGGAAAAACCGCGCAGGAACTCCGGATACTGCTGCGAAGCAATCTTAATCAAGGAATGATAAACATCCTTCACTCGCTTTATCTTGTATCCTTCCGAGAAGAAATTATCATAAAAAACCATCTGTATCTGCTTGTTTCTCAATAGGTTCAGAGTATTTGCGAGATGATGAACCAAGAAATGGTTGGTCACCGCGTTGAAGCCGGAGGTCATGATGGAGAAGTGGAGGTCGTTGGACGGGTCACTGGCAATATGGTTCAGATAGGGCATCATTCCTAGAAGAATGTCGTCATGATGAGGGGCTGTATTATAGATCACCTTGTTTCGTACGGGTTCCATACCCTTTGCGATTTTCGATTGGATGGAGGCGATGCACTGTTCAACCGTATGCGGTCCCAGATCCGGAATCCGGCTGCAAAACGGGTCTTGTCGGATTTCCTCCATCGTCAGCTTATCGCTAAACTTGTCAGCGCTCTTGCAAAGGTCGAGAATGGCCCGATCGGTTTTCTCCTGGTTCCAATCGTTGCTTTCATAATACTGATATACAGAATCTTTCAGTAAAGAAGCGGCGCCCGAGGTGAGATAAAAACGGGCATTGGGCAACTTCGCCAAGACAGAGGCGGGATAAAGATTCGCAGGGTTTTCCTCCAATGCAAGTCTCACGACTTCCGCTTTTGCCTCCCCCGCGGCAAATATAATCGCCACGGCATCAGGATTATACGTTATCGTTTTCAGTCCTATCGTGATGACAGGTCGGTGCCGCGACACCTCGATGCCGCCCAAGTCTCCCGCCGCCGCTGCCGCCGTCTCGAAATTGGTGGCCGTCAAGCGTGTGGTGGAGAAGAAATCACTGCCACGGACGTTGAAGGCAATATGCCCGTCCGGACCGATTCCGCCAAGGAAAAAGCCGATCCCTCCCAAATCCCTGATTTTACGCTCGTAAGAGCTGCACCACTCGTCAATCATGAAAATGGACGCCTGCTGCAATCGTTCCGCTGCGGATTTTGCCTCCCGATAGCGCAACGACAAATCCACTCGGTGGTCGGGGAACACCTCCTCAAAAGGCAACCCTTCAGACAAAGGGATTTCGTCACAATTGATGAACAGTCCCTTGGTTCTGTCCAGCCCGAAACCTTCTATATAATACTTTTGTACATAATTGTAAAAACTATTGTGTTGCGTGGGGCTGATGGGATAGAACTCATCAATCTGTACAAAATGGAGACCCGACAAGTCAGGCCTGCGGTCCACATGAAGTCCATGCTTTTCCCTGAACTCACGCCCACCGGGAGTTTCCCACTCGTTAAGGATTTTTTTCACCCATGATATGAAATGCTCCGGAGTCTTCCCTGTCGGCAAACTGACGACCCCTGACGGGTTATCATGCGCCCATTCCAAGAAGCGCAAGGCGGTAACCAAACCCAATGTCGGGAAATTGTCAACGGTAAGATATGGGACCTTCGTTGGAAAGCGGTTTCCCTCTTTCTTTAAAAACATTCTTTCTACAGAAGTGTAATTAATCATATTTCAGATAGTTATATTTATTTTTAAGACGGAAGCAAAGGTACAAAAAAATGTGTGACAATCGCATTAAAAAATCTTTACTGTTTTTTTTTCAAAAGTAATGAAAATTGCATTTTTTTTTATATTTTTGCAGCATCATTCGAATATGGTGTAAAAGTGGAAGGAATTGGACGTCCACGCTCTTTACAATCGTAAAATTTATAAAAAGAAATTGGTTCAAAAGACTAAACGAAAAGTAAAAACAGATTTCTGATCACAGCATCAGACGAAAAAATAGATAATTATGAAGTTAAGAAAAGAAAAAGTAATGTTGGTGGATAGCAGCGACAACCTGCGTCATGTGATTAAGGACTATTTGGAGATGTCGGGCTACCATGTGGTGGATTTCAAAGACGGGGCCAAAGCAGACAGTTCCTTCAACAAAGGGGTGTACGATATGTGTGTCATTGATGTTGCCTTGAAAAACTATGATGGATACAAACTGCTTCAGAACATGCGCAAGCTGGACAAGAATGTCCCCATCATCATTCTCTCCTCTTTCAATTCGAAAGAAGACCGTATCAAGGGTTTCATGTTGGGATGTGACGATTACATCACCAAGCCCTTCAGCATCGAGGAGCTAGGTTTGCGGATGCAGGCCATCATGCGCCGCTGCAAGAACAACACCCCTCATGAGTATGTCAACGAGGACGAAGTGATCAAGTTCGGCAACTTCTCGCTGAATTACACGGAGATGCAGCTCATTCATCCGAAAATCACGCGCACGCTGACCCGGAAAGAGTGCGAGCTGCTGAAACTGTTGCTCGACCACAAGAACAAACTCGTGCCGCGCGAAATCATCCTCCGCGAAGTGTGGGGCGAAGATGACAACACGACAAGCCGCAGCATGGATGTATTCATGACCAAGCTCCGCGGCTATATCCTCATCGACTACGAAGACAAAGTTCTGCCCAAGAAAGACGGACAACGCAAAGTGAAATACAAAGACGGCTTCCAGCCGGCAGTGGAAATCTGCAACATCCATGGCACGGGTTTCATGATGAGAGTGCTGGAGAATTAGGACTTAAGACTTGAGACTTGAGATGTAAAGGATAATACAAATCTAAAGTCCTCAGTCCAAAGTCCTCTGTCTAAAATATAAAACATAGATTAACGATTAATATGTCAAATATCGACAAACTATTTGCCAGCGTGGCTGAGAAAGGTCACGTTTGTGTTGGTTTGGACACTGACGTCAGTTACCTGCCCGAACAACTCGCACAGCAATTTCCTAACATTGAGGACGGACTGTTCGCCTTCAACAAGGCCATCATTGACAGCACGTTGGACGTGAGCGCGTGCTACAAGGTGCAGATCGCCTACTACGAAGCTTATGGCATGGCTGGCCTGCGCGCCTACTGCCGCACCCTCGCCTACCTGCGCGAGAAGAAGGCCGTCATCATCGCCGACATCAAGCGCGGCGACATCGCCAAAACCGCCGAGAGGTACGCCAAGGCGCACTTCACCGGTGAGTTCGAGGCCGACTTCATCACGTTGAGCCCGTATATGGGCCTCGACAGTCTGTCCCCGTATCTTCCTTATATCAAAGATAATGGCAAGGGCGTGTTTGTGCTCATCCGCACCTCCAACGAGGGTGCGAAAGATATCGAGTATTTGCCCACGGAGAACGGCAAGCGCGTCTATCATGTCGTGGGCGAGAAGCTGCAACAGTTGGGCAAAGATTTCATCGGCGAATGCGGTTACTCCGCCATCGGCGGTGTGATGGGCTGCACCCATCCTGACGAGGCCGCGGAAATCCGCAACATGCTCGACACCACCTTCTTCCTCATCCCCGGCTACGGTGCCCAAGGCGGCAAAGCCGAGGATATCGCCAAGTACCTCCGCAATGGCAACGGCGGCGTGGTCAACTCCTCCCGGGGCATCCTCCTCGCCTACCGCAAGCAGGACAACGGAGCGGCAAACTTCGCCGACTGCGCCCGCACCGAAGCCATCCGCATGAGAGACGATATTTTAAAATGGTTATAGGTTATTGGTTATTGGTTATTGAAGCTGACAATTCAAAGAACAAAAACAATGTCAGGGTTAATTGTCATTCATAATTCATAATTCTTACTTCTACATTCTTAATTCTTAATTGAAAATGGGTATATCAATGCAAATACTCGGCCTTCTGGCCAGCTTGACATTCTTAGTCATCACTCACGAACTCGGGCATTTCACTTTTGCGAAATTATTCAAGACCCGCGTGGACCAGTTCTACGTCTTCTTCAATCCAGGAATTTCACTAATCCGGATGAAGCGTTTCGACGGGAAGATGCACTTCAGCTTCTTCTCCGGCAAGGCGCCCGAGGAATGGGCCAATCATCCCGAATCCACCGAATGGGGACTCGGCTGGCTGCCCCTTGGCGGCTACTGCTCCATCAACGGCATGGTCGATGAGACCACCAAAGCCAGCGACTTGAGCAGCGAAGTGCACCCGTGGGAGTTCCGCGCGAAACCCGCCTGGCAACGCTTTTTCATCATCATCGGCGGCGTTTTGGTCAATTTTCTCACCGCCATCATTATATATATATTGATGTGCTTCACGTGGGGCAACGACTACATCCCGCTCGAAAACGCCAAATACGGTCTGGAATTCTCGCAGGAGATGCAGGACGCCGGCTTCCAAAACGGCGACAAAGTGCTCATGGTTGACACCACGCATCCGAAAACCCTCGGCGACTTCGCCAACACGGTGCTTCTTGACAACGTGAAAACCGTCACCGTGGAACGCGACGGAGAGGAAGTGGTCATCAACATCCCGAAAGACCTGCCCCGCAAGGTGGTGGGTGCTGGCAGCTCTTCCCTCTTCTGCAATTACCGTATCCCGTTCGTCATCGACAGCGTGTTGGCAGGCACACCCGCGGAAAAGGCCGGATTGATGAAGGGCGACTCGCTCGTCGGCATCAACGACTCCACGATGTTCTGCTTCTTCGATTTCAAAAACGTCTTCAACGAGAACAAGAACAACGAGTTGCAAATCGACTACATGCGTGGCGACAGTCTCTGTCACACGATGCTCACCCTCGACTCTGTCGGCAACATGGGGGTGGCTTATCGCCAACCCGCTGACTTCTTCGACGTGGTGCATGTCGATTATAGTTTTTGGCAGTCCATCCCGACCGGCATCTCTCAGGGATTCAGCACGTTGGGAAACTACGTCAAGCAATTCAAGATCGTGTTCACGAAGGAGGGCGCCACGCAGTTGGGCAGCTTCCTGACCATTGGCAGCATCTTCCCGAAAGTGTGGGACTGGTACCGTTTCTGGAGCATGACCGCCCTGCTCGGCATCATCCTCGCCTTCATGAACATCATCCCGATTCCGGGTCTCGACGGCGGCTACATCCTCTTCATCCTCGTGGAGATGATCACTGGCAAGAAGCCCTCCGACAAATTCCTCAGCGTCGCCAACACCATCGGCTTCGTCCTGCTTATCGCCTTGATGGTCTATGCGTTAGGGCTGGACTTCCGACGGTTCATCTTCAAATAATGTAGAATGAAGAATGTAAAATGTAGAATAATTCTGAATGATGAATGATGAATGTTGAATAATGAATGGGTCAAAGGACAATTCCCCCCTTTAGGGGGGATGCCCGCAGGGCAGGGGGGTAAAAAACATCTTCCTTGAGCAGCCCCGGAGGGGCAAGACGCGCGAAGCGCTAATAACCCCACACAAGCGAAGCGCAGTGTGGGGCAAGTAAACCGTAAACCGCAAACCGAATGAATAACACCGAACTCAAAACCGAAATCGCTCGCCTGAAACGCGAGAAGAACGCCATCATCCTGGCGCATTACTACACCCTGCCCGAAGTGCAAGAAGTGGCCGACTTCGTGGGCGACAGCCTCGGGCTGGCCCGCAAGGCCGCCGAAACCCAGGCCGACATCATCCTCTTCGCCGGCGTGCACTTCATGGCGGAGACGGCCAAAATCCTCAACCCCACGCGCAAGGTGCTCGTGCCCGACATGAGCGCGGGCTGCTCCTTGGCCAACAGCTGCAAGGCCGAGAAACTCGCCGAATTCAAGGCGAAACACCCCGACCACAAGGTGTTGGCGTACGTCAACTGCACGGCGGCGGTGAAAGCCCAGTGCGACCTGATCGTCACCTCCGGCAACGCCCTGAAGCTCGTCAACCAGCTGCCCAAGGACGAGAAGATCATCTTCGTGCCCGACGGCAACCTCGGCGACTACATCAACCGTATGACGGGTCGCGAGATGCTCCTGTGGGACGGTGCCTGCTGCGTGCACGACCACTACGAAGTGGAGGATTTGGAGAAGGCCAAGGCAGAGCATCCCAACGCCATCGTGGTGGCGCACCCCGAGTGCCGCCGCGAACTCTTGGAGAAGGTAGATTTCATCGGTTCCACCGCAGCCATGCTCAACTTCATCGGCGAAAGCGACGCCAAGGAGTTCATCGTGGTCACCGAGAGCGGCATCATCTACGAGATGCAGAAGCGCAACCCCGACAAAAAGCTCTACACGCTCTACAACGGTGCGGTCAAGCACGACTGCGTGAACATGAAGAAGAACAACCTGTTGAACATCTACGCCGCCCTCCTCGAAGAGCAACCCGAGCTCATCATGGACGAGGAACTGCGGAAGAAAGCGTTGGTGCCGATACAGAGGATGCTGGAGATGAGTTAGCAGTTAGCAATCACAGCGGCTAACGAAAATCTTCCGGTCGAAGGGCCATTCCCCTTCTATTTTAAAAGGGGTGGCCGAAGGCCAGGGTAGTAATATAAAACATCTTCCTTGAGCAGCCTCGAAGAGGCAAGATTTCAGTAACCCCACATAAGGCATCGGCCGCAGTGTGGGACATAGCGGCACCTCGCGAGGCAAGCGTGTCGGAGACACGCAACTATATTTTCAGAAAAGGATTTTTCAAACCCATACTTTAAAATATTTTGGATAATTTAAAGTTATGGCTTATAGTATCACGATTATTTAAATTTTAAAACATTGAAAATGAACATATTTCATTCTTATATGCAATACAATCAGTAAAAAAGTCAATATTGAAATCATTTCTGTGATGGAATTTTTTGCAGACCTTTGGTCTGGAAAGATTAATTGATTATCTTTGCCGCATCAAAAATCATACAGAGATGAAAAAGTCCGCATTCTTTTTGTTGATAATCTATACTTTACTGTCCGGCGCATTGCGGGCGCAGAGCCCAGGCGACCTGCAAAACATTCTGAGCCAGATCAGCACCGACAGCGTGTATGCTACGGTGCAGGATCTGCAGAACTTCGGCAGCCGTTTCGCCGCACCGTACGGTGGCAATGGCGGTAATCGCGATGTCGCAGAATATATTGCTCACCGATTAGAAAATTACGGTATCTCTACAGAAATAGACTCGTTCTACAAGTCAGGAACTGCTGTCTACATGTGGGTAAGTGAATGGTTTTACAACGTAAGAGGAGTTCTGCAGGCCAGTAATCCTATTGACGACTCCTTAGTTATTGTAGGAGCTCATCTGGATGCTATCGCTCTTACCGAATATGGAGCTTTCGCTAATGCTCCCGGAGCTGATGACAATGCTTCCGGCGTAGCCGTAATGCTTGAGTTGGCGCGTATCTGCCATGAGAACAACCTCCAATTCCGCCGCGACATCCACTTCATGGCATTTGATGCGGAAGAGTTTGGTCTTTGGGGGAGCTACTATGACGCACAGAAAAGAAATGAGACGGGCGAGAAAATCGCGCTGATGATGAACAACGATATGGTGAGCAACCAACCCGAGGACGAAAATTGGAAACTCATCTTCCGATGGTACGATAATGCCGTGGATGTGGCCAATCGCGCCGCCGCCATCTGCGAACAATACACGGACCTAGAGCCCGTCATACTGCCCGAAACCGAAAATTGGGAACTGGCCACGCGAAGCGACAGCTACTCCTACTATCGGGTCGGATACCGCGCCATCTTCGCCCATGAATACACGTTCTCCTCCTCTTACCATACTCCACAAGATGTGACGGACTCCTGCAACTACCCCTACCTCGCCGAAGTCGCACGCTACAACATGGCAATGCTGACCGCCTACGCCGACCCCACTTACGGAGTTGGTGTTGAGGAGCATCCCGTCGTCACCACCACACACGTCTATCCTAATCCGACTTCTGGAAAGATTACCTTGCAGTTCCAGCTGGACCAGGACTCGCCCGTCAACATTTCCGTGCTTGACTTGAGTGGCCGCACATTGCTGCACTATGACAACGGAATCCAGTCCACCGGCATCTGTCATCTGGAGCTGGATCTTTCAGACTTGTCCGCTGGTTTGTTCCTCTGCCAGATTCGCACGGACAAGGGTGTCGAGACACTGAAGGTGCTGCGACGGTAATTAGACTTGAAATTTAAGATTTAAGACTTAAGACGTGAGACGTAAGACTTTTGGGGAATCTGGAAAGGTTCCCTTTTTTCTTATTATTAAAAAAACCATTTATTTCCAAGGATGGCCTTTCGGCCAATCTTTCGCGTCCCTACCCCGCCCTTCGGGCACCCTTCCTTTGGAAGGGGAATTGGAGGCGACCGCTATTGTTCTCGCATATCGGACGCAATGGCTGGCCGCTGCCAATCTATTGCCTATTGCCTTTTCCCTATTCCCTAAAAAATCGTATCTTCGCGGTCTCAAAATTCCGACCGAAAGATGAAGAAAAACGTATTCCTGACCGGCGCGACCGGCACCATGGGATGGGAAGGGCTGAAAGAGCTGCTCCGCTATCCCGAACAATATGACGTGACCATTCTGGCGCGCAAAAGTCCCAAAAACGAGAAGAAGCTGGCCCCCGTTGCGGACAAAATCCGCATCGTGTGGGGCGACCTGATGAACTACGACGACGTACTGCGCGGCGTCACCGGCGCGGACATCGTGCTGCACGTGGGCGGCATGGTCTCCCCATCGGCGGACTATTTCCCCGAAAAGACCCTGAAAGTCAACGTGACCGCGGCGCAGAACGTGGTCAAAGCCATCCTCGCGCAACCCAACGCCGACAACATCAAGGCCGTCTATATCGGATCGGTGGCGCAGACCTCCGACCGTAACGCACCGCTGCACTGGGGCCGTACCGGCGACCCCGTCTGCTCCAGCGAGTTCGACTGCTACGGCATCAGCAAGATCATCGCCGAGCGCGTCTTCGCCGACTCGGGGCTCAAGCACTGGGTGAGTCTTCGCCAATCGGGCATCCTCTACCCCGGCATCCTCAAGAACTTCGACCCCATCATGTTCCACGTGCCCATCAAGGGCGTGCTGGAATGGGCCACCGTGGAGGACTCCG
>Ga0247608_10001070_pt1 | contig 39906 bp, 43 predicted proteins | sample 176DNAGHGlowgp2_FD_193490 | JGI IMG/M metagenome (GOLD analysis project Ga0247608, IMG submission 193490) | Sheep rumen microbial communities from Palmerston North, Manawatu-Wanganui, New Zealand - 1766 DNA GHGlow gp2 | ecosystem: Host-associated > Mammals > Digestive system > Stomach > Rumen ...
GAGTTTTTCTCTTATCAGCTTCATCCGTTTTGCGGCTTATCAGTCCGTTTTTTTCCATCCGCTCAAGCATGGTCGTAAGTGAAGTAATTGCAAGTCCGCTTTTCTCGGAAATAATTTTAATAGGAACGCCATCTTCCTGCCATAAGACATACAGAATCCTTCCCTGAGCTCCGTTAAATGCATCAATGTTTTTTTCTGCCAGTATCCTTTCAAATATACGATCACCCAGCTGTTTTATTTTTGTAACAAGAAATCCACCATTTGTCTTCATAATCAAATATTCCTATATCGTAGTTTTATACTACTATATAGGAATATTTGTGTCAAGCACACATATCATAACTTCCGGTTTTATTCAATCAGTTTTTATTCTCACTGCATAGCGTTTTGCTTACGATCATGGATATTCTTATGGCAATAACAAGAAGAAATGCAACTGCCCCTGATTCCAGAAGCGGCTGGCATGTTCACGGCGGAATGTATGTCATCGGCGTTGGCGGAGTCGGCTTGTATCAGGAAGAAGGAAAGCCCGCCGTCATAATCAGAAAGGGCGATGTGATTCAGATTCCTGCGGGAGTGAAGCACTGGCACGGCTCCACCAAAGACAGCTGGTTTCAGCAGATAGTAGTCTACGACAAAAACTGGAAGCCTTCTGACGGAGCGGACGGCCACGCAGGCGGAGAAATTACGGCGGAAGAATTTGCCAGCCTCAAAATGATTGAAAATCATGACCGCGTAAAAAAGCATGATTCGTCTCTCATGTTTGACAGGGGCGAAAAGCCTGTTAAGTTCCCCACCTTTAACGGCGAAGTCTACCTTACCAATGTGGTCACAGATAAAAACGAGGCAGGCTCACCGGGAATGCATTATGTGGTCTTTCCGGAAGGCATTTACAACGTATGGCACAGCCACGAGGGCGGACAGATTCTTATTGTGACGGACGGAACAGGCTATCATCAGATAAAGGGCGGCCAGGTGGAAGAACTTCATGTGGGAGATGTGGCTTTCTGTCCCCCGGACACAACCCACTGGCACGGCGGAAGCCTTTACGGAACGTTCGCCCACATCGCAATCAACACAAACCCCGAAAAACCAGGCGTAACCTGGTATGAGATGATGAGTGAAGAAGATTACAGGAAAATCACGCAAGGGGAATAAGACATGAGGTGGTAAATAGCTTCTAGCTGTAAAAGAACGGAGGAAAACTCATGAAAATCAAATCAATTATCTTAACTGCACTTATTGTAATTGCCGCAACAAGCGGATTATTTGCTCAGAACAAAGCTGATGCAAAATCGAACAACAAGACCCTGGTAGTGTATTTTTCATGGTCAGGAAATCTTGACAAAATGGCACACTGGATTGCTGATGAAACAGGCGGAGACTTGCGGCGTGTAACTGCAAAAGAAGCTTATCCGGAAGATTACAACAAAGTTGCTGACCGCGCAAAAAATGAAAAGGAAAAGGGTATCCGTCCTGCAATCAACGTGAACATTACAAAAGAAGAAATGGCAAACTACGACACAATCTACTTCGGTTTCCCTGTCTGGTGGTATGACCTTCCTATGTCAATGTGGACCTTCCTCGAAAGTTACGACTTTAAAGGCAAAACGATTATTCCGTTCTTTTCCCATCTTGGAAGCTCTAACGGTGCGGCTGCTCTGCCAACAATAGAAAAACTTGCAAAAGGTGCAACAGTAATATCTAAAGATGCGCTTTCTGTAAGCGGGAAAAAAGTTCCTTCTGCAGAAAAGGAAGTTCGTGCATGGGTAAGGAAATGAAACGATTTCTTGTGTTCTGCTCTTTAGTAAGTATGCGACTTTCAGATTAAGAAAAACGTGGATTTTATAGAGCAACTTGTTATTCAAAACAAACTGAATGAGCGCGGATATTTTATCTATCACGCTGTAAGCCCTGAGTATGCGCAAGCCGCAAGAGCGGCGTGATAAATAATTTCCTCTCATGCAAACGAGCGAAGCGAGTATGCGCATGGCGAATAGCACCTTGCGAAAGTTTGATTGTTCAAGGCAGGTATATCTCTGATATCATTTAATCATACGGAGGACACAAGATGAAATTAAAATCAATTCTTATGGCAACAGCGATTATGATGCTTACAACATGCGGCCTGATTGCACAAAACTCAAAAACTCTGGTTATGTATTTTAGCTGGGGTGGCACAACGGAAAAAATGGCAAAGATGATTTCCTCATCTAACGGCGGGGAGCTTTTTAGGATTGAGCCGACAGAAGCCTATCCAACAAGCTACACTCCCTGCACGAAAGTCGTAAAGGACGAACTTGACAAGGGCATTTTCCGCACAGTAAAAGCCGCCCCCGACTTTTCAAAATACGACACGATTTTTGTGGGCGTTCCTGTATGGTGGCATACAGCGCCAACCCTTATGACTCATTTCCTTGAAGAAAACAAGGAGGCGCTTAAGGGCAAGACAATCATTCCATTCTGCACGTATCAGGCTACTTACCGCGCGGAAACGCTTCAGGCAATTGTGGATGCAACTCCAACTGCCAGTCATAAGGAAGGCTATGGCACGACAAATCCAAATCAGAACGATGTAGATGCATGGCTTAAAAAAATAGGTGAAAGATAAACGCCCAAATATAAAATTTATAAGGAGATATATTTATGGATTATGTAACATTATCAAACGGAATCAAGATGCCACAGTTGGGCTATGGTGTGTATCAGGTGACAAAGGAAGAGGCTGAACGCTGTGTTTCGGATGCGCTGGAAGTCGGCTACCGTTCCATTGACACGGCGCAGTCGTATTTCAACGAAGAAGAAGTGGGGAATGCAATTGCAAAATCGGGCATTGCGCGCGGCGATATTTTCCTTACCACAAAAGTCTGGATTGAGCATTACGGCTATGACTCTTGCAAGAAGTCGGTGGAAGAATCGCTTAAGAATCTCAAGACTGATTACATTGATCTCATGTTGCTTCATCAGCCTTTCGGAGACGCTTACGGTGCATGGCGCGCTCTTGAAGAATTTTATGAAAAAGGAATTTTAAAGGCAATCGGAATCTCCAACTTTTATGCTGACCGCATGGTGGAGTTTGCATCCTTCAACCGCATAAAGCCTATGGTGAATCAGGTGGAATGTCATCCTTTGAATCAGCAGATAGAGGCAAAAAAATGGAATGACAAGTACGGTATTCAGCTTGAAGCCTGGGCCCCTTTTGGCGAGGGACGTGGCGGTCTTTTTGAAAATCCTGTGTTAAAAGAAATTGCTGCCGCACATGGAAAAACAACAGCTCAGGTTATGCTCCGCTGGCATTTGCAGAGAGGAATCGTCGTCATTCCAAAGTCAACCCACAAGGAACGCATGGCAGAAAACCTGAATGTCTTTGATTTTACCCTCACTGCCGAAGAGATGGCAAAAATCACCGCTCTCGATACTGCAACAAGTTCTTTCTTCAGTCATCAGGATCCTGCAATGGTGGAATGGTTCGTAAAAATGGTTGAAGAGCGGAAGAAGCAGCAGGATTCTTCAAAAGAAAAGAAGGCATGGTAATATTTCATAATTCTGGATTTTGTAAAAATGCTTACAAAGTCCAGAGTTCTGTAAATGGAAGAAATGATAGAGCTTGCGACGACACTTCTGGAAAAAGGGATGAAGGGATACAGGAATCAATAACTTTACGATTCATTCACCAACTTGCCTGTCATGTGTTCAATTTCAAGCTCAAGGCACTGAACGCGCGGCAGGGCGTTTGACAGTTCTTTTTCAAGATAGGCCTGGTCGTCCGTAAATTTCTGAACCAGTTTGGTGCAGATTTTTCGGGCCAGGTCCGGGTCTGTCACAAGGCGGATTTTTCCGAATACGATCACGCTGTTGATGTTCAGCGCCCATTCGCCTTCCTTGCGGTAGCCTGAATCGTAAACGCAGAAGCTTGCCTTGTCGCAGTTTTTGATGGCGTCGATTTTGTGGCCTTCCTTCGCTCCGTGAAAATAAATCTTATTGTCTTCCTCGCTGTAAAGATGCGACATCGGAAGCCCGTAAGGATATCCGCCGTCTCCGAGCAGCGAAAGAACTCCGCGCTTTTCGTTTTTCAAAATCTCTTTGCATTCAGCTTCTGAAATCTGCTGCTTGAATCTTCTCATTGGTCTGAACATAGAGAATATTATATCGGAAATTAAAATAATTGTCACTTTCAGAATTTACATATAATTTACACAAAGCAACTATATTTTTTATTTTTTTACAGTTATAGTAAAAGCATGATAACTGTGTTAAGCCAGATTTTAGGATTTATTGGTTCTCTCTGCCTGTTGCTTTTTGGAATGGAGATGCTTTCAAACGGCATTCAAAAAGGAGCGGGAAATAGGCTTCAAACTTTGCTTCATAAGATTTCCGGGAACAGATTTACGGCTGGCCTCACAGGACTTGCGGTTACAGCAATAATTCAGTCTTCTGGCGCGACTACTGTAATGGTGGTTAGTTTTGTAAATGCCGAGATTATAAGCCTTACCCAGGCCATTGGAATTATTTTTGGCGCAAATATCGGAACTACAGTTACGGCCTGGATTGTTTCTCTTTTTGGTTTCTCATTCAGCATTGAAGCGGCGGCAATTCCTTTGTTCGGTTTTGGATTTATCCTCAAATATTTTAAGAAGCTTAAGATTCACAATTTTTCTGACTGCTTTATGGGCTTTGCGCTTTTGTTCATGGCTTTGGGACTGCTTAAAACTTCCATGAATTTAAAGCCTGAGTCTGTCAGCTTTTTGCAGAAATTTCAGGATTTGAATTTTGCAGGGCTCTTGCTTGGTGTTTTGATTGGAACTGTTTTTACGGCTTTGATTCATTCTTCATCTGCTACAACAGCAATTGTACTTACCATGTCTGCCAACGGTTCTCTTCCCTGGGAGCTTGGAGCTGCAATGGTTTTGGGAAGCAACATTGGTTCTACAGTTGATGCGGTTATGTCATCTTTTGGCGCAAGCGTGAATGCAAAACGTACTGCCGCTGTCCATGTGGCTTTTAATGTTACAGGCACTCTTATTGCGCTGATTTTCTTCCAGCCATTTTTAAATCTGATTGATTTTATTGTTCCCGGTCAGCCTGCGCAAAACATCACAACTCACATTGCCATGCTTCATACTGTTTTTAATATTTCTGCCACAATTCTCTTCCTTCCTTTTGTAAAACAGATTGCTTCCATTACAGAAAAAGTGATTCATGAAAGCCAGAAAGAAAAAGACGCTCATTATAAAATACCAATCATCCTTCCAAAAAATCATGTCAGCACAGACTTGTATGTTTTTCAGGTTCAGAAAGAAATTACAAAAATGGCCGGCCGCGTAATGGAGATGATGGACTATCTGAATCAAGGGCTTAATCAAAACAAAGATTCTCTGGAGTCTTTGGCCGAAGAAATGAATTTTCAGGAAGAATATGTTGATGAGATGAATCATGAAATCTCATACTTTCTCCAAAAATGTTCCCGCCTTCCAACTGCGAATCACAATGACCGGAACAATTATGCAAATATGATTTCTGTAATTCAGAATCTTGAAGATTTGAGTGATGAGTGCTGTTCCGTGATGCATTCTCTTTGTAAGTTCAAAAAAGGAACTGAGGCAGCTTCCCTAGAAAATCAGACAAAAGAATTAATTGAATATTTTAATCAGGTTCATATTTTCTACGAACAGACTTGCACTTACATCGCTCTTGGCCTTTCTGAAATTGATAAAGTTCTCCTGTCTGATGTGGAAGACAAAATCGACAAAACAAAACGCGAACTTAAAAAGGCCAGCCGAAAGAGAATTGAAAACGGCAGCAATGTAAAGGCAGAACTTAATTACATGGATTTAGTCCGTAAGATTGAAAAAGCCGGCGACTGCATTTTTGGAGTAATTCAGGCCATTCAACCTAACTTGGAAGATTCGGTTTTATCTGCTGGTTCTGAAAAAAATCTGATTAGAGCGCGGAATGTAATTATCAATACAAAAAGCAGAAAGGCCTTTGTTTCAGGCAAAGAGGTTCAGCTTGCAGTAAAAGAATATGAACTTCTTGCCCTTCTTATGGAGAATAAAGGGCAGGTTCTTACCCGAGAGCAAATCCTCGAAAGTGTATGGAATTATGACAAAGAAATAGAAAGTCGCACCCTCGATGTTCACATCGGCCTTTTGCGTCAAAAATTAAATAACCAAAAACTGATTGAAACTGTACGCGGAGTGGGATATAGAATTCCTTAGAAGGTAATTATATTTACTTTCTGTTTATAAAATATAATCCCACAAGGCAGATTGCAACACCAAGAACCTTGCTCCAGCTGATTGATTCATGGTAGCCGATAAGCCCCACAAAAATCAAAATGACTGCCAGCGCCGCGTTTGAAACTGTCGCCAGAGTGCTGACTTTTCAGCCTGCCTTATAAGCAAAAATAAAGCCTACTTCAAGCCCTGTAATCACAATTCCGAGAACGATTGTGGCCCAGTTTGTGTGGGAAAATTCTTTGAGGATATTCCCGCTTGCACAAAATTTGCCTATTCACCATAATGGTATAACAGCTAAGGGTTTAGGCACGTGACAGGAGATGCCTGAATTAGCTTCGGGGATGAGATAAATTAGAAAGAAGTTTAAGAATAAAAAATGATAGGCTTAGGAACAATGATTAATTCTGCTGCAATTGTTGCAGGAGGCTTGATAGGACATTTTTCAGGAAAACTTTTCAAGGAAGAACAACAGGATTCTTTAAGCAAGGCTTGCGGAATCAGCGTGCTTTTTATTGCGACTGCCGGTGCCATGCAGGGGATGCTGAGAGTTGATACAGGAAAAATCCTAAGCGGAAAATCCATGCTGGTGGTGCTTACCCTTGCATTGGGAACCATTATTGGAGAGCTTTGCGGCATAGAAAAAGGCTTTGAACATTTTGGCGAATGGCTTAAAAACAAAACCGGAAACAGCGGCGACAGTCAATTTGTAAACGCTTTTGTTACAGCTTCCCTTACAGTTTGCATTGGAGCCATGGCAATAGTCGGAGCCATTCAGGACGGCATAAAAGGAGATTTTTCTACACTTGCCGTAAAATCTGTTTTGGATTTTATCATCGTTGCCGTAATGACTTCCTCTCTCGGCAAGGGCTGTGCCTTTTCTGCAATACCGGTATTTATTTTTGAAGGTCTTATTACACTTCTGGCAAATCTTATTTCTCCTTTGATGACGGAACTTGCAATTGCCTATCTTTCTCTTGTGGGGTCAATCTTGATTTTTTGTGTCGGAGTAAATCTTGTGTGGGGGAAGAAATTCAGGGTTGCAAACATGCTGCCATCTGTTGTGCTCGCGGTGGCCGCAGCCTACCTTCCTTTCACATTCTAGAACATTTATATCAGTAATTTTTACTTTTTTTAACGGAGGCAAATATGTTCAGACAGATGAGAAGGTTTAAGCAGCAGGTTAGTACGGAAAAGTGCATTGAGATTTTGAAAAATGAGTGGCGTGGCGTTTTGGCCCTGCTTGGTGACGATGGGTATCCTTACACTGTTCCCATTGATTTTTTTTATGATGAGGACGACGGAAAAATTTATTTTCACTGTGCAAAAGAAGGGCACAAGATTGATGCGATTGAAAAATGCAACAAAGCTTCGTTCTGCGTGATGGACCAAGGCTTTAAAAAAGACGGCGATTGGGCACTGAATATTACAAGCGTTGTCTGTTTTGGCCGCATTAAAAAAGTTGATGATTTTGAAAAGACAAAGGAAAAGGTCTGCAAGCTCGGGGCAAAATATCATCCCTCGGCTGAGTCTGTTCAGATAGAGTGGGAACATGCAAAAAACCGTGTCCTCTGCCTTGAGATGACAATTGAGCACATGACAGGAAAACTGGTTAATGAAAAGTAGCACCGGCAAAACTCGTTTTATTACAGGAGAAGTGAAAATGATTACGGTAAAAAGAATAAAAGGTGGAACAGACAACTGCTACATTGTTGCAGAAGGAAAAACCGCAATACTCGTAGACACCAGCAGTAAAGCCGCCCGCGACATGGTAATTGAAGAGTGTGACAAATACCAAATAAAGCTTATTGTCCTTACCCACCCCCACTTTGACCATGCAGAAAATGCAGCCGAACTTTCAAGAAGATATTCCTGCCCCGTTGCATTCAGCAAAGTGGACGAAGAACTTTTTGACGACTATACCAAGCAGCCACTAAAATCATACGGTCTTGTAGGAAAAGTTGTACTGGGACTTTCTCTTTCTGCTTTAAAAAACACAAAAGTAGAACGGCCTCAAAATATTGTTTACGTAAAGGAAGGAGACAGTCTTGCTGAATACGGAATAAATGCAAAAATCATAGAACTTCCTGGGCACACAAAAGGCTCAATAGGAGTTGATGTAGAAGAAAGCCACCTCTTAGTCGGAGACGCTTTGGACAACTGGATTAAGCCAGCTATGGGACACTTGTATTGCGACATTGACGCAATCAAAAAGACACAGGAAAAAATAAAGGCGCTTGGCAAGCGTACAATTTATTTTGGCCACGGAAATCCTGTTAGCCGTTAACAGAAACTAGACTGGTGAATAAAAGAAGCACAAATATGGAAGATTTATCTGCCTACTTAAAAGAAAGTGACTGCATTGATTATACAAATCCTCTCGTTGCAGAAAAAGCAAACCAATTAAAGGCTATCTCTTCCAACAAGCTTGACTACATAGAAAAAGCATACAAGTTTGTGCGCGACGAAATTCCGCACACCTGGGATGCAAAACTCACCGTAGTTTCAAAAAATGCCAGCGACGTACTCAAAAACAAAACTGGCATCTGCTGGACAAAATCATGCCTGCTTGCGGCCTTACTCCGTGCAAACAAAATCCCGGCAGGAATCAGCTACCAGTATTTAACACGCGCCGATGATGCAAGCGACGGTTACATCATTCATGCATTGAATACTGTTTACATCGATTCGCTACAAAAATGGATTCGCCTTGACGCACGCGGAAACAAAGCAGGAGTAAACGCACAGTTCAGCCTCGAAAAAGAAATCCTTGCCTTTCCGGCCCGCCCTGAATTTGGCGAAAAAGATTACCGCGACAACCACTGTGACCTGGACCTTCGCCTCAAAGAAATTCTAAGGACGTGCAGCAACATTCTCGAACTCCGCACGGATTTTGAAATAGAGGACTAAGCAGATGCTAATAAAAAAATGCTCTTTTTTGGACATTGAAGAATTGGCTTTGTTAAACAAGCAGCTCATCGAAGACGAAAAAAGCGACAACGCCATGAATTTGGAGCAATTGCAAAAGCGAATGCAAGACTTTCTTAAAAGCGAATACGATGCATATTTCTTTATGGAAGAAGATTGCGCCATAGGTTATGCCCTTGTCCGCCACACCGCAAAGCCTCTGTATCTTAGGCAGTTTTTTATCGCTAGAAATTTTAGGCGGCAGGGCAAGGGTAAAGCTGCACTCAAACTTTTATTGGATGAGCTAAAAACAGACAAGATTGACATAGAAGTTCTGTCATGGAATGAGGCTGCAATTAAATTTTGGGAAAGTTGTGGTTTTACAGAACGCAGCCGCTATATGAGGCTGGAAAATTCAGAATCATCATTCTGCATACGAAAACTTGCGGAAGCTAATATTCCAGAAGCACTTTCTCTTGCATGGAAGGTTTTTACCGAATACGAGTCGCCGGATTATTCTGCCGAAGGTACAGCATCCTTCCGAAAGAGCATTCACGATCCTGTATATTTAACTGGCTTGGACTATTACGGAACTTTTAAAGAAAGCAAACTTGTTGCAATCTGCGCCATAAGGGTAGAAAAACATCACATCTGCTTTATGTTTGTAGAAGGAAGCTATCACAGGCGTGGCATTGGAAGCCGTTTGATCCGCCATGTCCTGAATGAATACAAGGGAGAGACTGTCACGCTCAATTCTTCACCCTACGGCTTGCCCTTTTACAAAGCACTTGGTTTTCTTCCGACGGATAAAGAAAAAACAATCGGCGGAATCCGCTTTACGCCCATGAAATACTCAGTGGAATGACAAGGAAGCAAAGAGAATGAATGAAAAATTAATCGAAGAAGCAAAAGTGTACATACAAGAAATATTCAAGAATAATTCCGATGGACACGATGCAAACCATTCACTAAGAGTTTACAAGAATGCCCTTCAAATTGCAAAAGAATATCCTGAATGCAACATGATGACCGTCGCTTTATCTTCTTTACTGCATGATGTTGATGACCACAAGCTGTTTGCCACAAAAGACAACATGAACGCAAGACAATTCCTTAAAAATCATAATATTGATAATGATGACATCGAGTTTATCTGCCAGATTATCAATGGCGTGTCTTTTAGCAAGAACAAAGAAAGACAACCCCAAACCATTGAAGGAAAAATCGTTCAGGACGCAGACAGAATAGATGCTATCGGCGCTGTAGGAATAGCAAGAACTTTTGCTTATGGCGGAAAGGCTGGAAGAACACTAGAATCTTCCTTGCAACATTTTAACGACAAGCTTTTGCTACTTAAAGATAAAATGAACACGCAAGAAGCAAAAAGAATTGCCGAAAGCCGTCATTTGTACATGGAAGAATTCCTAAGTGAATTCCAAAAAGAAACAAAAATATAAATTCAATTAAAAAAAACGGAGGCCTATGGAACAGTTAAAAAATCTGAGAGAAACCAGAAGCAAAGAGCTGCTATCATAAAACTTCTTCCGCGTCCTTGAAGTTTTGCAAAACACGTTTTAAGTACTTTTCAAAAACCTCAATTTCCTTTTTAGAAAAGCCCTTGTAAAAAAGCGCGTTTTGTTCGTCGGAAACCTTTGGAACTTTTTTCTTAAAAATTTCATCCTTGCCTGTTCTTGAAATAAGAGTGGCGCGCTTGTCGTCCGGGCTTGGAACGCGGCAAACAAAGCCGTCTCGCTCCAAACGGTCGATGATTCCGGTAAGAGTCGCCTTGTCCAAGCTTGTTTTTTCCACCAATTTTTTTATGGGAACCTTGTCTTCGCCCCACAGGGCAAAAATCACCCTGCCCCGCGCACCGGCAAGGTCTTCCAATCCGTTGCGGCTTAACACGGCATGCCAAACGCGCTGGCACACCTGGTGTATTTGCGAGATAAGAGTTCCGCCTTCCGTCTGGCCGTTTTTCATAGCCCCTCGTCTTTCCTGCTTATTTGCCAACGGAATTTACAGGCTGGCCAAAATTGTGGATACCCAAGTTGCCCCAGCAGTGCATGTATTTTGAGGTGAACTTCATAAGCGTGTAATCTGGGTCGGTTGGTCCCTTGTGATAGTAAATGAGCCAGCCGGTCTGCCAAAAATTCTTTTTAAGGTTCATGTCCGTAACTTCTTCCATCGTTCCGATTGCGGAAATTCCCTTGAACTTTTTGGGAAGAACAAAATAAAGGCACACGTTGTTGTTGGCGCGGATTTGCTTGATTTTGCGCGAAGAAGTGTTTGTCGTAAAATAAATAGTGACAGTCTCACCGTCAACACTAATCGCCTTGTCTTTTAGCTTTGGATATTTTTTTGGATTTGCAAGATTCAAAAGCGCACGGATTTCCGGGAAGCCTTCCGTTTCGTCTTTTCCAAAAGTAGCAATTTGCGCGCATTCTGATGCCTGGATTACTTTTACAACGTCCTTAATATTCATTTTTCGCTCCGATTAATTAGTTTGTATACAAACTATATATACTAAGCGAGTTTTTGTCAAGCACACTTTATTCCTTTACGAACGAACCTATTTCAACAAGGTTGCCTTCTGGGTCGGCAATGTAGCATGTGCGTTGCCCCCACGGCTCCGTTGTTGGCGGCATGACGGGTTGCGCTCCATTTGCCGTTACTTCCGCAAAGGTTTTGTCTACAGCAGCGTAATTTTCAACGCCCAGGGCAATCTCAAAGTGTCCGCTGATTTTTTTGGCGTAGTTGAATTTTGAATTGGTCATCTTTTCAATGTCACCTCTGCCGTACAGCAGAAACAAGGTTCCGTCTTTTTCTAGAAAAACGTTCGTCGTGTTTTCTTCTTCCTTGATTCCAAAGCCAAGAACGTCGCGGTAAAAGCGCACCATCGTTGGCATGTCCTTTACGAAAATTCCAAATCCTTCAAGTTTCATTTTTTCTCCTTGCAAACTCCGCGTTAACGGTACTGCATAGAAGTAGTATATAACAGATTTTATGCCGCGTATTGTAAAAATCCGACAGTTATTTTGCACCGAGTGCGATTTTGCGGGCTTGAGCAAGAGTCATTCCGTGGAATTTTTTAAAGTCGTTAAGAAGATGTGCCTGATCAAAATAGCCAAAGTCGGCGACAGCGTCCTGTATGTCAAACTTTTTTGAAAAGCAGACACTCTGCCACAAGCTCTGATAGCGTATGAGCGACGAAACTTTTTTAGGCGAGAGGGAAAGAGTCTGCGCAAAAAATCGTTCCAGTTGGCGTTCGCTTGCATGAATGTCTTTGAGCAGGGAAGAAATATTTTGAGAGCCACGGGTGCGAATCATCTGTATTATTGCGTCCATGACAAGCGGATTCTGTTCCGGTATTTTTGAAGCGGGACGGGCAAGAAGTTCAAGAAGTGTTTCTTCGGCAACCTGCTTGAATTCTTCAAGATTCATAACAGGCGAAAGCTTTGCAAGCAGAAGTTTTCTGGCTGTCAAAAAATGTGATTCCAGGCCAAAGAATCCGTTCGCGGTTTTTAAAAGCGGTTCGTCAGAAAAAACGGAAGCCTGCCATGCGTAAAATCGGATTCCAAAAAGCCGTCTGTGCTGGCCTTGTGAATGAACTGATGTAAACATTTTGTCGCTCACACCGCAAAAAAACATGGAAGAAATTTCGCGTCCGTCAGATTTATTTTCTGTTCCGTCTGTCGCAATTATGATGTCTGCGCACAAATCAGGAATAATTGGGGCGGGTAAAACTTCATTCCCCAAAGTCCAAAAGGCACGTACATAAGGAGCGAGTTCCTTTGAAGGGAGAAGTTCGCTGTAGCCTGAACAAGAAAACGGCCTTGAAGTCAGCGGAAAAAACATCTTAATATTATAACTCGAAAAGCTTACGATTTGCAATCATCTTTTGCAGGACGGCACTCTACTTCAGTACAGGGAGCTAACTTTTTTACGTATCTTGCAAGTGAATCATATACCTTCGTAACACAGTCAGGTCTTTTGATTAAAGTGCCATCAGCATCATAATAATCTGATATACAATATATCCGGGATCTCGTTATAAACTTCTCCTTGCTATTTATGAAGGAAAAATCAGCTTCGATAGTTGAACTTCCACTTGCATTATAACCACAAACCACGTGTTCTTTGTCCCCATGCCGCTCGGTTTTAATTTCACCGGCTTCAGGAATATGAAAACAATAATAAAAGAACAAAGCTATCGTATTCCATGTAATAATTTATCTGCTTTCCCATAAGCTATAATTCCTGTATGCCTTAGTGATTTTCTGAAACCTCATTTTTCTAAAGCCTTTACTCTTTTATTATATTCTCCTTTAAAAGTAAATATTTTCTTTCAATTCTTAGCTACAGAGATACGGCCATTGACAAAAAGACCGATTCATAATTTATACTAATTAAATGAAGAGTTTTAGCCGGCATAAAATCCTGCCTAATTTGCCCCTGTGAAATATTGAAAAAAGTGAGGACTATATGATTATTCAAGACATCGATAAAGGAAAAGATTTTGACTGGGGAAAAACTTCCAGCGACTATGCAAAATACAGGGATGTTTACCCGCAAGAGTTCTATGATTATATTTTGAATTTAGGATTATGCAAAGACGGTCAGAATGTTCTGGACTTGGGAACAGGCACCGGTGTTCTTCCAAGGAATATGTACAAGTACGGAGCCAAGTGGACCGGAACAGATATAGCCAAAAATCAGATAGAACAAGCAAAAGCGCTGGCAAAAAAAGCCGGAATGGACATAGACTTCTATACCATAAGGGCGGAAGAGGTTTCTTTTTCAGACAACAGCTTTGACGTTATCACTGCTTGCCAATGCATTTGGTATTTTGACCATAACATAACCTCCGAAAGTTTTGCCAGAATGCTTAAGCCAAACGGCAAGTTTCTTATTTTATACATGGGCTGGTTGCCTTACGAAGATCCTGTCGCGGGAAAAAGCGAAGAAATCATTTTAAGGCACGACCCTGACTGGACAGCGTACGGAGACAAGGTTCAGCCTGTATGGGTACCAGACCAGTATTCAAAACATTTTACACTTTTGTCGCAGAAAGAATTCCGCGTTGACGTTCCATTTACACGAGAGGGTTGGCACGGACGAATGCGCGCATGCAGGGGAGTAGGAGCTTCAATGTCGCAAGAACAAGTTGCCGCATGGGACAAGGAGCACAAAGAGATGCTCAAAAAAAACGCCCCAGAAAATTTCATGGTAAAGCATTATATATCCATAGCAGAATTGCAGGTAAGGAAATAAAGTTTACAAAGGAGCCATCATGAAGCAATACATTGTTGACGCTTTTACGGACAAAGTTTTTGGCGGAAACCAGGCGGCTGTCTGCATTTTGGACAAGTGGATTTCAGACTCACTCATGCAGAACATTGCAAAAGAAAACAATTTTTCCGAGACGGCATTTGCGGTAAAAGAAGAAAGCCTATATCATCTGCGCTGGTTCACCCCGGAATCAGAAATTGACTTTTGCGGACACGCTACACTTGCAACTTCATTTGTGCTTTTTAATTTTTACGAAAAGGCAGCGGAAAAAATTACTTTTAAAACACAAGTCGGAAAGCTTACTGTAGAAAAAAATGATGATTTGTACAGGATGGATTTTCCAGCCTACCACTGCAATAAAATTCAAGTGACGGACAAAATGGAGGAAGCGCTTGGTATTAGACCTCAGGAAGCCTACATTGACAGGGACCTGCTTCTCGTTTTAAAGAATGCGGATGAAGTAAAAAATCTTTCTCCTGTCCAAAGCAAGCTAAAAGAACTAAAAGGCCTTTGCATAGTCGTAACAGCCCCATCGGACAATCAAAGCTATGACTGCGTAAGCCGGGTTTTCTGCCCGGAACTAGGATTGATGGAAGACCCGGTTACAGGGAGCAGCCACTGCATGATTGTTCCATACTGGGGCAAGCGTCTTGGCAAAGAAAAGCTTGTCTGCTATCAGGCTTCCGAACGGACTGGCGTATTGTATGCCGAGCGAAAGGGAGAGAGAATCATCCTGTCAGGCAAAGCTGTTTTGTTTTCAGAAGGAAATATTCTTGAAAGCGGAAAAGAGGAGAAATCATGCCATTAGTTAAAATTAATTTGTAAGGCAGATGGACAAGCAGCAGAATCAAAGAATATAATGTTGCCGTCCATCAAGGCCTTGTTAGCGCTTGAATTGAGGAATTGATCACTTGAACTTTATGCAGCACTCAAACACAGGACGTCCGCCTTCCTTGATGTGGACGAATGTTCTTCCCGGGCATCCCGAATCATCACGGCGGTAAACTTTTAGCAGCTGCCCCTCCTTGCTTTCGCCAGTGTAGTGAACTTCCAAGTCCGTAATTTCATGTGCCTGCAAAAAATCATCGGAAAAAACACTGAGGGCAAATTTTATGTATTCAATGTTATTCATATGATGGGACATGTCGATATGGCATGAGCGAATGGTCTGTTCAAAAGCAAGCTCGTCATCTGAAAAATCACACGGAAAACGTTCAAACGCTTCGTTAAACACAGGCTCTGGAAATCCTTCCGTTGGATATGGCAGAGTGGTAATTCTTACGGGTCGATGACTTTCAAGGCTCAACACGCAGGCCTCCTGATTTGCAACAAGAAGACGCATTCCGTTCTTATCTACAATTTCAGTATTGACGTGGGTCCGCATTCCAAGATTGTCGATTGGAAAAGTGCATGCCGTCACAATTTCGCGCCAGTCCGGGCGGCGGTAAAAATGAACCTTAGTTTTTGTAAACACCCAGAAGTCGTTGAACTTTTCACGGTAAACAACGCCATCGCACCCCATCGCGTTAAAGCATTCAGTCAGATTGTCCTGCACAAGCAGAACCGACTGAGCAACACCCATGCGTACCGAAGAATCAATAAAAGCCGAGGAAATCTCGCGCTGGCTTTTGAAAATCAAATTGCTGTTCATGTCCTGTATTATACCGAAAATAGTTTTGAAAATCTATTGCATTTAGCATCCGTCAGAATTCTGCTTCCTTGCAGTTTTGCAAAATCCGCTTTAGGTAATTTTCAAAGTCCTTGATTTCATCTTGTGAAAATCCCTTGTAAAAAAGTTTGTTCTGTTCTTTGGAGACCTTGGGAATTTTCTGCTTAAAAATTTCATCCTTCCCCGTGCACCTGCAAGATCCTCAAGTCCGTTTCTTTTTTAAACGGAATACCACACCCGCTGACATATTTGGTGCACCTGAGAAATAAGAGTGCCGCCTTCAGTCCGTTTTTCATTATTCTTTATCACATGAATTTACGCCATGGCCAAAATTGTTGATACCCAAATTTCCCCAACAGTGAAGATATTTTGATCTAAACCTTAGAATAGTATAATCAGGATTATGCGTACCTTTGTGATAGTACATACGCCATGTTGTATGCCAAAAATCCTCCTTTATGCTCATGTCGGTAACTTCTTCGATTGTTCCGATTGCGGAAATGCCCTTGATTTTTTTTGGCAGGCAAAAATAGAGGCATACATTTTTGTTGGCACGGATTTGTGAAACCTTGCGGGAAGATGTATTTGTTGTAAAGTAGATCGTAAGTCTTTCTCCATCGACGGAAATTGCCTTGTCCTTTAACTTTGGATATTTTTTTGGATTTGCAAGATTCAGCAGACTGAATTACTTTTACCACGCCCTTAATGTTCATGACATTCTTCTGAAAATTAGTTTGTATACAAACCATATTAACAAAAGAAACCTTCTTCAAGCCTATGACATTTAATTCTTTTTCAAACGTTTCTTTTCTGCCACCCTAGCAAGCCCTTTGCAAGAAGGTGTGAAAGCGTTGCAAACAAAATGATGATGCCAATATAATCAGCAAAGAAGACTATGTAGCCGCGCTCCAAGTCAAAGAAGAAAAATTGCTGCTGCAGGATGAGGTACTTCCAGACTCCGCGGATGACAAAGGCATAGATGCCGTAAAGGCATGCGAGGACAAGAATGCTGAACAAAAGGATTTTTCGTAAGCTGTTATGCCTTGTTGATGAACTGTCATGCCGAACTTGTTTTGGCATCTCTTTGCCAGGAAATCCTGAAACAAGTTCAGGATGATAGGCATTTAGTTCAGGCTGACATACATTTAGTTCAGGATGACAGGCAGTTCGTTCTTTATGGCACATTTTGTTTGCAATCATACTTACGTGCAGGCCGATGTGCATGGACATAAAAAGAAAGTACCAGTGGCTTGCCAAAAGGTGTGCGATTCGTGCAAAGCCAAGGCCTTTTTCAATTCCCAAAAAAGTGAAGATGTGGTTTGAAAGAATGATTCCGCTAATCATCAGAAAAATTGCACAAATCAAAATACCGCAGTTTATGACTGTCTGCATTACGCGGTAGGGATTGTAGCAGCCACGGAAGATTGCGCCATACCAGCGGCGGTTGAGTGCAATGTGGACTGCCCAAAGCAAAAGAAGTGCCACGCCCAAAATCTCATGCACAATGTCGGCAGGAAAAAAATAGTTTCCTCCCATGAGGATGATGGAAAGAAGCGTCATTGCTATGTCGATTGGCATTCTTATTTTGCGTGCTAAATTCATTTTTTCTTCTCCTCTCTTTTTGGATTTTTTGGAAACCAGCCTTTTTCCACCCGCTTTTTCTGATGAAAGAGTTCAACGATGCACCAGAGGCATGTTGTTCCCAAGAGTGCCAGAATATAAGACAAGATGCCTTGGGTAAAAAGAGCTGCAAAGATAAGGCCAAGCCCAGCCAAGGCAAAGACCCACCAGATCCTTGCAGAAAAATAATATTCCGCCTTTATTACTATCGGATGAAAAAGACCGATGATTACAAGGGATGCAAGGCCTATTATGACGGATTCAAAATTCACTTTTTACCTCTTTACCTTATTTAACCATTTTTCTACATCTTTGGAAAGTGAAGAGCCTCCTGAATAATGAACGGAAAGTCCTTCTGTTAGAATTGCTTTTGGTGCAAGCTTTGAAATTGCAGTAAGGCTCTGGCCAAATCTTCCACCTCCGTGGGAACAGAAGGGCATGATTGTTTTTCCAGTAAAATCGTAGCTTTCAAGGAGGGTTGCAATTGGCATAGGTATGCTTGCCCACCAGTTTGGATATCCCAAAATGATTGTGTCGTATTCCGCCCATTTTTCGCGGGCAATTTTTGTCTTTAGGACAGGACGTGCCTGCTTGTGCTGATCATTTTGAGCCTGGTCCAAAACCGTGTTGTAATCAGTGGAGTAAGGTTTTACAAGTTCCAGTTCGATTATGTCAAAGCCGGTTTGCCTTGCAATTTCTTTTGCCACACCGCGCGTGTTTCCGCTCCAGGAATAAAATACTATGAGGGATTTTCCCTTGCCCGAAGCGGAGTTTTTTCCTGCTACAATTTCCCTTGTGCTTACAATTCCTCTTACGCTGTCGTCCGCATTGCAGACAAGACGCAAGCCCACGTTGTATGCCCTGTTCCCCTGCGGAAGGGCTGCTCGGTATGCGCTGCGGAGATTTTTTCCAAAGTCGTTCCAGCCACCTCCACGGTAAACGCGGCGGCTTCCTTCGCTTACCCCAGACGGATTTGTACTGCTTCCACCAGAAAAGCCTGCCGAAGCAGAATAGTCGCCGTAGTAGTCAAAGCACCATTCTCCTACGTTTCCGTAAATGTCATAAAGTCCATTCGGATTTGGCGCAAAACTTCCTACGTCAACTGTCTTTGCCCGGTAGATGCCAGGGCGGGTTTCTAGAACTGCATCATGAAAATAATTCTGCTCAATCTGATAGGGGTAGTGGCCGTAAAAGTTTACGTCGTTTGCTCCCGGAACCTTGCGGGAATAAAAGGGTGTCCTTGTTCCAGCTCTTGCCGCGTATTCCCATTCAGCTTCGGTGGGAAGACGGAAGCCGTTTGCGCTTCTGTTCCAACTTACGCTGCGCCCTCCGTCCGTAACAGTGTAAACTGGTGTCCTGCCATTCTTTTTGCTCAATGCGTTGCAGAATTCAACTGCTTCAAGCCAGGTGACGCTTTCTACAGGGAGTTTGTCGCCAGTAAAATTGCTGGGATTTTTACCTGTGATTTCCCGCCATTCCTTTTGGGTAACCTCGTACTTTGCCATGTAGAAGGAGGCAAGAGTAACGCTGTGTTGGCTTTCGTCATTGCTGCGCCAGTCTTCTGCAGCAGGGCTTCCCATTATGAATGAGCCGCCTTTGATAAGAACGAAGTTTTCACCGGGGGTAGGATAGCTTTCTGCATTTACCATAGTGAGCATTCCTAGAAGTGTGAATATAAAGGTTGCAAATTTTTTCATTGTGCTTTAATATCCTCGATAATCTGCTCGCATGTCATGCCGCAGTCGCGCAAAAGTTCTTCCGGCTTGTAGCGGTCGTAGAATTTCTTTTCAAGACCGTAATTCTTAACCCGCATTTTGCCAGGACCGTAGAAAGAAGCAATCTTCTGGCCAAATCCGCCTTCAAGAATTCCGTCTTCAAGTGTTATTACAAGCTCGTGGTCTTTTTCAAGTTCCCGCAAAAGCTCTTTGTCCAAACCCGAAGCAAAACGTGGATTTATAAGGCTTGGAGTAAATCCGCATTTCTCTTTTATTGCGTCTGCCAGAGCCTTTCCCTTCTGGAAAAAATCTCCCAAAGCAATTACTGCAACCTTTTCGCCTTTTTCTTCTGTCTTAAAGCGATTCAAGTTGCTGTAGTCTTTGTCTGCGGGACGGTGTGTAACCTGGTTTCCCGGAATCAGAATCAAAACAGGATTTTCCTTCTGCTCAAGACTCCAGTCCAGCATTGAAGTGTATTCTTCCGCGCTTGAAGGGCAGAGCACCACAAGATTTGGAATATTAGTGAAAGCTGCAAGTCCAAAAATTCCAAGGTGAGTAACATCGGTAAGGCCGTCGAAAGAAGTGTAGTTCATGAGCATTGTGACCGGAGTTTTATTGATGCAGACATCCTGGGAAATCTGATCGTAAGCCCTCTGTAAGAAAGTCATGTTTGTTACAACAAGTGGCTTTGCACCACGGCGGGCAATTCCAGACGCGATTGCAACGGCTGCTTCTTCCGCAATGCCTGTGTCGATGTACTGGCTGCCAAGCATTGCTCTTTCCGCAGGTCCAAGTCCTACAGACATAGGCATGGCAGGAGACACGACAACAAAATCCTTGTCTTTTTTTGCCTTTTCCATTATGTACTGGCAAGTCATACCGAAATATGATTCACCGCTTCCGAAGTTGACTGTTGGCTTTCCACTTGCGCGGTCAAACGGCATGGTCCAGTGCCAGGCTTCCTTGTCCTTTTCCGCAAGCTCATAGCCTTTACCTTTCTGAGTGTGGATATGAACTACAACAGGATGCTTGGAGTCGCGGACCTTTTCAAACACCTTGACTAAAGAGGCAATGTCGTTTCCATTTTCCTCATAAATATAATCAAGGCCAAATGCTGTGAACCAGTTGTTCTCCGCCTTGCCATTGGAATCGCGGAGAGCCTTCAGATTTTTGTAGATTCCTCCGTGAGTTTCTGCGATTGCCATTTCGTTGTCGTTCACTACGATAATGAAATTTGAGTTCAGCTCGCTGCCTGCAACGCTAAGGGCTTCCATGGCCTCTCCACCGGAAAGGGAACCATCGCCGATAACCGCAATGATGTTTTCTTTTTCACCCAAGATGTCGCGGCCTTTTGCAAGTCCCAATGCCAGGGCAATTGAAGTTGAAGTGTGACCGATGTTAAAAAAGTCGTGCTCGCTTTCGTCCGGATTGGTGTAGCCTGAATCTTCCGCAAAACGGCTGTCGTCAAAGTAGCCGGCCTTTCGTCCCGTGAGCATTTTGTGGGCATAAGACTGATGGGAAACGTCAAAGACAAATTTGTCTTTTGGAGAATTAAAAACATAGTGCAGGGCGATTGTCGCTTCCACAAAGCCAAAGTTAGGGCCAAAATGTCCGCCGATTTTTGTAAGCCGGTTAAAAAGTCCCTCGCGAATTTCCTGAGCCACCGCCGGAAGCTCGGAAAGCGAAAGTTTTTTCAAATCTGAAGGTGAATTAATTTTATCTAAAACCATAAATTGTTTGCTCCTATTTCAAAAGTCCATCGATATATTTCTTTATGTCTGCGCCACTTCCGCGGGTAAAGTCTTTGCCGCCCTTGAAGTCTGCGCCTTTTGCAAACTTGGCAAGGTCACTTCCGCTGCGTCCAAGGCCACTGCCGCCGCTTGTGCAAATGGTAACGAGTTTTTTGCCGCTCCAGTTTTGGCTTTCTACAAAGGTGTAGACGATTTTTGGCGCATAGGCCCACCAGATTGGATAGCAGACCACAACGGTGTCGTAGGCAGAGATGTCAATTTTGTTTGCTATTGCAGGACGGCTTTTTGGGTCGTTGCATTCAACAGAAGAAAGGGATTTTTTGTCGTGCCAGTTCAAGTCTGCGTTTGTGTATTTGTGAACCGGTTCAATTTCAATAAGATCCGCTCCCATTTCCTTTGCCGCATTTTTTGCCATGCGCTCTGTTGTTCCCGTTGCGCTAAAGTAAACAAATGCGGTTCCTGAGCCTGTCGAAGGATTTGCAAATGCTCCTGACATAATGATGCCTCCAAGTAAAAGTGTAAGAATGAATTTTTTCATAATTTTTCCTCCATAAAAAGTTTATATTTTGGGAACATCAGTTCCCTTTAATCCCATGCTTTATAATTTTGTAAAAACGGCCGTTACATTTCCGCTTCCCAAAATTGATTCCAATTCCGCTTGCGACATTCCGTCAATTTTGCCAAGCGGTGAATAGCTCCAGCTGTTGCCCTTGTAAAAAATCGTAACCTGATTGCCCTGGTAAAGCATTATGTCTCCGGCTTTCGTGGCAATCTGCCTGTCGTTCCGGGGAAGTGACCTTCCAAGCGGGCCAACTTTTTCAAAGCCGCCGTATTCATTCAGGTTCAAGACAAGAGGTTCTTTTTGTAAAAGCTGGTAAAAGGCTTTTGCAGATGAATTGTCTGAGAGAGTTGCAGTAAGCTTGTGGCTGCCTCTTTCGCTTGTGATTTGAATTGATATTTTCATGGCTTCTCCATTTTTTGCTGAATGCATTTTGCCTGCTGCTGAGCAGGATAGCGATAAAAACAAAATTGCGGTTAAAAACAAAATTGATTTTTTCATACTAGAACCATCTCCTTTTTAGTTTACCAGTTTTCGTACCTTTTTCCAGTATTCAGTTCTAAAAGCTCTTTCATTTCTGAATCGGAAAGTTCAAAATCCCAGACTGCAAAGTTTTCTGCAATGTGAGAAGGATTGCTGCTCCCAGGAATTGCAATGTAGCCTGACTGCAAATGCCAACGGACGATTATTTGTGCCGCTGTCTTTTTGTGGGCCTTTGCAATTTCCGTCACGGCATGATTTTTTAGATGCTCTGCTGTGTGGCCGCGGCCGCCAAAAGGGTAATAGCTTTCTATATAAATTCCTTTTTTTGCCGCCCAGTCCCGCAATGAATTGTTCTGATATTTTAAGTGATTTTCATTTTGAATTACTGCGGGCGGAAGGTCAAAGTCATTTATAAAATGGCTTACACTTTTCTCCGTGTAAAAATTTGAAATGCCTACCGAACGGATTTTTCCTTCTTTTACTGCGCGGATCATTGCCCTGTAAACCGCATCGTCGCCAGAAGCAGAGCCGTGCTGGTGCAAAAGACAAAGGTCAATATAGGTAAGGCCTAACTGCCTTAGTGAATCTTCAATATCTGCATCAGGATTTGAACTCCAGGGAACGAGTTTTGTAGTGATAAAAATTTCTTCCCGCTTACAGATCCCATCAGAAATGGCACGGGAGATGGCTTTACCAACCTCGCTTTCGTTGCCGTAATATTTTGCAGTATCAATAAGGCGATATCCAGATTTGAGGGCTGCATATACTGCGTCTTCGCAAACCAGGCCGGTCAGAGTCCAGGTACCTAAACCGAGTGTTGGCATTTTGTATCCGGAACATAATTTTACCATTTTTTCAGGTTCCTTTGCTGAAAGTCCAGTCATAAGAAGCCCTCCGACTAAAAGGGTAAGAATAAGTTTTTTCATACAGTTTCCTTCCAGACTTCCTTTGCCAGACGGAATACTGCCCAGCCTTTTGGCCAGCCTGTGTACATCGTGGCATGGGTGATGATTGCAGCGATTTCTTCTTTTGTTACACCGTTTTTCTTTGCATTTTGCAAATGGTAGGTGAGGGAAGAATCAGTGATTCCGCTTGCCATAAGCGAAACCACCGTGATGATGCACTTTGTTTTCACATCGATTGCGCTTTCATTCCATACTTCGCCGAACAGAACATCATCGTTCAGGTGAGCGAACATCGGAGCAAAATCCCCAAGCTGATCCCGACCTGCTGTCTGTGTAATTTTCTCTGCCATATTTGTCTCCAAACTGTTTTATTTGATTTCTACCAGACGGTAATTGCGTTTACCGCAGCCAAGCTTTTCTGCATATTCGAGAACTTTTACCTGATGTGTTTCTTCCCACTGGGCACGTAGTTCAGCCGTTTCTGCAGTTTCTGCTACAAAATCAACAGAACACTGGTCAATTGCAACCGGATCATAGGACGCGATAATGCCGATGTTTCCTGTATTCTTTGTTCCCTTGCAGCTGTCTTCCGGTTCATAACTGTCTATGACATTGATGAAAGCCCAGTTGTTCTTATAATCAAGTGCGGCACGAAGGGCATCGGCAAAAGATTTTTCCAGAATGTCCGGCTTTGTATCGTGATAGTGATTAGGGTCAGTTCCGCCGGAGTGAATCAGACATTTACCGGAACGGCTTCCAAGGCACAAGGTTACATTTTTTATTGCGCCGTCAAGGGCAGGCAGAAAGTGCATTCTGAACTTGAAGACAGAAATTAAAGTGTCGTATTCATCAAAATGACTTCCTGTCCGGGTATATTTTAAGAGATAACCGTTTTTTACCGGCATATCAATATCACCATTTTCGTCCAGCATTTGCATTGGTCCAACTTTGTCAAAACCGTGCTTTCTTGCATGAGAAAGATTCAGTTCCGGAGTCCATCGGTTCCCAGAAAGTCCGCAGGAGTCGAGCATAGTTCCATCTGTTGCTTTAATAAGGCTTGTAAGAAGTTCAGGCTTAAGTACATCTTCATCAGGGGCTCCGAATGAAACCTTAATTCCGACCTTTCCCTGTTTTTTCTGATTCAAGGCATTGTAGACTTTCATAAGTCCTGCCGCTGACACATCCCGGGTAAAGTAGACCACAGGTGCATTTTTATCTTCTGTCTGATGAGAAAGCTTTGTTGATTTGCTTTGTGCTGAAAGAGGGGAGAGGTAAAGAAGTATTAAAGCAGACATGGCTGTAAGTGTGATGTAAGTTTTATTTTTTGTTTTCATATTTATTGTCCTTTGTTTTATTTAATCTCCACCAGCCGGTAATTTCTGGAACCAAAACCGATTTTTTCTGCATGTTCAAGTGTGTGGATTCCGTTTCTGCTTTCGATGCGTTCAATTAAACTGCCAGAATCTTTTGCTTTGTAGACTAAATCTATACAGGCTTGGTCTAGTGCTACCGGGTCCAGGCTTGCAAGAATTCCGATGTCGTGCATGTCTGGCTCTGCAGGATTTGAATCGCAGTCGCAGTCTACAGAAAGTCGGTTCATCACATTTACGCAGATAAGGCCTTTTTGAAAGGCCGCACCTTTTCCGTCTTGCATGTAATCGCAGACTGATTTTGCTGCCTCTGCCATTGATTCAAGGAATTCATCCTGAGGACAGCTGGTCCATCTTGTAATACTACGGCCTGCAGAGTGAATGTTGAGCTTTCCGGATTTCTTGCAGCTCATTCCTGAAGCAAATCCAATTGAAAGATTTTTGATTGCCCCACCAAAGCCACCCATTGCGTGACCTTTGAAGTGAGAAAGAATCAGATAGGTGTCGTAATCTTTAAAATGAGTTCCAACATAATTTTCCTTGAGACGTAGGCCACCTTTTACAGGGATTGTCATGTAGCCCTCTGCGTCCTGCAGGTCGAAGCCGTTTGCCACGTCAAGAAAGCCGTGGTCTTTGGCGATTTTCATGTGGTCGATGTTGTTGCTTCTGTTTCCGCCATAAGCAGTGTTGCATTCTACAATGGTCGCATTCAATTCATCCTTTACAAGATTTTTGATTAGGGCGGGGCGGAGGTAGTTTGCCTTTTCGCTTTCGCCTGTGCTTACCTTTACGCCTACTTTGCCGGATACCTTGTAACCTGTTGCCCTGTAAACCTTGACCAGTGCTTCTGGTGAAATGTCACGGATAAAGTAAACGACTGGAACTGATTTGTCCTCAGGTGTAGCTTCGTGGCTCTTATAGCTTGCAGCCTTTGGATTGTCTTTTGCAAAAAGCCCTGGTAAAGCAAGAGTGAATATTGCTGCCAAAAAAAATGATTTTGTTTTCATTAAATTCTCCTCTTTTGAAAAGCTGTATTATGGAAAGCCCGAAAACTGAACTTTTTACAGGCTCCTTATACTACTTCAAATACTTTATGGTTTCCTGTTCAAGCTTTAGTAACGCTATGTCACTTAACTAAAGTGTATGCCATCTTTTGTGACTTGTCAATACTAAAATACATTTTTAGTGACAAAAAGTTACTTATTGCAAAAGTTTTTCTACTGTGCTAAAGTGAATATATGGAAGACTTAAACGGCAAGGCAGTTTTTATCCGCGCAAGAAGCGAAGAGCACAAGGAAGAGCGGCTTTCTCAAATCAAGGTGGCAACGGCAGAACTTTTTGAAAGTGCCCCCTACTCAGAAATTACCCTTACCACGATTGCGGAAAAACTGGGCTGGTCCCGCGCAAACCTTTATAAATACGTTACGACAAAGGAAGAAATTTTTCTGGAAATTGCATCAGAAAAAATGGCATCTTACTACGGCTCCCTGCTTTCGGCTTTTCCAGAGGGAAACAATTTTTCTACAGATGTTATAGCCGAGGTTTGGGCTGGAATTTTAAATGCCAGTCAGGATTACATGCGCTATGTTTCTTATCTTAACCCAGTGATAGAGACAAATGTTACGGTGGAAAGGCTTGCCATTTTTAAGAAGAAATATTATGACCTTGCCTATGCCCTCTGCGACAGGCTTTCCCGGATGCTTTCTTGCAGTCAGGATGCGGCATACAAAATTCAGCTGGACATATTGTTTTACGCTTCTTCAAATGCGGTCTGCTGCTACAAAAATCCGTTGGTTCAGGAAGCTCTTAGGCAAATCAAGATTAGTCCTCCGCCCATGGATTTTTACAAGGACATGAAGGTCTTTCTTAGGATGCGGCTTGAGTGGAAATAGGATGCTAGTGAGAAAGAATTTGGGTCAAATCGGAAAATTGCTTTAGCTTTGCAAGATAGGAGTCTGCCTTTCCAAAGCCGTAGGATGCCCACACAAAGGGAATGCCTGCCTGTTTGCAAGCATCACAGTCAGTTTGTGTGTCGCCAATGTAAAGAGGGGATGTGATTTGGTTACGGGAAACAAGCATCATAAGGTTTTCAGCCTTGCCCCTGCCGGTTCTGCCGTAGCATTCAAAGTCGCGCACGTAAGGCGTAAGGCCTGTCTTTTCCAGGGTAAGCTCTATGTAGCCGCTCTGACAGTTGCTTACGACATAGAAATTGTTAAGGTCAGAAAGCTCTTTTACGGTTTCTACAACACCGGGGTAGCTTATGTCCATGTCCAGCTTGTAAAGGGCTTCCTGTTCCTGGGCACAGCAGGACGTTATAAGAATTGCGCGCTCGTCTGCGTTCAAATCTGGCCAGAGGGATTCAGCAATCTTATCCATGGTCTTGCCAAATTCCTTCTGCAAATCCTGGGCAACAACTTTCCTTGCGTTAAAGCCGCTCATGTCTATTGCCCTGTTCCACGCAACAGCCACAATGCCCGTTGTGTTCCAGATGGTTCCGTCTATGTCCAGAATAATTCCGTCGTACTTGATGATGTCTTCCATTCTGGCAAGTGTAGCACAAAAGGCATGTTTGTAGAATAGGCTGTTAGTTAGCTGCGGAAGGTAAGTGCAAATTCTAAGGTATCTGACTCCCTTCGGGGCTTGAAGCTACGCTGCCGGGTTCGCACCGCGCAAAATGGGTTTTCGGCACTAACCCCGCCTCCATTCCAGTGCTTTCTTAACATATTTTTGCATTACGATTATTGAAAATCTACACTTACCTTCCGCACATCCATAAGCCCAATTGCCTGCAATTTGTTTGCAGAAAAAAATCAATAGGAAGTTACCAAAGCCCAGTAGTAGCCGTATGAGGAGCCTGGAGAATAAACGTATGCAATGCCAACTCTTGTTGCTCCTGCCGCAAGCAGGATTCGCCTGTGTCCCTGACCAGCGTAATTTTTATCTTCTTCACGCCAGCCATTCGCAACGCTTACACCGGTGGAATAACCAGCCGCAATACATTCACCAGCGGGGCTTAGAGAAACACCAGCCTCTGAAAAAGCAGTAAAACAACTACTTCCGTTTGGCCTTGTGTGGTCAAAATTCTGAACCAGCTCCCTTGCCCTAATTGATGCAACGCGGCACAAATCTTCATCAAGAACAAAGGCTGCCCTTCCGGTAACTGGAACCTGCGTGGTATTACCTTCATCCCACTGCCAAGTGTTGCTGGTACGGAAAGTATTTATCGTCTCAAAGCAACTCAGCACCTGCTCATCAATATTAACATCAATATCATCATCATCGTCATCATCGCTTCCCTTTGAGCAAGAAGAAAAAGAAAAAAGCAGGGCGCTTGCTACAAAAGCAGATAAAAGTGAAAACAAAAAACGTCTTTTCATGGTTGAACCCCCGTCCTTTATTATGGAATGGAATTCGCTGCTTGTAAAGAGTTGCCGCTAAAAATATTCCTTGTTGCGAACCGTGTTCTTGAGAACCAAGCCTAGCCGGGATTGGAGGGGGTGCGAAGCAAGTACCCGAAGGGGCAGTAAAAAAACAAGTGCGCTCCAAAAAAAGAATAGGAAAATCAAGTCAGAACCGGAAACAGAAAAAGCCGCTCCCCTTTTACGGAAAACGGCCTTTCTTATAAATTAAATTCTGTTACTGAAAGTCAAAACGAAACTTATCTAACAGCGCAACTTCAAGCGTACTTGCCCACAATTTAAGCAGGCGTTGCGGGCGGCGTTTGAGCCCGCAGAGGGGGTAGCACGCAACGAAGTGCGGGCGCAGGGGGAGACATCCCCCCCCTGCACAAAGAAAATCCTACCTGGACAAAAGCGCGTTCAGTGCCTTTACAAAGTCAGCAGGATCCTTTAGCTCTGCCCCGTCAACAAGCATTGCCTGGTCAAGAAGAACCTCGCTAACCTGGCCAATAAAGGTCTCGTCGCTTTCCGCAGCAAGTTTCTTAACAATCGGATGTTCTGCATTAATTTCAAGGATAGGCTTTACAAGGGAAGCATTGCCCTGTCCCATTGCCCTCATCATGCGCTCCATCTGAATGCTGGGGTCATTCTCGTCAATAACGATGCATGAAGGGCTGTCGCTAAGGCGCTTGCTAAGCACAACGTCCTTTACGCGGTCACCAAGAGCCTTCTTAATCTTTTCCTGAACAGGCTTGAATTCCTCTTCCTTCTTCTTAGCCTCTTCCTTGTCCACGCCAAGCTCTTCATCGCTGCCTGCGCGGTTAACAGCCTTAAGGTCAAAGTCGCCGTACTTGCCGTAAGCAGGAATTACGATATCGTCAATCTCGTCGCAGCAGATAAGGACTTCAAAGCCCTTCTTCTTGTAAGCCTCAAGCAGCGGTGAAGAACGCAGGTTCTTTTCGTCAGTGCCTGTAATATAGTAGATAGCCTTCTGGCCTTCCTTCATGCGCTTAACATAATCAGCAAGGCTTGTCCACTTGCCGTCGCCGTCACCACTTGCGTCCGTACTCTTAAAGCGGATAATAGCGGCAATCTCGTCGCGGTTTGCAAAGTCAGAATAAAGGCCTTCCTTAAGCGGGCGGTTGTAGTTCTTAACAAACTTTGTCCACTTTTCAACCTTTGCCTTTTCTTCATCGGTCAGTTCCTTTGCCTTACCGTCTGCGGCTTTACCGTCAGCTGCACCCGCACCATCAGCGGCATGCTCCTTTACAATCTTGTCCGCATCCTCACCAATCTTCTTAAATTCGCCAAGCAGCTTCTTTACAGACTGGGTCTTAATAGTCTCCAAAATCCTGTTCTGCTGCAAAATCTCGCGGCTAACGTTGAGGGGCAAATCCTCACTGTCTATAATACCGCGTACAAAACGCAGGTAGCTAGGCAAAAGCTCGCGGTCGTCGTCCGTAATAAAAACGCGCTTAACGTAAAGCTTAAGACCGCTCTTGTAATCCGCCTGGTACATGTCAAAAGGCGCAACCTGTGGAACATAGAACAAAGTCGTATATTCCTGGGTTCCCTCCGCATGAGTGTGAAGGTGCAAAAGCGGATCCGTACCGTCGTGGCTTATGGTCTTGTAAAAGTCGTTGTAATCTGCTTCCTTAAGCTCGCTCTTGTTCTTCTTCCAAAGTGCATTTGCGCTGTTAACCTGCTCAACCTTGCTCTCCTCTCCCTCAGCCTTGCCGTCCTTGTCGTACTTGGTCTGGGTGTAGTGAAGGTAAATGGGGAATGCAATGTGGTTTGAATACTTCTTGATAAGCTCGTCAATCTTCCAGCGTGAAGCATAGTCCTTGCTGTCATCGTTCAGGTGAATCTCTATGGCAGAACCAAGTGTCTCCGCCTTGTCAAAACCGTAAAGCTTGGCCTTCTCGTTTGAAGGGTCGATTTCTTCTATTTCGTAGGAATTAGTTCCGTCGCTGCTCCAGTGCCAGATTTTACCGTCCCCACCGGCGCGGCGTGTATAAACGTCAATCAGCTTTGCCGCCATAAAAGCAGAATAAAAGCCAACGCCAAACTGACCAATCAGGTCTGAATTAGGATTACCGCTCTTGGAAAGCTGCTCAATAAAAGCCTTTGTGCCGGAGCGGGCAATAGTACCAAGGTTAGCGGTCAAATCCTGCTCGCTCATACCAATACCGTTATCCTGAACCGTAAGCACCTGCTTCTTCTCGTCAAAAGTAATGTCTATGCGGGGGTTAAACACAATGCTCTTGTAGGCATCATCGCTCACCGTAAGGTATTTTAGCTTGTCCAGGGCATCGGATGCGTTGGAAACAATCTCGCGCAAAAAGATGTCCTTGTTTGAATACATTGAATGGATAATTAATTTTAAAAGCTGATTTACTTCCGTCTGGAACTCATACTTTGCCATTTTTGCCCTCTAAATCAAAAAAAGATTAATTTCATTCTATAAAATAACAAATTTTACTGGCAATCGGCAAATTTTTTATTTTTTTGAACGGTACTTTTCTGGACGAAGCCCTAATTGCTCTACCATTCATTCTTTGGCTAACTCGACAGACAAGGCATCGCGTCACGGGCTTTCCAGGGTTCCGGCATTCGCCTCCATTGCCTAGCGGCAACGGCTTACGCCGCCCCTCCAATCCCGCGTAGGACTTGCCCTAGAAAAATCCCTCCATGGATTTTTCCAGGGATTGCAGAATCGCTATGCAATTCTGCATGCTGCTAAGTCGCCATCCATGGCTCGGCATTGCTTGGCAAGTAACAAAAAAACGTTCCCTGAGCTTGCCCTAAAAAAATCTTTCCCTGGATTTTTCTAGTGATTGCAGAATCGCTATGCAATTCTGCACGCCACTAAGTCGCCATCCTTGGCTCTATTTATCATCGTAATGATTTTTGCACTGGATTATTGTAATTACATCATCAACAATATTGTAGACAAGGCGGTTCTTTTCGTCAATTTCACGGCTCCAGAATCCAGAAAGATTCCCCTTTAAGGCTTCTGGATGCCCTATTCCCGAATAACCGTTTCTTGAAATGTCTGCAAGAAGCTTTTTGATTTTCTTGAGGGTCTTTTTGTCCTGCTCAAGCCAGAACATAAATTGTTCCCAGCCGTTTTCGCTGAACTGAACTTTCATTTTGCAAGTTCCTCCAGTTCCTCAAGGGTTTTGGTAACAAATTTCATTTTTCCTTCATTATAAAGCTTAACCTGTTCTTCCAAGTGCCTTATGTTTGCTGGATTGTAGAATCCGTCGTCTTCCTGAGCCTGTACTTCAAAAGGAATTTTTCTGCTACGGATAACGGCTTTTGTAAAGACATTGTATGCGGCCGAAACACTAAGCCCCATACTTTTACAAATTTCTGTGAACGCCTTCTTGTCTGAGTTGTCTATGCGTATTGTCAAATTTGCCTGTGCCATAACATCACCTCTCTTTCATGCGCTTTTACATCAATTATACATCATTTGCACTAAAATTCAAGTGCAAAGAGGCATGTGTATAGGAAAAAAGGTGTCATTGCTAGGCTCGACCCGGCAATCCCGCGTAGGTTTATATAGCAAAAATGCAATTTATCAGGAAGATTTCCCTTGCTTTCTATGCCCCTCTGTCATTAATAAGTGTTAATCTAAATTCTCAATCTTAGCATATAATCTTTATGTAAAAGCATCCTACATCATCTGTCTCTTCGTCCAGCAGTTGCAGAAGGTAAGTGCAGCAAACAGGGAATGCAATGTAGCAAAACAATGTGCGGAAGCACTGGAATGTAGGCTGAAAACGCGGCAAAAAAGCATTTGCGCGGTGTGAACCCGGCAGCGTAGCTTCAAGCCCCGAAGGGAGTCAGATACCTTGTATCTGCGCTTGGGGTTGTAAACAACCCTTGCTTTTTTGACGCGTTTTCAGCTGGAAATGGAAGTGCTTCCGCAGTTAGATTAATGCTTGCTAAGTTTCATTCAGATTTGCACTTACCTTCTACAGCTTTCTATGCCCCTCTTTTACAAATCCCAAAAATTTTCTATAATAATTCCATGAAACAAATGGGGATAAACAGAACTTTTTTTGCTTTTGCTATTTTTGCCGCGCTTTTTTCTATTACTGCATGTAAAAAAGAAACCAAAATCAAGACTTACGTCTCTTCGGCGGAAACGCTGAACATAAAGGTAAGGTCCACCAAGCCAGACCAGGTTGTTTCGGCAAAAAATATTAGAAGCCATGGCCATGCGGAAGATGGTGAAGTCTGCGTACTTTTTGGCTACGGCTTCAACTCGGAGAATTTTTATTCGCAGGTTATCCGCAATCTGGACACGCTTTACGGCCTTGAAGAAAACGACGGAATGATTCTGCCGGTCATCTTTCCAAATGACATTAAGAAAATTTCCCTTCTGCGCGACATGCTGAACGAAAGGAACATCCGCGGAGTAGTAATTCTGGGCGCCCCGGAAGGAACAAATTCCGTCTTTGCCCGCCTGCAGGACGAATACGACGGAAAAATCCCCTACCCTGTCTTTAGCCTCTTTCCCCAGGACGACATCCTAGGACAGGAGTCCACATGCGACTTCGTTCTTGAATACGAGCGCAAGGTTGAAGAGGAATCCATGGAGGAGCAGATTCTCCAGCACATAGATTCAGATGCCAGCGAAATAATAATGCGCACTATAGCCTTTATACTAAACTGCGAGGACGAATCCAGCCCATACGACGAAAAGCCGGCCAGCGAAAAAGATTCCAGAAAAACGCTAACCCTTGCCCCTGACGAAAGCCTGCATGGCTTTGTTCAGAAAATCGTAGGCACAAGAAAGGTCATCCGCTACACGGACAGCGAAACTCTCATCCCGTCTTCCAACCACTTTGTAATAGAACGCTCACAGGAAAGCGAAAGTTGAGCAATTCCCTCACACAGGACAAATCCCTGCTTCTAGGCAGCAGGGAAAGCATAGAGGCCCTTGCGCAAAAGGAAAGTTCCAGAATTCTTGCCATTTCCGACAGCCACGCAAATGCCGCAGCCTTTTCCTATGCCCTTGAAAAATTCGGCATGCTAAGCGACATCCTGCTTTTTACGGGCGACGGCTGCAGCGACATGGCCTATCTTCTGCAAAAGGCTTCCTCAGACGAATATTTTTCTTCCTGCATTCCACCGGTAATTGCCTTTGTAAAGGGCAACAACGACGCAAGTTCCTACAGCTTTATGAACAAGGCGGCCATAAGGCAAAAAAACGCACCCCTTCTGCTGCAGATAAAAGTACCCCTGAAAAACGAAGTAACTGTTGCGGGACACAAAATTGTCCTTGTACACGGCCATGCACATTCACTTTACGGGGGAACTTCTTCCCTTGCAAGCGAAGCGGAGGCCTCCGGGGCGGACATCATCTTTTACGGGCACACCCACATTCCGGCCTGTGGAATCATAAGCACGGAAAGCGGCTCACCACTTCTTCTCGTAAACCCAGGAAGTTGCTCTATTCCCAGGGCAGGACAGCCGCCATCATTTGCGGTCGCGGAAGTAAAAAAGGGCATTGCAGGCGGAAACTGCACCTTCTACGAAATAAGGCGGCCTGACCCAAAGCCCTTCATTCCGCCTCCTATATACATGGCCTAGGTCACAAGCAGGACCGGGCAGCAGAAAGGCAAATCCGGCCTTAAAAGGAAAGCACCGCAAAAAAATTAAGGAAATGCTAGGCGGAAATTGGTTCTGGAGGTGAATTTGGAGGAGTGTTGTCGTCATCGCCACCATCCTGTCCGTCCGTGCGGGAGGCCTTTGCATAGGCAAGCAGGAACTGCAGGCGGCGGAGGGCTTCGGGAAGTGCCTCGCGCAGGGGCCTTGTTGCAGAAGACTTTCCCGGATCGAGAGAAAGCACTTCTTCCATAAAATCGTTCATTGATGGCGGCAGGGCCTTTATTGTGGCAAGAAGTTCTTCCGCACCATACTCCCTGTGTTCAAGAGGCGGCTCGCGGGAGCTCAAAAGCTCCTCTGGAAGGTGCCGGCAAGGCTTCCACCTTATGCTTCCGTCCTTTCCCCTGTCCCCGCAATAGCCAAACATCCTGCATATAAGCGGCCGTCCACCGTAGACCGTGCAGTGGTATTCGTTCTGCATGTCAAACAAAAAGCAGCCGGCTGAATTGTCCTCCCTCTGCATGGGATAGCTTCCGTCGCGTATTGCCTTTGCAGCGGCAGGTTCATAGGCAATAAGGTACATTGCCATGTAAAGGGCCTCGCAGTCATAGACGTGGGGCTCAAAGGGAACGCAGCAGTTTCCGCATCCGTCAGGGCAAAGGGAGCCCACCTTCTTCTTCCAGTTTTTCTGCCGCCTTTCTATCCTGCGGTAAACCCTGTCCAGACCGTCAAGAAGGGCAAATTCGCCAAGGCCTTTCAATCTGTTATAAAATTTCATAAAAAATACCGTAATCCGCAAAAGTATACAGAAAAGTCACCTGAATTTCCAGTAAAATTCGCACGAAATTCGCATGAATTCCCCCCGAATTTTCGCCCAGACACTTGAATTTCATTGAAAATTTATGCTAACATTGTTGAACTACTAGAGCATCCAGAAAGCATTGCCGTTTTCCCGATGCATGAATTTTTCTAGGCCCTTAAAAACACGGCTGCTTTAATGGCTTACAAAAACTCAAAGTAAAATTTTAGGAGAATACAATGGCAACTAGAAGAACCCCCCGTTTTAAGGAATGCCGCCACTTGGGAGTAAATGTTTGCGGCCACCCAAAGGCTCTCAAAAGAGCAGATTCACCTTCTTTGAAGAGAACAAAGAAGATTTCTGAATACGGCAAACAGCTTATCGAAAAGCAGAAGGTAAAGGCATACTACGGCATCATGGAACGCCAGTTACGCCGCTACTTCTCTCTTGCTCTTAAGGCAGAAGGAAAGACAGGCGAAGCTCTTATCGAAACTCTCGAATGCCGCTTGGACAACCTTGTTTACCGCCTTGGCATTGCAAGCTCAATCCGCATGGCACGCCAGATGGTAACACACCGCCACATCACACTTGACGGAAAGATTGTTAACATCCCTTCACAGGCTGTAAAAGTAGGACAGGTTGTAGCTCTCAAGGAAAAGGACCGCAGCAATGCAGAATTCAAGAAGTGCTTCCTTGAGCTCAACGCATCTCCTCTTCCATACCTTGAACGCGATGAATCAAACTTTGGCGGAAAGCTCCTTATGAAGCCACACCGCAGCGAGATTCCGGTTCAGATTAACGACCAGATGGTTGTTGAATACTACTCAAAATAAGGCATAACCCGCAAAGGGAGCTTAATTTTGCAGCAAAAGCCCTTTTTCCGCCAAACAAACCGGCAGAAAAAGGGCATTTTTTTTGAATCAAAAATCAATCCATGGGACAGGCAAATGACACAGGAAGAAAAAGACAAGCTTTATTCAGACGCAGAAAGGCTCCTTTCCGTCTACAATGAATTTTCCCCGGTAAAAGACGGCAACAATTTTGACAAAGAGGCAACAAAGAACTGCATCCTAAAGATGAACCAGGCCGCCATAGAAAATCAGGATGAATGTAAAGCCTTTAGCGCATGGATGGAAGAGTCAGCTTTTTTTACAAGCCCGGCTTCCACAAGGTTTCACGGCAACTTTGAAGGTGGACTGGCACTTCATTCGCTAACCGTTACCCGCCAGGCACTTCTTGTAACAAAGCCTTTTATGGAAAACTATTTCCTTAGCCCCGCAGCAAAAAAATTCACGGAAAAATACACGGTGAGCGCAAGCGACATATACATAAGCGCAATAGCCCACGACTTCTGCAAGGCGGACGTTTACAAAACCGAGTGGCACAACACAAAGGACATATTCGGCAACTGGAAAAAAACGCCTGTTTACAAAACCAAGACGGACACACGCACTCTTGGCCACGGCAACGAGTCTGTTCTTAGGGTTCTGGAAATAATGCCCTCCCTTATAAAAAAGCGCCCGGTTCTGGAAGCAATAAGCCGCCACATGGGATTTTCTGACCTTTCTGAAACGGAAAGCTACAACTACACAAACTTTCTTGACAATCCGCTCGTCATGCTGATTCAGTTTGCAGACCAAAGCGCCGCCCAGTGGTACGACTGCTAGGTAAGCTCTTTTTTTCGCGAGGAAGGTGGGAATACCCTATAAAATCAAATCCCTTTTTATAAAACATCCGTATGCAAACCAACGAGGGGTGCGTCGTTCTTAAAAGGTATTGCTGTCAGGGCTAGGCTTAGTTTTCCCTATTTATATTTCCAATAGTTTGTTTCTGTATTAATCTCAACATCGTCAGCATTGATTATAGCCGGCAACTCATCAGCAATAAGATTTTCGTTATCCATAATATAATAACCACTTCTTGCAACTGCCCAAAAATAAGCTTCTGCAGGATTCTTTGTGTCATCCAAAAATTTAAATGTGAATGTTATATTGGAAACAACAGGAAGTGCATAAGGATGCGTCATTCCAACAGCAGAATATATCGGGCTAGCAACATATCCGCTGTTACATATTCCAGCCCAAGGGTCTACCATATTCTCTCCGTCTTCCGTTTTATAAACACATCTTGCTAAATACTCTGTATCTATACCATTCAGGCTCCCATTACTGGCTGTTGGTTCTGGGGAGACGTCACCAGCCGAACTTCCGTTAGAGCATCCTAAAAACGTAGCAACTACCATGAATGTTATAAAATAAAGCATAGTTTTTGAAAATTTTTTCATACCAAACCTATCTCTTGTAACAGTAAAAAAGATTAAAATTCCGTCTTTTATGACGAAATATTGATATTATACAGTTATTATACATTATAATTTTAAAATTATCAAATTTATTTTAAATATTATTAATTTTACTCTGTAATTATATTTTGTATAAATTGCCATTCTTACAATATGAATTCAATCAGAGAAACTTTTGTAAACAACCTCAAATATTACAGAAAACAGAAAAACATCTCGCAGGAAAAATTGTCTTATGCAGTGGAAAAAAGTATTGCCTATATAAATCAAATCGAAAATAAGATTTCTTGGCCGCAACCCGAAATGGTGGACAAAATCGCAGTAGCCCTCGGAATTCCTTCATCCGCACTTTTTGAAGAACGGGGCTGTCCCGAAAATCAACAAGCTGCTTTTAAAAATACATACGGAAAGTCTCTAGAAGAAGAGCTTCTTTTACGCATAGAAAGAGAAGTAAAAGATGTTTGCGCATTAATCTAATGCCTATTCAAAACAAACCCTACCCCCGATTGAAAGGGTGGCGCAGCCAGACCGCCGTAAGGCGGGCCGGAGCGAGAGCGTAGCCCTGGAAAGCGGGTTAGCAAAAAAACTCAGGTCCAGAAAAAGAAAGAAAATCCCCTAGGCTTTCTCTGCATAGTGTTTTTCCTTTTCCTTGTAAAGCTCCTTGTCTGCAAGGGAAAGCAGTGTATGCAGGCTGGAACTTGTCTTCTTGCCGAATGGAACGCAGCCTATGCTTATGGAAAGGGTAAATTCCTCTCTGGAAGACTTGTTGTATTCCCTGCACTTTTCCTTGATTTTCTTGTAAAGGGCCACAAACTTTTCCTCAGTAAGCTTTGGCGCAATCACCGCAAATTCATCCCCGCCAAGCCTTCCTACAGTGCATTCCTTTCCAAAGATTTCCTTTAGAATGGCAGCCTCGGCCCGGATTGCCTTGTCTCCGCTTGAATGCCCGTAAGTGTCGTTGATTTTCTTAAGGCCGTCAATGTCGCCAAAAAGAATGATGCCGCCCTTTCCCTTTTTTAGCGAGTCCATTAGCATGTCTTTTCCAAGGGTCATAAAGCCGCGTCTGTTCAAAAGCCCAGTCATTTCGTCCGTCACGGAAACAGTCTTTGCAAGCTCCACTTCCCTCAAGACCTTGGTCGTGGCAAATGCGTTTGCAATCGTCGAAGAAAGCATCTTAAAGGAGATGGAATATATGGTGGGGTCGTAGGGGCCCCTCTTGTAGAGCGCATAGCCGTAGAGGATTGTTCCCTTGTAGATGGCCACAACCTGGACGTTTTCGTAGTCAGATATAAGGCCGTCCGGCAGAAGTGTCTTGTTGGGGTTGAACGTTATCATTGCCTCGTCGTAGTAGACAGCCTTTTCCGCCGTATTGTCGTATGCCACAAAAACATAGGCCTCCTGGGGCAGGGAAAAATACTCAAACTTGTCCGTTGCAACCGGGTTCTTAAAAAAGCAGAGGGCCGCGCTTTGTATTCCAAAGGAAGTAAAGTCGTCCCGGGTCCTGTGGCTAAGCGTGGTAAGCGATATGTCCGCCTGCATGTTGGTGTAAAGCTGGGTAATCCTTATAAAGTGGTTCCTGTTGGTAAACCACTTTGAAATTTCGTAAAAACTTACGTCCTTTAGCTCGGACTCGTGAAGGCTGCCCTTTGAGTCAAGGTAAAGGCCCTTCTTCATGTCTGTGGAAATGCACCTGCATGACTCCCTGTAGATTACCGTTGACTCTATGACTTTTTTGTGGGGAACAGGATTTCCCTTTATCTGGTCGTAGAGCATTTTAGCGGCCGCATAGCCCTGCTTGTAGATGTTCTGGTTTATGGTTGTTAGCGAGGGCGTTATGCAGGAAGAGCGCATCTCGTCGTCAAAGCCGGTTACAATCACCTTCTTTGGAACCGCAATTCCAGCGCTCTTTAGCGTGTCTATGCAGGCACATGCCATCTCATCGTTCATGCAGACAATGGCATCAAACTTGCAGGACTTGCTGTTCACTTCTTTTAGTGCCTCTACGGTCTGCACGTAGCCCAGGTTGTTTGCAAAGATTATGTTCTCCTCAAGATTCTGCTCCTTCATCACCTGGCGGTAAATATCCGTCCTAAGCTGAACGTCGTTAGCATGGGAATTTACAGTCAAAAGGGCAATCTTGCGGCAGGAATGTTTAAAGACAAGATGCTCCACAAGTTCCTTCATGCTTTTTTTGCAGGAAGAAATTACGCAGGGGTATTCAGGAAAGTCGTAGCCTATGGAAACAATTTTTATTGGCGCAAAAGACTTAAGGTAGGACTCCAGGTATTCAGGAGTTGTGTTGTAAAGCTGGGGGCCGCTTACGAAAATCATGCCGGAAACCGTATTGGCGCTTATGAGCGAGGCAATGGAAAGCCTCTGGTAGCCGTAGGTCTTGCTGGGTGAATTGATGTTGCCGGTCTCAAAAATTATCATTTCCATACCCTGCTTCTTAAAAAAAGCGCGGGCACCCTCTATAAGGCCAAGGGAATATTCCGGTTCTGCAAAATCTATGAAAAAAGCAACTTTATTGCTGGTGTCCATGACTCTATTTTACACCAGATTGCAAAAAATGTGAACACGGTCCAACAGCTGTTTACCCGATTCATTCTTTGAATTTGGACGGTGCTTTTTTATACTCTACCATCCCTTCCTCGGCTAAAATCGGCCTTCATGCCAAATCGTCACCCGCTTTCCAGGGTCGCTCGAAACTTCGTTGCGAGAACCGGCTTTCGCCTCCATTGCCTGGGGGTTCGACAAGCTCACCCACCACGGCAACGGCTACGCCGCCCTTCCAATCGGGCGTATGTCCCCAAAAAAAAATCCATCCGTGGATTTTTTTTTGGGATCGGAGATTTGCAAGGCAAATCTCCGGGGTGCTAAGTCGCCCCTCCATGGGCTCTTTAATTTTTATCAAGTACGAAAAATTCCACACCTTAAAAAAAAACAACTTTTTTTACGCATTTGTGTCAAATCCTGACTTTTACCTTCTATATATTATATGGAGGTAAAAACAAATGAGATTCATAAACAGAAAGTACAAAGATTCCGTCTTCACAGACTTGTTCGGAAGTGACCGCGACGGAAAGAAGAACTTCCTTGACCTTTACAATGCCCTCTCTGGCAGCGACTACAAGCTGGAGGACGTGACCATGGAGCGCAAGGTAATAGAGCAGTCACTCTACAAGACCTACAACAACGACGTAAGCTGGATAATTGACGGCAAACTGATCGTCCTTGTGGAGCACCAGTCCACGGTAAACAACAACATGCCCTTCAGATGC
>Ga0247608_10001072_pt1 | contig 39877 bp, 28 predicted proteins | sample 176DNAGHGlowgp2_FD_193490 | JGI IMG/M metagenome (GOLD analysis project Ga0247608, IMG submission 193490) | Sheep rumen microbial communities from Palmerston North, Manawatu-Wanganui, New Zealand - 1766 DNA GHGlow gp2 | ecosystem: Host-associated > Mammals > Digestive system > Stomach > Rumen ...
AGGCTCAACACCACGTGTTTATACTCCGACGGTTCCACGGAGCCACGCAGTTTGTTGGCTGATTCCCATAACGCTTCCTCTATTGCCTTTTCTTTTATTACTTTCTTTGCCATATTTTCTTTATTTACCTTGTTTGCACCTGCAAAAGGTACGCTTTTTCTCTACCAATACAACTTTCAGTCGGTTTATATCTTCCATACTTATAGTTTTATTCCACAAAGGTAGTGATTTATTTTCAATTGTTTTCTATAATATCCAAACAATCTGCTAATTTGGGCTGTATTTTTTTATTTTTAACGACTTTACCTCTATTATTCCGATGAAGACTTATATATATACGCAAGGTCATGGTACATTCCTTCCATTCTAGCGCTCATGGAAAATGGGAAGGTCAAAACTGGATTATCTGATTCTACAAAACCATGAAGTTGTCAAACAATTTTTGTCTGGAATAGGATATTTTGAAGAGTGAATTAAGATAAAACATTGTTTACATCTACTTAAATACTCGTATATTGTTGTTTATCTGAGGTTTAGAATATAATTTGCATCTATTTTGCTTCTACTTTCCTTCTACTTTACCTCTACCTTGCTTCTACTAATCATTTACAAAATAGGGAGATGGTGCGGTGTTGTCTTTTTGATGATTCGCAATTCAAGATTCCATTAGGCGAAAGAATTATTCCCATGATGGGAACAAGGCATTCCCACCGTGGGAACATAATATTCCCACCATGGGAACAAGCCACGAGCCTAAGGCTTTCTGCCAGTTGAGCCAAGGCAGGCAGCCCGTAGAGGTCAAGTAGAGGCAAAGTAGAAGGGAAGTAGAAGGTAAGTAGAAGCAAAGTAGAAGGAGAAATCATAATATTATATACTAAAACACCTAACAATCAACAACTTATAACACTCATCCCTGCCATCAAGTAGAGGTAGTGCTTTTAAATTGGATATGAAGAGCAACAGCACGATGGATAATGGGGCTTTTATCTGCTTAATATTTTGTGAAGTTATCTCACCTGTTATAATTCTCTTAAAGTATTGTAATGTTGGCTACAAAAATACGAATAATAAAGGAAAAATGAGTACCTTTGCCGTGTGGTTTTAATAGAATTTGTGGGCGACTTCTTACCGAAAGACCCAGATACTGAAAAAGATGAACTGATGACACACAACGATATGGAAACAAGAAAGGATACTGACGAAGACAGTGGTGAGTACCAACTGTCAGGAAGAGAAGTCGCAATACGCGAACAGATTATTGCACTAGTACATAAAGAAGTAGTGCCCGCCATCGGCTGTACCGAGCCGATGGCAGTGGCACTATGTACGGCAAAGGCCAAAGAGCAGTTAGGCTGTCGCCCAGAAAAGATTGTGGCCCTGCTGAGTGCCAATATCTTAAAGAACGCCATGGGTGTTGGTATTCCGGGCACAGGTATGATAGGGCTTCCCATCGCTATTGCCCTGGGGGCGCTCATCGGCAAGAGCGAATACCAGTTGGAGGTACTGAAGGATCTTACTCCCGAGGCGCTCGAAGAGGGCAAACATTATATTTCGGAGAACAGAATTGATATCCAGTTAAAGGAGGGTGAGTGCGACAAACTTTACATTGAGATTATTGCATCGGCAGGTAACCGCGAGGAAAGGGCTATCATCGCTGGCAGTCATACCCATTTTGTTTCTGGTGATGCCAGCTACTCTCGGACAGCAGTGAGCGATGGAGATGACGAGATAGCACTCAACATGCGACTTGTGTATGACTTTGCTACAACTGCACCTTTGGAGGAGATACGCTTTATAGAGGAGGCGCGAACCTACAACATGAATGCAGCCCGCGAGGCGCTTAAGGGCAATCACGGCCATAACCTCGGCAAGACCATCGACCGTCCGCTGGCCAAGGGAATCTTCGGCAATAGCATCTATTCTCACATTATCTCGCGAACGGCTTCGGCTTGCGATGCCCGTATGGGTGGAGCCATGATTCCCGTGATGTCAAATTCTGGTTCGGGCAATCAAGGCATTTGTGCCACGAACCCCGTATGCGTGTATGCCAAAGAAAACGAGAATACGGAGGAAGAACTGCTGCGAGCCCTGATGCTTAGTCATCTGACGGCTATCTATATCAAGCAGAGTCTTGGTAAGTTGTCGGCACTCTGTGGTTGTGTGGTAGCATCGATTGGCTCCAGTTGTGGCATTACCTACCTGATGGGAGGTGATTACGAGCGTATCTGCTATGCTGTTAAGAATATGATTGCCAACCTGACGGGTATGATATGCGACGGTGCAAAACCATCGTGTTCGCTGAAGATTACAAGTGGCGTTAGCACCGCCCTACTATCAGCACTGCTCGCTATGGAGGGGAAATGTGTGTCGCAGGATGAAGGAATTGTGGACGACGATGTTGACAAAAGCATTCATAACCTTACGAGTATTGGTGCCGAGGCCATGTGTAAAACTGATGATATGGTATTGAGCATCATGACTTCGAAAAAGCATTAAATATATGTTGGTAAGAGATGATGAAGGTATTATACAAAAAAGTTACGGAGAATCTTAACCATCTCCGTAACTTTTTACATATCTACTACCAGGTTGTTCTACTTAGCGTAAGCGACACTGCGGGTCTCGCGGATGACGGTGATCTTCACCTGTCCGGGATAGGTCATCTCGTTCTGAATCTTCGAGGCAATCTGTCCGCTCAGTGCTTCGGTCTCGGCATCGTCCATCTTGTCGGCACCGACAATGACGCGGAGCTCACGACCAGCCTGGATTGCGTAGGTCTTGGTGACGCCGGGATAGCTCATGGCAATAGCTTCAAGGTCGTTCAGACGCTTGATGTAGGCCTCGACGATTTCACGACGGGCACCTGGACGTGCACCGCTGATGGCGTCACAAATCTGTACGATGGGAGCCAACAGCGTCTGCATCTCCATCTCGTCGTGGTGGGCACCGATGGCATTACAGATGTCGGGCTTCTCCTTGAACTTCTCGGCAATCTTGGCACCATAGAGTGCGTGCGGCAGCTCGCTCTCCTCGTCGGGCACCTTACCAATATCGTGCAACAGTCCGGCGCGCTTGGCTTTCTTGGGATTCAGACCCAGCTCTGACGCCATGACAGCACAGAGGTTAGCCGTCTCGCGGGCATGCTGCAACAGGTTCTGACCGTATGAAGAGCGGTATTTCATCTTTCCGATGATGCGGATGAGTTCAGGATGCAGGCCATGGATACCAAGGTCGATGGTGGTGCGCTTACCAGTCTCGATAATCTCATTCTCCAGCTGTTTCTTGACCTTAGCCACCACTTCCTCGATACGGGCGGGGTGGATGCGGCCGTCAGCCACGAGCTGGTGGAGAGCCAGACGGCAGGTCTCACGGCGGATGGGGTCGAAGGCACTGATGACAATGGCCTCAGGCGTATCGTCGACGACGATTTCCACGCCGCAGGCTGCTTCCAAGGCACGGATGTTACGGCCTTCGCGTCCGATGACGCGACCCTTGACGTCGTCGTTGTCGATGTGGAATACTGACACGGAGTTCTCGACCGCCGTTTCCGTAGCGACGCGTTGGATGGTCTGGATGATGATTTTCTTAGCCTGGGCATTGGCGTTTAGCTTAGCCTCGTCCATGATTTCGTTGATGTAGGCGGCAGCGTCGGTCTTGGCCTCGTCCTTCAGCGACTCCACCAGACGTGCCTTCGCCTCGTCGGCAGAAAGTCCGGAAAGCTCCTCAAGCTTGGCGCGCTCCTGCAGCTGCATCTTCTCCAGTTCCTCTTGCTTGATGTTCAGCAGTTTCTTCTCGTTGTCAATGCGTGTCTGCTGGTTGTCGAGGTCATTCTTACGACGTCCCAGCTCTTCCTGGCGCTGATTGAGCGATATTTCACGCTGCTTCAGCTTGTTTTCGCTCTGCTGGATATGCTGGTTGCGCTGCTGCACCTCCTTCTCCAGCTCACTTTTCTTGTTCAGGAACTTCTCCTTGACCTCAAGCAGTTTCTTTTCTTTGATTACCTCTGCCTCCTTTTGGGCAGCGCTCACCATTTCGTTATATTTTCCCTTGATGATAAAGCGGAAAATCATAAAGCCGCAGAGACCACCGATAATCAAGGCCGCTGCAATGGCAATAATAGCAACAATAATGTTCATAAATGTTTTTTATATATTGAGTTAATGTTCTCTGCGTTCACCGAGGGCATCCTCGATTTCCTTTGTCAATTTGGCGAGAACATTATCATAGGGCGATGTATCGTTATGGGTACGCTCTTTCTGATACATCAGCGCGATGTCAATCAACGTCATCAGCGCTATTGTATGATCACTCTTGCGCCCCTTATAGGCCTGTGAATAGGCATTATAGCGCTCGGTGATGAGCTTGGCTGCATTACGATAGTACACTTCGTCGTCACGATTGATGACGACCTCTATTTCCTCATCGTAGACATGCAGTCTGATATGTAGTCTGTCCTTGTTCTGTTCTGCCATGGCTTGTTCTCCTTATTCCTTTTCGTCACTGAGGATTGCAATGCACTTGTTGACGTCACGGATAAGCTTCGACAACCGTTCCTTGGCGCCTGCGAGGTCGCCATCGGTGATTTCGATCATCTTAGCCATCTTCAGTGAGTCGTAGTCATTCTGCATCTGTTCCAACCTTGCCTGCAGTTTTTTATTCTCCTGCTCCTGCTTATCCACCATGCCATACAAGTCCTCATTCTCCTTTTTCAAGTCTTGAAAACGGAGAATCATCTGCCGCAAGCGGGTTTCAAACGTTGCTAAGGTTTTCTCGTTAGCTGTCATGCTACTTCACTTTATCTTGCAAAGATAGTTGTTTTTTTCGAACTCTGAAATTTGAACTTTGAACTTTATGATTTGTTAACGTTCTTTGCTCATTCCTTTGGCTGCTTTTCCTTTTTGGCCAGCATTACCACCTTATAAACGAAGTTGGTAATCCACGTCTGCGAGAAGCCGAGTTTCTGCTGGTATTGACGGATAGCCACCACCGTCTTCATGACACCTGCATCAGAATAGTCGTTCTTGTTGAAGATGTCATTGACAGTCTTTTCCGTCATGGTGTAAATAGCCTTCTTGAAGAATCCCGGCATACGGAGCTTGAACTTCATCAGGTTACCCATCAGCATCATCAGGTCCTGTGTAAAGCCTGAGAACTGATACATATAAGTCTGAACGTCCTGCGGTTTCTTGCAGCGCTTGCGGATGCTCTGGTCTATTTCCTTGGTGAAGTCGTCATCCATTCCATACAGTTCTTTCAGCATCTTCTTGCAGCGCGACTTCTCGGCCAGTCCCAGCTTGTTGTTCTGCGTAGGCACCTTCAGTGTCGTCTTGAACACCCTCAGGTCAGGCAATGCAGCCAGATTGGTGATACCGAGGTCTGAAGCCATGACAGCCTGGAAATATACACGTATCAGCGTCATGAAGTCTTCCATGCCGCCTGTTTTCTGTTGTTCCTCCTTTTTACCGAATAATTTAGCTAAAAATCCCATATTTTCAAAAATTAATGCTGCAAAGGTACGAAGAAAAATCTTTTTTTCGTAAATTTGCAGCCAGAAACTTCAAAAAAAACTTATAACATGAAAGGTATCGTATTAGCAGGAGGCAGTGGAACACGCCTCTACCCCATCACGAAAGGTGTATCGAAGCAGTTGATTCCCATCTTCGACAAGCCCATGATCTACTACCCCATCTCGACGCTGATGCTGGCTGGCATCCGTGAGATTCTGATTATCTCCACCCCCTACGACCTGCCTGGATTCAAGCGCCTCTTAGGAACCGGCGAAGATTTAGGCGTGCGTTTCGAGTATGCCGAACAGCCCTCTCCCGACGGACTGGCCCAGGCCTTCATCATCGGCGAGGAATTCATTGGCGACGACAGCGCCTGCCTTGTCCTGGGTGACAACATCTTTTATGGCAGCGGCTTCACCGGCATGCTCAAGGATGCCGTGCGTAGGGCAGAACAGCAGAACGAAGCAACTGTCTTCGGCTACTGGGTGAATGACCCCGAGCGCTACGGCGTGGCTGAGTTTGACAAGGACGGCAACTGCCTGAGCATCGAAGAGAAGCCCGAGAAGCCCAAGTCAAACTATGCTGTGGTCGGTCTCTACTTCTATCCCAACAGCGTGGTTGACATTGCCAAGAACATCAAGCCCTCGGCACGCGGCGAACTGGAGATTACCACCGTCAACCAAGTGTATCTGGAGCAGAAGAACCTGCACGTACAGACGCTTCAGCGCGGTTTTGCCTGGCTCGACACCGGTACGCACGACTCGCTGTCAGAAGCCTCGACGTTCATCGAAGTCATCGAGAAGCGCCAGGGTCTGAAGGTTGCCTGTCTGGAAGAGATCGCCTACAAGCGCGGCTGGATTGACAAGGAACAACTGAAAAAACTGGCCGAGCCGATGGCAAAGAACGACTACGGCCAGTATCTGCTACGACGCGCTGAGGAATACGTCAGATAAACAGTACTGTTATTTAGCGTACTCCTGAACACAACGGCTTAAGGCGACAGGATTACCCATGTCGTACATCACACCATTCAGGCGCACACCTATCATGCCGCTCTTCTGGCGCACAGCCTCAAGGGCGGCAGTTAGTTCTATCTCCTTCGTGCTGTTGCCCTCGGCATCCGACTTTCTGATATCCTCCTCCAACTGGGCAAAGACCTCTTCCGTCAGGATATACTGTCCAAACACGGAGTAGTATTCCTTCTTGCCCTCGGCATTTCTGACACCCAGGAACTCCTCTGCATAGCTGGACTTGGGCTTCTCGTTCATGGTCGAGACATTCAGAATGGTACGTTCCTTGTCTTCCCACACACCGCTGAGGATACCATAATGGCTGACATCTGACAGCGGGACACTATGAATGCTGACCATCAGCTGGTTGTAATGCTCATATTTCTCTATCAACTGCAGGGCGCAGGGTTTGTTGGAATGACTATGATAGATGGTGTCGCCCAACAACAGCAACACGGGTTCTCCATTGGCAAACTCGGCAGCCTGATAGACGGCATGGCCAAAGCCCCGTTTCTCACGCTGGTAGACATAGCGCAGGCGCTTGCCGATATCTAAGATATGGTTCTCGTACTCCTGCGCCTCCGCATTCAGTTTGCAGAGGTGTTCGTCCGACAGGGGACGCTCGAAGAACTCGGTATACTGGATGCGCTCCTCTTCCGAGCCCAGCACCAGACAGATTTCCTCAACACCGCTCTTGACCAGTTCTTCTAACAAGATGAGGATGACAGGGCGCACCATGCCGTCAGGACAGGGAATGGGGAAGAAATCCTTTTTCAGTGCGCGGGTGGCAGGATAGAGGCGGGTTCCGAAACCTGCTACGGGGATGATGGCCTTGCGGACTGTATGCACAGGACGCAGTGTCAGCGGATAAGCCCGCATACCCTGTGCATTCAGGTAGTCTATCAGCCGCTGCTGGTCCTGTTTGTTACGGGCCAGGAACTGCACAGAGCCGTCGCCATGCGACCCGACGCCCTTGCCGCCATAGACCATCGGCTGTATCTGCGGGTCCTGCAGCACCTGATGGAGCTTGGGTGCCCACAAAGCAGGAGACATCGGCGCAATATACTTATCGAACATCGCCTCAGCTTCGGTCATCAGCTTTCCAAGGGCTACAGCGTCACCACTGGCCATGTATTTGACAGCCCTGTTAATAATATCATGGTTCCATTCGCCCAAAGCCTTGTGCAGGTTCTGCTCCTCTTCCGTGGCGGCAAAGGGATAGGACTTATTCAAGTCAGAAAGAATCTTGATGGTATCCTTACTGGCACAAAGGTCAGCAAAGACCCAGTAGAGCGACTTCTTCACGTTCAGCGCCTTTACCTCTATCTCATCACCGTCGAAAGTCATGAGGTTCGGTTTGACACCAAAGGCACAGGCCTGATCCAGACGTCCGCAACGTGACGAAGTACGCAACTCGCCGACGTAGGCAATATTCATCTCGCCCAACGTGTTGAGATTGAGGTTGTATAACTGGTTAAAGGCTCGCGCTACCAGCACGCAGATGGCCGCCGACGATGACAGGCCACTCTTCATGGGCAGCGTCATGTCCGTGATACGGATGCGGACACCGCCGACCTTATACCACTCCAGCATATAGGACGCCACACCGGCACAATAGCAGAAGAACGAGCCCGACTTGGCGACGCGCTTCAATTCGGCCTCATTCATGCGGCATGAGAAGTCGTGCCACACCCCAGTAATCTCAGGAGCATCACTATGCATCTCGAAGATAGGAGACTTCTCCACCTCGGCATAGATACCTTGTTCAATACCCGTCACGATAGACGCACCCGGCTGGATGTCAGCATTCATCGTGCGATAGTGACCTGCCCAGTCAGTATGTTCTCCAAAAAGGCACAAACGGCCAGGAACGAATAGTTTTAGCATATTTTCAGACGCTTTTATCGTTAGTTACGTACAAAGGTACGACAAAATCTTGGAATTATTGCATTTTCTAATCAAATAATTTGGTTGGATTGATATTTTTATATACTTTTGCAGGCAAAATAATAACAAACGTTAATAACAAACCAAAGCAATCGCCTATTGAGAAAACTCTACTTCATAGAAAATAACAATTGATTATGAAGCATTATGAGAGCCTGTCCGACGAAGAGTTGGCACTGCTTTACGTAGAAGGAGACAATAGAGCATTTGACGTGTTATTAACCCGTAACCAACAGAAGCTCTACTCGTATATCTTGTTCGTGGTCCGCGACCCCGAAGTGGCTAACGACGTGTTCCAGGACACGTTTGTCAAAGTCATCACCAAGCTGCAGGAAGGCAAGTATACCAACTGCGGGAAATTCTCGTTCTGGCTGACGCGCATAGCCCACAACGTCATCATGGACGGCTACCGCCGACAGAAGAGCGAGCACATTGTTGAGCCGACAGAGGACAACGACCTCAGCAATCTGCGCAGCGACGAGTTACTTGACATCAACCGCGAGAACGAGTATGTCAACATGCAGATTATGAACGACGTACGCCACCTGATGAATGCTCTGCCTGCTTCCCAGCGCGAAGTGGTCTACATGCGTTTCTATCAGGATTTGTCGTTTAAGGAGATTGCCGACATCACGGGCGTCAGCATCAATACGTCATTAGGACGCATGCGCTATGCCCTCATCAACATGCGGCGCATGGCCAAGCAACATGCCATACAACTGAGTCTGGAGTTGTAGCGCATTCGCTAATTGATAATTGATAAATGATAATTGACAATTATAGACTGCGGTAGCAATTTATCCATTATCAATTATCATTTATCATTTAGGGCGTAGCCCGCAAAGAACGTAGTTCGTGGATGGTCTGCTCTGGCGTAGGACTCTTGAACACATAGCTGCCTGCCACCAGCACATCGACACCAGCCTCCACGAGTCGCGGAGCCGTTTCATGCTGTACGCCACCGTCCACCTCGATGAGTGCCTTCGATCCGCTCTCATCTATCAGCTGGCGCAGACGGCGCACCTTCTGAATGGTATTCTCGATGAACTTCTGTCCGCCAAAGCCTGGGTTGACGCTCATCAGCAGTACCATGTCCACCTCACCGATGATGTCCTCCAACAAAGATACTGGTGAAGCAGGATTCAGCGTCACACCAGCCTTCATGCCGGCATCGTGAATTTCCTGTACAGTACGATGCAGGTGTGTACAAGCCTCAACGTGTACGTTCATCATCATAGCCCCCAGCTTGGCCGTCTGGCTGATATAGTGCTCAGGGTGAACAATCATATAATGAACGTCAAGGGGTTTAGTACACTTCTTGGCGACGGCCTCCAGCACGGGGAAGCCAAACGAGATATTAGGAACGAACACACCGTCCATCACATCCAGATGAAGCCAGTCGGCTTCACTCCGGTTAATCATTTCCAAGTCGCTGTCAAGATGCAGGAAGTCAGCAGCAAGCAACGACGGAGACACCATTGTAGCCATGATTCACTTTTTTGTTTGAATTACACATACGCGCAAACTGCTTGATAAACAGAATGGTCGATGGATGGGGCTGAAAATCGTCTTGAGTAAAATTTTGCATAGGCACTATTGCTTCATGTTTCTACTATTGAAACGCAGCACGTTACCTATTTATTATGCCAAACTCAAAAATTATTTCACCCGATATTTTTCTATCTCCTTCATGCCGTTCAGGAAGTCACGGGCAGCCATGCGCTTCTTGCCTGCCAGTTGCAGTTCCACCAGTTCCAGCCACTCGTCAGCAGCCGAAATATAGAGCGACTTGCCCTCCACGCGGACCATTCCCGTTGATGTCCCCGCAAACGTTCCTGTTTTCTTAGTCTTGTAAATCTTCAGCACCGTTTCCTTGCCGTCAGGTGCTACCAGCGTCGTCCACGCACCAGGAACAGGACTCAGACCACGCACAAAGTCATACACCTGCTTGGCGGTCTGCATCCAGTTAATCTCGCACGTTTCCTTGAAGATTTTCGGAGCAAGCTTGATGGCAGAACCATCAAGAACACTATCCTGCGGGATGGATTCCGGGTGACCGTCAGCGGCGATAATGGCATCGAGCGTCTCCAAACAGAGCTGAGCACCTAAGTGCATCAGCCCGTCATAGACATACTCCATGTCGGCATCGTCTGGAATGGCAAAGGGCTTCTTCAGAATGATGCGGCCCGTGTCAATGTCGTGGTCCAGGAAGAACGTCGTCACGCCCGTCTCTGTCTCGCCGTTGATGACGGCCCAGTTGATGGGGGCTGCGCCGCGATACTGCGGCAGCAGGGCGGCGTGGACGTTAAAGGTACCGTACTCAGGCATGGCCCAAACCACCTCCGGCAGCATGCGGAACGCCACCACCACTTGCAGGTTGGCCTGATATGAGCGTAGCTGTTCCACGAATTCCGGGTCTTTCATCTTCTCAGGCTGAAGCACGGGCAACCCATGCTCCACGGCATACTGCTTCACCGCCGACGGCTGCAGCACCGACCCATGACGCCCCACGGGTTTGTCAGGCTGTGTCACCACCGCTACCACGTTATATGCATTCTCCACCAGCGCCCGCAGCGTTTCCACAGCAAACTCCGGCGTTCCCATAAATACAATCCTTAAGTCGTTTTTACGCATAGTTAATGATGCATTATTCTGATTACTTTAGTCTTGGCTGAGGTCGTGTACCATCTTGCGGTACATGTCGTACATACGTCTGCGTGAGATATAGCCTTTCAGGTGGCGACTGCTGTCAAGCACTGGCAGCCAGTCAGCCTGCGTACGCTCAAAGGTCTTCATCACTTGTGCCATGGGTGTATCGTCGCCGAGCACGGCGGCAGGTTCCATCATCAGCTGACTGGCTCTGAAATGATGATACAGTTCCGTACGGAACATGACATGGCGGATGCGCAGGATGTTAACTTCGCCCAACAGGGTTCCCGCAGCATCCGTCACGGGCAATACCGCACCCTGCGAACGGCTAATCTTATGCACCATCTGTCCCAATTCCATATCAGGGTCTACAGCCTGATAATCGCGATCAATCACCGAGTCTAAGTTCATCAGCGTCAGCACTGCATGGTCAGTATGGTGAGTGACGAGACGTCCCTGACGGGCCAGTCGCATACCATAGATGCTGTGGGGCTCGAAGATGATGATGGTCAGGTAGGAAGCCACTGAGACTATCATCAGCGGCATGAAGAGGTTATAACCGCTGGTAATCTCGGCAATGAGGAAGATGCCCGTCAACGGCGCATGCATCACACCCGACATGACACCAGCCATGCCTAACAGTGCAAAGTTCTTCTCTGGCACGTAGACGCCAATCTGGTGCATGTTCCACAAGCGCGAGAAGAGGAAGCCCGTAAAACAGCCGATGAACAGCGACGGTGCAAAGGTACCGCCACAGCCGCCGCCACCATTCGTGGCCGAGGTGGCAAAGACCTTCGTCAGCAACACCAGTCCTATATATATAATAAGGTATTCGGAATGGCCGTAGAACAGCGAGCCTTCGAGTATCTGGTTCCAGTCGGCCTCCGTACGACCGTTCAACAGCAGGTTGATGCTGTGATAGCCTTCGCCATAGAGCGACGGAAACAGGAAGATAAGCGTGCTCAGGGTGATACCGCCGATGGCGAGTTTCACGTAGGGTTTGTCCTTGAAGCGTGCGAAGACATCCTCACAGGCATTCATCGTACGGATGAAGTAAAGGCTCACAAGTCCGCAGGTGATGCCCAGCAGCACGCATGCCGGTATGCGCTGTACCGTCCAGTCGCTGTCAAGATGGAAGGAGAACAGCACGGCATTGCCGCTGAAGATATAGGTGAAGCACGTCGCCGTGACGCACGACACCAGAATGGGCAACAGCGAAGCCATCGTCAGGTCAATCATAAGCACCTCAAGCGTAAACACCAGTCCGGCAATAGGTGCCTTGAAGATGCCCGCAATGGCACCGGCAGCACCACAACCCACGAGCGTCATCAGCGTCTTGTTGTCAAGCCGGAACAGCCGTCCCAGGTTCGACCCGATGGCCGATCCTGTCAACACAATAGGAGCCTCGGCACCCACAGAACCGCCGAAACCGATGGTGATGGCCGAAGCAATGACACTCGACCACGTATTGTGAGCCTTCAGCCTTGAACGGTTCGACGAGATGGCATAGAGGATGCGCGTAATACCATGCGAGATATTATCTTTGACGACATACCTGACAAACAGCGACGTCAGGTAGATACCAATGACGGGATAGACCAGGTAGAGCCAGTTGTAGCTGTCAATCTCGAACTTGCCCGTCAACAAAGCTACAATCTGGTTGATGAGACCATGAAGTACCCATGCTGCCACTGCAGACAACAGACCCACGAGAAACGCCAGGATGAGCACGAACATCTTGTCGCTCACGTGCTCCACGCGCCACTCGTGCAACCTCTTAAGCCACTTCGGCTGTTTGTCTAACAATGCCTGATGTCTATTGTCCATCACCTCACTGTTTTAGTCTTCCACCACAAGGTTTCCAGAGAACGAGATATTATCACGCTCCCTGGCAGTGACATCTATCGAAGCATTACCATTGTCGAATACTTCAATCATATAACTATATGAATCCTCATCATTTCTGACATCTATCTCTATCCGTCTCTTCCCGTTCTTTCCCGTAGCCTCCGTATAGTGGATGATGGGAGCCGTAAAGTTCAGTCCTTTGCCACCACCCATCGGAATGTTAAAGGCACGGCCTACATAGGGCAGATACGAAAACAGCGAGTCGTTCCTGACTTCTAACGACCAGTTGCCAGACACATTCCTCGCGGGTCCTCCCTGAGGCATCATCATCTGCACGTCAATCGTATAGTGTCTTTCGTCCAGACATTTAGTTACCTTTTTGGCAAGTTCTGCCAACTCAGCCGCCGTCATGGTCTTGCAGGCTGTCATCAGTCCTGCTGTTACCAGCATCACAGCAACTGACAATGCTATTATCAACTGTTTTTTCATCATCGGATACTTATTCATTACTATTCAGTTTCTAATCATTCCTTTTCTTGAGGTAAATGACAATGCCGGCAATGACGAGAATGGCAACGGCAACAATATGCAACCAATCCATAAGCTATTGTATTTAAAGAGTTATTTGCGGATAATCTCAACTTCGCCATCCTGACGGAGGCGGATGATGCTACTGGGTTGATGAGGTTTGTGCTCCTGTCGACGCGTCCAGCAGACGTAGTCCACCTGCTCAATGATGCGGGGGTCGATGTCGCAATAGTTCTGGGCAGCAGGCTCGCCGCTAATGTTGGCAGAGGTAGATACCAGCGCCTTCTGGAAACGATAGCACAGTTCCTTGGAGAAAGGCTCGTTAGTAATGCGCAGGGCTATTGAGCCGTCCTCGGCGATAAGGTTCGGAGCCAGGTTGATGGCACCGTCAAGAATCAACGTCGTCGGCCTCACAGGGGGACAGACCCCTTGTGAGGTGCCAGGCTCACACGGGGTCTGTCCCCCTGTGAGACTGTCAATCAACTGCCACGCCACATCCGGCACGTTACGGACATAGCGCTGCAGACGGGCATCGCTGTCAACCAGACAAATCAGTGCCTTGGAGTCATCGCGCTGCTTGATGTCGTACACCCGTTTCACGGACTCAGCATTGGTGGCATCGCAGCCGATGCCCCATATCGTATCCGTAGGATAGAGAATCACCCCACCCTCGCGCAGTACCTTCACTGCATTCTTGATATCTTCTTCTCTCGTCATTAAAACTCACTGGTAAAATGGAACTTAATATGTTCAAAGTCCTGCTGTGCCATAGAGAGCACATAGCCGGAATCGGCGAGGAAGACATCACGGCCTTCCTTGTCCTTTGCCATATACTGGTATTTACGCTTCTTGAAATTCTCGAGTTCCTTGTCATCGTCGCTCTCTATCCAGCAGGCCTTATAGAGGTGGACGGGTTCCCAGCGGCACTTGGCATTGTACTCGTTCTCCAAGCGGTACTGGATGACCTCAAACTGCAGCTGACCTACAGTGCCGATAATTTTGCGGTTATTGAACTGGTTGACAAACAGCTGCGCCACGCCTTCGTCCATGAGCTGGTCGATGCCTTTCTGCAGCTGCTTCGACTTCATGGGGTCGTCATTCTCAATATATTTAAAGAGCTCCGGCGAGAAAGACGGCAGACCGCGGAAGTGCAACTGCTCACCCTCGGTAATGGTGTCGCCAATCTTAAACATGCCACCAGTATCAGGCAGACCCACTATGTCGCCCGGCCATGCCTCGTCGATAGTCGACTTGCGCTGTGCCATGAACTGCGTAGGACTGGAGAAGCGTAGCGTCTTACCCTGACGAACGTGCAAGTAGGGCTGGTTACGCTGGAATTTGCCTGAACATACTTTACAGAAGGCGATGCACGAACGGTGGTTGGGGTCGATGTTGGCGGTAATCTTGAAGATGAAGCCCGTGAACTTGGGTTCTTCGGGCTGCACCATGCGCTCCTCAGCCTTGGTAGGCTTGGGCGAAGGGGCTATCTGGACGAAACAGTCGAGCAGTTCCTGTACGCCAAAATTGTTGAGTGCCGAACCAAAGAAGACAGGAGCCACCTCGGCAGAACGGTAGGTGTCAACATCGAACTCAGGGTAGACGCCATCGACCAGTTCCAGGTCTTCGCGGAGCTTGGCGGCATCTTGTTCACCGACACGAGTATCGAGCTCGACGGAATTGAGCTCCACACTAACTTTCTCGGTCACGCGCTGCTTGTCAGGGGTAAAAAGGTTGAGCTGCTGTTCGTAGATGTTATAGACGCCCTTGAACTTAGCACCCTGATTAATCGGCCACGACAGGGGGCGGACTTTGATTTCCAGTTCCTGCTCCAGTTCGTCGAGCAGGTCGAAAGGATCGCGTCCCTCACGGTCCATCTTATTTATAAAAATGATGACGGGGGTATTCCTCATGCGGCAGACAGACATCAACTTACGCGTCTGTGTCTCTACACCCTTGGCACCATCCACCACGATGATAGCCGAGTCAACAGCTGTCAGCGTACGATAGGTATCTTCTGCGAAGTCCTGGTGACCTGGCGTATCGAGGATATTCACCTTGTATTCTATGTCGGCTCCCTCTGGCGTATAGTCGAACTCCATGACTGATGTAGAAACCGAGATACCACGCTGTTTCTCGATATCCATCCAGTCGGATGTTGCCGTCTTCCTAATCTTATTATTCTTCACCGCACCAGCCACCTGTATCTGTCCGCCGAAGAGCAGAAACTTCTCTGTCAGCGTCGTCTTACCGGCATCGGGGTGCGAGATAATCGCAAATGTTCTTCTTCTTTCTATCTCTTGATTCACAGTTCTACTTCAATTTTTCAGTTTTCATTTTTCAGTTTTTCTATACACTCGGCCAACGACTCTTCCCAATACGGCACCTCGATGCCGTAGGTCTGCTTGATTTTCGTCTTGTCGAGCACGGAATAGTGCGGGCGGTTGGCGGGTGTGGGGTATTCTGCCGTATGCAACGGGCGCACATGGCAGGTGCTGATGCCTGCAATGCGGTGGATGGCCTTGGTGAAGTCGTACCACGAGATGACACCTTCGTTGCTGAAGTGGTACACACCGGGAACAACGCCCTTGTCGATAGCCGTCATGATGACCTGAGCCAGGTCACGGGCGTAGGTCGGCGTACCAATCTGGTCGAAGATGACACCCAGCTCAGGTTTCTCCTTGCCCAGTCGGATCATGGTCTTCACAAAGTTATTGCCAAAAGTTGAATAGAGCCACGCCGTACGGATAATCATGGACTTCTTGCAGAACTTCGTGACGCCCAGTTCTCCTGCCAGCTTTGTGCTGCCATAGACACTGTCGGGCGACGGGGTATCCGTTTCCACGTATGGCGTATGCTTCGTGCCGTTGAACACGTAGTCGGTACTGATCTGGATGATCCAGCCGCCACGTTTTTCAATGGCCGCCGCCAAATATGCCGGAGCCACGGTGTTAAGCGTGGTACAGAGTTCCTTGTTGTCCTCTGCCTTGTCAACGGCAGTGTACGCGGCACAGTTGACAATGCCGTCAATACCGTTCTCGGCCACGAACTGCTCGATGGCCAGCTGGTTGGTGATGTCAAGTTCAGCGACATCCGTATTAAACCATGTATGCTGGGGATAGTTCTTCTCCAGCAGTTGCATCTCGTTTCCCAATTGGCCGTTACAGCCAGTTATCAATATATTCATACGACTTATTTATTTATAATCGATTGGTTGCCGTCACAATTATTCAAACTCCAAGGGTTCTTGCTTGTCCTTGAGATAATAATCATTCAGCATACCAATAAATGTAGATATCTCTTTCACGGCACTGGCCGTATTTGGCGTAATCTCTTTCTTCTGCAGGCGCAGCATCATGACACCGTATAGCGAGTTAAAGCAGGTTTCAATCTCGTTCTCCTCCTTCGAGGCGCCATGGTTACGCAGTTCCACGATATATGGCAGCACCTTGTAGTATTCAGCATTGTAGAAGGGGAACTTCGGCGACGAGAGCAACTGAGCGTGCAGTTCCTGTAGTTGCTGCATCACCACCTTGTTGATTTGCAGATGGCCATAATCCCGACAACCTTCCGAGTTCATCATGCGGATCAGGTTGCCAAACCAGTCCGTCTCTTCTTCCTTCTGGTCGTCAGTATATTCAAAACGGTCAATATACTCGTGGCGGATTCGGCTCAGCGAACAGCCAAAGGCGCGTATGGTGTCTTCTACCTGCCACATATAGAGCAGGTATTCGGCAATATTCTTCTTTCTTAACTCCTGAGCTATAAACACTTCTTTACTAATTTACCTTTTTACTTATTTACCTTTTTACCTTTAAAAGAATCTCACTAAGTTCGTTGTAGTTCCTAACAACATGATGATGGAACCAATGATAACGGCCACGCCGATGACCTGATTGATGATCTTGATGCCATTAGTATCGAACTTCGTACGAATCTTGTCCACCAGCCAGGTCAGTCCCCACCACCAAAGCAATGCGCCTCCAACAATACTGGCAAAGCCCACCAACATCTCAAACGGATGGTTGGGCAATACAAAGGCAAACTGGGCATACATGGCCAGGAAAAGGAAGACAATGAGGGGATTGGAGAAGGTGACCAGGAATGCCGTCCACGTATTATACCACAACGTACCTTTCATCTGCCCCGACACGTGCATCTTGCGCGTCGGGTCGGTACGATAGGTGTACAAGCCAAAGCATAGCAGCATCACCGAACCGGCAATCTGCAGATAAAAGCGGTTCTGGTCGTTGTTGATAAGATCCATGACAAACGACATACCATAACCTGCAAAACCTGCATATATAATGTCACTGACGGAAGCGCCAATGCCCGTAGCGAACCCATACCAGCGTCCTTTGTTCAGCGTGCGCTGCACACAAAGGATACCCACCGGTCCCATCGGCGCTGAGGCTATCAGCCCTATCAGCATGCCTTTGAAGATGAAATCTAATATATTAATAGGTACGTGAAACGGCATATCGACTGCAAAGGTACGAAAAAAAGTGAAAAATGAATAGTGAATAGTGAAAAATTTGCTACCGCCTATATAATTTTCAATTTTCAATTTTCAATTTTCAATTTATTATATATCTTTGCAGTCTGAAGTGAAAAATATCTATAACTTAAAACATAAAAACAATGGAACAACAAGGAATTAAGCCGTATGTCATCGGCTTGGACTTAGGAGGTACGAATTCCGTATTCGGCATCGTGGACGCACGTGGTGAAATCAAGGCAACGACAGCCATCAAGACTGGCGGTTACAACAAAGCTGAAGACTATGTGGAAGCCTGTGTTGATGCCTTGCAGGTCATCATCGAGCAGGTGGGCGGCATTGAAAAGATCAAGGCGATGGGCATTGGAGCCCCCAATGGCAACTATTACAACGGCACCATCGAGTTTGCCCCCAACCTGGCATGGGCTCACGATTGCACCGTGCCGCTGGCCAAGTTGTTCAGCGACAAGCTGGGCGGCATCCCCGTGGCGCTGACCAACGATGCCAACGCTGCCGCCCTGGGCGAGATGGTCTATGGTGTGGCTCGCGGCATGAAGAACTTCATCGTCATCACCTTAGGTACAGGTGTTGGCTCAGGCATCGTCGTCAACGGACAGTTGCTCTACGGACACGACGGCTTTGCCGGTGAGTTGGGTCATGTGACGATGGTGCGTGGTGCTGAAGGCCGTAGCTGCGGTTGCGGACGCACGGGTTGCTTGGAGGCTTACTGTTCGGCAACGGGTGTGGCACGTACAGCCCGTGAACTGCTGAGCAAAACGGACCGCCCCAGTCTGCTGCGCGAGATGAACCCCGAGGATATCACCTCGCTTGACGTATCAATCGCAGCCGGTAAGGGTGACGAGCTGGCAAAGGAAATTTATGAGTTCACCGGCAAGATGCTGGGTGAGGCTTGTGCTGACTTCGCTGCATTCTCCAGCCCCGAGGCTTTCATCTTCTTTGGCGGTATGGTCAAGGCAGGCGATTTGATTATGGAACCCATCAAGCGTGCTTACAACAACCACGTCATGAACATCTTCAAGAACAAGGCACAGTTCCTGGTCAGCGGACTTGACGGTGCATCGGCAGCCGTACTCGGTGCCTCGGCCATCGGCTGGGAAATCCAGTAAAGAACGACATTCATACAGAATCTAATAAAGAGGTTGGTGCAGGACGCTACCAACCTCTAACAATATGTGATAAGTCTTGGGCAATCGTCTCAAAGGGCTTATCGGGGGCAAATTTAGACAATAATCACATAAAAAGCAAATTTTTTAGCCTTTTTTCTTTCAAAACACAAAAAAAGTTCCAAAATGTTTGCAGATTAAAAGAAAAAGTGTAATTTTGCACCCGTAAAAAAACATAACTAGACACATGAAAGTAATGAACAACAATTGGTGGTGGCGCAACTCGAGATGGTAAAAGTCGCGAGGCACGTAGCCGTATATCAATGTTGTCATTCAGATAAAGAGGCTCGTCGGTAACGCGACGGGTCTCTTTTCTTTTTTGAATCATTAAAATTTATAAGATATGAAAGAAAGTTTTTTTGTAGACGAGAAAGGTTTTTACGGAGAATTCGGCGGCGCGTATGTGCCGGAGATTCTCTACAAGTGTGTACACGACCTGCAAGAGGCGTACAAGCCGATTATCGAGAGTGAAGACTTCAAGCGGGAGTACCATGCCCTGCTGAAAGACTACGTGGGCAGACCCAGTCCACTGTATTATGCCAAGCGTATGAGCGAGCATTATGGTTGCAAGCTATACCTGAAGCGTGAAGACCTGAACCACACGGGTGCCCACAAAATCAACAACACCATCGGTCAGATTCTGCTGGCCAAGAAGATGGGCAAGACGCGCATCATCGCTGAGACAGGTGCCGGACAGCATGGTGTGGCCACGGCAACAGTATGTGCGCTGATGGACATGAAATGCGAGGTGTTTATGGGTGCCACCGACGTGGAGCGCCAGCATACCAACGTGGAGCGCATGAAGATGCTGGGCGCCGAGGTACACCCTGTACGCACAGGCAACATGACGCTGAGCGACGCCTGTTCAGAGGCCATCCGCGACTGGTGCTGTCATCCTGCCGACACCTTCTATATCGTTGGTTCGACGATGGGACCTCACCCCTACCCTGACCTTGTGGCAAGGATGCAGAGCGTCATCTCGGAAGAAATCAAGTGGCAGCTTGAAGAAAAGATAGGCCGCGACTATCCTGACTATCTCATTGCCTGCATCGGCGGAGGCAGCAATGCTGCCGGTACCATCTACCACTACGTCGATGACGAACGCGTCAAAATTGTGCTGGCAGAAGCTGGCGGTCATGGCTGGGACACAGACTATACGGCAGCCACCATCCATCGTGGTACCGTTGGCATCCTGCATGGTGCCAAGATGTTGGTGATGCAGGACGAGGACGGCCAGATACAGGAAGCATTTACCATTTCCGCAGGTCTCGACTATCCCGGTGTCGGCCCCATGCACTGCAATATGGCCAAGAAAGGTCGTACCCAAGTGCTCTCCATCAATGACGACGAAGCCATCTATGGCGGCTACGAACTGACCCGCATGGAGGGCATCATTCCTGCTATCGAGAGTGCCCATGCCATTGCAGCCCTGAAGGAAGTCACCTTCAAGCCTGACGATGTCGTAGTGCTCACCGTCAGCGGACGTGGTGACAAGGACGTGGAAACGTATCTGAAAAACAAACAAATGGCAAAAGAATATGGAAACTTTTAATTATACCACAACATCGAAGACCATACTGGCAGACCTTTATACCCCTGTCGGCGTCTATATGCGACTGCGTGACCTCTACCCGCAAAGCGCACTGATGGAGAGTTCGGACTACCACGACAAGGACAACTCGCGCTCGTTCATTGGCATCAACCCCATCGCCAGCGCGGCTATCGGCCACGGACTGGCCACCATCAGTTTCCCTGACGGCTCCACCGTTAGCCAGTCTTTAGACGCGGACTTGGGTTCTGCTGAAGCCATCCATACCCTCATCGACCGTATCAAGGTCACTGGCGAGCACGCTAATATTTGCGGTCTCTACGGCTATACCAGCTTTAACGCGGTACGCTATTTCGAGAACATCGCTGTCAAGGACGAGACGATGGAGAAAAACGACGCTCCCGATATGCTCTACATATTATACAAGGACATCATCGTGTTCGACCACTTCAACAACCAACTGACCATCGTCAGCTTAGGCGACGCTACCGAACTGGAGAACATCTACAAACAGATGAACAAATCCAACATACAGGCCTACGATTTCCATCCTGTAGGCGATGTCAGAAGTACGCTGACCGACGAGGAGCACAAGGCGAACATCCGCAAGGGCATCCAGCACTGTCTGCGTGGCGACGTTTTCCAGATAGTACTCTCGCGGCGCTTCATCCAAAAGTATGAGGGCGATGACTTCAAACTCTACCGTGCTCTGCGCAGCATCAATCCTTCACCCTACCTCTTCTACTTTGACTTCGGTGGATTCCGCATCTTCGGCTCATCGCCCGAAACGCACTGCCGCATTGATAAATGTTCAATGGTCAATGGTTCATCGTCAATGTTCAAAGCCTACATCGACCCCATTGCTGGTACCACCAAACGTACGGGCGATGCTGAAGCTGACCGTAAGGGTGCCGAATACCTGCGCAACGACCCCAAGGAGAATGCCGAGCACGTCATGCTGGTAGACCTGGCACGCAATGACCTGAGCCGTAACTGTCACGGTGTAAAAGTAGACTTCTACAAAGACCTGCAGTATTACTCGCACGTCATTCACCTTGTCAGTCGTGTCTCTGGTGAACTCGACGAAGGCGCAGATCCCATCAAGGCATTTATCGACACCTTCCCCGCAGGAACCCTCAGCGGCGCCCCGAAGGTTCGCGCCATGCAGCTCATCAGCGAGTACGAGCCTCACAACCGTGGTGCATACGGCGGCTGCATCGGCTATATCGGCCTTGACGGTTCGTTGAACCAGGCCATCACCATCCGCACCTTCGTCAGCCGCAACAGTGAACTCTGGTTCCAGGCCGGTGGCGGCATCGTGGCCAAGAGTGATGAGGAGTACGAACTCCAGGAAGTAAATAATAAACTTGGTGCTTTAAGACGTGCCATCCTGATGGCAGAAAAAATGTAAGGTTATGAAGATAGTCATCATCGATAATTACGACTCGTTTACATATAACTTGAGTCATTTGGTCAAGGAACTGGGCGCCGAAGTAACGGTGTATCGTAACGACCAGTTCGAACTTTCGCAGTTAGAAGCGTTCAGCAAGATTATTCTCTCGCCAGGCCCCGGCATTCCCTCTGAGGCGGGATTGTTGCTCGACGTCATCAAGACCTATGCCGGTCGGAAGCCGATTCTTGGCGTCTGCTTGGGGCATCAGGCCATTGGGGAAGCTTTCGGAGCACGGCTCGAAAACCTCTCTGATGTATTCCATGGCGTGGCTACGCCCTGCCGCATCGTTAGCGACGACGCGCTGTTTTCCGGACTGCAGAAGGACATCACCGTCGGCCGCTACCACTCGTGGGTTGTCTCCCGCGAAGGTCTACCCGACTGCATAGAGGTGACCGCCGAGAGCGACGAAGGACAAATCATGGCACTCCGCCACCGCGAGCTGAACATCCGCGGCATCCAGTTCCACCCTGAGAGCGTACTGACCCCCGACGGCAAGAAGATGCTGCAAAACTGGATGTTTCTTTAACAACGAAATAACGTAATAACGAGATAACGAAATAACGTAAAATACAATATGGCACAGACAATGAAAGACATCCTCAACAGGATGCTGAACCACGAGGAACTGTCTCGTGAAGAAATGAAGAGTATTTTGGTCGGTATCACTCAGAGTGAATATCCCACCGAACAGATTACCGCCCTGCTGACGGCCCTGCAGATGCGTGGCGTCACCGTTGACGAGTTGCTGGGTTTCCGCGACGGCATTTTGGAAACCGGCGTTCCTGCCTTGCTGGATGCCGACCGCTACATCGATGTCGTCGGTACTGGCGGCGACCGCAAAAACACCTTTAACATTTCGACGACATCATGTTTCGTCATCGCCGGTGCCGGCTACAAGGTTGCCAAGCACGGCAACTATGCCGCCACTTCGGTATCGGGTGCCTCGAACGTCATCGCCCATCACGGCATTAAATTCACTGACGATTTGGATAAGCTCAACCGTAGTCTGAACGAAGCCGGTATCGTCTATCTCCACGCCCAGCTGTTCGCCAAGGCCATGAAGTTCGTCGGTCCCATCCGCAAGGCATTGCAGTTCCCCACCATCTTCAACCTCTTAGGTCCGCTCGTGAACCCCAGCCAGCCCCAATGCCAGCTGCTCGGCGTCGCCAACCTCGACCAGATGCGCCTGTATCATCAAGTATATCAGAAGATTGGCATCGACTACGGCATCGTCAACTCCATCGACGGTTACGACGAGATTTCCCTGACAGGCGATTTCAAAGTCACCACCAAGAACTACGAGCGCATCTTCAAACCCCAAGACCTCGGTTTCGACATCGCTAAACCGGAAGAACTCGTCGGCGGCGCCACCGAGGAAGAGGCTGCGCAGATTTTCGACAGCGTTTTAGAGAATCGCGCCTTGCCCGCCCAGAAGAACATCGTGCTGGCCAATGCCGCCTTCGGCATCCAGGTACTCGAGAAGGGCGAAAAGAGCATCGAAGAATGTATCGCCATTGCCCGCGAGAGCATCGACTCTGGCGCCGCCCTGCGTACCTTCAACAAGTTCGTAGAACTCAACAGCTAACCCACATCACCCACGATACCCACAACACCCACAACAATGACCGACATCTTACAAGAAATCGTAGCTCACAAGCGATTAGAGGTGGAACAGGCCAAACAACTGGTTCCGCCATCAGAGCTGTACCGCCGCGTAGAGCCCATCCTTGACTTCAGCGTGGCCTCTATGAAGGCAGCACTGACAGCATCCGATTCGGGCATCATTGCTGAGTTCAAGCGCAAATCGCCTTCTAAAGGCTGGATCAAAGAGGAGGGGCAGGCCGACATCATCCCCCTCAGCTATCAGCAAAACGGTGCTTCGGCCCTGAGCATACTCACTGACGAGAAGTATTTCGGAGGATGCGACGATTTTATCAGCACAGCCCGTCATAGCGGTGTCAACATCCCCATCCTCTACAAGAACTTCGTCATCGACGAGTATCAGCTGTTCCAAGCCCGCCTGTGCGGTGCTTCTGCCGTGCTGTTGATTGCAGCCGACCTCTCTCAGGAACACTGCTCGGTGCTCATGCGTCTGGCACATGAATTAGGAATGGAAGTGCTGTTGGAGATGCACTCGAAGGAAGAGCTTGACTATGCGGCTCTGGAACCTGACCTATGTGGCATCAACAACCGCAACCTCGGATCATTCGTCACAGATGTCGAGAACTCGTTCCGCATGGCAGAACTCCTGCCCGCCGATGCCGTCAAGGTCAGCGAGAGCGGCATCTCGAATCCTGCTACCGTCAAGGCCCTTCGCCAGGCTGGTTTCCGCGGTTTCCTCATGGGTGAGCACTTTATGAAGACCGCCAACCCAGGACAGGCTCTCCACGATTTCATAAATCAATTATGAATTATCAATTATGAATTATCAATTAATAAAGGTCTGTGGCATGCGCGATGCAGAGAACATCCGTGCTGTTGAGCAATTGGTCTGTCAATGGTCCAACGAGCCCGGCTCGCTTATACCTTTAGGAGTAAGAATGGGCTGGATGGGCTTCATCTTCTGGCCTAAGTCCAGTCGCTACGTCAGTGAGCGGCCGTCCTATCTGCCCAAGCACTGCAAGCGCGTCGGGGTCTTTGTCGATGCCGACATTGAACAGATCAAGCACACCGTCGAAGACTATGCCCTCGACATCGTGCAGCTTCACGGCCATGAGTCTCCAGAATTTCTCTGCCAGCTTCGTTCCGTTTTTGGCCATCCCATCGCCATCATCAAGGCCTTTAACATTGCCACAGAAGACGACCTGAAGGCTACTCAGGCATACGAGGGCATTGCAGACTATTTCCTCTTTGATACCAAGGGTCAGTCGGTCGGTGGCAATGGCGAGAAGTTTGACTGGTCAGTGCTCGACGCCTACGATGGCAGCACCCCGTTTCTGCTCTCTGGCGGCATTGGTCCTGATGATGCAAGCCGCGTAAGGGCTTTCCACCATCCCCAATGTATCGGTATCGACCTCAATTCCCGCTTCGAGGTAGAACCGGCTTATAAAGACATCAAGAAACTCAAAACATTTTTAGAACAACTATGAATAAGATAAACCAAGTATTCGCCAACCGTGGCGACAAGAAATTACTTTCGCTCTACTTCTGTGCCGGCTGTCCTACACTCGACAGCACAAGCAACGTGATACTAACCATGCAGCAGCGAGGCATCGACTTCATCGAGGTCGGCATTCCTTTCAGCGATCCGTTAGCCGACGGTCCCGTCATCCAGAGTGCCGCCACCCGCGCCCTCAAGAACGGCATGAACCTCAAGCATCTGTTCTCACAATTGAAGGCCATCAAGGACGACGTGCAGATTCCCCTGATACTCATGGGCTACCTGAACCCCATCATGCACTACGGCATCGAAGCCTTTTGCCAGAGTTGCGTGGAATCAGGCGTCAGCGGCATGATCATCCCCGACCTGCCCTTCGACGACTACCTCAACATCGTCAAGCCCGTGGCTGACCGCTATGACCTGCGTGTCATCATGCTCATCACACCTGAAACCAGCGACGAGCGCATCCGCTTCATCGACGACCATACAGATGGTTTTATCTACATGGTCAGCTCTGCTGCCATTACGGGTGCCCAGAAGAATTTCGACGATGCCAAGCAGGAATACTTCCGCCGCATCAATGCCATGAATCTGCGCAACCCGCGCATGATAGGTTTCGGCATCAGCAACCAACAGACGCTCAAAGCCGCACAGGACAATGCCGCCGGAGCCATCATCGGTTCAAAGTTCGTCACCCTACTGAACGAGGCCGAGGGCAATGCCGATGTAGCTCTTGACCGTCTCTTCGCCGCACTTGAACAATAACTTTCCACAAAACTGGCAACGTAAACGTTATAGTAATAAAAAAGCTTAATAAGACGGGAAATTGACAATTTTTTTCGTACCTTTGTCCGCAAACTACTAAAACAGATGAAGATTATGAAGAAAATTTCAATTTGGATGCTGCTATGCATGCTGCTTCCGCTGTCTACCTTGGCCAAGGGCTGGGACAATGCTGAGTACAAGCAGATTGAGCAAAGTATCCGTGTTCCGCAGTTCGCACAGAAGGACTATGTAATTACTAAGTTCGGTGCCAAGACCGATGCTACGGCGGCCAAAAACCAGAAGGCCATCCAGAAGGCTATCGACAAATGCTCGAAGAAGGGTGGCGGTCGTGTCATCGTCCCTGCCGGTCAGCATTTCCTGACGGCAGCCATCCAGCTGAAGAACGGCGTCAACCTCGTCGTTGAGGAGGGTGCCGTCCTGGAGTTCGCCTTCGAGCCCGAGCTCTACCCCATCGTGCCGACACGCTGGGAAGGACTGGACTGCTGGAACCTCAGTCCGCTCATCTATGCCTACCAGGCTAAGAACATTGCCATCACCGGCAAGGGTACCATCGACGGCGGCGGCTCCAACGAGACGTGGTGGCCGTGGTGCGGCAACAAGCGTTTCGGCATGAAGGAGGGCGGCATTGCCCAAAACCAGGGTGCTCGTGCCCGCCTGCTGAAGCAGGCCGAGGATGGTGTTGACATGGACGAACGCCGCTTTGGCCCTACAGACGGTCTGCGCCCCCAGATGATTAACCTGAACCAGTGTGAGGGTATCCTTATCGAGGATGTCACACTGCTGCGCTCTCCTTTCTGGGTGATTCACCCCCTGCTGTCGACGGACATCACTGTGCGTGGCGTACATATTAATAATAATGGTCCCAACGGCGACGGCTGCGATCCCGAGTCGTGCGACCGCGTACTGATAGAGAACTGCTACTTCAATACCGGCGACGACTGCATCGCCATCAAGAGCGGCCGCAACAACGACGGTCGTCATGGCGGTCAGGGCAAGTTTGCAGGCACGCCTTCTAAGAACATCATCATCCGCAACTGCCAGTTCAACAACGGTCACGGCGGCGTGGTCATCGGCAGTGAAATCTCCGGCGGTTGCCAGAACGTCTATGCCGAGAACTGCGAGATGGACTCACCTTCGCTAGACCGCGTGCTGCGCATCAAGACCAACAGCTGTCGCGGCGGCATCATCGAAAACATCAACATGCGCAACATCACCGTCGGCCAGTGCGGCGAGGCTGTGCTGAAAATCAATACCGACTACGAACCGCGTGAGGTGTGCTGCCGTGGTTTCTACCCCATCGTGCGCAACGTCAGCATGGAAAACGTGACGTGTAAGAAGTCGAAGTACGGCGTGATGATTGTGGGATACGATGACCCCAAACTGGCCTACACCGTCAATAACATCACCGTCAAGAACTGCCAGTTCGACGGTGTCTACAACAAACCCATCCACCAGATTGGCAAGGCTGAGAACGTCACCTACGACAACCTCTTCATCAACGGTTCGCTGGTATTGCAGAATCCGCCTTACAAGCACTATTCCGAATGGCTCACCTACTCCGAGATGCAGCGCGTGCCGAAGTCCTACCTGCTCGACTTCTCCGACAAACCCAAGTGGAGCTATGTCATGGGTATCGAACTGGAAGGTATGCTCGACACCTACCTGCGCTACGGCGGTGATGCCATCCTGAAATACTGCAAGGAGTACACCGACACGATGATTAACGACAAGGGCGACATCCGTGGCTATAACATCCTGGACTATAACCTCGACAACATCCGCACCGGCCACTTTGTCACCCGCATGTACGAGCACTGGCCCGAGGCCAAGAACCTGAAGGCCATGCAGCTGATGATGAAGCAGTTACAGAACCAGCCGCGCACCATTGCCGACAAGGTCTACTGGCACAAGGCCATCTATGCCTATCAGGTATGGCTCGACGGCATCTTCATGGGTCTGCCCTTCCGCACACTGACGGCTCCCATCACTGAAAAGGGAACGAAAAAGGGCAAGAAGAAGAACGGCGTAACTGCCATCTACGACGATGCCGTCAACCAGCTGAAGATTACCTATGAGCGCACCCTTGACCCCAAGACAGGACTGAACCGCCATGCCTACGACGAGACGCGCAAGACCTTCTGGGCCGACAAGGAAACCGGACTCTCGCAGCACTGCTGGGGACGCGCCCAGGGCTGGTACACCATGGCCCTCATCGAGGTGCTCGACGCCCTGCCCGAGGACTATGCCCGACGCTCAGAGGTCATCGACCTGCTTGTCAAAGACTTCGATGCCATTCTGAAATGGCAGGACAAACAGAGCGGTGTATGGTACCAGGTGATGGACGCTCCCGGCCGAGAAGGCAACTACTTAGAGTCTACCTGCTCGGCCATGTTTACCTACGCCCTGTTGAAAGCAGCCCGCAAGGGTTATGTCGGCGAGAAATACCGCGAAGCAGGCATCAAGGCGTACAAGGGCATGATTAAGAACTTCATCCGCGTCAATGCCGACAAGACCATCTCGCTCACCCAGTGCTGCAGCGTGGCAGGCCTTGGTCCCGCCGCCACACCCGAGGTAGAGGCTGCCATGAAGAAGGTCAATCCCAAGGGTAGCGTCAAGGAAAACCGCCGCCGCGACGGCTCTTACGACTACTATCTCTCTGAACCCATCCGCGACAACGATGCCAAGGGCGTTGGTCCCTTCATCTGGGCTTCGTTAGAAATGGAAATGATGGAGAATTGATGAAAAAATTGAAGAATTGAAATGAAGCATTTAGCATTTGCGTTAACATTATCGTTGTTAAGTATACCGGCTATGGCTGACGGTTTTGACACCAGCAAGCCCTTCGGTTTCTGTACCCGTTCTTCGCGCACCGACGCTGGCAGCACTTACAACATCACTGGCGGCGGCTGCTACACCTATCCCGTTGAGGGCGTCAGCAGTGACAAGGTCATTACGCTGGTTTCTAATGGCAGCGACATGAAGTCGGCCATCCAAAATGCCATCAAGAAATATGACGTCATCGTCCTCGACGGTTCCAATGGCGACTTTATCGTGTCAAGCAACATAGGCTTCGAGCGAGGCAACAAGACCATCCTGGGCATAAACAATGCGCGCCTCTGCACCAAATGGCAGTTGACGGACGAAATCAGAAATGCACTGGACGCTGCCGGAGTGCGCAACATGAGTACCAGCGGCGGCGGCGGTACGTTGAGCAACGGCAAGTCTGTCAAAGAGCAAGCCGAATTCAATACCCGCCAGATTATCATCAACCTGACGGGCGACACGAATGAAGACTACCAGAAGTCGGGCATCTTCTCGCTGAACAAGGAGAACGTCATCATTCGCAACATCACCTTTGTGGGTCCTGGCTCCGTCGACGTGGGCGGAAGCGACCTTATCTCTGCCACTGGCGCCAAGCACTGCTGGATAGACCACTGCACATTCCAGGACGGCATGGACGGCAACTTCGACATCACCAGCTCGTCGGACTTCATCACTGTCAGCTATTGCACCTTCAGCTATACCGACCGCTCGTATATGCACCAGAACACCAACTTGGTGGGCAGCAGCGACAGCGAGGCTAAGGGTTATCTGAACACCACCTTCGCCTTCAACTGGTGGGGCACAGGATGCAACCAACGTATGCCGATGGCCCGCGTGGGCAAGATTCACATGCTGAACAACTACTTCAGCTGTGCCGGCAACAGTGCTGCCATCAATCCGCGAAAAAATTCCGAGTTCCTTATCGAGGGCAACTACTTCGACATAGGCGTCAAGAAATATTACAGCCAGGACGGTGCCACAGCCGTAACATGGGATGCCAACAACTACATTGCCGAGGCCAACAGCCTGCCAGCATCCATGGGCAGCACGGTCACCGTTCCTTACGACTACAGCGTAGCTCCCTGCAACGACATTCCTGCCATCGTCAAGGAGAATGCCGGAGCCACGCTGCCCTTCGTCAGCAGCGATGACCCCACACCAATCCCCGACACCGAGGCAAAAGACTGTACGGTGTCGTTCAACGGCACCGACAGCCAGAGCGAGACAGGCTATTTCTCTTTTGGAGAGCCCTACGATGCTGATAAAGGTACGGGCAACAAGCACTCTTTCAACAGTAAGTTTGCCGGCACCTACGATGGCGTCGCATACGATCAGGGTCTGAAAATGGAAGGCTCCACCATCATCCAGTTCACCAACCAGTCATCGGCGACGGTCGTCATCGTCCAGTCAACATGGAGCGACAAGACGCTGAAACTGGACGACACTGAACTGGATGTGAACACTGCCACCACCCCCGCCGGCAGCAGTGGTGTGCGCGTCTACACCATCGAAGCTGTGGCTCCCGGCCAGCACAAGATTACCCGTGGCAGCGGTGAAAGCGGCATCCTACGTGTCGAGGTACACGAGAAAGGCAATTCCACATCCATCAATACACTGCTCACGCCCACAACCGGCACAGAGACATACTACTCTTTAGATGGCCGCCGCCTCACAGCCAAGCCTACCACCAAAGGCATCTACATCATAAATGGCCGCAAGGTCGTGATTAAGTGAGGTGTTATATCACAATTCGTATAATCCGAAAAATCCGTAGGAAAAATAATAAGAATTGAAATGAAACATTTAATATTTGCGTTAACCTTATCGTTGTTAAGTATACCGGCTATGGCTGACGACGCCCCAGCCTTCCCTGGCGCTGAGGGGCACGGCCGCTATGTCACTGGCGGACGCACCGGCAACATCGTACACGTCACCAACCTCAACGACAGCGGTACTGGGTCGTTCCGTGCTGCCGTTACTGGTGGCAACAATCGCATCATTGTCTTCGACGTGGCGGGAGTCATTGCCCTGAAGTCGAACCTCACCTTCAAGGACAACCTCACCATTCTCGGTCAGACAGCCCCCTACCCTGGCATCACCCTGCGATACTACACCGTACAACCCGGTGCCAACAATATCATCCGCTTCATCCGCTTCCGCCGAGGACAAGAGAAGGATGTCAATGATGGTGCCGACGCCTGCTGGCAACGCAACAAGACGGGTATCATCTTCGACCACTGCTCCTTCTCATGGAGCATCGACGAGGTGGCATCGTTCTACGACAACAACAACTTCACCATGCAGTGGTGTACCATCGGCGAGAGCCTCGTCCATGCCGGTCACGACAAGGGACCTCACGGCTACGGCGGCATCTGGGGCGGCAAGTTAGCCTCGTTCCACCACAACATCATCCTGCACGTCGCCAACCGCTCACCGCGCTTCAACGGTGCCCGCTACAACTGGAGCGGCTACACCTCGAACAAGCTCTACAGCCAGTACCAGTGGAAGAACGCCCTGCAGGCTGAGAACGTCGACTTCCGCAACTGCGTCGTTTACAACACCAACGGCTGCTACGGCGGCCCCGGCGGCGGACAGATCAACATGGTGGGCAACTACTACAAGAGCGGTCCTGGCCATACCATCGACCGCCTGACCACCGTATCGTTGGCGGCCAGTGGCAATGCCGGTGACGACCCGACATTTCTCGACATGACCAGCCGCTACTATTTGGACGACAACATCATAGACGGCAATAGTGCCGGATGGGACAAGATGCGCTACGACAGCGACGTGCCCTCTGCCAACGGCATCTATTATACCCACGACCCCAACCACTACTACGGTGCCGACCTGACCTATACCAAGGTGGGCGGTGTCGAAAGTCTGCCCATACCGTTAGACGCTGCGGCACCCACGGGTGAAGTGACCACCCATACGGCAGCCACGGCCTTCAACAAGGTACTGAGCTACGCCGGTGCCTCACTCTACCGCGACGATGTGGACGAGCGCTATATGACAGAGACAGAAAACGGCACCTGTACTTATAAAGGGTCTGCCACATCGTACACACAGAAAGGGCAGACCTATAGCTGCACGCCCGAGTGGGGACGCATCGACTTGGTTTCCGACGTCAACGGCTATACAGAGGCTGATTTCCCCACAGGCAGTCGCCCCGCAGGCTTCGACACCGACAACGACGGCATTCCCGATGACTGGGAAACGGTCAATGGCCTCGACCCCAACAATGCTGCCGATGCCAAGCTCAAGACCCTTGACACTGAGAAAGGCTGGTACACCAACCTTGAAGTCTATGCCAACTCATTAGTGGAGGACATCATGAAGGCAGAAAACAGGGACGCACTGAGCACCGTCGACGAATATTATCCAACATACGCCCGTACTGGCATAGAAGGCGGTATTGCCTGGGCCTACGATGGAGGCATACTGAATCCAGCTGCCACCATCGACGACAATCTGGCAGGAACAGTGACCACCCAAGTGACTGTCGGTTCAAACCTGACAGCCAACGGAACCCTCACCACCAACGACAACCAGACACTGACGGCCTTCACCTGCGGCAGCAAGAGTACCGAGGCTAATGAACAGAATGCCGTGCGCTTCCAGGTGACACCCGTTGACGGATATACCTTCCAGCCTACCAGCGTCAGCTTCAAGGTGACACGTAGCGAGACTACCAGCAACGCCGGCGGCAAGTTCTCCGCCTATTGGCTCAGCAGCGACGGTACCACGAAGACCATCAGCGATGAACAGTTCTCTGGGCGCAAGACCCGTTCACCCTACACCACCGACGTCAAGGCAGACATCAGTGGTGTACAGCCCACCACCGGGACATCGGCACTGGTCGTGAACCTGTTCAACTTCGCCACCAGCAGCCCCATGGGCATTGCCGGCATCGTCATCAACGGTAAGTTAGCCAAGACCACGGCCATCAGCATGACAACGGCTGAACGCAAAGTACAAGCAATAGAATACTATTCGCTGCAAGGCACCCGTCTGCAACAACCTCAGGGTGGCATAGCCATTCAGGTGACGCGCTACAGCGACGGCACCAAGCAGGCACGTAAGGTCATCGTCCGATAAGTCCTGTCTCGCGTGCGCGTGTATTAAGATAGCTAAACAAGTTTTTATCCTACACTTCCTACACCTACGACACCTAACCCTGATGTCGTAGGTGTAGGAAGTGTAGGGTGTTTTTTTTATACAGTAATCAGCATGTTTTTGCTTAAATCTTGACAAAAACACAAGATGATGTTCGCCAGCAAAATTCTGATGCTGATTAGAAAAATTCTAATGGTCAGAATTCCGCTAATCAGCATCAGAATTCTGGTCATCAACTTTATAACATGGAAACAAATCAAATCGTCAAGTACGTAAACGTTTACGTATTTTTAACAGAATTTAGTCGGCACTTTCTTTCCATTTTTCGCTTTTTTCACTATCTTTGTACCCTGCCAATAACTCTAACGCGCACGTACGTACATTATATTACTATAAATAAACTAAAAACAAACAAATTATGAAGTACAAACTATTACGATTTTCGCTCCTCAGCATGCTCGTCATGCTGTTTGGAGGCGTCAGTTCTGTTTGGGCTGATGACACATCTGGAACCATTAAGTTTGGCAACGACGATGTGAAAATCAACAGCGCATCTGTAACTGGAAATGACAACTTAGGTAACACATGGACAATCACCACGGTTGGAACATCTTCATTTTCGAGCAATAAAACCTACTACCAAGTAGGAAAAAAAGATGAGCCTGCAACCAGCATCACCTTTACCACCACTTTGGCTAAAGAGGTGAACGTCACTTCGCTGAGTGCGAAGTTTGGCGGTTTCAACAATACTGCTGGTGACGTTTCTCTTAAGGTAGACAATACCGAGGTGGGCAGCGGTAGCCTTAACGCATCAAACGATGTTACTGTCAAATCTACCAAGAGCGAAACGGGAAAGGTGCTCACCGTTTCCATTACTAACATTGACAAAGGGGTTAAATGCTATTACATCAGCTACACCTACAATGACCAAACTGACCAACGTGTCAAGACCTCTATTGTGTTTGCCGATGGCTATGCCACTGAAGGCATGGAGTTCACAACGATTGATCTCCCGACAGCTACTGTAAAGGATGCTAATGATAATATGATTGAAGGTGCTGCCATCACATGGACCAGTTCCAATGAGGAAGTGGCTACCATCAGCGGAACCCAAATCAACCTGCTGACGCAAGGCACTACAGTCATCAAGGCTACCTATGCCGGTGACGAGACGGCCTATAGAGGCAGCGAAAAAAGCTATACGCTGACTGTCACTGAGACTGATCAGATTGCGAATCCGTATGTATATGTATTTGAGAAGAAGACATTTGACGAAAATGATCTTACTAAAAAGCTAAAGAATGTCACTTGGACGGTAACTACTGATGCTGGCTATTTCGGCTATGATACAAATGATACTCAAAAAGGACAGCAGTTCGGCAGCGGCACTGCACCTGCCAAATCTCTGAAACTCACACTCTCTGACATTCCTGGCACCATCACCAGTATCAAGGTCAACACTTCTGGTGCAAAGGACATTGCTGCCACATTCGGCATTAAGGTTGGCGAGACCTCTTTCCAAAATGGTGAAGCCACAGAAGCTACGCTCGCAAGCGAAGCTACAGACTACACATTCACAGGTTCTGCCTCTGGTGATGTAGTAATCAGCTACACTCAGACTTCTTCCGTGGCTATTTACATCAAGTCTATTGAAATTACCTATAAGACAGAAACTGAGGAGCAAGGCTGGCGCGACATCAAGGCCGACCTGACAAGCGAAAGTTTGCTACCTGAAGGAGCAAAACAATGGGATGATGTTTCTACAGGCATCGCCGTTGCTGCAGACGGCACGCTGTCACGTGTAGCCAAGGAAGCCGAGAATGCTGAAGCTATATTCAACGGTAAATGGCATGGAACTCAATATGGATGGGCAAACTTTAGTGCTACTGTTAAGGTAGAAGGTTGTGTAAAGATAACCCTCGGCCAAAACAACTATGGCATGGAAGCTATTGTTAAGGATGCTAAAGGCAATGTGGTGGCCAAAATTGACAACAAGGTTGAAGGTAAAGTCTGGTCGCCCAATAATCCCGCCGATTTGATTTCTGTCGGATACTATCGCATCAACGAGCCCACCACTTTGACGCTTGAATATGGCAGCTATCTTGGCTATTTCGCTGTAGAAGCCATTAACCCTGCAGACCTTCCTGAGGAAATCACCGAATATACTATTACTTTCGACAAGGGAGAGGTAGAAGGCATTGCTCCTACTACCATAAAAGTAGAGAGTGGCAAGACTGCTACTATTCCCGCAAACCGCACGCTCTGGGTTGAGGGTAAGACACTGACAGCTTGGACGGACGGCACGAATCAGTATGCTCCCGGCAGTGAGATTTCACCGACTGCTGATATGACGCTGACACCGGTATTCACTGAAAATGCGACATCATTTGACAAGCGTACAACTGAGGTAACAGCACTTTGGGACTTCACCCAAAAGACAGGTGGAGCTCCGCTGATTGCCATAGAGGGCGCTAACAACTCATCGGCTTTCGTGGTTACGCAGATTGACGTGAACGGAAGCACCATTGATTTCCGCTTCGACGTTGATGCTACCAGTGGTAAGTTCAACAACTCAAACGGCGAATGGTGCCAGATTAATAGTGGTGCTAAGTTCACACTTCCTGCATACAAGGGGGCACAATACACTATCTACAGTATGGGAGATTCAGGCGATGCCACCTTTAATGGAGAAACAGGAGCCTACGCTAACAACAACACCTCGTATACCTATAATGGCGATGCCGAAAGCATGGAAATCGTCATAGGCACAGGCACTTGGTTTAAGACGTTGACAGCTGTTTATCCTGTTCCCGAGCAGCAGGAAGAGCCGACAGAGAGTATTGTGTACTCTTGGGAAGGCAATAAAGATGGTGCCATCCAGACGGGTGGAACAGCAAGTGCTACGGATGCAACTGGTACCGACCTTACAGCTGACGACATCAATATTGCAAACAGCACATTCTATGTTATGCGCGTTAGAGGAGCAAAGGACTTCTCAACTAATGTAATTAATATTGCCCTTGAAAAGGCACTCAAAACTGGTGACAAGATTGCCATCACTGCATACCGCAACAAGAATGCTGCAGACAAGCAGACAGGTGCCCTTCTGAAGTTTGAAAAGGGTGAGGCTACGGTTTCTACTGCAACAAGTGAAAAGGCCGGACTGGAGTTTGTCAACATTGACACCTCTGATGATTCTGCCGCAGACCAGAACCGTGGCACTGAGCCTAATACAGTGACATTGGAAGTTCCTGCAGATGCTGCAGGCAGCAAGACCATTACAATGACTCGTGCCATCACAGGCACCAACCTCTTCATCACTAAGATTGTGATTACCACCACAGGTGAAAGTGGTGACGAGCCTGAAGAACCGGCAGGATTCACATTCCGTGACTTCAACACAGAGCTGAATACACTGTTAACTGACAATGACGGAAGTGGAACGACCGTTACCTTCGGACTTAGTGTTGCTGAGGACGGTGCAGTAAGCCGCGTGGCTGCTGACGCAGAGAACACGGCTGCCATAGTCACAGGTAAGACCGGCAACAATCACGGCCTGCAGAACTTCTCTGCTACCGTTCCCGTAGAGGGTGCCGTGAAGATTACCATGGGTACCTGCTCATGGGGTGGCGAAGTGACCGTGAAGAATGCCGAGAACGAGACTGTTGCAACCTTCACTACCAAGAAGGGTGAAAACGGTGCTGGCTGCTACAAGGGCAACAAGTTTGACGACGAGAACATCGTCAGTGCCAAATATGTTGGCGACGCAACCACACTGACCATCAGTGGCGGTGCATACGTGAACTTCTTTGCTGTCGAGGCTATTGAGGCTTCTTCTGTAGATGTAGCCTACTCGCTTGGCGAAGTAGAATGCGAAGGTGACATCCTGCCTACTGGCGGCACATTCGCTGCTGGCGACGAATACACCATCCCCGCCAAGAACTTCACGCTCTATAAGGATGGCTATACACTGACGGGATGGAGTGACGGTAAGAACACTTATGCTGCTGGTGAAAAGATTACGCTGTCAGAAAGCATCACCCTGACGCCAGTATTTACTCAGAACGAGGTAAGTCTGGCTGACCGCACAGAGCCCGTCACTGTGAAGTGGAACTTCCGCCGCGACCAGGGTGCTCCTATACTGAACTATCAGAACAAGGACGGTATTTTGGTTGCACAGGCCACTATTGGCAACAGTACTATTGATGTTAAAATGCCATTCACCACTAATAATGGTGGTAAACTGAATAATCAAAACAACAATGACTGTGCACAGTGCAACAATAACACGACGTTCGCCATTCCTTCATGCAAGAATGCCGTAGTCAGCATGGAGTCGTATGGTGGCGACTATATTTTCAAGGCCGAAGGAAAGACTGCAACTACCATTGATGGTCAAAATGACTACGAAGGAGGTCAGAACATTAGCTACACCATTGGCAACACCGCAGAAACTATTGACATCGTGATGGGTAACGATGCAGGCTTCATCCGCACCATTCAGGTTGTACTGCCCGTAGTACAGAGCGCAGGCGGTGAGACGTTCGACAATGTAGAAGCCACTATCATTTGGCCGATGGACGAGCCAGCGAAATACACGAAGTCAAGTGTGACACCCGACGGTGTCTTCAGCACGGTCAGCGTGAACTTAGGCGATGTGCGTCTGATGGACCAGAACGGCAGTGAGTTGGTCACTGGCACCAGCACCGTTTCGCCGGGCATCACGTTCTCGCAAATGCGCCCGACCAACGATGCCTCCGACTACGTGACGTGGGTAGCTAAGCCCGCCGCAGGATTGACCTTCACGCCGAAGAAGATTACGGCTTACATCGTCCGCTTCGGTACGGATGCCCAAAGCGGTGTGACCTTCTCTGCCAAGGTTGGCGACGGCGAGCCCGTTTCATTAGGTACCTTCACGGCACCTCGCAACAACAAGAGTCAGGCCGAAGACAAATTCGGATCAAGCAATGACTATGCAGTAAACGGCTATGTAGAGATTGAGCTGACTGAGGCTCAGCAGCAAGCGTTTACCTCTGGCGAGACATTCTCGCTGATGGGAACCATCGGTGTAGGCAACTCGAAGGCTGGCGGCATCGCCACAGTGACAGTCACCGGCGTTGTCAATGGCACCAAGGAGTCAGTAGACATGTACACACTGACTCTCGCAGCCAATCCCGAGGAAGCTGGCAGTGTAAGCGCTTACCCGCAGTCCGACGAGTACGAGGCTGGCAGCGAGGTGACACTGACGGCTACCGAGAACTTCGGCTACGACTTCGTCAACTGGACGAATGCTGCAGGTGAGGAAGTTTCTACCGAGGCTAAGTTCAAGTACACCGTCAACAGCAACGAGACGCTGACTGCTAACTTCGTGGCTGTTGAGACCTACAAGCTGGCAGTGACCGTGGATGGTACCAACGACTACATGGTAACTGTCAGCCCGGCTCCCGAGGTGGTGGAAGGCAAGTGGATGTACGAGGCTGGCACGACTGTTGAGTTGACAGCCAACCAGTATGAGGGTTTGGTGACCTTCACTAACTGGAACGACGGTGAGACCAATAGCTCGAAGCTTATCTCCATGGACGCCGACACCGAGCTGACTGCCTACTATGCACAGGCTGACATCATTGCCGGTTGGGACTTCTACACCAAGGGTGGCGAGGGCCGCAAGGCTGACTTCGCCGCACAGGACAACGAGGCTGACGCGCTGAGTCTGGTCAACACCGAGACGGGCGAGACGAGCGGATGGCTCGACAAGAGCACCGAAGCCGCTGGCGGCTACGAGAGCTTCAAGGGAGCTGCCGTCAACTGGCGCGACAACGTGGGTACACACCATTGGCAGACCAAGGTGAACGCTGAAGCCTTCGAGAACATCAACGTGCAGTTCCAGATGCTGTATAACTATAATTCTTATCAAAAGTACAATGCAGAGTACTCCTTTGACGGAGAGACATGGGTCAACTTCGGTAGCATTACGATGGAGGGTGCGAAGAATGCAGCTTCGTTCAGCGAAAAGCTGCCTGAGGCATGCAACAACAAAGCCGAGCTCTACATCCGTATGATTGCTGATAAGAACTCTGAAATAGTTGGTGCTGCTGGTAAGGATGGTAATGCTCTGGCCATGTTCTTCATCACCGGCACACCGAAGCTCAAAGACGACGGCAAGGCTCCTGTACTTGTATCGACGGTTCCTGCCAACAATGCTACAGGTGTTTCGGCCAGCGGCAAGATTGTGCTGACCTTTGACGAGCGCGTTAAGGTAGTAGAAGGTACCATGGCATACATCAACAACCCCGAAATCAAGAGCAACACGCAGAATCCCACGACTCCGACCGTAAGCGGCAAGGTCGTTACCTTCGAGTACAAGGGTCTGGACTATGCTACTGAGTATAACTTCGTATTGGCCGGCAAGACCGTAGGCGACCTGACGGACAACATGATTCAGGACGACATCACGATTAAATTCACTACGATGGAGCGTCCGACGGTTGACAAGAAGCTCTACGATGCTGTCGTCGAGAATGTGGAGCAGCTGGTAGCTGCTATCTCTGCCGCTCAGAACCGTGCCGACAAGAACGTTCGCTTCCGCATCTTCCTGAAGAAGGGTACCTACACCCTGCCACAGGGAACAGCAGATAAGACATTCGATGTTGAGTTAGCTAACGGAAGCACCACAACATTCACGAAGAAAGACCCCATCACCTACTTTAATGCACAGAATGTATCTATGATTGGTGAGGACCGTGATGCTACCATCATCACCAATACCATTCCTGCTGATGACACCTTTGAAGGCAAATACGGACCTGCCAGCATCTACGAAGGTATCGGCAAAAGTGACGTGTTCCAACTCAGCGGTAGCGACAGCTACTGGCAGGACCT
>Ga0247608_10001074_pt1 | contig 39857 bp, 41 predicted proteins | sample 176DNAGHGlowgp2_FD_193490 | JGI IMG/M metagenome (GOLD analysis project Ga0247608, IMG submission 193490) | Sheep rumen microbial communities from Palmerston North, Manawatu-Wanganui, New Zealand - 1766 DNA GHGlow gp2 | ecosystem: Host-associated > Mammals > Digestive system > Stomach > Rumen ...
AGTATAAAGGATTGTATGTAATCAGAGTCAGATGGCTCTGCATTTACCGGAATGATGGCTCCATCCTGAACGGAAGGGTGGCTCTCAAACTCCGGACAGGTGGCTCAAACAGCCCCGGAGTATTCAGATTCATAAAAACCGATTGATAGACATAACAGTAGATGGGAAAATAGAACCTTCTGAATTAAAGGATTTTGTTCAGATAAAGACTGGATTAGATCGGCTTGCTATCACCATTGAAGGGTTAAGGTTGTGGTGTGAAAAAATGGCTGCAGAAGGACATCTTGATAAAGAAGAAATCGACAGAATTTGCAACTCTCTGAATTAATCATGCGATGAATACTATGATAATAAATTATGCTAATACTAACACTTTTTATCCAAGCATGATATAATATAGATACAGAGAGGAGGTGGCATCTATGAGACTTATATATTTAATAATTATCATATGGTGCGCTATCAATATTTCAGGCCATCATGGTGCAGCCCTTCTTTTTGCAGTAGTATCAGCTATAGCGATAGTAGCACACGCCGCATATAGATTTTCTACAGAAGATCACGATAAACTTGATCGTGAATGGAAACAGTACGTAGAAAAAGAACGAAAAAACAGAAAAAGTTGTTACGGTTGGGTAACAAAGAAGAAGTAATTATTTATTGAAAGGCTCAATTCAAGCTATATAAAACAAAAATGTATATACATGGATATCACACGTGTAGCACTCATGTATATACAAATATCATTCTACTATTATATAATCATAATTAATAAAAGAATCTATCCTTCCATAAGTGAATACTGTGCTATACTTATACATCTATTTTATTGACAACTCTTCTACTTTTCTCTGATAAAGCTTCATTAGCATTGCGACACACGCAGACTCAGATTTATATTCTTCATCCCCTGGCTTTATACCATATGCTGCTAAAACTGCCTTATCATTTTGTTGATGCGCTGTACGCAAATCACTTGGCATAATCATATCATCATACAGAGCCGCAAGACTACTATTGGGATTCTTTTCACGAGCATCTAAAATCATTTGTGCTGTCTTTTCAATTCTTATATATTGCTCTTCAGTAGGCGTAGGCCATGGAAAATTATTATAAACAATAGTATTTGAATAGCTATAATCGCTTTTCAACCTTCCCGTAACTGTTCTAACCCACGCCATGTGAACAATGGATGTTAATACACCAAAATGATATAAAGAAGCATTCGGCATCATAAATAACTTGTTCCCTGCAATTACATTTTGAGGAAGAAGTTCCATAGGAATATAATTTCTGTTCTGCGAAGAAACTATAGGAATAGCAATGTAATTAGTTTTACATTCATGATTTTCATCAAAAAGTGTAGGCGTATTTGCTTTACGTCTTGTTGCTTCTTTTTTACTCCTTAAACGGAATTCCCTTACTTTAGCAATTCTATCTAGTACCATCGGCATTTTTTTAAGTTCTCCCGGATCAGCTCCGTCAAGCCATAAACAATACCTATACTTTCTATCAATAAAATCTTTTCCCATCATATAAGGACGAATGTATTTTTCGCAAGCCGGTTCCTTTTTTATCAATTCCTCTCTTTCATCAGATGATAAAATCAGATTGCCGTCGTCCGTAGGCTGGCTTCCTCTAAATATAGGAGGCACATCACATAAAGGTAAACTTCTTCTTTCAATAAAAACTGTCGGAGCATCTACCAAATATGGATTTATATTATCAACCTCTAACCCTACATGGTCAGATTTAAAAAGTAGTTTCCTTTTTTGCCCAGCTAAACTGAAGCCTATTATTACGCAGTGAACATGTGCTTTAAGACTTGCCTCACTATCCCAAATAAATGTACGGTATGCAAAGTCGATATGGATCCCATACTTTTCAAACAATGGCTTCCATATTACAGCAACCTGCTCACCTTGTGAAATAGAATTAGTAGAAACAAAAGCTACCCTTATGTTAGTATCTTGAATAAACTCAGCTGCTTTGAAATACCACATAGCAACATAGTCAATGTTAGAGCCAATACCTGGTGCCACAAATTGAATATCACTCTTCTGCTCTTTAGTCTGTAAAGCATACCCTAAAAATGGCGGGTTTCCCATAATATAATTTAATTCTTTTTTTTCTACCACTTCCTTCCAATTCATCCGTAGAGCATTATTTTCAACAATATGAGCATTGGTTTTTAGCGGTAAAAACTCAAGATTCATATGCACTATTTTTTCAGTTTCCTTCATCATCTGACTCTCAGCAATCCAAAGAGCTGTCTTAGCCACAGTCACAGCAAAATCATTAATTTCAATACCATTGAATTGCTGGATAGATACCTTGATAGGATTTATCACATCTCCAAAAGTCATCTGCCCACCGGTCATTTCCTGAATTATTCTGTTTTCAAGTCGCCGTAAAGAAAGAAATGTTTCCGTAAGAAAATTCCCACTCCCGCAGGCAGGATCTAAAAATGTGAGTCCAGCTAATTTATCTTGAAATGCAGCCAATTTGGCTTTACGCGTGCGCTCTACTCGAATATCCTTCAGTTCCTCAAATTCCTGTTTTAAGTCGTCTAAAAACAAAGGATCTATAACCTTGTGAATATTTTCTATGGACGTATAATGCATTCCTCCTGAACGTCTTGTATCCGGGTTAAGAGTGCTTTCAAATACGGCACCAAAAATTGTAGGAGAAATTTCACTCCAATCAAAATCATTACTGGCTTTCGAAAGTATTATATCTTTTATTTCATCCGTAAAATTAGGAATTTCTATATTTTCATCAGAAAAAAGACCGCCATTTACAAACGGAAATGCGGCAAGATCATCTGCGATGTAAGGATCTCTCTCTTCCGGTTTTTGATCAAGTACACGGAATAATTCAATGAGCTTTCCTCGCCATTCTTTCGCACTATACTGTGACATGTAATCATGAAACATAAGATGTCGGCCAAATATCCCCGCATCTTCTGCATAAAGGCAAAATACCAGGCGGACACATAACATATTAAGGCTTTTTTGACTTTCTATATTTGTTGGATCCTTATATTGTGAATAAAGTGCATCATATAAAACCCCGACAATATCACCGGCTGCAATGGATATCTCCATTTCTTTTTTCAAATGAACGCTTTCCGTTTCCACAAGAAAAGACAACCGGTAATACTCTTTTCCAAGATTCTTTAATTCTATTTTTTCCGGCTCTCCTTGCGGTTTTTCCATGTCATAAACACAGAAATTACCAAAATTACATATTACAAGCCATCGGGGATGTTGAGATAAAGGCAATTCTGTGATATATCTCTTTGCCTGTTCAAATGGTGTAAGAAGTGTCCCGTCTGATTGACGGATAGCCTTATTTAAATCCTTATCAAGGCTTTTCTGTTCTATCATGACTTTAGTTTCAGGTATATATCCATCTATAAAGCTTGTATGCTCTAAGTGTACCTGGTCTTCAAATGATATAAACTGTTCCGGATGTTCAATGCCATAAACATCACGAAGGAGTGACAACCAGAATTTCTGACTCTCTCCTTTTTCATATCCTTTTCCTTTCCAATATTCTGCAAAATTGGCAGCTGCCTTAGCTTGTTCTTTTGCTGTCATATTGTCACCTTTCCCAAAATTATGTTTTTAAAATTAATATGAATAAATAGAATTAAATAAATCTAAACTTATTTAAATAATTTTAGATTCTCTCCCCTGTTGATCTGTTAACTAAAGTAAGCTCGACATCATATCCAAGCTTATCACAGAAATATCGCATTTCGGATTCAGTGAAATTATTCCTCTTTGTTTTGTTGCTGAAGTTTGATGGTGCAACAGAAACGATGTCTTCACAAAAACTTTTCGTGGTAAGATCTTGTGAGACCAGTGCCATTTTTAATTTTTTTGAAAATGTATTGTTGTCTGTGGGATATATGTTTCGTTCTCTTACTTTCTTTTCCATATTGAATTCCTTTCAAAAACCTTCAAAAACTTTCAAAAACCTTCAAAAAACATTTAAAATTAATAAGATTAAATACCAATAAAACTATATCAATTTATTTTCTGTTATGAAATAATCTAACGCTTGTTCCACAAGCTGTGATAATCCTTTGAATCGTTTTGGATATTTCTGTAAAACTTCTTTATATAGTGCCTCATCCTTAGGATCAACGGAAATAGACATGGTCTTGCGTCTGTCAGAAGGAGCAACGAGTACCGTGCCCTCTTTCCTGCCACGTTTCTTTCCCTTCGTGGCATCTTTTGCCGATTTAGACGGACTGGTTGCTTTAGCAGTGTCCTTATCACTTGCCAATGCCTGTTTTGTCGAGGCGTTTTTATTGACAGGTTTTGTTGTTAATTTGGTAGATTTTGATGATGTCTCTGTTGATTTTGTATTTTTGGTTGAATTCTTCTTTTTTTCAGAATTATCATCAACAGGAACTTCGGTTGTTTTTTCTTTGGAAGGCGTTTTCCTGGGGGAATACATATTCTGCCCCATCGCCTTAAATCTGTTTTCGGCCATTTACAATACTCCTTTATTTACAAGTTCTTTTGTGAGATCTCGAAATCTGGTTGCAGCCATACTTTTCGGATGCAGTTTAGTTATGGGCATATGTGATATCTCTGTATCTTTCAGCTGTACAGTTGCAGGTATAATAGTATCGAGCAAGATGTCTTTGGAAAAATCAGATTCTTTTAGATATTCCATAAGTTCTTTTGCAAGATTTGTGCGGTTATCGTAATTGCCAACCAGTAGAGCCTTTACATTATCCTTTTTTATTGATTCGCTGGTCTCGTTGATCTGCTCTCTCTTGGCCTCCCAAAGACCGGAAAAAAGTTCCGCACCTGAAACCGAATTTGATGATACATCGGTGCTGATGATAATGGAATCCGCTGAATAAAATGCGTTAATGTTAAAGACTGACATACTTGGATTTGTATCTATGAGTATATAATCATATTTTTTAAAGATATTTTTGTTTCTCTGGAAGAAATTTTTCAAGATCCTTGTTCTTCCGTCCAACAAAGTAATATCATCTTCTACATTAAACAGCATTATAGAGGAAGGAATGATATCAAGATTCGGGAATTTTTCAATCGGCGATTCTATAATGACCTCCGATGCTTTAGGCTGTTTGTCAGCTTGATAATTGGAAAAAACATCCTTAATGGTCAGCATTTCCGCATCTGCAATGTCGATACCGACATTGGCGGATAAATTGCATTGAGGATCCACATCTACAAGGCAGACTCGCTTGTCGGGATACTCAGATGCGATTGCTCCGGCCAGATTAAAGAGATTAAGTGTCTTTCCTGCGCCACCTTTGAGCGTTGCAAATGTGATGATTTTAGACATGTTGATATCCTTTCTGAATAATTAAAATTATTTAAAAATAATAAGAATGATTTAAAAACATTTAAACTTATTTAAAAATATTTAAATCAATTTAATAGGATTAAATATTATTTATTTCTATTTTTTCTTGTTTAAACTCAATAATAAAATTATACTGAAAACCCCGAAAAAGTCAAGAAAAACATAATAAAATTATTTAATTAGTGAAAAATGCTTGAAAAAAAGAATAAAATAATATAAGATTAACAAAGAAATCAAAAAGAACTGCCTCGGCAAAGACAGTTCTTCGAATTTTTGATATTTAGCTTTTGGAGATCGGCAAATCTCCGAATAGCCTTGGTATCCACACATACCGCAACAGGGTAAGCTATAACCTTCAGGCAAAAGTATTATAGCTTGTTTTTTCTTTGTGGTCAAGTAGTTGGGTTTATTAAATTTACCCATCTGACAGGTGTGATGACTGATAAAGTCTGTATGTGGATATCCATATACAGACTTTTTTGATATTAGAGGAGAAGACACCCATGTGGGGAGCTGAAGCATATGCATTAGAACCATTAGAAGATGAGGACGAGCAGTTTCTGTTTATGTCCACGCTTTATCATGATGCCCGCGGAGGAAATGCGGTAAGGATGCTACTGGGAGAGGGGGAAGGTAATAAGCCCTTTGTCAGCCATTATGCAAACGCAGACTATAAGAAGCTGGAATATCGCAGTTCTAAGTATAATGCCTACACGTCTGTGAATACATTCAGAAGCTTTAAAAGGGCTTCAGAGAATTGTTTCTGTATCACTTCGATTTTCATTGATTTGGATGGTCACAACTATAAAACTGAAAAGACAATGGATGCTGCTATCGAAAAAACGAAGCGAAGACTGGCCAGGGCGTATAAGCGCGGCGAAATAACGCCGGCAACGCTCCTTACGTCAACAGGACGCGGGATAGGCGTATTCTATACCCTTAAATCCAGCATACCCAATACAGAGGCCGCCAGGAAGGCTATAAAGTATTATGAGGACGTGAGGGCAGCATTGACGGAGCGGTACAGACAGTTACTGTCCGGAACAGGATATCTGGAGGTTGATTCGACTGTAAAGGATCACGCCAGGGTCTGCAGATTGCCACTTACAGTTAATCAGAAAAATGGCCGCTGGTGCCGCCTGATCCACGTAGATCGGGATGATGAAGGTGAAGTACGGTACTGCACGCTTAAACAGCTTGCAGAAGAAAATCATTTATTTGACGAAGTGAATAAGATCCGGCAGGAGATGATGTCAAGAAAGGTTGTATGTATAGATGCATACAAGAATCCTTTCCTGACCCTGCGTATGAAGAAGCTTGAACTTCTGCAGGAGCTTCGCGGATTCGACTGTGCAGGCTGCAGAGAGTATATGCTCTTTATCCACTACAACTGCACTAAACAGTTATATGGAGCTGAGATCGGCGCACAGCTTACATCGAAGTTCAATCAAAGATTCATATCACCTTTATCGGAAGCTGAGCTTGAAAAGGCCGTAAGATGTGTCGACGAGAATATTCCGCCATCCAAGACATATGAAGGACATTACCGCCTTAAAGATGACTGGCTTGTGGAGTCCTTGGCCGTGACGGATGAAGAAAATAAGGTATGCAGATTCGGATCCAGCAAGAGACAGATAGAACGACAGCACCGGAAAGAACAAAATCAGGAGAAAAGAAAAAATCGTAATAAGACGATAGCAGAGTACATAGTATCGCATCCGGATCAAAGTTATCCTCAAATAGCAGTAACATTTGGGGTGTCGCAAAGCACAGTGTATAGAATATGCAAAGAATATGATATCCACAGGGCAAATGATCTGGGATCTGGAGTACCTGAGATAAAGAAAAATGAAATAGAAACAGCTGTTATGAATGACGTTGAGGCCGAAATGGGGGCCTCTTCAAAAAATGTCACAGAGTACGGTATGGGGTCAGCCGTAGGGGAGAGGCCTGTACCTTCGGTTGCTTTTATGCTGCAGGAGGCGGCGGATGTTGCCTCTGTTTCTGTGATTAGTTCTGGAAATATTGCAAGGGTCTCAGAACAACAGGAGGGATTATTGCGTGCTTATACGGAATTATATGGACAGGTGACCCAAAAACGGCAGAAGCGGAGACAGATACCTGGGCAGTTGGGATTCAGGTGGTTGCCTGATGGGGCTGTGGAGTATTATATGATTTCGTGATTTGTGTTTATATTCTTTCAGTGGTACTTTTTGATAAATGCTGAGAGGATTATGTATGATCATGTTAACGGAGCTGAATGACCATAATGTGATATTTAACAGCGGCCGTTCAGCTCCATATATTGCATATGATTAATGAATGCCCCATTTAAATATTGAGAAATCTGAAATCGCATCTGATATGATTTTTTTCATGGATTTATGATAATAATTTTTTCCAAGCACCATATGTCCTTTTGGATGTATAAGGACAAGATGTTTGTCCAGTCTTCCAAAATCTTCCGGCTGGATCCAGAATTCTCTTGATGTTCGGGAAGGTGTATTTTGAAAGCCTCCGTCTGTTACATCATGTTTTCCGACGCATTCTGCGAAATATAGCTGTGATTTAGGATCCTGGGCACCTAATATCATTCTGTATGGGAAGTTATCTATGATTGCCCTGGAAGCAGTATTTCCTTCACGGGTCATAAGATCCATGTCCGCTGTAGACTGGGTCAGAACTAGAAGCCGTACGGATTTTTTTCGATATTTTTTAGCTGCAGCAGTGGTTTCTTTTGCGATTGAGAGCGAAGAATATTCATCTAGCGTTAGCAATATGGTATGCTTATTTTTTTTGGTATCACGCGTCTGCAGATATTCCATAGTCTGACTGACTACCAGCCTGGTAAGTGGTGCATACAGATCAAAATCAGTACCATCATTTACGACATAAAATACAGAATGTGTTTCTAACATTTTTGGCGTATAATAGGGCTCGGTTTTGCCGTTGATTTTACGGGGACGATGTAAGAATTTTTGGATTTTATAACTTGATGCAATGCAGCTTATGGCAGTTTTTGCCGTGTTCATGCATCCTGCCCGTTGCTCTTCTTTTATAGAATCATATTGTTCAATAAGATCACTGGCTATTTCTATACCGCAGGATTTGATCCATTGGGAATGCTGTTCATAATTATTTTTAAAGATCAAGACGGTTATATCAGCAAAGTCCAGGCCTTTATAATAACCAGCGATGAGAGAGGCTTTAATTATGGCATTTCCCCCATTGTTAAAGAAAACTACGGCACCCTGTTCTTCGCCGTCTTTCATTAAGGGAATTATTTGAGAAGCTATTTTATCCAATTGTTCAATTATTTTTCCCTGTTTTTCCTCATCCGATAAATGAGAATTTATATTTATTATATCCACAGGAAAGAATACGTTATAGGCAGCACTGTTTTCGGCGTTGGGACCGAACACAATCTTTTTTTTGATCTTTATTGTGGATACTATGTCACCGGAAATATCAATACAGAATGTGGTTGCTGCATCCTGTAATGAATTGATAGTCGGACGAAGAATGCCATCTGTCTTTCCGGAGCCGCTGGTGCCCCATACCAGAACGGATCCTTCATCATCAATAGGAGAGTATATGACTTTGGGGCCGGTCAGGGTCAGAATCATACCAAAGATAATGCCACACGCTTTTTCGCGGGATGCTGTTTTTAAAGCTCCCATTTTTGAATTTTTTTGGACTTTTATGATAATTACGGCTATTAAAAGCAGTATGATAATGCAGGGCAGGCATTTTATTAAAATACCAAGCATGATATCAGGGACGATATTTTCATATACTTTTAATGCATTTTCCATGTTTGTTTACCTCTCTGTATATTGTACTGTTGGATCAAAAATCATATAAGTAATCATAGACATCTTTATCAACGGACAGTTTATGATCATGTGATGAGTCTTTTGATGTAAGGTTATTTTCATATTCTCTTTTTTCTATTTCCTGTTGATGTTTTAGCTGTATTTCCTGAAGCTCGTTTTGCGTAAGGGAAAGCTCCTGTTTTAACATGTCTATTTCCTTGTCTTTGGCAGTTAATTCGGATAAAGCTATTGTTTTATCGTTTTGAAGCTGTTCAATGATCCTGTCCTTATCGGATATCGAAACAAAGGCATTTTTAAGATCCTTCTCAAGCCATTTAATACGTTCTGCCATATCAATTTTTTCTATTTGCATGTCCTGTACCTGATCGATCGTAAGTCCGGTCGCTCTGGTAAAACTTTTCATGGCATTAACGGATATATTCCGGCCGCCTGTGACTCCTGTATGCACGGAATTTGCTCCCGGTATATTGTGTTCTCGAAGATACCTTGCAAAGTCAGGATGAAAATGTCTTAATTCTATAGGATTTATGATTTCGGCTGCGGCCAGCTTAAAGTCATAGTAATCACTTATTTTTGAATAATTGGCCAGTGGAATTCGTGTATCTGCTGCATTGTCGGCTGTGAGATATTTTTCATATTCTTTTACATCCACCTGTCTGCCATCATTAAGTATGTATTTATGTTGATATTCCCATCTTCCGGTTTCAGTCTTAATGGATCTGCTTTTTGTGGTTACGGTCTTATAGCGTGTTTCATTGTGATCAAGCTCTTTTCGGGGTAAAAAATAAATATGCGCATGAGGCTGACCGCCTTCATCGTAATGTACTTTTGCGTGAATGATATTCTCTTTACCATATCTGTTTGCCACAAAATCAAGAGATCCCTGAAAAAATTGCTTTTCTTCTTCCGGATGCAGACGAATGACTTTGTTTTTATCTATGTTTGTATAATCGCTGACTTCCTTCGGCAGAGTGATCACCCAGCTACAGCATGTGACTGCTTTTTCTTCGCGTTTACTGCCTCTGCCGTATATATAGCTGTCGCCGATTATTTTTTTATAATACGCCATGTCTGTCATGTCGTTATGATCTAAGGGCATTGAATAATTCAGACAGGTTTTTTCCGGTATGATTTCCGTGTTTGAATCATTTATTAGCCGTCGTTCTGAATGTTTCAGTAACATCATCATAGAACTGTTAGTGTATTTTTCTATTGAAGCCATGTTACCACCGCCTTTCAAGTGTGTTCTTAGGGTGCACTGAGTGTATAGAAGCTGTCTTTCACTGCGCCCTAAAAGTCACCTTCAGCCTGCACGTCCCAGACGGTTTATAATGCAGGATTTACCTGCCTTATAAACGCCTGTAACTGTGCATGCTTTCGTCTCCGTTTAGGGCTTCGTTCAAGCCATCTTCTATAAGCAAGGTATATCAGACCTGAAGGTCTGAACCGGCGCTAAGGCGCCTTACCTTGCCCTAACGGGGAAGATTGCATCTTCCCCAGCGGGAGCTCCCCCTACGCTACAAGGACGTGCCGTCCTTACGTAGCAGAAGAAATATCTTCCCTGCCGGTCAGATATTTTTCTGCTCCTATCCCGGCCTTGCTCTCTCATAAAATCGAGAGCAAGCGGGGACTCTGTCCCCGGCGATAAATCGCCCAAAGACTGCTCGTAAACTCGCAACCTTTTGGCAATTTATTCGCTCCCCTGGCAGATCCTCCCGATGGTCGTATCTGATAGGGGCCTTGCCCCTATCCGCACCTGAATTTCACTGCGTGAAATATCAGGCTGCTAACCCTGCTTAGTTACTTCCCGCTCTTTGAATTTCTTTTCCTGAAGCTTATATTTCTGGATTATCGTATGTAACTCATTGATGGAATAACCAAATTCATGTTTAATGGCCTGATTGAACAGTTTAGTTAGATATTTGGACTGTTCATTTTCTTCCTGTAATTCGGTAATAAGTTCGGTAATGGATTTTGATTTTGACATTTTTTTTCTCCTTATAAACTGTGTGATATATTGTTTATCAAATACTACAAAATTATCCTTTTTCATGAGATATAGTCTTGAGTATCATAATATTATTGTTTCTTCTTGCGTAATCTGATGAAATACATAATTTCCACTTTTTATGAGTGCCACAACTTTATCTGTGAACTGACTTGAAAGAATATTTTTTAGGCCGGTTCCCCATACAAATAAATCCGGTACTTCTGTTACGATTAATTCATGATATTTCTCCATGACTTCACTTAAAACTCTTTCAAACTCCGCCTTATATTTAATTCCCATCCTGACAGGATTATGAAATGAATGGCTTCCACATTCGAAATACAGATAAACATCATAAGAACGTGGAACATTTACAACTATATAGTTGACAGTCTCTATTACAGGCTCATCATTAAAGAGACAATAGGCTCGATCAAGTCGGTTTGAATCATCAGCGTTTATATACCTAATCTGATGATCAGTGACGTGTTCCTGTAAATCACGGTCGAAATATGATATTTCACCTTCAAAACGATATATCCTCTTTTTATCATGATTGATTACTTCAGGAGTATTTTTCATGACTTCGTATTCATAGTCATATTCATATATGGTTTCTTTTTTATAATGGATAGAAGTGTGAATACCTGTTGGTTCAAGCAGTTCCATCATAGTATTTTTTTGCTGATAGAAATGTTCCTTACGTTCAGCTGATTTTTGAGCATTATCGTATTGGTCATAATAATAATGGTTCATACGATGCTTCCATCTTTCATTATCACGATACTGTCGCTCCATATCACGGTGATGCTTCGCCCGCATGCTGACTGAATAAATAGAGTCAGCCAGCATTTTCGTTGTGATAATTCCGTTTTTTAGGTTATCTTTGTATACTTTTGGTGTAACCATGCCTTTTCCTCCTTTGTGTTCTTATATAGGTTTCTTTATAATGCCGGATAGCCGACTGCATCTATTTTGAAAAAATCAAAACCTTTATTTGGCACGGCATAATCCGTTCCTTAAAAAAATAATTGATTCTACCCATTTAGAATGCCAAATGGATGAGATTCCTAATTTGAGTTTACGGATATGCCACAGAAAACTACAAGTCCAGGAATGGGTGCTGAGAATGAAATTTAGAGAATGTTAAATATACTGCTGTCCGAAGAAACAGTATTCTTTGAAAATTCCCTGTATCATTCACATTATTCTTTAAACGCAGGATAAAAAAGATATGGATTTATCTACATAGAATTGATATAATCATGATTGGCATTTTGATGAGCATATAAATTCTATGTGCTTGTCCACTGGGGAGCTTCCGGCTGACTTCCGGCAGCTCTCCTTTTATATTATCCTTTTTTCTGTTCCTTATATATCTTGGCGGATGGTTTCCATTATTTTGCGAAACAGATTTCTTCCTCTTTTTTCGTACTCCATAATTTCCAATATCTGTTCCTGAGTGGGGGTACCGTTTGTCAGATCCCTTGGCATTTGCAAAAGATATTCCTCCATTTCGGGAAATTTACAGGGTGAATTCCGGTCGCCGGTTAATGAGACATATGCTTTGTCGGACAGATATTCGTTTATCTCCATTCTTTTATTGGAATACCGGTCCCAAAGCGATATATCTGTTTCATAGGGTTTGGATGAAGGTGTTAAGGCATATTTTGATATATTTTCATCTAATATGCACAGCATATTCAAGGTGTTAAAAAAATCTAATGGTTTATATATTTTTTCTTTTTCTATTATTATGCTCAGCGCAATATATACCTCAGGATACGTATACAGACTGTTCCAATACTTTAATATTTGCCTGATCATATACCCATATTCCCTGCGCCATAACATATAATTATTGTCGAGCGAATACAGGATTTCTTTTACATGGCCAAGGATCTGGTCCTGGATATCATTTATTTCCCATACGTAATCATAATTATATTCTTCATTATATGGATTTAAGAAATGGCTCATGATGTCTGTTATGATTTCGATATCACTGATGGGGCTGTTTTTGAGTTCCAGTACACATCTTGCTAATACCGCCCGGTATTCTTCCTGTTCTATCGGAATATTATTTTCTGTTTTTTCGATCAGGTGCTCAGCATCAATCCGAAAAATCTCATTGTTCGGCGTAAAGGCTTTTTTTATCGCATGGTTGATGGAGGCGCTTATACTTGTGCCATTGGCTTTTGAGTCTCCTTTGAGCAATTTATCAGATGCCGGAGTCGGCTGGAATATCATCCGTGCAGTTTTCATGGTTGGTCTCCTTTATTCATAGAAAACAGGTTTTTATATATATTGGAATCGAACCTATGTTCACTATATACTGTTCGGATAAGATTGTCAAGTACAATTTGTATATATGATATCAAATGATACATAATGAAAATAAAAGGTTACAGATGATGTAACTGTTAAGGATATATATTCATAAAGTGGAGTGCTATATTATTTCATATTTTTTTTCGGCAGGGGAGAAGTCTCTCCCCACGTCCGAGCCTGAGTCTCGGACGCCCCTCTCGCCTAAGGGGCAGGCGTTTATAAACGCCATTCCCCTTAATATCCCCTTAAAGCGGAAGATGAAAACCCTCCCCCTATCCCCCTCCCTCAAAGGGCGGGGGTAACGGAAGCACTCCCTGTGGGGAGTGCCATTGATTGAAAAATCCGTAAAGAGGCTCCGCTTCGGGAGCCTCGCAGGCTGCTGTTCAGCCTCGGAACGCTTCTGTTGCGATGTCCCGGCTTTTCCTGCGCCGCCTCGCACACAGGCAACGGCCCTGGCAGATCAGGTACTTGTCTCAGCGCCCTGCCTTGCGCCTGGTATGTAACCGCCCCTCGACATCCGGTCCTTGGCCAATCTCCACGATTGCCTGTCACCTCGTCTGCTCCTGCCTCAACGTAATCTCATCATCATTATCCCCCTTTTGATATAGTCCCGGCTCACTGCTTAAGTGCATTCTACTACATTCGGTTCCGAAAAATTGCAAGGATACGGATTTTTGAAGCTTAAAAAATCCTATCAAGCGCCTGCGGCGTCCTTGCAATTCGACCCTCACTCCGCACGAATATGCACAAGCAGTAAGAGCTGCGGGACTATAAATTATCAAAAGGAGGATAAAATTATGATGATTGAGATTACCGGTGTTGAGGTAGGAGCAGAAGCTATCGAGGTGACAGGGCTTGCAATCGAGGAGATTTTAGGCGCCGAGGACCTTTATGAGGATGTCGAGGTTCCTGAGGTTACCTACTCTTTCAGCCGCAAGGCAAAGAACGGCGCTGAGCTCAAGTACCTGTGGAAGATCTGCCAGAGCCAGAAGCGTTGCCAGAGTGCGAAGTCGCTCGGCGCAAAGGCGGAAAAGCTGGTCGGGACCATCACGACTATTTCGGAAGCGTTCCGGGTTAAGGCTGAATAGCAATCAGCCTGCGGGGCTCCCTTCGGGGGGCCTCTTTTTTTACGGATTTTTGGATGGGGAACCCCCCGAGCACCCCGGCAGGGCATGAAAAGATTGACGCTGAAGATCAAGTATGCCCTGCCGCCGCCCGGTTCCCCAAACCCCTCCCCGGTTTTTTAATAAAGAACTGTTGAAGTTTGGGTAAATGGAAATGTTTATTTTTTATATACCACCTATGTGCATACCCCTGCTAAACGCTATGCTACGCCCTCGCTCCAGAACCCGTCAAGGGCAAGTGGCATCCTTACGGACCCTTGACGGAACCTGAGACGGGGCGTGGACGTAGCGTTTGTAGCAGCGGCATAAACACACATAGGAGGTGGATGAGAAAAAAGAAAAATCAAATAAAGAAACTTAAAGAAATCATAAATGTAATTTTTGAAAAGGAGAAAAGATATGAAGAAGATGGATTTTAACCAGTTTACACAGGAGATAGTAAATAAAATACGTGAGTACCTTCCCGATAGCTTCAGGAACGCCGACATTCAGCTGCAGTCTGTAGTTAAGACGAATGACGTCAAGCTTACCGGTATAGTCATAAGAGAGGCGGAGAGTAATATATGTCCCACTATCTATCTAGAGCAGTTTTATCAGAGGTTTTGCGAAGGTACAAGTGACTTGCAGCATACACTGAGCGAGATAGCAAGAATACGGCTTGAGCATCAGGTGAAGGGAGCTTTTGAATTTAATCTTATTACAGATTTCGAAGAGGCTAAGGATAAGATTATACCGAGAATCGTTAACAGGGAGTGGAATAAAGAGCTTCTCAAAGTAAGGCCGTATAAGGAACTTGCAGATCTGGCGGTAACCTATCATATATTGGTGGGCGATGATCAGTTCGGCGGAACGTCCAGTGTTCCGGTTACTGATCCGTTGATGTCAACATGGGGAGTTGATGTAGATACTGTTCATACACATGCTGTAAGCAATATGAAAAGGCTGATTCCCAGTACATTCAGAAAGATGTCGGATGTATTAAGGGGGATGATGCCCGGAATGGACGAGGAAATGTTTTTTCCAACTGATGAAATCATGTATGTTTTGTCAAATTCAAAAGGACTTGGCGGAGCAGCGGCTGTCCTTGATGAGGATATGATGAGTGATATCACAGACAAGATTGGAGAAAAGTTCTTCATAATCCCGTCCAGCACTCATGAAGTAATTATTGTAAAAAGTGATCAGACGGATCTGGAGCAGATTACAGCCATGATAAATGAAGTAAACGGCAGCGTGGTATCCGAAGATGAAAGGCTGAGCGATCATCCTTACAGATATTACAAGGATAAAGGTATTGTTATCGCTTAAGGCTGAATGAGCTGCGCTATCGGCTCTATACGGGCAATAATGAATGGGAGATGGTGATATGTTCTACATACTTGTGTCCGGTAAACGGGATTTTACAGACTATGATAAATTTTACAGATTTCTGGATGACAGCATAAGAGATATTCAGGATGATATAGAAATCGTTGAGGGTGGAGCTAAGGGTACAGATGCCCTTGCCAAACGGTATGCTGCAGAACATGGGCTGGGCTGCAGGGAGTTTCCAGCCCAATGGAATGTTCATGGACGGGCTGCAGGCCCCATACGTAATTCAGAAATGATTGAATATCTTAACGGAAAGAACTGTAAAGCGGTATTTGTTTGGGATGGAAAAAGCAGGGGAACAGGGGACTGTTTAAGAAAGGCAAGAAAAGCAGGAATCCCCAGCAAAGTACTATTTGTTTAAGAAGGGAAGTGCTGCTGATGAAAAATGAAAATGTCGGAAAAAACAGATTGAATGAGGCTGTGGTCAGATTAAAAGTATCGGAGGGAACAAAACTTTACAGTACCGAGCGTATTGGCACGCCGGAACAGGCAGTAAAGGTAATGGCAAAAGCAATGGCGGAGCTGGATCGAGAGCATATATGTGTTGTGAATCTTGATGGAACAAATCGCCCTATCAATTTCTCAGTCGTGAGTATAGGAGATATAGATGCTTCGCAGATTGCAATCAGGAATTTGTTTAAATCTGCAATCTTGACAAATGCAGCCAGTTTAATCATCTTTCATAATCATCCTTCCGGAGAGGCTTACGCCTCTCCGGAGGACATAAAAGTAACGAAAAATATTATAAAAGCGGGAAAATTGCTGGGAATAGACGTTGAAGACCATGTAATTGTTGGAGCATATACTGGCAATATTTACAGTATGCGCCAATGGTACGCCAATTTATTTAGGAGGTGATGATTTTGAAAAATGATGAAATAATAGCTCGGGTGGCGATTAATATTTATGGCGAAGAAAAAGTGAATGAGCTGATCCAGTCCGGAAAGGACATCCCCGTCCATACCCTTATGGGGTGGAAGCAGATCGATCCTGCCTATCGTGTCAAAAAGGGTGAACACGGCATAGAGGTACGCCTCTGGAAGAAAAGAAAAACCGATGAAAAAAATAACAACGAGATTAGTGAAGAAAGCGGCGATGATTTTTATAAAGTTAGGTCGTTTCTTTTTACGTTGGAGCAAATAGAGAAAGGAGAGGATGTGGAATGAAGAATGCAAAGATGCTTTTTTCTTCTTGTTGCGACATAGACAGCTTTATCACGTAAAAAGGTTTGTGTTAAGGAATTACCTTGGCTTGAAGGTGATACAACGATTGAGAAAAAAGGCGGTGAAATAATGAAGAAAACGATGATTTATATTTTCTGTAGGGTAAATGGAAAAGTTAGACAAAATTGACAATTATAAATTAAATAACTATAATCAATTATTGATCTGACATATATATATAGAACTTTCTATGTAATCCCCTGATTATAGGTATAAAATATACAGATGTAAATTAATTAAAAACATATTTTATAAGGAGAATTATTATGAAGAAGAAAAATTTAAAACGATCCCTATCGATTATTGTATCAATGGCTATGATGTTTTTATCGTCTGTTGATATATATGCAGCTCAGGATATGCAGGAAAATCTTGTGGATAACGTTCTTGAGGAAAATGTAGATTTTATTGAGGAAAATACAGATCATATTGAAACGGAAGCTGATAATAATGGCAGAGCGTCAAATGAAATAAATTTAAGAAATCCATATAGACACGATGAAAAAACCATAACATACTTACAACCAACATCAACAACAACAAATCGTAAAGTTGAGATAAAAGCACCTGTATGGGACTGTATATGGTTTGGAAATTACTGGCAGGAGGATACAAATGGTGACGGATATAGTGTTTCCAAAAATACGGTTATAACTGAAATAGATGATTTACGCTATGATCAGGATGGTAATATACATTACAATTTAGGTGTTGGATCGTATTTGGCTGATAATAAGCAGCCAATAAAATGGAGAGTCCTTTCTGTAAATGGTAATGATGCTTTACTGTTAGCGGATAAATTGCTTGCCACGCAGCCATATAAAGATAATATGGTGAACTTTTATTTAACTACTACTTGGGCAGATAGTGATGTGAGAAGATGGTTAAATGATAGTTTTTATAATGATGCATTTGATCTAGAAGAGCAAGAAGCAATAAAATTTACTAATGTGATTAATGATCCTAATCCAATTTGGGGAACGGACGGTGGAATAGATACAACGGATAAAATATATCTTCTTGCACTCGCTGATTGTTATAATCCGGATTATGGGTTTGACCCTGCAAATTATTCGACCAAGACAAATTATCACAGTAGCGCTAAAGATCCGGCAAGACTTGCATATGAAACTAAATTTGCACAGTATTTAAATGAAGATATAAAAGATCCACAGATTTGGATGTTGCGATCACCCGGTCAAGATGCTTCAAGTTATGCGCAAGTTAGTCATTTGGGAAATGTATATGAACCTGGAACTAACACGTATATCTCAAAAGATGGAGTACGTCCTGTTTTGCATATAGATCTTTCATCTGATTGCTGGAAATATGCAGGAACCGTATGTGCAGATGGAAGCGTTGAAGAAATAGCACCTTCTACAAGCAATGTAGATCCTGAATCTGATGTTGATCCTGATTTTGATATTAAAAAAGAGGATATTGTCCCTTTAACTCAAGGTGCTGTCTTGGCATCAAAAAATGATAATTTTGCTTTGGAAGCAACTGCGGGAAAAATTAATAAAATGGTTGCTAATTTCGAAAATGTCGGTAAAAATTCTGTATCAGCAGATGACCTTAAGGTCACGGTTGTTAAAGGAACAAAGTTTTCTACTATCGAAAAAATAAAGAGCGCAGAAAGTGATAATCCAAAGTCCATTAAGGTAAAAATTAATAAAAAGACCGGATTTGCTACTGTTACACCAAAGACATCTGGTAAGTTAACTATAGTTACTGAGGCTGGAAAGACATATAAGCTTACCATTACTGTCGAATCACCCAAAGCCCAGAAGGCAGTGAAAAATCAGAGCATAAATAAGGAAATTAAGCTGACAGTTAAAGATATGTTCAATACAACTATAGATGGTGGAAAGTTAAGTGCTTTAAGTAAAAGTGGTCAAAAAGTAACGGTTTCCGATAACAGCATTATATTTACAGCGAAGGAAAAGGATAAAATAAAAGTAACATATGAATATGTGAACAAAAAATATAAAACAACAATATCTGCTAAGTGATTGAATTTAAAACGATATTCTGATTATGTTAAGACGCCTCTGTATATTTGCAGAGGCGTCTTTGTTATAAACTATTCCCTTGTCGTCAGAAACACGCTAACGATGAATAGGCAGAATTGAATAGAACTCTGCCTTGTAAAGTAAAAGTAACGTGAAAAAACTGTGATAACATCGACAGCAGGGAGTTATAAATATAATACGATTATATATAAAAAATAAAGCAAAAACCGCTTGACAGTAGGAACCCCGGGGCATGGTCACAGAAGCGCAAGGGCGATGCCCATCGCCCTTGGTAACGCGATACCATACCCCATACCTACTGATCAAGCGGTTTCCTATTTAAATTGCTGAGGTGTCAGAAAATACACAGTTGTCAGAAAATTGAGAAAAGAAAATATATTTTTTAGAGCAAAAAAGTTGACAAGGTATAAAAAGTATGATAATATACAGTTAATCCCGGCGGGGATCTCGCGGGAAGTGAACCTTAACAACTGATATTTGGGCGTTTACCCCCGGGGCATGGCTCCGGACCTCGCGCCGGATATCTCAGATTATTTAAGAAAGGGGAAAATGATATGGAAAAAGTGATTCGAATCGCAAAGATGATCTGCGAAGTCATTTTGGTCATCATCGATAATACAGGCAGATAATATTAGATGACCATCTGATTTACAGATTCAACTTACGTAACTATTAACCTTAGTTTTACAGGAAGGAGTAAGCCATGAAGAAGATTTTGAAAATAGCCAAGATCGCTTTCACGATTGCTGAAGTCATCAGTTTTTTCGCGTAAGCACAGGTACCAATTGTGGTAAAAATAATAGCGACGGGCTCGACCGAACCGGTCGAGTCCCCCGCTACTACATCTTCACAAAATGTATTTTACCATAATTTGACATGAAACAAAAGTATAAATTCTATCAAAGAAAGGAAAATACAGATATGATACATACGGATTTACAAATTATTAGAAGTTTAAAAAAAGCAGAGAAAGAGAAGAATAAACGTAAACCACCTTATCTTCCGGGAAGACCAACTGAACACAAACAGTCTGATCCTTCAAAAAACAGACCACCCAGGGCACCCGGAGAATATCGTATATATGATAAGGATCGTATGATCAAGTATATTGGTGAGACCAATAATTTGGAGCGGCGTGAACGCGAACACAAGAGATCCGGCAAGCTGCAGGATAATGATATTTTTGCCTGGCAGACGGCATCAAAAGACAGTAATTCTGACACCAGGCGTGATCACGAGCGCAAGAAGATCAAACAGCATAAGCCGTCGCTGAACAAGTCTCGTGGCGGTGAGGGACGTAAGGCTTCCGATATGGAAAAACCTAAAAGCAGAGGCTTTGTTTCAAGGCTTTTTGCCAGATGAGGAGGATGCTTATGAAAAAGATGATGTCCTTTAAAGGCTTGATATATGCAGAGGCTGACCGTGAAAGAAACATGCTGCAGTTTTACTGGTCATACAGGGGCAGGCGGACATGGTTATTCGCTCAGCGTTACACCTCAAACGTCCATCGTAAGTTTCAGCAAGGGCTTAGGGATTATGATATCCGCAATTATAAATGGGGTGCAAATTATAGGATGGATAAGACCATGTATAAGATTCCTTCATATATGGCTTATATCAACAAGTATGCGGCGTAACAAATGGTCATGTTAATTTAAAGTGATGAAAGTCACGATTAAGAGATATTGATGGGTATAGGGGATTTGAAATGATACTCCCCTATGCCCATCGTGTAAGTTATTATATGAGGAGGAATTGTTATGACTTATGAGCAGATTTTACCCAAGAGGGAAGCAGACCAAAAACGATTACAGGCAAATTTGTTTACATTACGAACATTTGCAGGATGGTCAACACAGGATCTTGCAAACAGGTTGGGGGTGACCAGGCAGAGCATAAATAATCTTGAGAACGAAAAAAATAATTTAAGTTATACTCAATATTTGGCTATACGGCTTATATTTGATCAGGAAGCAGAAGTTTCAGGCAATGAGGATTTTAAAAAGTTGATTTATGAATTGCTTGACAAACCTTTTAAAAATGAAGAAGAGCAGCAAAAGGTAATGATGGGATATAAACTTTTGGCTAATGAATTCGCATTAAATAGTAAATCAGGTATTATAAAAAACACTATGCTCCCCGCTTTTTTAGGATCTGTTGTTGGCGCGGCCATTCTTCCATTACCAGCTGTTGGAACAGTTCTGGGGACAGCGGTACCCGTTGTAGCCACAGCAGCAGCCCCCGTAGCAGTCCCTGTAGCAGCTGCAGCGGCAGCCGCAGTAGCTGCTACTGCCATTGTAAATAAAAAAACAGAAACTAAGAAAAAGAAGAATGAAAACGATAAAAAAACAGAAACTAAGGATGATAAAAAAGATCATACCATATATGAGTGGTATGAGAGGGGAAGGATTACGTCATAGTACCAATAACCGGTGTCAAAAATCAACCACATGACACCGGAAAGAAAAGGCGGTAGAAATGCCGCATTTTCTTTACCTTTAACGGTGTCATATATTGGTGTCATTATAGGGGGGACAAAAAATGGCAAGAAAACTGACAAAAGAAGAGCAAAAAGAATATGAGCAGTTATCGGCTGAAGCGGAGCAGATCAAGGCAAAAATGGACGCAATTACGAATAAACCGGTTATTTATGGGTATTGCCGTGTTTCATCAAAGGGGCAGGCTCGTGATGGCCATTCCCTGGATGCTCAAGAAAAGGATCTGAAGGCAGCGGGGGCTGAAGTTCTGTTCACAGATATTTACACCGGCACAACAACAGATCGCCCAGAGCTTGATAGACTCCTGAACGAATTAAAAGCTGGGGATACCCTTATTGTTACTAAACTGGATCGGATCGCCAGGTCTGTGCAACAGGGTATAACACTTATTGATGGACTTGTTGAAAAAGGCGTTAAGGTTAATGTTCTCAACATGGGAACCATGGACAATACGCCAACCGGCAAGCTGATCCGTAACGTAATGCTCTGTTTTGCGGAATTTGAGCGCGACATGATCATGCAACGTACAAGAGAAGGTAGGGAAGCTGCGCGGCAAAATCCAAATTATCGTGAAGGACGAAATCGAAAATACACAGATAAACAGATGGACCATGCCATGGAGCTTTTGGATGGGATTTATAGTTACAATGAAGTTGTAAAGTTAACCGGAATAAGCAAATCTACACTAATACGAGAAAAGAAACGAAGAGGATAATTGCGTTTATGAACATTTATGAACAGTAATTCTAATAGAAGTTTTTAGAAAATGTGGTTATTGTTGTTGCTATAAATAGAATATGCTATACTGTGTTCATAAAGTGTTCATAAACAAGAGGGCATTACATATGGCTAAAAAAACTATCGCAGAACTGGAAAACCAAATAGAAGAATATAAAGCACAGCTGGAACATGCTATGAACCGCAACAGTGAGCTTGTGAAGCAGGCAAATGAAGGCTTTACCGGTTCTAAGGCTTATAAGCAGATGAAGGATGACCTGGACTGGATGACAGAACGTGTTGCCAGGTCTGATGCTGCTGAGAAAAAGGCAAGAAAAGAACTTGCAGCACTTCGGGAAGCATCACGAGAAATTTTATTGGATAACCAGGCATTTATGAAAGATAAAGGCGGTGAATATTGGATCGGTATAACACAGTCAGAAGAACATAAGGATTTTGAAGGACTTAAAAAAGAGTATGAAGAGACAAAGGCTGAATTAGAAGCCGCCAATGATACTATCCATTTCCTTCAGGAATATATCCATAATAAGATATATAAAGAGGATACAGCCGCAGAAACCATAGCACTTACACCGCCCAAAAAGACCGGACGCAGATCAAAGATTACAGAGGATCTTGTAAAACGTGTAAGAGATTACAGCAACCAGGGGTATTCGGTACGGGAAATCGTAAAGCTGGAAGGCATCTCTATCGGGCTGGTGCATAAGATTTTAAACCTTAAAACTGATGAAGGATAAAAAAAAGGAACTGATTATGAAGTGGATAGATTCATATACTATAAATTCGAATATAGGATTAGCCATAACATATGTAGGTACGCCGGAGAACATTTCCGCAGCAAGAGAAGAGGCAGAGGCTCATATTCAAAACGGCGAACCATTAAATGAGCTTTTCTTTCTAACCACAGCAGTTAAGCACAGCCTTTTTGCCGCAGCACACAGGAATGACTATCGGTTTGAGCAGGAGTTTATCACTGCCGGCTCTTCCTCAGAAGCCGATATAAACAAGATGCTCATCAAGGTGGGGCTTTTTTTGTCCGCCAACGATCTGATGGGTGCATACATGGCGATAGATTCACCTCACTTGCGAGATTTCTTTGATGATGTAATTTATGAAACTGGCGAGGACCATTGGGATGAAGTCAGCCGTCTTTCGACTGAATTTTGGAAAGAAAAATTGGGCCTGACGGAGTGAGCATTGTATATACACTTGTAACACATATATATAACATATGTATATACAATAATTAAAGTCAAATCAAAAGCCGCTGCATTATCACAGCGGCCTTCTTTTATCTGGAATTATTATGCTTGAAAGGTGAGGATATGTACTTCATATAAACTTTACTTCGTATCCTTCAAAATCTGCCAATTTATCAGTTATGATTTTTTCAGCATTTTCTTTTGCTTTATCCTTGATCCCCAGCTGCATAGCCTTTATATATTCCTGGCTTTTTATCTCTCTAAGTTTATTAGTTACCTCATCAGCTCTGATCTTGTTAAACATGTTGTTGCGTTCAATCGTTTCTACGTTCTCTTCCGGAAGATTGTTATTTATGATCTGCTCACCCAGTGCTATTTTAATCAGCTTTCTGTTATTATCCACATCAACCGTAACATCATTCAAGTCATATCCCACGTTTATCTCGCCTCCGTAAGTCATCTTGATTACATGCTCTGTACCGGGTATCTCTATATCAAATTTTTCGAGTTTATCAGTGATAGAAGCTGTTCCATAATACTCATGGCTGTAAGTCATCAATTCTGCTATATCATTAAGCTCACTCTTTACATCTGTTATTGTAAGGATTATCTTGTGATCCTTTTCAGAAGACTCAATAAATCCTGGATTCTCTGCTCCTTTGAGCTTATCTGAAATATACCTGTATGCGGGTATCGCAAGTGATATAATTACTGTAAAGGTTACGAGTGTACATATTGTTGAGAATATTTTTTTAATTATCTTATCTGTCATGGCTTTTTCCTCCTTTATTTGAAATTTTTGTTTCCTTTGAATCCTGAATCATATATGATTCGTTTGTTACACCTATGTTCTCACTGAAATCCTTGTTTTCTTCTATCAATCCTGCCAGCCTGCACAACCTTATACGATTCGCTATTGAAGTTATTGCTTTCATATCATCCCTCCTCATACATCTATGTATTCAGCTGCCTTTTCCGGATTGAGCATCTTATTTCTTGTTGCTGCCATTGAGATTATCAAAACTAAGATATCATCTATCGGTCCGGGACAAACATCTATCGGCGATACTATATAGATTACCATGAACAATATGATCATTGCCTTTATTATCTTTTCCATTTTTTTTATTCCTTTCTGCCGCTATCTGCGGCGACTTAATTGTTTGTTTTGATGATATTATGATAACGCCGGTATAGCATAAACAACATATCCACTATTTCGGGATAAATATATTTAATTCTCCAGGTTTTGAGAAATAGATGTTATATAGACGAAAATCACGAATTTATGATATCATTTGCCTGTAAACAACAGGATTTTAGGAGGTATTTATGGGGAAGAAATCCACTAAAGAAAATAAAAATATATATTTCCAGAGCCGCGAAGAAGCAGGCTTCACCCGCGCCCAGGCCAGTGAAGAAATGGAATACATCACGGAGAGCCGGATAGAAAAGATAGAAAGCGGCGTAACACAGGTACAGCCTGCTGATGTAGTGGCTATGGCAAAGGCATATAAAAAGCCGGAGCTGTGTAACTATTACTGCGTCAACGAGTGCGAGATTGGTCAAAAAATGGTCCCGGAAATTAGGATATCCTCTTTATCTGAAATAGTCTTGGGACTACTATCTTCCTTAAATGCCCTTGAGATTCATGAATATTCTTGTGCGGCGGAGCCGCCTGTCCGGTGTGGCGAGAGCCACATGTCCGGACTGACGGGAGCCACTTTATTGTAAGGATTATGGTCACTGTGCTTCAGCAGGATCCAATCCGTATACCTCACGCATTGAGATATCCTTTGATGGATCTATGCCAACGATGTTGATCTTGTATGAATCATAAGAGATCCTATCCATGATCGCATCGGCGAGGGTGCCTTCGCCTCCGAGCTGATCATACCAGCCTGTTTCTAAGAACTGTGAGCAGAAAATGGTAGAAGAATGCTTTCTTCTCTTACTGATCACCTCAAAGAGGTTTCGCACTTCCTGGTCATTGAGCTTTATCAAGAGCCATTCATCTATGATCAGAAGCACGGGCTTAGTATACTTGGAAAGAGCTTTAACGAAAGTACCATCCTCTCGGGCGGACTGGAGTTCCAACAGCATATCCGGCATACGGACAAACTTTGTTGAGTAATACCGTTTGCATGCGGCGAGTCCAAATGCGCAGGCGAGATACGTCTTCCCGCTCCCGGTTGCTCCTGTGATAAAGATGTTCCTGTAATCAGAGATATAGTCACAGGTCGCCAGGCGGTTAATGAGGTCACGGTTAAGTTTCCGTCCCGAATGGTAATCAATACCGGCAATGCTAGCATCAGGCTGTTCTAATTCTGCCTTTTTGATAAGCCTTTTGTAGCGGTTGTTTTTGCGGGTCGTATATTCGGCATCGACGAGCATACCGAACCGTTCCTCGAATGCTATTTCCTTCATAGAGGGATCCCCCTCCTGAAGTACGAATGCATCAGCCATAGCTGATAGATGCATCTCGATAAGTTTGTTTTTTGTACTTGTATTGATCATTGACGTTTACCTCCATAGTATCCGGCACCTCTTGTAATGCCGTAGCTGTTGACCTTTCTTGAAGTGTCTTCCTTTACAGGCTCTTGAGATGCCTTAAGGTTAACAAGAAGGTTTTTAATACTTTTATAGCTGGGTGATGCACTGTACTGGAGAGCTTTTTCACATGCCGCTTCTAACTTCTGCGGTGTATGCTTCTCAGCAAGCTTCAGTAATCCCATACAGGCTCTGTAGGATTGCTGTTCCACCCTGCCGGAGGTAAGCAATGAGTTTATTACCTTAGCTGTGTTTATACCGATCGTTTCCGCCCACCTGCGGAATCTGTCGCCGTTCCATTCCAGATATTTCTGATGGTCTTCAGGCATATGCGCAGTGACCGTAGAATACTGTCCGGGACGTCCATACAGCCTCTTGTGGGAGGCGATTCGATCGTGATGATAGAAAACCTCAATGGTTGTATCTGTTACTCGCACATCAACCTTATCTTTGATATACTGATGAGGCACGGAGTAGTACATCTTGTCTACGGCGATGTGATAATTGAACTGTACGGTGGCTTCTTTCCACTCGCACATTTCAAAACGGGTAGCAGGTAAGGGTGCCAGTAATGGCTTTTCTTCCCCAAGAAACAGACTCAGCCTGCTACCTTCTTTTTTCTGAAAATCACGGGCATTGTAGGCTTCAAGTTTCTTGCTGACTGCCTGATTGAGTTCAGACAATGAGAAGAACTGCTCGTTCCTTAATGCTGCTGTGATCCATGTGGAAATATTTCCGACATTTCCTTCGGCTCCGGGCTTGTCCTTCGGTTTGCGGACTCTTGCCGGAATAATGGCTGCACCATAGTGTTCTGCCATTTCATGGTAAACAGTATTGAGTTTTGGGGTATACCAGTCACTTTGCTTATGATTTACAGCAGTGGTACAGTTGTCCGGGACAATGATCCTCGGGACACCGCCGAAGTATTCAAGCATGTGGATGTTTGCTGTGATCCACGCTTTCTGCTTCTCGTTTATGAAAGCCTCGGCATAAGCATACTGGCTGTAGGAGCAAGCTCCAACAAAGATCCATGCATCAGTAATCTCACCAGTGTCAGGATCTATGATGTGAGCCGGATCTCCGGCCCAGTCGACTTCCACCTGCTCTCCCGGTTTTCGTGGGATATGCATGGTGGCGCGGCGTTTCTGCTCATCTTGTTGGATGTAGTAGCAGAATTGTGAGTACATGAGAGGCTCCTTGTTATCCATACGGCACATCTCGCAGTACTCTGTCCAAAGAAGCTTTTTTGTTACGCCGTTACGAAGCAGTTCCTTGCGAATGTACGCAAAGTCAGGCATCGGACGGTCGGTAGTGTTGCTGGATCCATCTTTTGGAAATAAGGTCTCCTCCAGCACTTTGTCGGTCTGAGAATCGTCAAGCGGCCAGGCAACGCCCTTTTCGTTAGCTGCTTTAATGACTTTCGAGACCGTGTTTCTGGAAACACTGCAGCTAAGAGCAATGTTTCTTTCGCTGAATTTCAAGGCATGCAACCTTAAAATTTCACGATACTTGGTCATAATGTTGACCTCCTTCATATGTATTTACGCCGATGGCGCATGAATACAGTATAAAGGATTGTATGTAATCAGAGTCAGATGGCTCTGCATTTACCGGAATGATGGCTCCATCCTGAACGGAAGGGTGGCTCTCAAACTCCGGACAGGTGGCTCAAACAGCCCCGGAGTATTCAGCAAAATGGTTGCTGCACCTGGGCAAAGAAAAAGATGTCACAGTAAACCTGCGACATCTTATGGATTTCGGAGATAACGGTTATCAGATAAAAGTGCTCAACGAAGATAAAATCATAGATAACCGAAGAGATCTGGTACTGACTGCGGGGAAGTATGTGTGATCACATATATTTCCCCTTCTAACTGTTTTCTAATGCTTTTTGATACAAATCCAAATAAATCCTTTTTGACGCTTCATTCTGTTTTTTCATTTTTTCATCAAGCCAGCCACCATTAAACCAATGTATTGAGTGAGTATTCTCAGTTTCATTAATTATACCAGACATATAATCAAACGGATGAAAATAATCCGAAGCATATATGTTCATATTATTTATACATTGAGTATATCCATTTATCTTATAACCATGAGCAAGCGCAACTCTCGTATCATAAAACCCGCAAGTATTTTTATTAAAACTTCCATCTGGATTGTAAAAACTGATTTCCTTCCTTGATTCCAAAAAAACCTTAAGCATCGGATGCCCCTTTACAGCACCACTTAATCCACCGAAATTAATAATCTGCCATTTTTCAACACCACAAAAAGCCTTTTGATATCTCAGATCATCAATGCTTCGTATTATCTCAACATCAGTATCAAGATAAAAACCTCCCTCATTATAAAGAATATCAATCCGAGCATAATCAGGAACAAATCCATATGCTTTAGTCTCATAAGCGGCCTTCATATAAGGATGCTTGTTTATATCATAATTATCCTCGTTCCATTCTATTATTTCATAATCCTGGCAATGTTTTTTCCAGCTGTCAATGCATTTTTGCAGATTTGCCGGTAACGGATTCCTTCCAAGCCACATATAATGAAGTTTCTTAGGTATAAGCGCCTCCTTTGATAATACTGGATTACCCTTTGATCTATCCATGCAAAAATTATGAATCAGCATCATAGGCATCACCAAGCACTCCATATTTTTCGTGCATTCCATTTCATTCAATTGTCTAATCACATCCGAAAAGCGACTTATATTTAATAATATACGGGTATTATCATCGCACTTCTCAAGGTATTCAGGTGATCTTATTTCAAAGTGTTTTCCACAAGCTTCAACGTATGTTCCCCACTTGGCTTTGTTATTATCAATATAACAATCCACATTATTCAATAAACCGTAAATCCGCAATATCTCTGGTGTTGAAATCTGACCTATTGCTCCGGCACCAAACATTATCAATTTAGCTTTTGTATTAACGATCTTGGTTTTAAACTCATTCCATTCACAACAATTTAATTTCATTAACCATCATCATCCTTTATATAATAAATCATCTTCTATTTTATTAAATAAATCATATATACCAATACAGGGTATTGAGTATTTATCAACTAATTGTTTCATAAGATCCTCATCAGATAATACAGTCACAATAATCAAATCTGTTTTTTTTAAAATAGGAAAAGGTTCAGTTATCTTAACATCTCCCGTTCTATCTGCATTCCCCTTATCAATGATACTTTCAATTTCTACACCTCTACCCATCATCAATTCATTATATAATAACTTTCCAACTTCTCCATATCCATATATAGAGACCACAGTATAATTATTTCTATTCAGATAGTCACAAACACTAAAACATTTTTGTTTAATGATTATCCAAGTTTTATACATGGAACTTTTTAATTGCATTTTTTTATTTAAATTTATGATAGAAGAATCATTATTCACTTTTCCATTATTAGTAAAATAACGTTCAAGGTCTTTTCCATAGCAGCCAACATAGTCCCTTATAAACGTCCGTACTTCCTCATTGATTAACCTTGGAACTCTTTTTAAACTATATTTATTGCCACCAAAACGTAACAAATTTATTACGTCTGCAACAGAAGTCCTTAAATCATTTGCCCAATTCATGTACGTTGTATTATCCATCCTAATTTGAGCTTCTGGATATAATGCTGCTATCAGTGTATGAAAGAATATCTCTTCACGAGCATATTTTATTTTCATCGATTTATAATCATAAAAAGATTCTATTATATCAGATATATTCTGCATCATATCTTTTTTCATAAAAGAACCTTCAAATTGTCCGCTATATATCTGTGATATTTTTTTATTATTTAATGCCCTAATAAATTCACTATCTTCTAAAGCATGTTTTTCCTGAATCCATTCAGTATTATCATTTATAATATGCCTTTGTTTAGGCCCACAATCATATTTTTTTATATCATCCCATAATCCAAAAGCAACATATAACTCATTACTTGCAGCAAAAACAATATAATCGAATTCAATCTCTTGACATGCATATCGAAAATTAGAAATATGACACTGAATAATATCTTCATATCCAGACCGTAATCTGCAAGGATTTACAATAACTGATGTCATATCATCTAAAGCGCGTAAAAAATCTGCTTCACTTAAATAATCCGAATCAAATACAAAACCTTGACTTATATGTAAGACTATACAACTCTCCGCATTAAAATGTAATATATTTGTTACCATATCTAGTACAACTTCTGGTTTCTCATGTACTGGAATTGAAAACAAAATATTATAGTGCTTCTTTTTCATCATCATTCCTTATGTTCATCTCTCAGCAAAGTCTCTAAGTTCCCTAAGTATATTTATACATAAACTTTGTAAGAATTTATACCCGAATAAATACTTTTCCATTACTTTATAAATCGGATTCTTTCATAGATAATTATCTCCACAGCGATAGTAATAAATTGACTTACTTATCCCCATATCAATCAGGGATGCCTTGATTTTCTTACACATATCAACATTTGATATCGCAATAAAAACTTTGTCATATTTATCTTGACAACTTAATAGGCTTTCTACAGGCAATACATCGTCTCTACAGAATTTATTATAGTCCCTGTCAACCCATATAGAAAAAGAATTATTCATTCCATACTTTATGGCTTTTCCAACGCCCCCTGCTCCATATAGAGCAATTCTATCTTGAGTATTCATAAAAAAAAGATCTTTATCAAATAGTCTTTGAGGATCACATAGCAATGAAATAAAGGCCATGTAATCACATAATTGCTGCATCAAACTTTCCCTTCGAGTTGACGTCTTATCAAACGCATTTCTTAAATCATGTTCCAAACAGTCTATTGATTCTGAATCTATCTTTTTCCACATCATCGAATCTTCCCTACGGCAATAATGATATGGAGTATAATCTAATATCATTACTTCTTCAGCCTTAACCATCAACTGAAATGTCATATCTGCATCTTCTCCAATCACTACGTTTGGGCTGATTGATACTGGATTATTCTTGACAAATGCCGTCTTATATATTTTGCAGACAGCATTAGGCAATATCCCAAAGTCAAAAAAAACACCTTTGCTCAACATCCCATAGCATAATTCGTTAAGTGATTCCTCAGTATATATTCCTGACGGAAATCCATTTTGTTTGAGATAGCAATTACCCATATATTCCTCAGTCATACCTGTACATATAATATCAGCCTGCTTATTTGTTTCCAGAAACAGTTCATCAATCATATCATCATATGCGTCAGAATCTATATAGTCATCTGAGTCTATAAAAGTAAAATACTCTGTCTTTACCATATCTATTCCATTTTTTCTAGCAAGAACCAATCCTTCATTGTGCTTATGGATAACACTAAAATTCATATTTTTCTCAACATATGAATCACATATCTTTCCACTATTATCCGTAGATCCATCATCAATTAATATTACATAAACATCATTTTTCAACGAACAAACAGAATCCAAGCATCGTACAAGATACTTTTCTGTATTATAAACTGGAATAATAATACTCAAACCCTTCATATTTCATTTCCCCTCAAGTATTTCGTTCCATCGCTTCACATATGTCTGCATATCAGTTTTCTTTCTCATGCTCTCCTGCGCTTTCTTACCTATTTCCTTTATATAATTTCTATTATCTGCCAAATATTCGATAACATGAGCCATGTTATCCATATCGCCAATATCCACTGTATAGCCAGTAACACCATTTATCACATCATCAAGTATCCCTGCAGTACTAGTTACAACAGGTACAGCCCCACTTATCATCGCCTCAATATTTGAAATTGGTCGTCCTTCTGAGTCCGATACATTTATAGCGATATCCTTATCTCTCCAAAAATCAAATATATATTTCCTATCAAGTAATCCATTATAATTAATCTTCCCTGTTAGATCATTTTCTTCTATAAACTGTTTAAGACTTGGTACAAAGCTTCCATCCCCAACTATCTCAAAATAGTAATTTATATTCAACTGTTCTAGTTTTTTTATAAGTAACAACAACAAATCTGATCTCTTATGAAACACCTCTATTCGTCCCGCATATCCAATCCTAATAGGCCTTTCTTTCTCCAAAGTATAGTCTCTATTTTCATTCAATAAATATGAAATAGGTGAAGTAATAATCTCGGTTCGTTCTTTTTCAACGCCTAATGTAACTAGCGCATTCTGTGCTGCGGTACTCACACATAAATATTTTTCAATCTCTTCATTGTATGCATAAAAATCTCGAATTATACCATCACATGCGCCATGAATCACCACTATAATTCTGAATTTTTCCGGAAGGTTTTTATGTAACATACTTGCTGATAGCAATACTTCATCAGCTCTAGAACAAATAAGAATGCATGGTGCTATACCAATCAATTCTCTTGTGGTTCTTTCAACATCACTCTTTTTAAAGCCACATGAATCTTTAATACAAAAATCAATCACATTATCATTCACTTCACGTTTATTGATATATTGATCTTCTTCTGCAAGAAGATATATGTTCTTGTATTGCTTTGATAAAATCGAATATGTTTCGTCTATCCATGTTTCTACTCCACCAACTTCAAAAGACCACGCCCCAGCAATTATCACTTTCACAGGTGTCATAGTATTAACTGTTGGAACTGAGAATACCATCATTCTTCGGAAAATAATCCTTATCAACTCGTGAAATGATAACAACCTATCTTTTGCAATACCGTATTTTTCAATAAGTTCAGTCCATACTGATTCATAATCATTCTCGCCAAAAAAAGTAACACAAACAAACTCATGAGTACATTTACTTATGTAATCAACCGGCAAAACTTCATAACCTTTAATACAAGTTCCATATTTATTAGGATTACTATCTACTATACATGAAATCTTAATGTCTGATAATTCAATCAAATCTATCAAAATTTTGCATCTATTGCCACATCCATACAAATATACGTACATAAATCTATCCATTTCCTTATCATATACTATATATCAATCAAATATCCTTGCTTGTCTGCCAAATGCCACGAAATCTGCGTTCTACTTGGGAACAATCCCAATTCAGAACAGCAGATCTCGGAATATCAAAAACATGTTCATCTCGATCAATGCAAGCGTGTTCACATGTAAAAGCCCTCGTAAAACCAAATTCACTCAAAATACTACGTGTTTTACTTCCAATATTCCCATTCGGATACGCAAATAGACTAACCTCTCTATTGATTATTTCCTCGAGCCTAGTCTTTGATTTCTCTATTTCCTTCATCTGTACGCTTTCATTTTCTATATCACAAAGAATATGGTTTATCGTATGCGCACCTATTGTAACAAGCGGATCCTTAGCAATTTGCATTATTTCTTTAGTGTTCATAGTTCTATATTGTTGTCTGTTTTTTAATGTCGGATTCACTTGACTTTTTAAACAACTTATCTCTTCATCTCTAACGCGATATGTATTACTGATTATTTCTCCTCGTACATCCATAATGAGTTCCGATCTATTTTGATAATCTCTAACACAAAACTCCTTTTTTCTAGTTCTTATAATATGTGGCAGGCACGGTTGTTTAAGGATATTCTCTAACGCATCCCACCAAAACTCATTATCATTATCTATTCCACCTGTAGAAATAAACACTGTTGCAGGAACATTGTATTTCTTTAGTAACGGATACGCCTTAGTATAAAAATCCACATAACCATCATCAAAAGTAAGTGCTACAGATTTCCTGTCAACTCCAGACCAATCTTCATCACATCTTAAAATATTATAATTTGAACAAATAAACTTTAATTGATCCTCAAAATTCCTTTCGGTAACAATTATTGAATACGATGTTTCAAGATTCTCTACTCTATGATACAAAAGAACATTAATTCTATGATCAACATCTTCATACAAATCTGTAAACATCGTTTCATTTTCAATATTCAATCTAATTCCATCATCAGCAATCATGAAATTAGTATAACCATACTTTTCAATATACTTGATAGCTTCATCCCACCATTTTTTGTGCATACAAATAATAATAAATGTATCAGTCGGAACAGAATGTAATGAACTCAACTCGCACACAGGAACATCCATCACTCTATTTTTTTGAGGTTTATAAGTTGTAAGGAAGCCTGATATTTCCAATTTGTGTTCATGTAGATATACACGCATTAAACGACCAACTTCTCCATCACCATAGATATATATCCGCTTAAATTCCATGCATTTTTTAATTAACACATCCAAATCATTCATATCATATGCTCCCAAATTCTTTATTTTTTAGTAGCAGCAATACCAATACAAATTGTAAAATCTTCATCCTTTATATCAAACAGATTCAAATCCATTTCTTCAACAGGGATCCCCTGAATAAATGCATTCGCTATTGCTATATTTCCATATGATTCTACTTCTACATCACTTCCAAAAATTTCTTGTGTCAGTAGCCCTATCGAAAGTTTAGTAAAGCCCCAATAATGCTCATATTCATTATTTCTTGCCAGCTTTGATATATTTCCGCAAACAGTAGCGAGCATTATGCCTCCAGGTTTCAAAAGATAATACGCCCCCTTTATAGCACCCTTTACATCATATATTTGATGAAAAACTTGGGTGCATATAAATACATCATACTGATTTTTCGGAAGTGTATCCTTTTTCGTCAAATCCATGCCTTTGGAATAATCCAATATGTCATGTCTACTATTCGGGAAAAACTGTTTACTATACGTATCTTCTCCTACTTCAAGAATATGTCCATTTTTTTTCAATCTACCACATTGAGTTTTTAAAAATCGCTCTATATATAATCTATCTACCGGTGTGCCACGTTCATTTCCATACAATCTACTAACCGGTTCTACTAACGAAAGAAAACTACTTGCGTCATAAGGATGGGTATCTCTATATAATTTATCTATATCGTTTTTCTTATAAAAAACAAAATGCTCCAAAATTATTTCATCAAATCTTTTTATTACTGCCTTCTTTATATCATCATGATAATGTTCATTTACAGCAACAATGACATCTGCATCAGCAAATATATTTGTACTTACTTCTGAAAGATCATACACAGGAATGCCTTCTATACTTTCCTCATTCTTTTTTTCAGTCACAAGAAACATACTTACAACAACATCTTTTTTCTTTAGGCATTCAAAAACCCTTTTTCCATATGTTCCAGTACCATATATCACTGTATCATGCATCGCATTACAACCCTTCACTCTTTTTTGTTGCATAGATTACGCCTTTTCTCAAATCCATCGTATCAGCCATATTCTCATCATACGGGAAGAAAATATATCCCTTTGACGCTCTTGTATCATATCCATACGCCTGTAGTATAAACTGTATATACTTTTCATCATATTGCCTATGATAACTACAAACTGCACACTGTACATTATTTGAAGTAAGTACTCTTCGAGCCCCTAGTAAGCTTTCAACTTCAGCTCCCTCTATATCCATTTTTAAGAAATCTAATCTCTCATCTATCAAACTATCTATAGTTATTTCTTTAGAATTATCTCTTCCGGATAGATACTTATTAACAAATATCACCTTATCAGAATATGGTTCAAATGTTCTTCTCAAAGCCTCCATCCAAAGATTATCAGCTTCAATCAAATAGATTTTTTTAGCTACATCTATAAATCTTAACGCGAAATTTCCTTCGCAAACACCTGCATCTACTATAACCGCCCCCTTTGACATGGTATATCCATTGGGCAGATATAAATGTGGCGACTCTTCGCCCTGTTCATATAATATATCTGGCACCACCTCCTTGCCATTTTTGCGAGCAAATACAAAATCGAAAGGATAATACATTCTTTTTTCTTGAAAAATTATATATGGCCATCCCTCTTCATCTCTTAACACCTCACTAAAAATGTCAAAGGGTGGATTATATGCACCTAATATACTCGTTGTTCCTTTTCTGAACTCATTAAGAGTCTCAACTATATCTGATTCCGTATTGTTTTCATACTTTTTTATTATTTCATCGCATATTTCTTCATCCAATTGCTGATAAGTTATTATCCTTTCCATCGGAATCATAAATTCATATCTCAAACGCTCTATTATCTCTTCATAGCATAGTGAACAAACAATAATAATATCGTATTCATACTTAGATATATCATTGGGAGATCCTATAGTATATTCAAAAAAACATGTTCCTTTCAAAAGCTCATTACTATCAATGACACCCACAATCTCATAGCAAATGCGCATCATTTTCCTTAAGTAGAACTCTTTTGCCGTTCCTCCAGCTCCCCATATTAACGCTTTCATCAAACACCTCAACTCTTATATTACAATCTTGTTTTCGTTATAACCTTTATTCATCAAGAACTCTTTTATCTCATTCCCCATTTTTTTGTTTTCTACAGCTATAACAACTTTATCAAACAAATGATATATGTCTTTATCTAATTCTGATAATGGCATTACATCGTGATTATTCAAACCATCCGCATTTCGATCAACCCATAATATATCCTGGCAATAATCTAACTTTTTTAATTGTTTATGATATGTATTCCCAACCAGCCCCGCTCCATATAAAATCACCTTTTCACCTTTCTTAACCTTATCAAATGGAAACAAGAAATCTCTGGAATAATCATAATCGTTGTAACTCCATTTCTTAAGGCATGTTGAATACATATACATATAATCTATATGTTTGGTAAAATCATATTGTTCATCTTGTTTCATGGCCTTTCTAAGGTAGGCGTACATTTGTGATATCTCATCAAAATAGTTTTCAGAGGAAATATAAGCTGGTGCAATATTATTATCCCTCTGTCTATGCATATAATAACTTTTTGATATAACTACCATCTTATTAATGTGCAGCAACATAGGATAGGTTATCACTATATCTTCTCCATAGTAAAAACTTCTGCCCTGAAGTCTTTCATACGTATCCAGCAACAAATCGCGTCTGACTATTCTAATGCATTGCGAACACTCAACCCCGGGAGTATTTCTCTCGAAGTCCCATATCATTTTGGGATAAATTTCATTCATAATACGCTTTTTATCATATATCCCCTCCTCAATAATATGGCGTTCTCTTTTTACACTACCATCATTATGGTATCTTGATATTTCATAAAAGATTTGATCATAGCCGTCTGAAACAAATTGTATTGCATCATCATACGCATTATCCAAAATAAAATCGTCAGCGTCTACAAAAGTAACGTATCTAGTTCGAGCCGCTTTAATACCTGTAATTCTTGCTCCTGCTAATCCTCTGTTATCTTGTGAGATTACTCGTACTCTATCATCAATAGCAGCAATTTCATCGCAGATCTCCAAACTCCCATCAGTAGAGCCATCATTAACAACAACAATCTGAAGCCCAGGTATCTTTTGATTGCATACACTTTCAATACATTGACGAATATACTTTTCTTGATTAAAAAGCGGAATCACAACAGTTAAGTCAGCATCCATTCAATTCACCTCTCGTAATAACCACTCAACAAAATCTCGAACAGCTCCATATCCTCCATTATATTTACTTACATAATCTGCCATATCTTTTACACTTTGCACTGCATCATACGGGCAACCAACTATCTCCGAGATTTGCATACATGGTACATCTTGAATATCATCCCCAATATATGCCACACCAATTACTTTGTTGTTTATAAATGCCAACTCTTTATCTTTGGCAATCTCAATAAGCTTTTCTTTTTTATCTTTGCAATTCTGGAAAACAGCTTTAATTCCAAGTTCTTCACACCTTCTCGTGACTATGGTAGATTCTCTTCCTGTTATTATTACAGGTTCAATTCCATATTGAGGCAACAGTTCCGCGATAGCATATCCATCCTTTATGCTAAATGCCTTCATTGCTTCTCCCTGATTGCCAATATATAGTTTTCCATCAGTCAGCGTACCATCAACATCCATAACCAACATTTTTATACGCATTATCTTCACCTTCATGACATATTTTACAAAGCAATGAAATCACTTGATTAAACGTAGCACAATATAATCGGATAACCCCTGTTCTTCAATACCGCGTCTCCATGCCATATCCATAGCATCGCTTATCATTTCATCATCCACTTTCTTTCCTGGCTCTTGATACTTAAGCCATCCTAAAACATTTGAAATACCATACCTCTGAAAATACTTTACACTAGTATTAGCATCAACAAACCCAGAAGCTTCTGCTATTTTCGTCAAACTGTCTTCTCCGAAAACCCATAAATGCTGAGTAGAAAAAAGCAACTTTCTTTCATAACATTCTCCAAGTAGTTTTCTCATAACCGGAGTTTCTGTAGGCGTCCCAATATAAGCCTCCCCACCCTTTTTCAGTAAGTCATACACATCTTTAATAAAATCCAACGGCGATTCAACATGCTCAATAACATCAAGGAAACAATTACATCTACACTCTCTTTATAGTCCTTTAATGCATCCTTAGCATAGCAGTATGTTCTATATCCCTTTCGTGACAGTATATCTCTATATGCATGAGTAGGTTCAACAGCTATTACCTCTCTACATAGTCCAGACACTAAATCCATAAAAGCTCCACATCCACAGCCTATATCAGCAACAACTTTATTTCTATATACCATACCCGTATATAAAAGCTTGTCTATAGATTCTTTATCATGCAGATTATAAAAATCATTTTCAGTTATTGTACCTTCCAAGGACATCCTATATTCCTTACTTGTATAGTATTCATCTAAGTCCATCATAGGTTCATGGCAAATCACTTTACACTGATTGCATCTATACATTTTAACAGGCTTTGGGGTATACTTCCCCAATCCGCCATCACGAATTATCCCATCATATTCAATACTCAAATCGCTTCCACCACAAATTTTACATTGTTCCATTGTTGCCATCCTTCCTCGAATGAATTGATATAAACTGTTCAACGTCATAATAAAATGTGTTTAGGTTTTCTTTTATTCTTTCATCTGTCCAATTCCACCATGCAATTTGATTCAGTGCTTTTATTTGTTCCTCATTATATCTATACTTTATTATCTTCCCAGGATTTCCTACCACAATTGCATAATCCGGCACGCTATGTGTTACAACAGAATTTGCCCCAACAATAACTCCATTACCTATATTACATCCAGCAATAATAGTTGCATTTTTCCCAATCCAAACATCATTACCAATTATTGTTTTCTTTATAAAGCGTGGATACTTAACTACAACCCCCGGAACGTATCCCGGATGATTTTCCCAATCTCCCGGATATGACAAAAACTCATGCGATGAAATATAAACATCATGATTTGCAACAACCTCAGAATTAATTGCAAACGAGCAAAAATTCCCTATGCTTTCTACAGTGCCATTATCAACTGTTATAGGTCCATAGCTATGTCTTCCACATCTAAATCGTGGAAACAATTCAACAATACCATTCTCGTCAATATACCTTTTAACCTCCAAAAGAATCTCATTATTGTTGTTAACTCCTTGAGCTGTCATCATTCCAACCTTTCTGGCTGTCACAATCCTGCTCATCTTTCTGTCACTGATTCCTGCCGACCTTTGATGATCGGCAGGTCCTTTTTTATAAAGTT
>Ga0247608_10001075_pt1 | contig 39842 bp, 42 predicted proteins | sample 176DNAGHGlowgp2_FD_193490 | JGI IMG/M metagenome (GOLD analysis project Ga0247608, IMG submission 193490) | Sheep rumen microbial communities from Palmerston North, Manawatu-Wanganui, New Zealand - 1766 DNA GHGlow gp2 | ecosystem: Host-associated > Mammals > Digestive system > Stomach > Rumen ...
TGTTTTTTTTGTTCCAAAAACAGCCTCTATTGCATCACCAACTTTATTTAATGTATTATTTAATGTATTTGCCATTTCTAATCATTTGTTTTTCAGTTATATATACTTTTCTAGGATTTCTTTTCTTATGCTCTGCTATTCTGTTTAAAGCACTACTTCCTCCAGTAACAAATATAGAAGCCATATCGCCTCTTTGATGATAGACATCAAGCGCCTTATTAACAATTACTAATACTTTTTCTGTGGGTAAATTTTCATCATACTCTGAAAGTATTTTCTCTAATGGTTCTATACCAAAATCAGAAAAAGCGTCACTTCCATCTGGCATTTGCATCCATTCAAAAAATCCAATTAAATCTAAAAAAACTGAACAATCTACCACCCAATATAATTTGTTAGCGCTATAGTCTACCTCTATTTCACTACCGTATTTATGATTTTCATTAAAATCCGCTATATATTCTCCAATATCTCCATACATTTGAGCGAATTTAGCTTTCTCCCTTTCTAAATCTTGCCTAGCAATCATCCTATCTGCATCACTTTGACTAATCCAAGGAAAATATGTTTGCCCATACTTGTCAACTGCCTCGTTTAACGTAGAAAAATCTTCTTGGCAAAGTTTTATAACATCTTCTGGAGATAACTCTATTTTAACATTATCCCCATTAATTTCTATCTCCCTGTTATTTTTGAAATAAGAATTGATGAAATCCTCAAATTCATCGTAAGGAAACCATTGGCTATGTCCTGCTATATCTGTATTTGCTTTTAGTATTGCAGTATTTTTCATTATAATTCCTACCCATTGATAAACATATCTAGGTGGAAAATTAACCAATCTGCCATATTGTGTAAACTCTCTCAATGCTTTTGCATACATGTTTGGGTTAATCAACACCCCCCAACTCTGTTTTCCATTAGGATTTGATAAAAACTCGTTAAAAACATAATTTGCGTCATAATCTGTCAAATATTCATAAAACGGATGTTCCTCATCAAATGATTCTCTAATCATCCTATTTTCAGCGGTAACAGTATATGTAATTTTGCCACTTGGAGTCTTAACGGCTTCTTGTTTTATCTCGCTAGGCTTTAGACTAACGTTTGACGTTGGCTTTGGCGGTTTAACTGCATCCACCTCTTTAGTACCTCTTGCACGTTCAATACCTTTTCTGTATAAGTTAGCAGCCAATTCCCCACCGTTTAATTGATACTGAATGCTGTTCTTAGGCAATTTATTCATTCTGTGCAATCTGACTTTTGCATCATTGACATTAACAGAATCTTGTTTAATCTCTTTACCGTTTGAATTAGCATTAATACCTTTTTTGTTGTATTTTTTATCACTACCCAAAGACTTCAGAATTTTACTTCCAGGAATATTCTTATCCAAGTATGGTTCATATATCTTTTTCATTGCTTTGAACACATTCTTGGCATTCTGCGGAATTGGTATTTGCTTTTTTGTTACTTTTGCTGAGTCTTCAAATATTATAGCCATTTTAATTAAATTGTATTAGATGATTTCCTACCGCCAACACTTCCCCATTGTTGAGGAGTTTGCTGGTCAGCGAATTTATCTGTTGTTATAGGGCTTGAATCAATTTCATCCCCATCTTGGTCAATGATTTTCGATTGGTTTGTTACTTTAGACAAATCTTGATATTCTGGAACTGAACTCTTACCGAAATCTCCGTCTGTAACTCCTTCAAATATCCTACCAAACTGTGATTCATTCAAATTTATTATTTTCATACATTAATATTTAATTACTTATAAATATTTATAAGATAGTAAAATAATGCATTACTATGGCAAATTTAAAAGTAAATAACTATCATAATCTAAAACTAAGAATTAACAAAGATGAATATTGGGATTTCTTTGTTAATAAAGATGCCTATGGGTATTTTAAGGATAACTCTGATAGTTGCATTATTTCTTATGTTAACTTGGCCGATGCTGACTGCGATAGCGGATGGCTTCAAAGCAATAACAAATATACTTGGGAAGATGCAATATCCGTTGGGTATACATTATATAACATTACATACACTGGAGTAGACAATGGCCTTTTCACATTTAGAAAAGATAGAATCACTAACAAAGACTTCCTAGATATATTTCAAACAAATAAACTGAAAATCGAAGAAAACGATACAAGTCTTAAATTACATGCCGTAAGCGGAAACACGCTTCAATATGACTATCCTTTACATTGCAACGATGAATATGCAACATTTAATGGTGGTTTCTATCAAGGTTTCTTCAAAACAGAATGCGATAAATATCAAGTATTACCAACGCATTTTGACGATGGCGAGACTTATAACATCGAATTCACATTGAAAAAATGTGACATAGAGCCAGAATCAAATAAAACATTAAATGATAAATATCCAGAGAATAAAGGTATTTTCTTTTACATTGGAACTAGGGCAGAAAATAAATGGATATATCTTTATGATAAAGAAGATATTGACGGTTTAGAAAATTGCTACCAATTAGGTATGGATGACTTTGTAGAAGATGGCGAGATTGATAAAAAAGACCACATTATCGGTAATTTTTATGACTTAGACCCAGAATTTGTAGAAGACGATTTAACATGGGATTGGGATGACTATACAAATTATAATTATTATGACGAATCACTATACGCAAAAGATTCTTGTGATTGGGATGAAATGTTTGACTATGTTGAGGTTAACCCAACAGAGACTGCCAAAACAATAGATGAAACGGCTGACCATATTAATATGTCTTCTTGGTGCTGCACAGTACCGCAACGAGAAGAGAAATATGTTTTAAAGCCTTATTTCGTTGGTTGCGGTTGCCCAGTAAAATATAAAAAAGAAAAAGTTAAATCTGATGATGAATATGATGATTACCTAAGTGGATGCCTAACATTTGGCGAAGACGGGTATATAGGGAGTTGGGATGATTTAGTTGATTCTGATTATGACTATTGGGAACCAGAACTTGACATCACAGATTTCCAATATTACACAGACAATGGATTTAGCTTAGCAGAGGCGAATTGGTATTATTTTTACACTGATAACAAATATTTGATGTTTGATAGAACTAAATCAGGTAAAACAATTAAAAATTGGGTTGAAGGAACGCAATATATGTATTGCGGCAGAAAGAATAATTTCAAAGGAAACCTATTCATTTTAATGAATCGTACTAAAACTGGATACACCGTAAACACAATTGATACATTGAGGGATAAAGACGCTAACTATTACAATCCATATAAAGACTTATACAACAACGCTTTAGCATTTAGAATCACAGATAAAGGGGAAATAGGATATAGACTCCTTACAATTGATTGTGAAAAAGAAGGAAGAGACAAAACATCTATAGTTGAAGGTTATTCATTAGAAAATGTAATACCAAAATGCGAATGGGTTACTATCAATGTTAGAATTACATTTATAGGTGGCGACAAAATGAAATTTATGTTTTATGTCAATGGAAAACTTAAATATATATCAAAAGAGTTACCTAGAATAGAACTTAGAGAACTGAATGATTTATACGAAAAACAAGAAGGTGTTCCATATAACATTTCAATAGGTGGTGGAACTCAAGGATTGGCAGAAACAATACAATATAACTATATGTTAAACCCAACAAGGGTGTATCCAATTGAAAAGTATTTCGCTGGGTCATTTATCGGTCATATTAAATCTTTCAAAATATATAATTGTTTTATGGAACAAATAATAATTGAAAATAATCACAAAAAGGCATTGCAATAATGCCTTTTTTACTTTTATCTATTGATATTATTGTTTTTTATGATTATTTTTTAATAAAAAATATGGATAAAAAAATTAAAATGTTAGTGATACCTAGCGACCGCACAGGCGTTGGAAAATTTCGTTCAGTTGACCCACATGTATACATTGCAGAACATTATAGTGATGAATTTGACGTTGACATTGTGTATAATATGCCAAATGGAGACCTAGAAACATTTTTGAAGCAATACGATTTAATACATATTCATAAACAATTGGACAAACAATGCAAAATAATTGATATGATTAAATTTCTAGGAATTCCAGTGATTGTTGACGTAGATGACCACTATAAACTAGGTAATGACCACCCTATGTCAATTACTGCTAGGAAAGAAAGATGGCATGAACCAATTGTAAATCACCTTAAAAAGGCTGACTATGTAACAACCACAACTCCTATTTTCGCTAATATCCTAAAGCAACATAACAAAAATGTTAAAGTATTTCCAAATGCGATAAATCCTGAAGAGAAGCAGTATTCTGTTCCTAAGAACCCAAGGACGGACAAATTAAGAGTAGGAATAATTTGTGGCTCTTCACATTTAAAAGATTTGGAACTATTAAATGGTATTGCCAATCAAGTGGACAAAGATAAAGTGCAATTTGTTCTATGTGGGTTTGATACGAGAGGAACTAGAACTATCTACAAAGATAACGGAGAGGTAGAGACTAGACCTATTCTTCCACAAGAAAGCGTATGGTGTGAATATGAAAAAATTTTTACCGATAACTATAAAACAATTTCTCCAGAGCACAAAGAGTTCTTAATGAAATATGCTGCTGGCATTGATGACCCATTTATCAACGAACCATATAGAAGAATGTGGACTAGACATATCAGTAATTATGCAACACATTACCAGAATGTAGATGTTCTTATTGCTCCATTGAAAGAGAACGAATTCAATATGGTTAAATCTGAACTTAAGGAAATAGAGTGTGGCTTTACCCATACGGCATTCATTGGTCAGAATTTTGGTGCTTATACAATAAACCTAGTTCCAATGATTGAAAAAGGTGGAAAAATTAATGAGGAAGGCACTGCACTACTTGTAGATTCATCTAAAAACCATAAACAATGGGGTAAATACATCAACAAATTAGCAAATGATGCAGATATGCTAAAAAGGCTTCAAGATAATCTATATAATTTTGTAAAAGATAGATATTCTCTCGCTGAAATATGTAAACAGAGAGTAGAATTCTATAAGAGTATTGTAAATAAACATTAATGAAAAATGGAGGTAGAAACATATCTATCCTCCATTTTTATTTTCATTCTACCTCTAACGGTGAAAACTTCCCTAGATTCATATCTGGTGTTATCTCAATCGTATCATTATCAGCACCTTTAAATTCATTATTCATTAACTCATCAATGACCTCTCTGATGATTGATTTTGCCGTTTTTCTACTCTCTTCCATTCTATAATTGTTTGGATTGTTCATTATTTTCTTTATTGTATCATCACTCATTTTAGGGAATCTTTCTCTCAACGCCTTAAATAATGAATTATATACGCTTCCATCATGTTCAAAAGACCCAGTACTAGTTTTTATTGAGAATATTCTCTTAGGCTCTTTCTGCTGGGGCTGAACTTGCTGCTGTGGTTGAGGCTGCGGTCTTCTAACGCCAAGTATTTCTCCACTTGTCTCTTGTAGCATATTTTTAAGTTCATTAATCCAAGGTTTATCTTCAATACTCCAATACCTCCAAGTACGCATGTTTTTTCTATAGCCTTTACTGAAGAGATAGTCTATTATATTTGCGTCATTCGTTGAAACCACTTTTTCGTTCCTTACACCCTCTTCAGTATTAGTAATAAGATTAACTAGATTCTGGTTAGATGTTATTGTAAGTTTAACTTTTCCTTCTTGAGTGAATATAATAACAGCAGTTACAGATGCCTTCTTATTAGCAAGCCTCTTCTCACGTTTAGCCTTCATTTCATCATTTAACTCAAGTTCGTTCATTTCTTCTGCTGTTGCTAGCCTTTGTATTGTGAATAACCCGTTAGAGCGGCTAGAGACAATAGAACCGATTTCTTTAAACTCTATACCGTGACCTTGTTTTGGGCAATAGCCATTCATATATGTGTAATAATGGCACATTTCATGCACCAATGTGGCAAGAAAACCGTGTTCAGTTCCGCTATAATTACCGTTTAGTTCTATTGTAGGCCAGCATAGATTAACAAAATTATGTTTGTCTATGTACTCCATATCCCAACCGATTCTCTTAAACATCCTCCTACTATATCTATCAACTCTAATGCCTCTAGCACCGATTTTAAACCACCCAAGAGTACCGCCTTGAGAGCCACGACCAGTAGTGAAAATATTAAAGTTGCAATCACCCAATACACCATTGAATAACTGCTCGTTCATTTCTTGATATTTTTGTGCCATCCATTTTACAGTTGGCTTGAATGTCTTATCCATTTCCATCGTATAATTTTTATATAAATATTAAAAGGGTAGGAAATGTCCTACCCTTTATATTACACTAGCCCCATTTCTTCAGCAATATCATCGCCATTAAGTCCTTGACTCATACTAGTATATTTTCCTATATCAGAAGATGAACTTGAAGAATTCCCTTCCATTGCAGCATTTCTTTGCTCCATATACTCGTTATATTTATGTATATAATATTTCCTATCTCGCATTGGCATTTTATCAAGCACATCAAATGGAATTTTCATATAGGTGTGGCAAGCAAAAAGTTCATCCTTAAGATTTTGTTCATACATCGGAAATATTGAGGAAAACAGAATCGTCCCAGTTAAGAAAGGTGTTAAATGAGCCACCTCCTAGGCTCTCTGGTCTTTCTACCGTTATGTTGAAATCTATACCAGGAGCATTGTCATTAATATATTTTCTAAGCATTAATGAATCTCTTGCTGGCATTTGATTGATATATTTCCTAATGTAATCTCTGTCATAATTGTCATTAACGGCAACAATCTGCAATTGCATATTATTAGTCATAATCTTTGTAAATTCTGATGAATTGGCATTCAACAGTCTTTTACCCCAAGACTCCATTGTTTTAATCGCAGCCCTAATAGACTTCTTCTCAGCGTCCGTAATATATTTGTCATTCATAATTGCGGCAGACAATGTTTCCCTTTCCCTATCTAGCATATGAGCCTTAGTTCCATAGCTTTCAAGCTCAGTAACTTGTCTAAGTTGTTTCTCTTGCTTCCTCGTTAGATAACGGAACTTAATTCTATCCTTCTTAATTGGCGTGACATATTCAAAATGCCCATTCTCATCACCAACTAGTTTAAACTCTTTTGGCTTAAGAGTTGTAAGGTCAACTGTTGATTCAATCTGCTCACCAGTATCTGGGTCACGCACTACAATCGGAAAATCTGGGCCATAACTCGTTGCCCTCAAAAACAATGTAATTGCATCAGCATCACCGCTAACAAGGTCTTCAACATTAATATCACTATTAACAATTTTATTTTTAAGCAAATAGTCAATTACAAGTCCATCTTTATATAGATTAGGTGAAGTAATAATATTTTCGTCATATGCCGTTAAATAAGCAACTGGAACTCTATCAACCTTACTCCTATAGCATTGACCGTTACTTGGCAACTGTATTACATCGTATTGCAACATTGCGTCTGAATTGCTAAAAGTAGACTCATTGACAATAGTGGTATCACTAGGTGTCATATCGTATTCTTCGGCAACATTATCTTGAGATTCGGTAGTCATAAGTTCCTTCTCTTCTTGTCTTGCTTTCTCATTATCCTCCAACATATCAAAAATTGACATATCAGTATCTTGGAAAAGGTTTTTTTGTACTGCTTGCTTTTTTGAAGACAAAGATGTTTTCTTAGGAGTATTAGTTCCAAGCACAGATGGGTCAATGCTGTTAATATGGTCGATAACCTCTTGCTGCGCTCTCTCAATCTGTTTTACTGACTGAGTTTTTCCTCTGTCAGCAGCCTCCTTCTTTGTTTTCTCCAACATTTTATTGTTTTCCAAAAGAGTCTTAATCTCGTTTTCTTGCTCTTCAGTTAATTTCTTTTTTGCCATAATTTATAAATTATCTATTAATCTTAATTTTTCAATAAAAACAATCATTGAATTATCGTCAACTATATCCATGATTTTACAATTTTCAAGAATTGCATATAAATCTTCACCCGCTTTATTCACAAAATGCATCTTAACGTTTCTTTTAGGCTCTTTTATCCAAGCCCACTCTTCGCCTTTAAAATCTTTATACTTGTTAATCGCATTATGTTCTTTAACCCACAATGAGATTTCCGAAATGAATTCTTCTTCGCTACTAGTGTCATCAAACTCAAACATTTCTATAAATGGTTTCTGGTCTACAAAATGCGTGATTAAATTGTCAACATTATCATCATTCCCATTTTCATCATACACTATTCCTTTACAACTTGAATAGGCTATTTTATCCTCTTTCTGAGACGTATTAGAACCAAACTTGTAAGTTTGCCCATCGCCACCTATGAGACTTCCAGTGCCATTATTATAGTTCATCATTGAATTGTAAACAATGTCTTTATTCTTATTATACTCACTAGATACCGCCTTAATGTATTCTTCATCACTATAGTAATTATTGTTTACATCAAAAGCACTGTCATTGTAATCATAATAAGGCATATATAACGTGACTTCCACAATAAATATATTTTATTTGATTTTATTTATATGTCTTTTAGTTTTCTTTTCAGTCAAAGACTTTTTCTCAGTTTCCAAATATAATCTTTTTTTTAATTCGTCCATAACCATCTTAGGGTTTTCACGAATATCTTTCTCCCAGAATCTTATGAGCGGTATACCATGCATTAATGCCCATCTGTCTTTGTATTCATCAACCCTTTTGTTACGTTTTTGCATAGGATTCATATTCTCTTCCTTAACCAACCTAGGGTCTGAATGATAGTAAGAACCGTCAATTTCGAGAAGAATCATACTTCCAAGTGTTAATCCGCTACTCTCATCTAGGAATATTGCGAAATCATAGAATCTACCAATATCCTTTGCTTCAAACTGATAAACATACCTTACTTTAAGTTTATCTAGGAAATCTCTAGCAAAATCTTCCTCTAACTTGGATGTTCCGAATTTAGGGTGAGCACGTACAGCCTTCCTAGTGGCTTTCCTTACCTTAGAAGCTGTACGTTTTCTAACTGTTTTTTTTGGCTTTATAATATTTTTTTTATTACTTACTTGTTTCATATTCTACATTCTGATAACTGATAAATATTTGTATCTTTGAAAAATCATCATTAGAATAATCAATTGGGTCTCTGTATACCTCAGTTATATGGCATCTAGAATATCTCTCAGTATATATTACCTTTCCATTTGCATCCAAATGTTCTACTTTGAAACTAAATGTATTTGGCGCATACTTCAATACTTGTAAAACTGGGTATCTAGCACCTTCGAAATCGGTAACAAAATCATATATGCACACAGAAACCCTATTATCTCTTGGGTCAAATGATACCGATTTAACCATTATCTCTGGAATGCTTAACGGTTCTTTCAAATTAACCAAGAATCTGTTTGCTTGTAGTCTTGAATCGGCAGTGTTTCTCAAATCTTCAACAAATTTTTTAGCCAAATCATCTTGATTCACCTTAAAATTGTTATTGTACTTAGTTTCAACTTTCTTATAGATGTTTTCGTAATTGTACTTTGTTGGAGTTTCTCCATTTTTTATGCCTTCCGCTTCCTTAAACTGTACTGCCTTGCTCTGTTTTACGATTGAATCATAGAATCCTTTGTTCTTCTTGTCTTCTTCAGTCATAGCATCTGGGCACTTGTTCTTTTCAACATTGTCATAGAAACTATAGGTAACTTCTTCATCTTTCTTGCCTATCTTAGCAATATCATAGTTAATATTGTTTATTTCCTCCATGATTTCATCTAAACTTTCCTTAATCATTTCAATTGATTTCCTACTAGAATTTTTAGACAACATTTCACACAATGTATTATTAAGCATTTTCTGCTGATTAATTCTTGTCCATAAAAGGCTTTTTAAATACTTTGGGTCTTTTCTTCTCATTGCTTCTAAATCTCCCATAACTTTATATCATATTACTTTTTAAATTATATTTATTTTCTGTCATAACAGCATTATATGTTTTTATGCTTTTAAAATTTTTTAATATATATATATTTGTCAGTCTTTCAAGTACATACGTAAGTAGTCTTATTTGATACTTATACGTGTTATTTGGCGCATATGATTTAATATACTTATTCTCATTATTTTTAATTCTATCAATAAAATTAATACCAACCCTCCATAAAAATTCTTTTATAATTTCCTTATTGAAATCCATGAATTTTTTGAAATCTTCTGTTTTCATTATAAACATATTGCATGGTATCATTTTATTTGATTTCAATAAATTTTCATATGTTTCATAATATTCAGTATATCTTTCTTTTAAAATGTCGCCTAAAACATATAAATCATCAACATTATGGCACAACTTATATTGGGTTTCTATATTGACAGATAAACTAATTGGTGCTCTTACAATTATATCATATGTTTTAAATATTTCATCAACATTTGGAACATCATCTAAAAAATCATAATATCTCCTATAATGACAAAATCCCACATAATTTTTTAAATTCATATTTTCATAAACATAAAAAAAATGCAACCACTCTGACATTATTACATCATCTAATACACCAAAAATTTTATACTCTTTTTTAATCTCCCTAGAATCTAGTACCTTGTAAACACTATTGGTTACAACAGTATCGAAATCTTTGTGTGTGCATATAAAAATATCTAAATTCTCATTCATTTCCAATAAGAATATATACCATTTGTTATTTCATAATTTTCCCATTTGTACTGTTCTCTCTTAGGCTGTTGTTTTGCCCAATCCCACATTTTTTCCAAACCGTTTTTTAAACTAGTAATGTCTTTAAAATTAAGTATGTCTATACTTTTTTGAAAAGTTGGAACTGCCCATTTCACTTCATGCCTTGGTTCTTTGTGGCAAATGTTATCATAATTAGTAATGCTACAAAGTATCTTGGCTGCTTCATTAATGGTATATGGCGTTACACCGCCAAGATTTATAATCTCTTTTGACGCATTTGGTAAAATTGCAGCATTCCATAAAGGTTCTAAATTATCGTCTATATACGTAAATGCTCTCGTTTGTTCGCCATCACCATATATTAACATTGGTTTTTCATTTAAAATTTGATACATCCATATACCTAAAACATTTCTATACTTATCCCAAATGTTTTGTTTTTCGCCATAAATATTATGCGGTCTTATAATACACCAATCAAGATTATGTTGCTCTCCAGCAACTTTAATATCCATTTCACACGCATATTTCGAAATGCCATATGGGTCTATTGGACAAGGCATGTCATTCTCATCAAATCTATTATTTTTCAAATCCCCATAGCCATAAACTGACATAGAAGATGTATATACTAATCTTTTTACATTATATTTTATACAGCAATTTATTATATTTGCAGTAGATAATGAATTATTTTTCCAATTAAACATTCTCATAAATGGTGAAAGTCCTTCTGCTGCATATGCTGCAAAATGATATACATAAACAATTTTGTGATTTAGAAATATATCATCTATACTATCAATCGACAAATCTCTTTTATAGAAAATTACTTTTTCGTTCACGTTATTCATAAATCCACCAAAAAGATTATCAATACCAATGACATTATATTCTTTGTGGTTTTCTACTATATAATCAGCCATTTTACTGCCTAGAAGCCCAGCAACGCCAGTTATTAAAATACATTCGTTATTTATATTCATATCACTTTTTATATAAAAAATAAAAAAAAGTTAAAAAAACAAAATACATTTGACTAATCAATTTTTTTTTAGTATCTTTGCATAAACTAAAATTTATATGTATGTTTAATAATTACAAAAAATATTATGAAAACTACTGTAAATATCTAAAAACGCAAGAAGCCCAAATGAATGTTACCGAAATGGAACACGGCTTCGCCAATATTGAGACACTTATTATGCACATATATGGTAATTGTCTCAATTATAGATATTATGGTAAGTATTATGAAGAGGAAGATAGGGTCTTACTCACCGATTCTACAATCAGCGGCAAAGAACTATCAAAATCCCTTAAGTTAAAAGATTTTGGGGAGTATACGAAAAAAGAGTATTCATACATTGACACAATACGCTCAATCGGTAATTTCGTTTTCTTTGATGGAACTGCCTACGTCTTTACAGACTATGGATTAATTCAAATGTATGGAAGAAGTTCAGAAGATGGAAATCCAGCAAAAATTTATACAATTGAAACTTGGTTGTTTAGGGAGCAAGACAAAACTGAACTTGAAAAACTCATTAATCATTCATTAATTGAAATACCTACAAAAAACATACAGAAAAACCTTACCGTGTGTACAGATGGAAGTTATGGTATCCATAAGTCAAGCATAGAGGTTAAACCTTTTGACTGCGACTTGAAAAAGAATTATAATGATGATTTACCATACGATAAGTTAACTGAACTGATTAATTCTGACGAAGAGGAACTTATACTGCTGCACGGAGAACCAGGAACTGGAAAAACTTCTATAATCAAAAAATTGATACATGACAATCCTGATGTGGAATTTCTGTATTTTGATTCAGAATTGTTTAAACCAACTAGCGATGGTAAAATGTTCGATTTTTTGAGTGAGCATAAACAACACGTATTCATCATAGAAGACTGCGAAAAACTATTTGTTGATAGAAGTAACGGCAATAGATTCCTTAACTCAATGCTCAATTTAACTGATGGCATTATAGGCGAAGCATTTGGAATTAAATTTATCTGTACGTTTAATTGTAATAAGTCAAAAATAGACCCAGCAGTACTGCGTGAGGGTAGACTATCGCTCATATATGAATTCAAAAAACTGTCTATAAACAAAGTGAAAGCATTTATACCAAACGCAACACAAGAAATGACGTTAGCACAAATATATCACACAGAAGATAATGGTAATAAGAAAACTGATAAAAAAATAGGATTCTAACACTAGAATCCTATTTTTTGTTTTATTTGCTCATTCAATAATGTTTTAACGAAACGCTGTAACTTGCTGATACTCAAATTAATACGCCAAAATCGCATAATCAAAGCGGAGTGTCAAGCTGATGGTCGCGAGGTCATCTTGGCTGTAATCCAAATCACCGAAATCTGCTGCTGTACACATTGTGTTCTTTAGTATCCATTTGCTGACAACAACACCAGTTGGGTCTAGCATTTCAAGCTCAACATCACGTTTATAACCAGCTGCATAACCTTGTCTTCCCGTAACGGACTCAGAGTGAAGACGTACCCATTCCATTACAGCTTGAGAAGCAGAAGGACCAATTGGGTCTCTCAATGTTACTTGAATCTCATCCCAAGTATAACGTCCTACAACATATGTTTCTGTGTTCAAGAAAGGTATCGCTTTACCCTCTTGTTTAATTGATGGACGCTTTGCGCTCTGACACCACCACTCTTGGATACCTAAATCAGCTGGAAATCTTAATAGCCATCTATTTTTCCTGAGCGGCTCATAGTTGAGCGGCATTTTCAAAAGTAAATCACTCATTTTAAAATATTTTTTTAATCTAGATTATTATTATTCATTTTATTTTTAATATAAATATAACATATTATATTTTTTTTAACTTAAAAAATTGTTTATTTTCAGAAAAAAATATATATTTGCAATATTATTGAATATGTTAATTTTTATTTTATGGAACTAAAAATACTTTTTTTGATGATATTGCTTCACATCATAGATGATTTCCACTTACAAGGAATATTGGCTAATATGAAGCAGAAAAATTGGTGGCTAACGCAAAAAGGCTACAAAGATATGTACGAATATGACTATATGACTGCATTGACGATTCATTCTTTGTCTTGGTCAATAATTATCTCTATTCCGCTTTGGTTTTTTAACATTACCCCAAGCATATTAGGCATAATAATATGCTGTAATACGTTTATTCATATGTATGTGGATGACCTCAAATGTAATCAATTAAAAATAAGCCTCACAATTGACCAAACAATACATATAATCCAAATTTGGGCAACATGGGCGATATGCTGCTTTTTGATATAAAAAGGTACTGATTAACGTCAGTACCTTATTTTTTATTACCAGTGTCTGTTAACACTTTGTCGCTTTTACTGATAGTCTTGATTCTAATCAATTTATCATAATAAAATAAAATATTTTTATGGAAAAACGTTGCTTTTTTCATTTAAAAATATATTTATTTATATAGATAAACAATAAAATATATGGCTTACAGTAAAGAACAAGTAATAGAAATGTGCAAAAAAGTACACGGAAATAAATACGATTATTCAATTACAGAAGGTGTACAAAATAAACTTGGAATGATAAAATACATTTGTCCAATACACGGAGTGAGAGAACAAATATTTCATAATCATTTACAAGGAAAAGGATGCACAGAGTGTGGAAAGAAAAAATGTGGAATTTATCATAAATTTACGAATGATAATTTTTTAGAAAAAGCAAAAAAGAAACATAACTTAAATAATTACGATTGGAGTAATTTTAATGTGAATGATAGGGATGAAAAAGGAAGGGTCGAATTCTGCTGTAAAAAGCATGGGAAATACTGGGATTGGCCTTCTAATTTCATTAAAGGATATGGCTGTCACATTTGTTATGGTAAAGAAAAAAACGATGATGAAGTTAAGGAAGAATTATCAAAACTACACCCCGAACTTGATTTTTCACAAACAAAATATTCTGAACATGATGAAAAATATAGAATAAAAGTGATATGCCCCAAACATGGTGAACAACTAATAAACTACTATAATCTGTTAAACGGCCAAGGATGTTACCATTGTGGAAGAGAAACAACAGCATTTAAAAATACAATAACCAACGAAGAGTTTATAAAAAGGGGAAAAGAAATATTTGGTGATGAGTACACCTACGAGCACCTTGACATGTACAATAGGGATGAAGAAGGAAAAGTGATAGTAACTTGCCCTAAACATGGAGATTTTAAAATTCTACCAACGAACTTTTTCAAAGGTGTTGGGTGTCCGATATGTTCTGAAAGTAATCTAGAAGGAGAAATAAGAAGGTTTCTAGAAGAAAATGAAATAGAGTTCGAAACTTATAAGAAATTTGATTGGTTAGGAAAACAGCATATAGATTTTTACCTCCCTAAATATAACGTAGGTATAGAATGCCAAGGTGGCCAACATTTCAAGCCAGTTGGCATCTTTGGTGGGGAAGATGCATTCATTAAAACAATATCTCTTGACATAAAAAAAAGAAAATTGTGTAAAGAAAATGGCGTTAAACTGTTTTATTATGCAAATAATAAATATACATTTCCTTATAAAGTTTTCTTAAAAAAAGATGCTTTACTTGAACAAATAAAGAGAGGATAACCCTCTCTTTATTTATTTACCTTTTCCTGTTAACAATTTGTCACTGGACAAGAAGACATCTTTAAAATAGGCATACAAATCCGATGTAGGATGGTCTGCATACTTCTTTAATCCTTCAATTGCGGTTTCTCTAATCTTACCTACAATTGGCTCATGCTGTATTATTTCTTGGGCATGCATTGCAATTTCTTCCTCAGAATCTCCATTACCCATTTGTTGTGATTGCTTTGGTTGAACCAACGCTGGATTAACTTCATCTTGTCCTTGTGCTTGCATCTGTTGTTGCTCCATACCCATTTCTTGTCCCATTCCATCGTCCATAACGCCATCTTCCCCATTAAATATATAGTCTTCTGTAAGCTGCGCTTTTAGACTTTTCAACTCATTTAAAATTGTTTTAAAATTTTTTTCCATAATTAATAAACGTTTATTTGTATATAAATATCATTGACATAAAAAAAGTGGAGAGCAAACAATACTCTCCACTTTTTATAATTATATAATTTGATTAAATATCATCAAAAGAGACACCCTCTGGGGATAAAATAAAATCGATTGTTATATACTCAAGAGCATTGTAAGGTTTGAAGTAAATCTTAACTGGAAGTTCTCTTCTTTCCCTTGACTCTATTGTATCATTGACCTCAATTCTGTAATCAGAAATACCTCTATTGCTTCTGATGCTATCCATAATTGGAGTTACAGTAGAAATGAATGACTGCTTCGTTGTTGCATCGTTTGGTTCGAAAATGAGGCCAATGCAAGCGATTGCAATAAGTTTTCTCATTCTCAATAACAATCTACGAACTGCGATACGATTAAGTTGTGATTCATTAATCTGCAAGTTCTTCTGTCCCCAAATCTTAGGACCGTCTTGAGCGAATGTCTTGACTGGATTAATTCTACCTTCGTACAACACATCTTCATCACCGAGTTTTGTAATAAAGTGTGCTCTCACACAGTCAACATTACCACGCTCAATACCTGCAGGTGCAAACCAAGGATATGCTTGATTATCAGTTTGTGCGAAATTACGTACAACATCCTTCGTTGCTGGCAAATAGATATACTGATTATTATCAACATCTAAGTATTTAACCCAAGGATAATATGTACATGAGTAGTTAGAATCAATCTCCGTATCCTCCAAGTTATACACAGCCTCGTCTGGGGTGTACATTTCATCAACGTAATCACCAGCACCGCTTGGCTTATCTGGAGTTGTAATAACGTAGATACTATCTGCTCTTTCTTCCTCAATCATTTCTATTGCCTCTTCAACAAGAAGTTTCTGATTTACGTAGTCAATACCTGGAGTAGCGAATACGTTAATATCTGTTGCCTCTGGATTGCTGAACTGACGAATAGCGGCAAGATAAGCATACCAGTCAGAGGTAATACCATTCTGATTTAACCCAATCAAATCTGGATTTGCAATCTTATTGAATGAATATCCTTCTCCGCTTCCTTGGTTAATGAACCCTCTATACTGAGACATCTTGAAATTATCAGTATTTGTTCTTTGGTCTCTATAATCGTCCCAACCATCAAAACCACCATAGAAGAACACAGTGAACTTACGGAGGTTAACATATTCATAAATAGAACCATACATTTCGTCTTCCTTACCAATCACTGGTGGCTGGTCAAGAACTTGTGTTCTAGAGTTAGTTGACACACAATCAAACTCATACCCCTCTTCTCCGTCAACAGTTACAACTGCCTTTGCGCCATTTTCCTTATCAAGCCTTGAATCAAGGTGGAAACCATGCGACAAGAACCTTGGGTCATTGATGTATGCTTTTGTACCTTTGAATGTAAAATTATCAATATCAACTCCAATCCATGAAGAAAGACCAAAATACTGTTTTCTGTTCTTAATGTCCTCATCAAAATATCTGTTATATTTGATGTCTGGGAATATTACTGTACGTCCTGACTCTGTTGACGAATGGTTTGTACTAACATTGGATACAGTTTCATATATTTTACTAATCTGTGTGCCGCTGTACTGAGGTATTGGATAACCCAAGAAGCCTGCTGGAACAGAAGTTCTAGCCGCTGTTGTCTCATTTACCTCAACAGTAATGTACTTAGACTTAGATTCATACACACCGTCAAACGAACCAATCTTATATGCAATGTAATTAGCATCGCCAGGTGTCATTGTACATCTTCCAAACCTCTCAAGTGGGATGATTGACTCATCAAGGTCATCTACTCTACGAACAACTACATCGAATGTTCCCTCATCTGGTCTGATATTCTCGATAGAAACCTTAACCTCATAGTTTGAGTTGTTACCATCAGAAATTGTATGAAATCTAAACAACTTGGTCATTTCAATGTGGTCAAAGTCGCCCTTCAAGTTAGATACAATCCAAGGAGTTGAAGCATACCTATAGGCTGACTTGTAATCGTTCATGTCAAGTTTAACATAATCTATATCCGAACCGTCATTTACAACTTTATAATAAAGGCCATCAGCATTGTTTAAAACAAGGGTTGAATCTTTCCCCTCATTGCCTTTAGTGCCACCATCAAGTAAGTTGCCATAGTAATTTACATATTCATACTCACTACCACCACTTTGCTTTTCTTTTAATTCGTCTATGCTTTTCTTAGAGTAATAAGCATAATAATAATGTCTTTTACCGTCTTGAGTTGTGTACTGCTTAACAGTATAAATCTGTCCAACTTCCATTGCAACCTCTGCAACTGTTTTAGCCGACCATGCTGCTGCATCATCATCTTTAACGCTGCTTGGGCGTTTGGTTATTACGGTTGCACTTGGGTCTCCGCTAGAAATTTCAGACATTGTGTATGGTCTGTTAAGTTCATAGTTGTAGCATACACACCTAATGCCTTCGTCCTTAGCATATTTGCTAGCAAGATACCTACGGCCAATATACTTTCTATTTAATGAAGACTGTGGTTTGTCAACAATTCCATAAACTGGTTCGTGATGGTCAAAGTCTGCTGTCTGATATACTTGAAACTCTGTCAATCCACTGTCAATAACAGATACATCGTAGTTTGCTATTGCTTGCTCAAGTGCCACATCATACAACGTTTCAACAAATATAGGAGCATCACCATCATAAGCCTTTGTTCCTAAAACGTTAAGTATATACTCCTTGTCGAAAGGATTCAATGATACCGCAAATTCAAAATATCCTCTTGCCAAATCTTTATCTCGAATGATTTCATCCACTTCTCCATCAGTATGAGCACCCTTTACGCCAACAAATTTAAATCTTCCTTTATTAGTTTGTGAAACGGTCCAAGCACCTGTACCGCCATTAATTCCATATCCATCACATTCATTACCGTTGCTATAAAGAGGTATGTACTCTCTAATTTGGAGTGCATTCATATTATAGCCTTTCTTATCACAATCTGTAGCATCGTTAACAGTTTTCTCACCAACATCATATCTTAATGTGTCATATTTTGTAGTTTCACAAGTACAACCGCTAGTATTACCAGTATCGTATGGATGGTAAGTACCTCTTGAACGTATAACAGCTACAGCTTGCTTAGTTCCATCGTTATCCCCTTTTGATGCTGTTACAATCCAAGCTGGACCCGCATTATAACCGCTAAGTCCAAGAACACGAACAACCTTAAGCTGTTCTGATTCACTCAAATAAGACTTGGCAATGTAAGGCAACTCATATTTAGGGTATTGGCTTCCTTTAAACTTCTCCGTACTAGTTCCACCAAACACTTCTTGGAACTCACGCCAATTGGAAATATCCATTGGCTGGAATGCTGGTCCCCTTAAAGTCTCACCAGCAAGACCAAGAGTTGTAATTCCGAGACTACGTACTGCGTAAGTCATGTCAATCTCACGAGTATAAATACCTGGTGAAACGTGTATTCCTCTTGCATTATCTGCCATAATTTCTTAATATTTTAATTTTAATTAGTTATTTTCTTATATATAAATATTTAATGAGTTTAAAAGATTAATCCCAGAACTTAATTTCTGAAATAATATTTTCAAATTCCTCATTTTTAACTTTCCCATTCACATCAATTATAAAGTCAATAACTTCTTCATAATTGAACTCCACATATGAAGACATTACCATATTGTGATATTCTTTAAGTTTTTCGGCATCTTTGTATTTTTGGTGATATTCATCTTGAATTAAAAATGCATAACTTGTAATTTTACCAACTGACCTTAAAAACTCATGAAGTTTATAGGCATCGCCGAATTCCAAATCAAATTTAAATCTCACATCAATTTCTAGAAGAAGTCTCTCTAGAACCATAAGATTACTAAGTTTAATTTCCATAACAATTTATTTAATCTATAAATATCTTTTAAAAACGGAAAAATACAAAAAATAAAAGGGTTGCGTTTTAGCGACCCTTATTAAAAATATTTGCTTAATCCCAATTGTCTAGAATTTTTGTTATCAAAGGATTCCTTACTATATCTTCTCTAGTAAATTCGGTAACACCAACTTCGTCTAGGTTTTTCAAATGATTTGCCGCATATTCAAGCCCACATTCAGACTTTTTATTTACAATGTCACGTCTATTCACTTGTTCGCAATCTCCAGTGATTATTGCTTTACTGTTTTCTCCTAATCTAGTAAGTAACAATTTCATATTTTCCTTTGTATATTGCTCTGCTTCATTCACAAGTATCAACGAATCATCAAATGTTTTACCTAGTACATAGTTAATGAATTCATACCTAATATAGCCCCCATTTATTAGATTTTTAGCCATTATCTGTGGGTCTCCGTTTCCGCTATTTTTAAGTATTTTAGATATTGTCTCTTCGTCACACTCCTTAAATGGCCTAGTTTTATCTTCAAAATCACCTTTCAAATAGCCTAAATTAAGGTCGATACCACCTGCTGGTGCTGTTGGAACAATCATAATAATGTTACTGTACCTCCCTTCTTTAAGTTCTTTAAGCGCAAACGAAAGAGAAATGTATGATTTTCCCGTTCCAGGTGAACCAATACCAAAACAAATCTGATTTTTTTTATTTTTCAAAACATTAAGAAAATCTTTTTGCTTTTCATTTTTACATTTAATGTCAAGTTTAAAACTCAAAGCCTTTAACTGCGTTATCATTCCGCACGATGTAAGATAATTGAGAGCACTGTCTCCTTTCATCTTTTCTTCGATGAACTGTAGTTCAAATTCATCCAATTCTTTAAGATTCTTTTTTTTACCCATAAAAAAATTAGTTTAAAAAAAGCGCATAAATCCTAAAACGGAAATATGCGCTTTATTTTTATTTAATGTTTTGTTGTCCATAGTACTATTGATAACTTATAATAAATATTTTGAAAAGTATAATAAAAGTTAAAAATTACCTAAAAATTTGGTCAAACCAAATATTTTTCGTACATTTACATTAAACAACTTTTTATGCGTATCTGTTGTTCAAATCATCTACAATATCAAAACTTAGAACGTCATGGTGAATAATGCTATTCATACCATATTTAATTCTGACATCGACATAATATCTATTTGGGATTAAAATATTCGTATCAATAACGTAGTAATTGTTCGTGAATGCCTTGTTTACCCTATCCCATTCTATTACATCAATCTCTCTAGTTCCATCCTTAACATATAACCTTATATCCATGCTATCAAGCAATTCATAAGTATTATTAGTATAAGATGGTTTTCCATAGATGATAAGTTTTCTAATATCCCCTCTTTTAATCTGCTCCTTTTCTTTGATTCCACTAATTGAAGGGTTATAAGTGATATTGTCTGACTCTAGGGAATTTCCTATATTGAAATAGTTTGGGGTGTCTTTAAGCGTGAAATCAAGTTCTACAGCGTCCAATTCCTCCCCTTGGTACATTATCCCATCCCAAGTGTCATAAAGCATTGTATCGGCTTCAAAATGGCTTTTAGTGATGGTTATATCAATATAGTATATACCCTTTGAAAATTTTTTAGCCTCAATCTCTTCCATTGGTATCCCATCCTTACCTCTCACAACCTCATCTTCTCCATTAGTTATCGTAACTACTGGTGCTTTATCCAAATCCTCAAGATGTTCTCCTATCGTACAATATAGATACAATCTATTTTTTTTATTAAGAACAAAATTAGACCTATCATCTAATACAATGTCATCGTATCTTGTTTCGACAAATGGCTCAAAAAATGTATTTGTTTTATCTGTAAGCCAACCAACATAATTTTCATACTCGCTATCACTCGCTTCAAGTAATGGTGAATATGCTATTCCTATCCCATAATTTTCTAATTCGCCATCAAGGAACTTGTTGAAAACAGATGTAATGTCTAAATTTATGTTTTCATTACCGTAATCAAAATGCTGTCTACCAATGACAATTGATTCTTCTCCAGCAGCCCATTTATCATACTCTTGTGATAGCCTATCATTCGTATAAACGCCTTCATCTTCCCACTTAAGTCCATTCATTCTTTGAAACCAATTACATCCATCTTCAGAAACTAGCCTCTTCGGGTCAATTGGACTTGGCGAATAATAACCTACATTGAAATGAGTTTTTGTATAATCAAAGCCCTTTCCCCTATCCCAAGGTTTAGGAATAAGGAAAAAAATGATGTCAAAAGATGCTGCACGGATTTTTTTATTGTCGTTAATTGAACTTGTTTCGCAATGATGTAACTGAGACATATCAATAGAACCAGCATTCGTAATATGCAACGTATGTTTCATTTTTGATTTATCAATCATAATTCCATCATCAATAAGTTTCTTAACTTTGTTGTGGTCAAAATAAATCAATGCCCTAGAAACGATTGTATCACGCCCATAAACCAATTCCGATACTGGATTTAGTCCAGTGTTGATTTTAGAGTTTGAAACAATTGTAGTAAATTTGCTTATATATGTCTTATATACCATATTTTATATATTTTTATATAATATAAATATAAAAAAAATCAAGTTTGCAACTAGTACAAACTTGACTTCTTATGTTTAAGGATTTATTTCAGATTCATGATAGCCCATTAGCTGGAGTATTCTTTCATCTTGACTTTGATTTTTAGTTTCTATTTCAGTAATCTTGTCATCTTGGGTTGAATTTACTTGTTCAACAGAAGCAATTTTCTCTGATTGAGTTATATGCTCTTGTTGTGCTGTCTGTAACGCTGCCTCTAGTGCTGCAACCCTTCCTTCTAACGCTGCAATTTTTTCATTTACTTCAGCAGTAATGCCATTCTTTGAAACATACAATGAATTACTATCAATAACAGCTGCATTATCATCATGAGTTGTATTCAACAGTAATCTTGCTTTTAAAACATCCTCTGTTTCAAGATGAATTTCCTTATCTAACTTGATTGCGCCACTTGTATCTTCTGATGTGTCCCATTCTTGAATCAAATCATGTACTGGAACATGTACATCTTCTTTTCTAGTTCCATTGACGGTATATTCAATTACAATGCTCTCATTTGGCTTGTCATAATAAATGTTATCAATTGAAGACTTTGTCTTTAAGTCGATATTTTTTGTACCAACTGTATTTGAAAAAATCAATCTGTTGATTTCTTCATCATAAGTCAAATCTGCTTTTGCATAAATTCCATCATTGTTCAGTTTAATGATATTAGGATTGCCATCTTCAACCTCTGTGCTGATATTAACCTTAACTTTTGGTTTGGTTGCATCTGCGCTATCAACCGTAACAGAGTTATCTTTTGCCTTTACCTCAACTACTTTAACGTTTAACTCATCTTGAAGAGAATCAATCTGGTCTTGTAAATTTTGGTCAGCAATTTCACGGTTCTGAGTTTCAGCAGTAATTATGTTGTTAAGTTTTACATCTTCAGCCTCTCTTGTATCAACCTCATTAGTAAGAGAACTTGAAATTTCAGCGTCTTTGGCATCCACTTCAGACTTCGTGTAGAAATCAGTAGGAATCTCTTCTTTTGTTGCAAAATGGCCATCAATGTAATCTTGATAATAAACTTGCTCTGAATCTGCTTTTCTACCTATTTCAATTACCAAATTTCTAACGTTTTCTTCTCTTTCTTCTTTTTCAGTAATTAAACCACTAGACAGACTATTTATACTGTTCCTAATTTCTGTATCAGCAGATTCAAGAGAATTAATCTTGGTTTGTAAACCTTGGTCAGCGTTTATCCTATCTAACTTTTCTGTATTCAAACTATTGGTATTTGCCGTTATTAAACTATAGAGAGTTTCATCCTTTGTCATCCTATCACTAGTCTCATTAGATATTAAACCTTCAACTCTTCTAACTTCAGATTCACGGTCGCTAATTTCAGCCGTAATTTTACCGCTAAGTATTCCATCATTATTTTCTCTCAACTGAGCTTCATCAATAATAAGGTTTCTCAATTCAGTTTCAGCACTTGTTGCACGACCCTCTTCAGTGTCAATTCTAGCCCCTAGTGTTATATCAGTATTAGCCCTAACGGTACTTTCTCTAGTCAATCTTTGTTCAATTGCTGTAACGCCACTAAGTCTAACACCATGCTCGCTCACAGTAAGGTATGTTTCAGATGCGGAATCAATCTTAACTCTCACTTCTCCAGCAGAATTTGATATAAGCCCATCTTTGAACTCAGATTCAACCAAGAACGTTGAGAAATCTATGTAAACGGTATCCTCAGTACCGTCTTCTAAACCGTAGACTAACTTTAAAAACTGACCACCTCTGTCTTCTTTTGGATTCCAATCAGTAAGTTCTGCACTTTTCAATGTACTATCGTTATAGACATCTATAACCGTACCCATTCTCTCGCCTAGAGCATTTTTAAGTTCATATCTTTCTCTAACATTACTTGGAATGCCAGTAGTAACTTTGTAGATTTTTGCTACGTTATCCTCAATAGCACCACTAAATGCCTCATCAGCAGCCTTGCGCTCTGCACGTTCATCTGTAATTGACCCAGAAAGTATTCTGTCAGCAGCCTTGCGCTCTAAAATCTCCGTATCAATTGACCCAGAAAGTATTCTGTCAGCATCCTTGCGCTCTAAATTTTCACCTTCAAATATCCCTATGATTTCACTATCTTTTGCTTCGCGCTCTTCTCTCTCAGTTACAACAGCCCCAGAAAGTATTCCATCTTCCCTTGCACGGTCAATCTTTTCTTGGTTAATGCTATCTGTCAAGCCACTATCAACATCTTTACGCGCTTGAGTCTCAGCACTTAACGCAGATAAAATTTCATTATCTTTTGCTTCACGCTCTTGTTTTTCGGTTAAAACAGTTCCAGAAAGTTGGTTATCCCAATAAAGTCTTGCGGCTTTTTCATCATCAATTCTTTTACCAATAGCGGTATCGCCACTTTCACGAGCCTCAGTCTCAGCACTTAACGCAGATAGAATTTCATTGTCCTTTGCTTCACGAGATTCAGTCTCGCCACTTATTAATGCCTTTATTGCGTCATCTTCTGCAATACGATTACCCTTCTCTTCATCAACTGCTCTAAGTATTGCTGCATCACCTTGAGAACGAGCAACTATTTCCTCGCCTAGGTCATGTCTCAAAGCCACATCACCATCAGTTCTAGCAGATATTTCTTGTTCTATAAGTTCACGAAGGTCAGTATAACCAGAACTTGAACCGCTGATTGCATCCCAAATCTTTTGGTCTTCCTCTGTTCTTGATGACTCTTCTTGTGCTATCCTATCTAGAATATTTTGGTCAGAATCAGTTCTTGCTGACTCTTCTTGTTTAATCAAATCAACCAAACTTGAGCCGCTTTCAGTCATTTCGCCAATTGTGTTCCAAATCTTTTGGTCTTCCTTTTCTCTGTCTGAGATTTCTTGCTCTATGAGTTCACGAAGGTTAGTATCACCAGAACTTGAACCGCTGATTGCATCCCAAAGTTTATTGTCTTCTTCCTTTCTTATAGCGGTTTCTTCTGCAACCAAATCACTAACTTGGTTGACCAACGCTTCAAGCGGAATTTCTATGGTTTCTCCATTCTCAAGCGTTAAGAAAATCTTTTTATCTTCTTGATTATAGCCTACTTCTTGGATAAGTTGGTTAACTGCAATATCTTCTAATTTTGCAGCACCAATTAAGTTTCCAAGGGAGTTAGTGAAAGCATAAGAATCTAGACCTTTATCATAATTAACCCCAAAAAAACCATTGTAAAGAATATAATTTATCTTTTCGATGATTTCCTTACTTGAGGCAGAACCACTAGTTATGGCGTTACAAATCATTGCTGGCTCAGTTGTTAAATTATTCTGCTCTCTGTAACCATAAGGTTGCTGAATTCTATTATTTCTACTCATTTTTCAATTATTATATGATAAATTATTATTTTTTTCTTATTATATAAATATTAATTAATTATTAATAATATTATATCAGAAAAGAAATTAAATAAAGAAAAGAAAAATTAATTTTAGATACATTTTGTTTTTTAACATTTTTTATATATCTTTGCATTAAAGTTAAAAAATGCTAAATATGATTACAACAGAAACTAAAGAAAAAAATTTGATGTTATTCTTCAAAAAGCTTTCTAAACTAGGAATTGACACAGCTCGTCTTGAAAAAACTTATGGAACTGCAATTATGAACGGAAGTTTCACCAATTCTAACGAATTTGGAAATGCATATGAGGGTTCGTTACTTGAGGTTATATTGAAAATTCTCACTCCTTATGCAGTTAAACTGAATGAGCTTTTACCAGAGGGTAAAAGGGTAAATAAAAATACATTGGTAAAAATTTGCTTGCTGCATCAACTTGCAAAGGCTATTAGACTTGTGCCAAATGATAATTCTTGGGAAATTGAGAAAAGAGGTTTAATTTACAAATATGATAATGGACTTCCTTCAATTAGAACTGGATTACACTCATTGATTCTGTGCCAAAACTGTGGGATTGGGTTTACTGCCGAAGAAGCAGAAGCAATGACTGTCAATGACAAGGATTTAACAGATGACCAAGCAAGGTGGCATTCTAGTATTATATCAACACTTGTGAGACAAGCAAGCGAACTAACTTATTTAACTTTAAACGATAAAAAATAATGGGCATTAAAGATTCTGAAAACATTAAATATTACGATGATAGGAAAGATTTCATCACATATGCAAAAGAAGCAATTGGTCAATCTCCGTTGAAAATCAAAATAAAAAAACTTGAAAAAAACGCTATAATACCAACGTATGCTCATGATGGGGACGTTGGTATGGATTTAACCGCAATATCTGTAGAATATGATAGGGAAAATGATATGTACATATATCATACTGGAATAGCCGTAGAATCAGAAAAACATTACGGAATATTTTTATTTCCTAGAAGTTCAAACAGAGAAACAAATGCTTATTTATGCAACCATGTCGGAATTGTGGATTCAGCGATATATAGAGGGGAGATTATGTTTTGTTATAAAAATAGAACGTCACTAGAAACTTTAGCAAATAATGAAAAAATAAACTATCTTTTTAATAGCTCTTGGAAACCATTTACAGTTTCTAGTGGGGATACCGTTACATTCACATGGAATGAGACGATTAAATCGGCTAATGATGCTGGAAATTGGATTCTTGATAATCCCATGAATTTTGCCCCATATAAAGTTGGGAATAGAATAGGACAGATGGTAGTTTTACCATATCCAAATGTAAAAATAACCGAAGTGGGCGAACTTTCTGAAACTGAAAGAGGCTCTAACGGATTTGGTTCAACTGGAAATTAATGAGTATATTAGAAGTATTTTTTTGGTTTTGCAAAGAGCAAAAAATAATGGATGTGATTTTCAATAAATATCACGAAAAAACACCTTCTATTTGGAAATATTCTATAAACAATGGAGTATATCAAAAATATCTTTCTTTGAAAGACGCTATAGATTATTGTATTTCTTCTGGAATTGATACTATATTTTGGAGATTGTTCTCCAATACGATAAACGATAATGAACGATATAAAAAAGCAAGAGCCAAATGGACTAAATTCTCGAAAAATAACGTTTTATTTTCAGATAAATTTGTAAAAGTAGGTGATACAATTGAATTTGACTTGTGTTTTCCAAGACATATACCCTTACATGGTGTAGTGTCTGAAATACCAAAAACATTTAATGGGTCAGTTTCTGTCCGTTTGGATGATGGAGAGGAAATGACAGTTGGCTTGTTAGGCAGAAACGATTTTAAAATAAATGGTGAGGAAAAAACGCCAGAATTTTACATTAAAAGAAGACGAAAACTATATGGGGTTGATAAAAAATAAAATTTATTATACTTATGAAGATGTTACTATAATGCCTAACATCCTAAGTGCAATAGAGCATCGTAAACAATGTATTCCATTCGATGGTAACGGAATGTTGCCTCTTTTCACTGCGCCTATGGACTGTGTTGTTAGTAAAAAGAATTTCAATCTGTTTGAAAATGAAATGATTTATGCCATCTTACCTAGAACTGAGTCTATTAAAGATAGAGTTGATTATTCGGTAAAAGGAAGATGGGCTGCGTATTCAATAACTGAATTTGAAGCAATATTTTGCAACGAAAAAGAACCATTAGAGCAAAATAACACACTTAAAGCCTTAATTGACATTGCAAATGGGCATATGAAAAAAAGTGTTGATTTGGTTAGGGTAGCAAAAAACATTTACGGTGATAACATAGTCATAATGGTTGGTAATATTGCTAATCCAGAAACATATGAGGAATATGCTAGGGTTGGTGCTGATTACATCAGAATTGGTATAGGTGGCGGTCGTGGATGCCTCTCATCTTCTAACACTGGCATTCACACCCCAATGGCAACGTTAATTGATGATACCGTAGAAGTTAGAAAAAGGATAGAAAACAAATATAAAAAATTGCCAAAAATTATTGCAGATGGAGGTATAAGAAACTACCGTGATATTATTAAAGCATTGGCACTAGGGGCTGATTATGTAATGATTGGCAGCGTATTTGCCAAAATGCTTGAATCAGCAGCACCTAAAACTGCTAATAGTGATGAATGGTATAAATTACCTTTACTGATTGAACTAGAGGATTTAAGCGGCTTTACTTTTGAAAACAATGGGTGGAGAGCAAAATACAATGGGAAAGAAATATTCCTAGGCGACATTAGGGCAACCTTTTACGGAATGGCTTCTAGAGAAGGACAAATTGCTCTAAATGGAGCTAAAACCAAAACAAGCGAAGGACTGAAAACAACATTACCAGTATTATATACAATGCATGGTTGGACAACAAATTTCATGGATTATCTTTGCTCTGCAATGTCATATTTAGGGGTATTTACATTAGAAGAAATGAAAAAATATTCTACTGTAATAATTAATTCAAATAATGCGGTTTCTGCTGTTAATAAATAATAATAAAAAAATGTGTTCAAAGATTGATTTTTTTGAACACATTTTTATTTTTTATAAAAAGTATGGAAAATAAAATAACTGTCATTTTTTGTTCTAAGAAAAAAGGCGAGGAAAATAAAGGGTTTATTGAGCACATTAGGGAAACTTGCGGATGTGATTTAAATGTCATATGTGTTCATAACCCAGATGGTTTGTCATTATCTAAAATATATGCTGATATGGTTGTATCAGATGATATTGAAACTAATATTATCTTGTTTATACACGATGATATAGAATTTTTAAGAAAAGAATGGGGTAAAGAACTTTTACGTCTTTTTAACGAGAACAAAGACTATGGAATAATCGGTGTTGCTGGCTCTGCTCAATTTGATGAAAACGGTGCTTGGTGGAACTATGAAAAAAAGTTCGGACAAGTTCTGCACAGATGGGAAGGTAAATCATGGCTTACAGCATTTTCGCCACTTCTTGAAAAAGATTTACAAGAGGTTGTTGTGATTGATGGCCTTTTTATTGGCGTTCACAAAAAGAGAATATCAGAAAATTTCAGTAGAGAACTTTCTGGGTTTGATTTTTATGATATATATTTTTGCTTATCCAACTTCTTTAAGAAGAAATGTAAGATTGGTGTGACCACGAATATTAGGCTTGCACACAATTCAATAGGAAAACTTAAAGATTCGTGGTATAAAAATAGAAACATTATAAATGAAAAATTTGGCAATAAATTCCCAATTGATATACTAAAAAAGAAATAATATGGATGTAGGTAAAACATTAGAGAATTTGACTAAAAGAAAATTAGATAATCTCACCAATTTGTATGGCATAATCAATGAAATATGTTCAGATTACTCTAGAATGACAGATGGTTATTCATTGGCTACTGGAGATAAAATGTTTGAAAATATGCCTAAAGACATAAGAGATATGATTAGCGATAGACAAAAATTTTTCTCTTATAGAAACATTGTAAAAGATGCAATAAAAATAAAACTAACTGAAATAATGGGAAATAATGGGATTGAAAAGAATTAAAAAATATTTTTTGAATATTTTATATGGCTTACCTCATGGCTTGAAGGCAGCAGATTCAGAAATTATGGGAAGTGGTTCTAAAGATGATTTAGGAACATCAATACACCAAGAAGTTTCTGACCAAAGAGTTGCAAAACATTTGCTAAAAGGTGAAATCACGCAAGAAGTTGAAGAATTGCGATATAGAACGTATAAGGTTGCAAACGAATCTGAAAAATACAAGTATTTAGGAAATGGTGTAGCGATAAAAGAAGAAAAAGAAGAGAAACCAACAGATAGGAAAAAATATAAATTCACACAAGAAAATGAAAACATATGCGAATCTGTCCTTGAAGGATTAAAACAAGTTGGAAATTATGGGGTTGAACGTTATAGGTTTGAAATAGATTATGAATCTTTTGTGAGGTTTAAAATTGAAAAATTCGCGACTAAAGTTGACGTAAATATTAATGATGAAGCTGGCTTAATTGAAACCACACTACATTTTAACTCTGAACCCAACCCCTATGATGGCACATCAATGCCATTTATTAATGAAATCTCCAAACTTCTTGGCGTAAAAAGTGAATACGAAATTAAAAGAAATGAGATTGCTTCGTCCATAAAAAACTTTTCATTTTGCACTTATAAGGCAACGAATGAGGATGATTTTGTAACATATAGTTTTGTCAATGGCGGAAAATTCAAAAATTTTGAACAGAATGGATATGAATTTTTGTTAACGCTAAGTTGGGATGAGTATATGAGAGTTCCGCTTAATTTGGAAGCAAAATACTATTCCAAGAGTATGGCAGAAAAATATGAGAAGAAAGAAAGAAAAGATACCCCTATTTCCTTGGCAGAGGTTGAAAGGAAAAGATATTGTTCTGTATGCGGAAAAGAAATGTCCGTGTATGATGCAGATATACAAGAGGCAAGCGGTCAAGAGCCAATTTGTAAAGAATGTATGCAAAAAGCATTGAAATAATTAAATTATAAAATATATTTTATATGTTAACGATAGGTGTTGAATTAAATCATGTTGTTAGGAATATTAACAAACAAATTATAAAATACTATGCAAAAGAGTTTTCTCCCGAAACGGATATTGATGAAATAGATGACAAGGAGGATGTATTTAAGACATTCGCAAAATTTAACAGTAATTACGAAAAAAATAATTTCATTTTCATTGATTATCCATATGAAATTTTTGGTTGCGCTAGTACAATGGAAAAAAAATTAGCCGTTAAAATTACAAATTGGCTTACAGATATATCCAATATTGAAGATGAAGATATTAGAATTGTATTTTACAGTTTGAACGAAGGTGAACTTACTATCCAGTCAACATATTTTTTCTTAAGCAAAATTGGGACTAGAGTAAGAAAAGTCATATTTCCTAAAAATATTGACGAGGTTTGGGATGAATGTGATGTCGTGATAACGGCAAGAGACGAGTTTTTTGAAAAAGAAATCCCAGAAGGTAAAAAAGTAGTTTTAATCAATAGACCGTTTAATAAAGAGGCAAAAGATAAAGCATTCTTAAATTACAATAATTTAAGCGAAATAATAACTGATGAAGATTTTTTTAATAAATTAAAAGGATGAAACAAAACACATTTATTTTTGACATCAACAAAATAACTGATTTTGTATTTGGAAATCCAAATGAAAGAACCAATGATGTTGAAATTACGGAGAATTACGTTTTTGACAAAAACTTGGACAAGATGATTCCAAACACTAAAGAAGTAAAAGAGGTAAAAGTAAATGACTATACTGGCCAAAATACTATTCGTTATGACCTTGTTAAAACATTTATTGATATTTTGGATGCTGTAGAAGACCCGAATATTATGTCTTTAGGACAAAGCATTACATATAACACAATGCAAGCATATGAATTAATTAAAGATATAAAAAATACAGACAATGAGTGAAAAAGATTTAAAAATTATTGAAAACATTGAAAAGGAAATTTCAAAAATAGATAAGAAAGAAAACAGAATCTTCTTTTTCGTAATTGATACAAAGGGTGTACCAAGTGGTAGCCTAGAATATATCTACAACCTAGCATTGATTCTAAAGGAAGAGGGATATGATGTTAGTATGCTTCATACTGAAGAAGAGTTTGTAGGAGTTGGAGCATGGCTAGATGAAAAATATGCTAATCTTCCGCATTATAATGTAAACAAAGGTGAGGTCGGAACATCACCATCTGACTTGCTGTTTATACCTGAGATTTATTCACAAGTTATGAACCAGACAAAGCAGCTTCCTTGTAAGAGAGTTGCTATCCTTCAGAATTACAATTACTTGGTAGAACAAATGCCTTATGTCGCTCAGTGGGGTGATTTCGGAATTATGGAAGGAATAACTAATTCAGATTATCAAGCAGCAGAACTTAATGAGTCATTTCCATATGTTAGACTTAGAAAAGTTACACCATTTATATCTAAAATTTTTGGTAAAACAAATGAGCCAAAGAAGATGGTAGTTAATGTAATCGCTAAGGACCAGTCAAATATTAAGAAAATTGTAAAACCATTCTATTGGAAATATCCAATGCTTAAATGGGTTTCATTTAAAGAACTCAGGAATCTATCTAAAGAAGACTTTGCAAAAGCATTGCGTGATGATGCTATAACGGTCATTGTTGACGAGGATGCAAGTTTCTGTTATTCTGCCCTTGAGTCGGTTAAAAGCGGTTCAATTACAATGTGTAAAGTTCCTGAAACGGAGTGGGATTGGGCTTCTAATGAAGATGGTACATTACCAAATTGCTGTGTTTGGTTTAACGACTATGATACATTGCACAAGCAACTAGCAAGTGTTGTTCGTTCATGGATTACCGATAAAGTTCCTACAGTACTTGATGAGGAAGGAAAGAAAGTTTTAGATGGTTTCTCTTACGACAAAACAAAGGGAGAAATGCTTTCTTATGTAAACGATGTACTAGGAAGAAGAAAAAAGGAAATGGAAGAACTTATTATACAAATTAAAGCAAAAGACAATAATGAATCTAAAGAATAAAAAGAATGGACAATAATATGGTTGTGATAATACCAATGAATGAATTTGGTAAAGAAAATATAGAGTTACTTAACAAAGCCGTTGAATCAGTTCCTAGCGAGGTTAATGTACTACTTTCAATCCCAAAGGAAGTTAATAAGAAAGAACTCAAAGGGGCTAACGATAGACTTGGTGTTGTGTCGGAGTCAGAAGGTAGTTCTTTCGCAGAACTTGTAAATGCAGCAGTTGACACAATAGAAGAGAAATGGTTCTCAATCCTTGAATTTGATGATACATATACACCAATCTGGTATGATAATGCTAAGAAATATATCGAGTTCATGCCAAGTACAAGTGTGTTCATGTATCTTGAAGACATTACAGATTTCAATGACGGAAAATATATAGGTTTTGGAAATGAGGCAGCATGGGCATCAGCATTTTCAAATGAGATTGGTTTTATTGATAATGATTGTTTGCAAAACTATTTTGATTTCTATCTAACAGGCAGTATCTTTAATACTGCTGACTGGCGTGAAATTGGTGGACTGAAACCATCAATTAAGATTACATTTTGGTATGAATGGCTTTTACGTGCGACAAACAAGGGAAAGCAAGTATATGTCATCCCAAAGGTAGGCTATAATCATAAATTAGGGAGAAAAGGCTCTCTTATTGAAACATATAAAGCAACGATTGGTCAAGAAGAAACCCAATGGTGGTTCGAACTCGCCAAGAGAGAATATATGTTCAAAGAAGATAGAAATAAGAGTTATGAGGAACACAAGAAAAATGTAGAAGAAAATGAATAAATACGATAGAGAAATTCTAGGCGAAAGAATATCTATATTTTTTGTGGATAAAAACGCCTCAAATGAAGTTGTTTTAGAGATGATATATAAAGATTTATCAATAAAATTGGATTTTATTAAGAGCCTTTATCCGTTTTTTAAGGGTGGGTTGGCTATGTATGATATAATGTTCAAACATTATGGGATAAAAGTTAAGCCCATACTAAAAAATGGCGACACTCTTGAACGTTTTACGGATACGTTTGAAGAATGCAAGAAAGCATTTGAAAATGGTATGTTTAATGTAGAAAGAAACTATTTTGGGCGTGGCGAATGGCCTATCATATTATTTGATAGGGTGTCTCAGATAGATAACGATAAAGATTGGATAACATACACAATCACAAGATAAAAATATTTTATGGCATTAATTGTGATGGTTAATGCCATTTTTTGTTAAATCAAAACGGCAACACGAAGATTTTCCAATTGGAAAATGTGAAAGAAAGTGTGTTTATTTTACGCAGATTTGCCTTTGATTAGATATTTAGTATTAAAATGACCAATACAAGGAATAATCCCTAAATATAAATATCCTATAAAATGTCAGAAATTTGCGTAACTGAAGAAAAAGTAAAGAAAAAAAGAGGCAGAAAGCCATCTAAAGAAAGAAAAGGCTACTTTTATGAGGAGCAAGAAGAGGCTGTAGTTAATTATATATCTACAGATGATGAAAAAGAAAAAAACAAAATTTTCAACACAATTTTAAAACCAGCCTTTACAAAAATGATTGAATCAATCATAAGAAGATATAATTTATATCCACCAGATGAGGAATTCCAAGAAACATTTGATGATACTATATCTTTTCTTATGACTAAGTTATCGTGTTTCGACCCAACAACAAATTATAAAGCATATTCTTATTGTGGCACAATTTGTAAAAACTATTTGATTTATAAAATCAACCAGTTTTCTAAGAATCAAAAAAGAAATGTATCATATGATAATCCGTTTGAGACAATCCGAAATGACATTAGCGATAGTATAACATATTCATATGATGAAACAGACCCAAGAAAAACATTTTTGTCTGAACTTACTGGTAATACCGTAGAGGGTATCGAAAAAATCCTTTCTGAAAAAGAAAAAATGAAACTCAATGAAAATGAAATTAAAGTTGGAAAAGCTTTAATCAACCTAATGCAAAACTGGGATGAACTATTTGCACAAATGGGTAGTAATAAATTTAATAAAAGTTCGATATTACTGTTTTTAAAGGAAACTACGATGCTCAATACTAAAGAAATAAGGGATGCAATAAGAGTCTATAAAAGAAAATATTATGAGATTAAACTAAAACTCATTAATGAATAATATAAACAATAATATTTATAAGAAAAAATATGGGAAAACTTAAAATTGAACTTAATGACACCCAAAATATTAGAGACCTTTTGCAAAATGCATATAATTTGGCAGATGAGCAGATTGTACAAGCACAGAATGAAATAAACAAACTATCTGTTGCCACTCAACTGCAAGACGAACCGATGGAGGCTAGAAGTAAGTATGCTAAAGCGATTAATGATTATCTTGGGTTAAAAGATAAAGCAATCTCTAAAAAAATAGATATTGCTAAAATATTGGCAGACATATATCATCATAACGGTGACGTAAAAGGTGCTTTAGAAGGAAATGAAACGGCACTTAATGAAATGCCATTTAATTTCGATGATATTAAAAAAATTGTAGATAATTCATTACAAGAAAAAACTAAAAAAATTGAACTAAATAAAAAATAATGGCAAGCGTAAAAAAAATGCAAGAAGAAGCAATGGCTTCTATTGATACAGCCAAAGCATTGGTTGACAAAGTGTTGACAATAATGGAAATTATTATTGTTGACCCTTCACTTGCATTATCTTTTTCTACCAATCCAATAGGCTATTTGATTCAATTACTTAAGCACTTAGGGGTAACACGAGAAGAACTAGAGGCATGGCTTACCAATTTTCTTATTTACGTAGTACCAGTCCTTGAGATTTCTGTTAAAGCAATTTTATTAACAAATCTTAAAAACATGATTTCTTGCTCAGTTGACCCTAGAATTCCAGAAAAATATAGAAAACAGCACAAAGGTGTTACTGATTATAATACTTCTCAAGAATATGGAATTGATATTAACATAGAATCAATTGATTTTATGAATAAATTATCAATAAATCCACTTGGCGAATTTGGTGCTAACTGGTATTTTGGTCTTGAAGGTGTAGAAGATTCATATAAATTTGCTAGGGCTGATGACATGGATGCTTTTTTATGGTTTGTTATACATAAAGGTAAATTCCCTAATTCATCTGCAATTAGTAAATTGAGTGATATTGGTGATACACACGGCACAAAATCGGCAAAAGTATTGCCAACAAGTGGTAGCCTTTTAAGTACAGTCGAAGTGTTGTACAATGAAGGAGAATCATCTTCTATTTTATTAGGCAATACATTCAAATATGAAGGAGAAAGTCATATCATATCAATGTGTATTGACAAAAAAACGGATGATGCTGAAAATATTGTACATAACACATTAGTTCCAATTTCGGATGATTGGTCTTCTGTCAATTGGTATGCTAGACGTGCAGACCAACTTGGCAAGAATCTTGGTTTTGGATGGGGAGTAAACCAAAAAAATGGAACTACAAAATATAAAGGTAAAAGTAGGGATTTCTCAAAAGAAAGAGGACTTTGCAACATACAATATATTGACCAAGCATCTAGTGACGCTCCATTGACTGGACTTGTTAACAATAAGTTCAGATTTACTATTTTACCAAAACCATATATTCATATTCCTATTTTATCACAAGGAGAGCCACCTTGGAGGTTTAAAAAAATGCTTTTCAATGATAAAGGTGAATACGACCCAAATGGTAAATATACATTTTTGGAAGGTGCTGTTGCAGAGAGTGCAACTACCAATAATGTGATATTTTATATTAGTGGAACATCAGCTGCAACTATGGATATAAGAAGCGGCAGCGTAGAAACCACTAATAAAAATTTAATTGTGAAAAATCTAGTTGAATGCTATCCAGGACTTACTGTTTTTGAGTTTAACTATGATTACGTAATGAGCATTAAACTCTTTGATGCCAAAGTTCTTGCGCACTCATTGATGGAATCAGTTCTAAATACGAACTTGGGAATTGGTGTTAATATGAGCATTAAGCATCAAGAGGGTACGGAAACAATTAAAGAGATAATTAAAAACATCCTTGAAACAGATGATTCTGAAATAAATGATTGCTATTACACTTTCGATAGCACAAAATACGATTCTTTACTTAGAAAAGCAGAGGAAAAAAGAGCAAGACAGCAACGATTTGGTAATGTGACGCATGAAATAGGGATGTTCAATAGTGTTAATGACATTCTAAATGAATATGACGCAAATGCGGAGCTACACCAACAAATAGATGTCCTACATAGAGCTATTACACAAGCTGCTGTAACTGTTAGTGAAGGAGTACAAGATAGCGACAAATTTGACGTAGAGTTTAATTTCATATTCGACTTAATTGAAGCCTTAACAACAGCAATTGTAAATGGTATTCTAAGTCCTAAAGTATTGATGCTTTTAGAAGTTAACCAAAAGATTATGGGTGGGACTTGGGAAAAGTTCACTATGAAAGATTTGATGGAGGCTCTAAGGGTTATAATTGTAGCAATTATCAAAGAGATTAGGGATATGGTAATCCAAGAGCTTCTTAAACTAGTTCTAAAGGTGCTAGAACCAATTATCCAAACAATTGCTTCATTACTACTTAGGGAACAACTTGAAAGTTATGCTGATGCTATCTTAGAAATCATCCGTAATTGTCCGTTCATTTGGTTTAGATTCGGCAATCAATACCAAGACACTAAACTCGATACTGTTGACTATGCAGATATTGATGTTAGTCATAATAAAGAAGGAGAACAGCCTTCTACTAATAATTGTTAATATTATGGGTATAGAACAAATTTGTAAAACAATTAGTAATTTCTTTAGTAATGTGAGACCACCATTCCCACAGTTATCTAGATTGTTATTGGTTTGCTCGATGATACGAAGACCAGGATTATCCGTGATACAATCTGTAGCAAACATTACAAAAGACTTGAATAAGTTAGGAATACCTACTGGCTCAATGCCAGATGGAAGTGCAAATCTTACCATAGGTTTTACATTCGCAAATACTAAAGAAATATATAGGGCAATAAAAAAAGATGCATCAGTGCAAGTTGGTTTCCAACCAGGTTCTATGATGTTGACTGCATATGGCTCTAATGGTGGTGGTCCTATTGTTGCAACTGGAATGAATATGTCTCCAGGACAAGGTTTTGGTGACATAAATTAAAACGAATTCGTTATGAACAGAAATATAGATTTTTCAAAGATGTCTAACTCTGAAATTAATTTAAAAATAATGGGTTATGATAATGAATACGATATACGTAAAAGTAAAATAATTGATTTGGTGCATGAGTTAGAGGATTTAGATTTCCTATACAGAAAGGCTACTGAAGAACTTAAAAAAAGAGGGGCGTTAAATAATGGCTGATTTGAAAATTAGACTAGCAAAAGTCAGGGAAATTGAAAACATATACTCCGATTATATAAAAGATGAAAAACATAGGAATGACAAGCCATTTGACGGTTTAAGAATTAGAGCAGAATTTGAAGATTCTGATTTCCCAACAGAAATTAAAGATATACCTTGGGCATTCCCATTGTTACCTAAAACATTTCAAAGTATTCCTAAAATAGGTGAAGCTGTTATCGTCTTTTATTACGATGGCAACGAAGGACAAAGATTCTACATAGGTCCTATAATTCCGCAGCCGCAATTTAATACGTATTCAGCTAAAAAAAATGCAACGTCTCTTCTTAAACCAAATGAAAGTTCGCCTTTGGAGAGAATTTCTGACAATAAAGACACTAATGGTTCGTTTCCAAAGGCAAGCGATGTTGCAGTTATTGGAAGGGGTAGTGAAGATATAATACTAAGATATGACAACGATACCAAAGAAAGCGAAATACAATTACGTTCTGGTATTCGTGGTGAACCAACCAATGAGTCCAATCCAAATATGATTGGCAATATCATTTTCAATGGAACTGACCCAGCTTATATACAAATGAAATATAAACAAGGGTTAGCCAAAAAAGAGAATCATGAAGCGAATAGTATAATCAATATGGTCGCTAATAGGATTAACATCATGAGTAATAAAGATGATAATATTGCCCATAATCTTAGAGACCAAGAAGATATGATTTCTGCTGAAAAAATGGATGAGATTATGGATAATCTTCATCAAGTTCCAATGGGAGATAAACTTGTTGAACTACTTAAAATTATGAAAGGCTGCATAATGCACCACGTTCACCCTTGGGCTGGAATGGAACAATGCGGAGATTGGGGAGGATATATCAATAAACTTGATGGATATGATATTGATTCAATTCTTTCGAAATATGTTAGAATATCATAAAATAAAATGGAACTATATACCTGTTGTCAGTAACATCCCATTTTGGAAAAATATATACGAATCTGTAAGATTTTTATTAGTCTTGCAGATTTTTTTTTTTGTATCTTTTGGTATACATGTCACAATGCAGCATAAAAAAAGAGCAACCATTGCTGATTACCCTTTTTATGTACGATATACGTGCATGTTTTGAAGATGGAATTTTGAAAGCCTTGGGTAATTTTCTTTTGACCATATTGCCACAACAAAATCATTATTTCTAAACAAATGTGAATCGTCTTTTTCGTCAAATCCCAAATAATTCATTCCATATTTTTGTTTTAGTAATTCTTTAATAAAATTAAAGTCAAGGACGACTCCTTTGTCATATACATTATAAAACCCATATTTATCTTTTAAATCTTTTACAATATTAGATTCCAAATCATCTTCATCTTCTGCCATACATGCAGCATTTAATTCATCGTCATCTGAAATTCCTGTAATGTTTCTGATTTGTTTATTTGTTAAATCTATTTCACTCAATATTCTATTTACCGACTCTTTTACAATCTTGTGAAGGTCACTCTCTGTTAATCTTATAAGTTTTTTATTCATATTATAATACGTATTTAATTCATTATATTTTTAAATAAATATAAACAAAGGCAGAAAATGTAGTCAGAAATGACTGCATTTGCATAGTGTTTACTACCAACAGATATGTAGTTCCCTTTATCATTTTATGCCTTAAACTCAGATGAATCTACTGGACTACATTGAACTGTTCGATAAAGAGGCACAGTTCCCCATAGTGTATGAGAATTACTATAGTTGTTTCTGCCATCATTATTTA
>Ga0247608_10001078_pt1 | contig 39741 bp, 58 predicted proteins | sample 176DNAGHGlowgp2_FD_193490 | JGI IMG/M metagenome (GOLD analysis project Ga0247608, IMG submission 193490) | Sheep rumen microbial communities from Palmerston North, Manawatu-Wanganui, New Zealand - 1766 DNA GHGlow gp2 | ecosystem: Host-associated > Mammals > Digestive system > Stomach > Rumen ...
GAGCTTTATTTCTGACCAATCGTATTTCGCCATGCTTTTTTATTTAATCAGCTAAAATTTCGTTTATATCTATCTCTCTATTCAAACATTTTATTTCAGCTTCAGGGTTTAATTCGTGGAATCTTCTAATAATTGTCTCAATATATTTAGGCTCGTATTCCATCATATAACATTTCCTTTCTGTCTGCTCGCAAGCAATTAGTGTAGTTCAACTTCATCAGAATAAATCTAATACTGAATCTCATTTCTGCGTATTATTTAATATACAATTTACTACGAGTCTAACTGGTTTCATTGTAGGATGTAAATCACTATTATTTGGTTTTGGTATATCTCGCACACTTGTTTTAAACTCTCCTTTTCAATAAAATTTATGTGTTCATTTTGTTTTTCGTCAGTATAGAATTGGCTCATGTTTATAGTTGTAATCACATCTTCATAACACATGATTATTTTTATTTCGGATTAGCGTATGTCTGAGTTGTAATCAGGTATTCATTAAGGAGGTAGATAATAATAATAGTTCTCATCCTTGTGGTGCTGTGATATAGTAACTCATACAATCCTTTGAATATCTATTTATATTTTCAAATGCTTCTTCTCGGAACTCTTGCATTTCTTCTGGTGTCTTGCTATCGTTCTGAATAGCGTCGGTAAGCCTCTGTCAGTTACCGACGCTATTCAGAAACTCATTTTTTTCTGTATAACTCACTCAATACGGCGGATCTGTAAAGACCATATCAGCTAATTCGCCATCCATAAGTTTTCCAACATCTTCTTCGCTGGTAGAGTCACCACATAATAAATGATGTTTTCAAAGTATAAAGGAGTCCCCCCCCCTCACAATTTTAGCAGGTCTAACCTCCTTTATTTCATCCTCTATAATTTCCTTTTCTTCTGTTTCGTCTCATAGCTCTGGAAATAAATCTTCTACCTGTAAATCTAAGTCTCAAATACTTAAATCTCCTAAATCTTCTAATTCTAGCTTTAGATTTTCTATATCTCGCTCTGATTCATTCAGTTTATTATCTAAGATTCTATACTTCTTAATCTGCTGTTCTGTAAGATTTTCTGCTTTTACACATGGAACTTTATCTAATCATAATTTCTTTGCTCATTCTAATCTCCCATGTCAAACTATTACAATATTGTCTTTATCTACTACTAAAGGCTGTAAAAATCAGAATTCCTTTATTGAGTTCGCTATCCTATTTATTTGCGTTACGTCATGAATTTTATTGTTAAACTCATACGGAATAAGTTTATCAATGTCGATTTCTTCTATCTTCATTTTTTCTTTATAAGATATAAATAATCGGCGGAGATGGTGACCATCCCCACCATCCCTGAATAAGTCTAACTCGCTTGCAACCTTTCAGGTTTTTTTACTTTAAGAGCTTCGGAAGTTGACTGCTTCCACTTACAGTAAGCTATAATGCTTATATTACTCCAATACAAAAAGCATCGAAGTATTGATAAGCACTATATCAATTTATAAATATCAATCTCACATCTAGGATTTTGTCTATCTACTCAATTACAACTGACTTTTAATTCGTTTATTATCTCTCGATTGTCATCTGCTAATAATCAGAATTTTACTAACATGTCGTTTATACTTTCCACCTTATTAGATAAATCTGACCTTATATTATCTGGCATCCAGAAACTATACTCTATTCTTAATCTTTCGTTTAGTTTTACTGGATTTAGCTCTGCTCTTAGCTTTGCGATTTGTGTTATTTCTCGCTCCCTGTACCTTTGAGAGCTTATCAGTTTTTTTCACACTCGTTGCTTGCTGTTTTTCTTGCTTGGTATCCTTCAGGTTAGTGTGATACTTACCAGTAATTTCTTTTCTAGCATTTTCTTTTTCATTAGGAGATAAAACTTCAGCTGTTACTACTTTTACTCACATTTTCTCAAACATTTTACTTAGCATTGCTCAATTCGGGTCTTTTTTATTACGTTCTTCTTCCTTACAATGAGGACAATAACTTAATGCTATTGGTCGGTTATATTTGCATTTAGGACATACACTAGGATGTGACATTTTTCCTTTCGTTTTTAATTATTAAAAAGAATTAATTCTGATTTTCTTCGACTGCATTATTTACTTCTTCAGCTCTTGCTCCTTCTTCAAGTTCTTCTTCTGCTTGCTTTAGAGTTTCTCGTACTTTCTTCAAATCTTCTAAAGTTTCACAGTTCTTTATCATAAGCACTATTTGCTTGAATTGTGTTAAATCAAACTGCAATCTTTCATGTGCTTTGATTAGTTGAGCAAGTTGTTTCTTTAATTCAGCCTTGCTTGGCTCTTTAGGTTGTCTAAATCCTTTCATGATTATTTTTTTGAATTAAATAAAAATCGCTGATATCTCAGTCGGTCAATCAGCTTTCATTCTTTTACTTTCAATTCGATTTCGTATTTTCTACCTGCCACCATACTATCTACTCGATGGTGCTGTTCGATAGAATCTACAAATACGATATTGTTTACATTGTTTCTGTATAAAGGATAAGTCCCTTTCGGTAAGGCATGGGCGAACTGAAAAGACTGTAAATCTTCCTTGCGATAAAATTTACCAGTAAGGTCAGATTTTCCTTTATTTTCCTTCCGTTTTTGTTCAAAGGTAATTAGCTCACTTCATCAGCTTGCTATCCTTTTTTTGTGTTTTTGTCAGATTTTGTTTACCATAACGCAAAATACCTTACTATTTAAAGTAAGGCTCTACCGTTATTTTACTATCACACAATTAGAGGGTAGCATTATTTTGCGAGATTTCAAGAGAAAAATAAGAAAAAATCTGGATATTCCTACCCAGACTTTCTCAGACAGTTAATTCTTATATTCCCATTATATAAATTAGTTTCTGTAAGTCAACCTTCATCTCAAATCATCCAACATTTCATCGATTGAGCCGTACGAGTTGCTCATTCAGTTTATAGTTAGGTTGCTTGAATTATTGTTATTCACTGTATTATAACTATTCCCTGCATTTCTTGGCTGTACATAGCTTGCTTGCCTTGCTATTATCTGCTCTGGTCAGTTTTCTCAAACGAGAGTGACTTTAGCATTCGATATATCTCATCCATAAGCCCTAGCACTTCATGAGCTACCATAATATTCATTTTTCCTAGCAATTAATCTATCCCAGTAACTAATTAAATCTTCTACACTTCTTTTTTGTTTAGCTACTGACTCCTGAAATGCTTTATTGTATTCATTTTCGAGTTGTACCTTCCTCGCTGTAACTGTAGTTAAAACTTCTACTTCGTAATCTTTCTCCGCCTCATACTGTTTCAACTGATCATTGAGATTAATGGACTGATTCTCGAGTTGCTTTGCATATTCGATATTCTCTGCATCATGTATCTGCTCCCATTTTTTATTCACTGAATCGTAATAGAATGTTCATTTGTCTTCTAATGTTTTGATATATTGTTTTCAATCTTCTTGATTAATCATAGCTTGAGCGATGGCTTGTTTTTCCAATGCCTGTGCTTTTTTCTCCTCCAACTCTGCTTCCTGTTCTTTTAATTTATTCAATATTTCCTGTGCTTTTGAAGTTTTTTCTATAAATTCTTGTGATTTTCTCTGTTCTTCAGTGGTATTTTCTTCAATCAATCTCATTTCATCGTATATTTCTTTTGCATTTTTTAGTTCTTCATAAGAATATCATTTGTAAGTCCATCACTCATCCCTAATATTAGCCCATTCAGTATCGCTTATCTCTGCTACCGTTTTTTTCATATAGTCTCAGATTTCTCTCCATTCTTCTTTTAATTCAACATATCTTTGTCACAGATTAGAAATAGCTTCAGCCTGATTTTCTTCGAGTTGTTCATTATATTTTTTGATAGCTTTTTCTGCATCTTCCCATGTCTTAGTTGCTGTTTGTTTTAATTTTTCGTATTGCTCTCATACTTTTTCAATATTTTTTACCAAATTATCGTATGTTCTTTGGTGGTCGTTAACTGAAGTATCCATCTCAGAATATAAGTCTTTCATCTCTTCCTTGAATGATTCTGCCATTTCTTCAGCTTTTGATTTTCATCATCAGCCTCATCCACCACCACTACTTCCCCCAAACAACTCCTCTCATATCACTCAGCCATCATCACTTTTAACTTTTGGTGTATACGTTGCTAAACTTGCTCTCGCAATATCTCTGTCTAATGAAATTAATTTAGAAATACTACTTACACTTTTTCATTTCCCTGTATCCACTTTATCAAAGTACTGTATTTTTGCTAAAAATGCACTTCTGAAAGCAGTCATAGCAGACAATGCACTCTGCCTATCTTTCTCAAATTCCGCCCTTGTTTTGCTGTCGTCTACTTTAGTTGCATCAAATGTACGTACTGCACTTATTGCTTCATTTAGCGTAGAATTATAATCATTCAAAATTTTGTTTAATTCCTCTTGTTTTTTCCTTGTGGCTTCAGCCTGTACTCCTTGCTCAGTTAATCTATAAACTAATTTTCAGTTTTCTATATCTAGCTCTCTTTCTCATTTAATCACTCATGTGATTGTGTCCTTCCATATATTAAAATTATTACTTAATCTCTCTACAGCTGGATTTACTGCATCTTTTATGTATCAAACTGTTTCTCTTAATGCTCGAAATCACTCATTATTCCAATTAATAAAATCTGACATAATTCAATTCCACTTCCTGCTCAAAAACTCTCCTAGAGTTTCCATGTTTTTATAAGTATCTTCCACCGCTCATTGTGTATCTTTCAATGCATTCTCCATTGATTCTAATTCAAAAGTCCCATTCTTAATAGCATTATACATTGCGACTCCTCATCTGCTACCAAATATCTCCATAGCATTATTTAGGTCGATTGTTCAGTCCTGTACTCATTTTATTACACTTTCTAATGCTTGTGCTGGAGATACTCATTCATCAGCTAGATTTTTGAGTCAAATTTTCATTGATTGTAATACTTGAGATGTCTCTATTCATGCTTTCTCAAAATTACTTAATAAGGCGATACTATCATCAAGGCTGAATCATAACTCCTGTAAAACAGGTGCATTCTGTTGTAACTGAGATGTTAGATTTCATACACTCACTCATGTCTTCTGTCATGCGACCGTGAGCATATCTAGATATTTTATTTGGTTCTCAGTAGACACTCACCAAGCGTTAAACATTCTAATATTTTCAGCAATCGCCGTTTTCCCATCCTGACCTGTTACTGATGCAAATTTAAGATATTTAGTCGTAAAATCTTGTAATTCTTCTCATGATAATCAGAGTCTAGTATTTAATTCACCTACCGCTTCAGCTATTTCTCATTGCGTTTGTGCTACTTCTCATTGTACTTTGAGCATATCTCTTGATAAATCTTTGAGCATGTCTCCACTAGCACCAGTAGCCATTACAATCGTTTTCTGTGCTTGCTGAAAATCATTGAAAACATTTTTAATAAAACTGATTGCTTTTCATGCAATAGCTATCGCAGAGATTTTCCCAACTAAGTTCTGTAGCATACCTCCTACTTTAGAGCTGGTCGCTCACAAGTCATTGAGTGCTTGTTCATCACTCTTAATTGCAGCTCTCAAATCTTCCATCTGAGTCTCTAATTGAGCCAGCTGTTTATCTGTCGTTCATCTCATAGGCTGGTTAAGTAAATTCTCATATGATACTCTTGTTTCTTCAAGTTTTTTCTTTAATTGAGATAAATTATCCTCAATCTGTAGCTTTAGTTCTTTTTTGTTTAGTGTTTTTTGAGCTGTCTCCGCTACGTCAGTTACTTCTTTTTTAATTTGATTTCCATCCATTTCAGCTTCTAGCTGAACTTTGATTTTTAGATCATCTGCCATTATTTTCCCAAAAAATAATAAAAATCTGAGTGTATATTACTCAGATTTCTAAAAGTGTTATTTTTTGATTTAGTCTATATCTTGTGCAACAATATCTCACCCAATGCTCAAAACAAATATTCATCCGTGTTTTTTTCATAATCACTCATCTCCGCTCAAATCTTTGCTACACATAAATTCCGTATCTACGGCATCCCAAGAATTAGATTTTTTCTTAAAAATTCAACTAATATATAAAGCTGTCCTTCATTTCTCAGCTTTAATCTCTTTAATTGAGATTTGACTTCAAACGTACTCCTCTATCCAACTTATACAATTTGATTTGTCTGTGGAATCTAAAACTTCAGGTGCTAAAAAGTCTGATTTATATGCATTCTTTGTATTCTCGCCACTTGAAATAAGTATGGCTACAACTGTCAAAAGTCAGAATACAGCGAATAAATACATCGCACCTAATCAGATTTTTTTCCAAATTGATGTTTTTTTCTTTTCCATTTTGATTAATAATTAGCAATTAAAATTTCTATAAGAAAAAACAGAGTCATTATCACAAAAATTATCGTTATTCAATAGATAATTCTGACAATAACTTCTGTTGTCTTTTTAGATAATTTCATGTTAGCAAACCCATTTTTAAATCACTTATTAATTATAAATTTTTTAATAAGATACAATAGCAATTTCAAACGCAAAGAAGATATTAACTATAAGGACTAAGATACTGCAGGTGTTTATTATTTTTAATCGGATTCTTTGTCTTTCTGTTTCTTTATATTTCATCAGAATTTGACCGTATGTATTTATATTTTTTGTATAGAGATTAAACTTTATAAACCAGTCTGAATTATAAGTACATTCTGATAAAAGTTTCTTCAATTTCTTTTTATTTTGACTTACCATAGCTCCTGCTGTTTCTTTCTGCTTGCGACATTCTCTACATAATCTGCTATTGTCACTCTTCTTGCCACAGTTCGCACATTGCATGATTTTTATTTTTGGTCTGATAAAATTTCACACGGAATTCAGTCTGAATCTCCATCTAGGTGTTTATGTCCTAGAAAATACAATAAATCTGCTTTCCATTGTGAATCTATATTCTCACAAGTGATAGCCTGATTTCTCCATTGAAAAAGATTTAATCAGATTGACACCAATAGTAAGAATATTAATAGTGCTCGCATTATTTTTTTCATCATTTTTTATCTTTTTTAGGTAAATATCAATAATGATCAGTCAGTAAAATTTTAGCAATCTCAACCATTCTCTCCTTATTTTTCTCAAAATTTTCTGAAAGCTGATTGAGTTCCTGTACCAATTTATCTTTTTCTGTTTTTGCCATTTTGTAAAGTTTCATGTTAAATTTTTTTGGATTTTTTAACACGAGGCTTTTCTCATGTTAAATTTTCTTCATCTTTTTTACTTATCTTTGCCACCTCTTCTACATACTCCTTTATGTATTGATATGCTTCTTCGTATGTTGGGAAGAGCCTATCTATCTTCGTGCTATCTGCCCAAGAGCAATGTTTCAGATAAACTTTGTAACCATCATCAAACATAGCCTTAGATATACGGAAATACCACTCTCCATATTGGACAGTTGCCTCTTTGATTTTTACTACTAGATTGTTTATGTCTGACATTTTTCTAAAAAAAATAATATAAAAGTCTGATTAATCTTTTTTATCTAATACCATCAAAAGACTAATCCACATAAATAATATTGGACAGCACATTCAAAACACAACCCAATAAATAACTCAACAATGCTCTTGTTTATTATCAGAAATATTGTTGTCTATCTTATAGAACTTATATCATAGCACTAATCCAGAGATTATCAGTTGTATAGTTATTCGTGCAATCATCTTCTTTAGGTAATAAATCTAAAAATACATAAATTCCCTTGCCTCTCTCTTTAGTTCTTCCATTCTTTTATGTGCTTGTACTTCTTTTTCGTATTCTTCATCGGTTATTTCCTTTTCCATAAATACTTGTATAAATCATCAATGATGAATTATTCAAGCAATCTTGTAATCTTCATAGCCATTTTCCATCTTTTCTTTTATTTCACCATATCATCATTCTATAACTGTATGCTTATATTTCATGCTCTACATAGTTAAATTCTAAAGTGTTACAATTCTCCCATCTGAAAGGAAGAATACATCAAATACATCATCTACTATTATATGTTTTACTTCTTTGTCCCATCTCCTAATATCTTCAACTCAACTACTCCATATTTCATCTAATTCATATTCAAACGAAAATCATAATTCTGATTTCTTTTCTTTCCATCACCACCATTTCTTGTAGTATGGTTTCCAATATTCTCAACCAGTGACTTTATGGCTTTTGAATTTTTTTAATCTTCGTTTCATTTACCTAAAGTAATAATATAAAAATCTGATTAAAATATCTTTTCCATTTTCTTCATCCCCCATATCCAAAGTCCTAAAATTGCTAATACTACTCACACAATCCATAACAATTTAGGATTCAAGAATGCTACAAGGACAATATTGAAGCAGATACTATAAACAGCAATCCATCAATAAATATTTCTAAACATATTATTATGGATAGCTTCTTTAACTAGCACTTTAACTTTTGCTTCTCTTTCATCTGAATCTAATATCATTCTTGTCATTTCTTCTGTTTTATTATCCACGTGCTGTTTTAATTCTACAGCTCTAGCTTTCTTTTTTTCTAACATTAGTGTAATTCGTTAGTGATAAATTTTCTTACCTGCTGTAATGCAGATTCCATAGACAAAAGCTTCTCATGAAATTCTGTAGGTCATACATCCCCTAAAATTAGAGTTCACTGACAGCAATTTTTATGAGAAATCTCTATCTCAAACTCCATTTCTTCATTTACTGAATATCAAGTTTTAGGATAGATTAGAAACTTCCATCATCTGTAATATACTACAGCCTTTAAATATTCCACCTGCATTGATGGTTCTTTCTCGACTGCTGAGTTCTCATTGATACCACCCATTCTTTCAAACATTTTTTTTGGATTCATGATTATTTAATAATATCAAGTAAAAAGCTGACAGGACTATCATGTATTGATAATTCCATTAATAGAATATTTGTATAATCTTCTATTGGTGTATCGTAAGACAACTCAAAATCTGAATATTTACTAATATCTGTATCCATTTCTCAGAATTTCTTTCGTTCGATATGGTCTTTTTCAACAAGCCACTGCACGAGTCAAAAACTCCTTGATAAAATATGCACATTATCAAATCTGTTTTTGTAAGTAAAATAAGAATCTTCTCAAAATTTTTCTTTCCACCATTCATGGAATAAATCTACGAATTTTCTCCATCTTGGGTCTTTAGTTTTTATATCCAAGTCTTTCCTGTTTATAGGTTTTTCTTCTCGTTTTCTCATAGGTATTAATTATTAATTTGTAAATAAATCTCTTCAGCAAGCCATCCAATAAGATAAGCTCCTCATTCTTCCCCTAAGTCGTATGCATCTTTGATAGCATTTACCATGTGATACATTTCATGTATCAGATACCTAACAGATGTTTTATCCCTTACTCGCATTGCTCGGAAATATCATCCATCGCCAGCTTCTATCGGCTCTGTTATCGTATTTCCTGCCTCTCCTATATCAAGGTATCTGCCACTGACATCGTATAAATGTTCTCCAAATTCTCTTTCTCATTCATCACCCATGTATAATCTGATTTCGAGATTTAGCATAGGCTCATAAAAAGATAAATAAGTCTGAACTTTCTCTGATTTAGTCTTCTTTGGTTTTTTATTCATGATTAATACCTATACAAATTAAAAGCTTCATCATCGCACGGAACTAATGTTTTTATCGTGCTTTCTCTTGTGAGTTTATCTCCATTACTTGCGATATGTTCATCTCCCCATTCGCTACTATATAAGTAAGAGATTAAATCTGAATCAGCTACAGCTTCTTCTGCTGCTTCTGGATTTATTATGTGAAAATAAATCGCTCGATCGTGATAACCTTTACCTCTTACAGCTACTCGTTGGAGTTTATGTCATTCTCCCCAGATATTAAACACCTTTCAATCATCGATAGCTTCTCATTTAGCAAAGATTTCTCACGGTTGCATAGCTTTTAGTTTTTCTACTGTTAGCATGATTTATGAAAATAATAATGTAAAATTAAATAAGTAGCACTCTGTAAGATACATAATCAAGCTAAGAATAATCAGATTTTGAATAATTTTCTATTTGCTTTATATAGTTCCTCATTACTTTCTGATAAAATTTTATTTGCTTCTATTATATCTTTATATCGTTTTTCTATAATTTCCTGTGCCCATTTATGTGCTATCTCATTAACTTTATAAGAAAGGTCTTCTATAATTTTTGATTTTTTTGAATCCTCTAACCTTTCTTTAAATTCAGCATTTAATACTATTTTCTTTGCCATTTATCGATAAATTAATGATAAAAGTCTGATTATTTGTAATGTATAGCTCATATCATCATGATATACATTCCCCACATGAGCCGATGACACGACCTTGCGTATTCCTTGTTGTCGTAATATTTCCCACTCTTGAAGAAGCACCAGAATGCAAATAACATAGCAATTAACCATGATATACTTTCTAATTTGTCCATCCTATAAATTATTTAAAATAAAGATTGTTGTATTCATACTCACACTTTATAGCTCGTTGCTTTTTCTGTGTCAGATTTTTCTACAGCTAACGAAACTGACTGTGCTTTCTGTTCGATTTTTTTATTCAAATCAATTTCTTTTAACTCTTCTTTCGGAATTTCATATAACATTCCATAGCTGACTCTCCATCCATCTTCAAACTCATTCGCTAGTGAATTTCAGACTAAGAATGTTCAGCACCCACCATAGAATAGACAATTGATGCAAGCCATCATAGCACACCTACGGTCTAAATCCATTCAAAGCAAGTCTACTCGTGGATTATTTTTTAATGCTCACATAAGCAACTTACCACTTCAGCATGTCATATCTATTACAGTTTTTCACGGCTCTACATTCTCAATTTCCACCACTTGAGCCATGAAATCAGCTATATGTGGTGGAGTGAAGAATTGTCCATGCTCTCACTGACAGATAAAATTTTCATACATTTCTCAGATTATATCTTTCTTTTCTTCGTGGTGCTCCTGCATCAATTGGACTAAATCTGATAGCATTTGAATAGGGATTGTCTTATCTTTCCGTGTATCAATCAGCCTTTTATATTTTTCTTCTCTTTCCTGCCATCTATCAGATCATTGCACCGCTGGATTTACATTCAGTACGGAGATAATCACTATCTCTAGGAAAGTGGTAAAAGCTGTATTCATTGATAATCATTCACATAGACTTTGATACAATCCCCTTTCAAATGGTTTATTACTTGATGGTGTATCTTTTTTCATCCTTATTTGCTTATTGAACTACAAGATGCCAACTTTCAGAAGGCGAGTATTACATTCTTATACTCACTGAGCTTTTGCTCACTTCTTCTGATATGGTCTTGTAAGTGGTCTCTACCTTTTGCTCGTGCTTCTTGCTGTTCTGCATAGCTTTTCTGTTTTTTCTCAAAAATTTTAGTTCTCTTTTTTAGCCTCTCGCTTTTATTCAGGTATTTTTCTCTGATTACAAACAAGCTACTTCAAATAGCTGGGTCTAATACCTCTCAGTTAAATTTACATTCTTTCATTGTTCAATCCGCATTCATCACGAATTGAAAATCGAAAAAGTCCACTGGCATATCCTGTAGGATATAATCTGGTGTAAGGAACATTCATTCTCCTGCCATCTTTCGTTTTTATAAAGGAATAAAAGTGTTTGGCGACCTTTTAAGTTTTGGTTTTGGCGAACCGTAATCGCCTCTCTGTCGGAATTGCACCGACACTTCCCATAGACTTATATGGGTACTGCCAACTAGGGAGAGGTTATAAGCAAGTCCGTACCCTTGCAGTTAAGTTTGAAGTTAATTTTACTCTGAACAAGCATTTTTATTTTTTATCTACATAACGCCTGATATGTACGGCTATCAGCCACAGACTCATGAAAGGGCTCTTTGGTTTCCCCACCTATACCTCACGATATAGGTAATCTGCTAGCCTTTTTATGTCATGCATGGACAAATTTGTTATTCGTATTCTTGAGCTCTCCTTACACAAACTCTGAAATTCAAAGCTTCTCATAAATAATCAGTAATAGTTCATTCTATCGTATATGTTTCATTAGATACTTTTGCTACTGGTATATCCCAATTACCTAACAATAATCCACTTACTTCTTGAAATTTCTCAAACTCCGATGTAAATTGAATTTCTTTAACACTATCTTCTTTTCAGTTAAAAAGACTCAATTCTTTATATTGTGGTATTTTTTGTGCATCAATAACAGGAATTCTGACTTTTGTTCCATGTTTCTTAGAAGTTATATCTTGTAATTCATATTCAACGAAGTTCTGCACCATTGCTTTTCAGGTAGATATTTCTGAAATCTCCCAAACTGCATCTTTATGCTCAAGCATTGCTAACAATCAGCAAGCCGTGTAATAATCGATTGTGATTTCTTTTACTTCCTGATTTTCAAATCTTTGCTTGTATTTTTTTGGCATTTGAATTTCAGCAAGTACGAATGAATCAGTAATAAGGAGTAAATTTTCATCAATCTTGTAATGCATACTTCCACTAACCCATTCTATATTCTTTTTGTCAAGTAACCTTTTTGCTACCTTTAGGATTTTTTCGTTAAACATGAGTATAAAATAAGAAATAAAATCTGATTAAATGGCTCGTAGTTGCGACATAATTTTTGGATATTCAGAATCGGATACAAGAGCTACGAGCCACCAAGACCATCAGGATGTACCTCCATCCGCTTAGAGTGAGTGTTACCTCATAGGGATAAACCACTTCGTATGAGGGTGAGCGGTTAATATCCCTATGAGATGGTGACATTTTGCCACCAACCCAACCCCTGTGACTTTTTATTTTTGTCTAACAAGACCTCGTTTTTTTACTGCTCTTTGGATTGTGCTTGTTCCACATCAAATAATAGTTGCGATTGCTTTTAGAGAGAGCCCGTCTACTTCATATAACTGAGTTATCATCTTTTTATTTGCTTCAGCTATTGTGAGTATTTTTTCTTTCTCTAAATTCTCAGCTTTAGTTTGGAGTATAAAGTATTGAGCTTCTATATTTTCCTTTTCTTCGATAGCATCTTTAAGCTCGCTTTTGACTTTCTTCAAATCATCTTGCGAGTCATTGAATTTGTCAATCCACCAATTTTTTTCAGCTATGAGTTCCTGCTCCTCTTCATAGCATAGATTAGATGTGCGAGTTTTCCCTCGTGCATAACCTACTCAAATTAGTCATGCGACTGCTGTAACTAAGAATAATATCACCATTTTGTATATGTTTAAGAAATAAAATGCTATTTGACACAAGCTGGATCTGAATTATTTTTTATAAACGATTCTCCTCTATCAGAACCTACTATTAGACATTTCTCAAATGGCTCGTATGTTGTTGATGAATCTTGATATAAATACGTTATCCATCGTATTAAACATAGCATTCAGAACACACTCACTCGAGCTAGCAAGAAAGCCACCATGTTTATTTTTTTGTCTTTCATTTTATTTATCAGTTAATATAAATCTGCTTTCTACATACTTTGGGCATAAGACTCCGTTGATTTTTCTTTTTTCTGCATTAAATCTAATTCTTCAATCTGCTAATTCTCTGTTCCTAATTTCTTTACATCTATCTAATTGCCATTTCCAATCACTCCAGAATAATGGATTATCCACTATGTCAGGTTGTGATGGTCTATGAATCTGACAAAATCCATAACTTTCTTCCCTTTTTCAATTCTTGATTATATCACTTTGTCTGTACATATCTCGATATCAATTCTCACAGTCTAAGATAGTAACAAGATCTAATCAGCCAATTTCATACGCATACTGTACATATTTTTGAACTGGGCTATCTTCAGCGAATCATTTATGAATTATTTTTTTATTAACTCTATTATCTGCCTCTTGCATAGCTCGTTCGATGTTCTCTATTATTTCTTTTTCTTCAGCCGTATATTCTTCAACTGGATTTTTGTCGGAGCTTATCTGCTCAGAAGAAAACCCTGTAACTCTGAGATTTCATTTCTGTATTCATCAGCTTTTTTGTGAGCTTCATCCATCTTTCTATTTCGGAGAGATTCACATGCTTTTTTATTCTCTAATGCGTCTTGATATGCATTTTGAGAAAGCTCAATTAATCTATCCAATTCAGCCATCCTAGATGCAGCATCTACTATAGGTTGTTGTTGTTCGATAATTTTTTGCTGAGCGTTTACTTTTGATTGGCTCGCTATTGCATATCCAACAAGTCACATAATTACTGCTACTAAAACCATTAAGATGTTTTTTGAAGTTTTTGTCATTTTTATTAGTTAAGAATAAAAGTTTTTTTGTTTTTGTTTTCGGAACTAGCAATCCGTGGTTACCGCATTTATTTAATTTGTAAGTTCATATTTTCTTGAATACTTGCACCTGCTACATCCTTTCCACTTTTGATAGCATCTTTAATGCTGACTTTATCGATGGTTTTTGTCACTTTCTCCTTCCAGTATTCTTCAGGAATCAATGCCTCATCAAGAATTGAAACTGATTCTGATTTACGATATGAAAGGTTATTCAAAGCTGTTTCTAATTTCTCTGTTTTCGTTGCTTTCATGATCCAGTCGATACTCTTTTTGGCTTTTTCTCATTCTTTCTCGACTGTATCCAGTAATTTTTGTAATCTTTCAATTTCTTGTTTAATTCATGCTTTTCTCATTTCTGTATCATTCACTATTGAGAGTTTATATTCGACATATCTTTTGATATCTTTCTCTTCAATAGCATTTATTCTCTGTATAACTTCTTCTTCCACAGCTATCATGTCATCCATTTCAATTCAGTATTGCTCACAAATTGTTTGTGGGTCATTCTGAATAACTGCCAAGAGGTCTCTTGCCTCTGATAAGTTTTTAATGTCTTCAAATAAGTCCATGCTTTCGTTTTTTTAAGGATAAAAGGTTTATCTTCGTTTATGGTAATCATCAGGAGGATATGGCTTGTAAGTAAGAACTCGTTTTCACTTCTTCCATACCCTCCGTTTATATAAGGGTTTTACATCTTTTAGCTTTCTTTCCATAGATTTGACAGTATCTTCTTCTGTCATATTCCTTACTTTGTCTCGTTTTTTATCTATCATCTGTTCAAATTTTTTAGCTTCTTCATCAGTCATTTTGATAGCTTTAGAAAGGTAAAGGTCACTGTTCTATAGGTTCGCTCATTTTTCTTTCTGCTACCGCCTTTGCTTCAGCCATTCTTTCTTCGATTCATTCATCAAATGCTTTTAATTGCTCTTCTGAAACTTCATTTTTTCACTTTATAGCATCGATTGTCTTTTCAATATCTGCAACAGCTATTTGTCAATCATCTTCTTTAAACTCCACTGGTTCATCTCATGTATCGCTTGAGAAAGGAGATGTTACTTCAGCTCATTCTTGAACTGGAACGACCATATCTTCTTCCTTTACCACCACAGGATTCATGATTCTATCATAACACATAATCGTGAAATCTACATCTCATTCGCAGTATTTTTTAATCCAATCGAAGTTCAAAGACCTATAAGCACTTGCGACCATGTCACCTGCTCCATCTGATTTCGGACTATATCAAAGTAAAGTCTGAGAAAGTAAATCAAGCGAGCATGCGAACGATGTCTGTTTCCATATCTGCATTACATCCACTATATTTTCTCACATTTCTCGAGGTTTCATATCTGCAATGCATAACTTCATAGGTGGCTTGAATCCGTTTATAATTCCTCTCTTTCGTAGGAAAGGAATATCGAAGTTGTAGATATTGAATCCACCAAGTTTTCCGTTCCAACTTCTAAACACTTCAAATGCTGGACTCAATACCGCTCGTTCATTCTGAGATATGATTGTATTCACATGATCATCCACTTTGAAACTTACACAAACAACCTTTGAAAATTCTGGATAAATTCATGCTTTCTTGAGATAAGATTTGAAACTTCCATCTATTTCAGGATTATTTTCAGCTTTCTTTTCCCAACATTGTCTCTTAGGATACGTTGCCCATTCAACCTCCGTTGTAACTTCAGGACACGTTTCTATATCAAATCGTAGTATTCTATTGTCCATTTTTCTTGCTCATAATGTCATAAAATCGATTAAATGATTTTTCTAAATCTTTTTTCTCTGTATCTCCACAAGCTACCATTCTTACTGCACATTCCATAGCTTTGCAGATGAATAATGCTTTGTCTGAGTTCTTACTTCATCCGTTCCATTTTTTTTGCTGAATCTGTTTGATATGTACTCCGTAATCATCTTCTGTAGTTTCGTATGTTATTTCTTCTCCGACATTTAATGCATCTTGTTTTTCTTTGATGATTGACCCTTCCGTTCAGTCATCCAATTTAATTTTGATATTCCATCTCGTTCAGAATTTAGACTCGAAAGAGTAACTCTTTCAGATTTCTGTAATTTTTGCTGTCTTTGCCATTTTTTTAGAATCAATTAGTTTATAAATTTTCTATATGTGGAGCATATTTCTCCAACATTTCTTGAAAGAAATCAGGATTGTGCACCTCTTCAATTAATACTGAGTGTTGCCATTTAGTCTTTCAGTCAATATCAATATCTCTAAATCAGATTTGCATTGTTCTTCAGTGTTCCCAACTTTTAACATTCACAATCTCATATTTGTAAGGGTTGTATCATCATCCATTTTCATTCTTCATGTCTTCATTTCACTTTTTTATCTCGTTAAGGATTCTCCATTTATAAGCTTCTCTTTTCTTCTGTCTGTCCTTTTCTAACCGTTCTTCAGCTTTATCTAGTTTCATTCAGTGATATTTGATTTGTCAGTAGAATATCGCTAGCTTGCTTTCTGTCCATCACTCAGGGATGACTCATGTATCAAGGAAATTAACTAAGGCTGATATTTTCTCTTCGGTTATAGTTTCCTTCTTGATTTCCAGTTTGCTCATTTTCGTTTATTTCTGATTTAAAAGATTTAATCTGTTCTGCTACCTGCTGTCTGTGTAATTCAATTGCTCTTTGCTGTCTTTCTTGTAGCAGTTTCTGAGGTTTCATCTTGTCCATGATTACGACATGATAAGGCACTCCATCCTTGTTTTTTCTATTGAGTTTAGCTATTGATAGGATTTGTTTACTTCGGAAGTCATCTTTGGATATGAATTCAAGAATATCTTTGAGATTTTTTAATCAGATTTCTTTAATTACTTTTTCAGCTTCTTTCATTTGGCTATAGATATATTTTTCTTTTCATTGTTTATTTATTTGATATGCTATAGATCAGTATCATTTATTACTCTCTATATACTTACATACTATACTATATAATAAATTATTATTACTTATATATATAGCCAAAGCCTCTTCTGAAATCTGATTTTTCTTGCTTGTCGCCTTGCTTTTAACAGTGTGTCCCACTCTATTTTTTAAACAGTGTGTCCCACTATGTTTGATACAGTGTGTCCCACACTGTTTAGTGGTATAATTTTCCTTGTCTAACGGCTTGTTTCATTCTGTTTCATAAACAGTGTGTCCCACTCTGTTTGATACAGTGTGTCCCACACTGTTTTGATTTCATTTCATTTTCAGTTTTCTCCTAGTGTTAGGGTCTAGGTATTCAGCCATTCTTTCATCCACTATCTGTTTTTCAATAGCATATAGCACAGCTTTTCAATAGATTTGTATTCTTTCATCTACATCTTGATGTCTTTTAGCTATCTCAATAATTTCATCTGAGATTCTAAGTCTCATCGTTCTTTTACCTGATAAATGTAAATTGCTTGAGTGGGTTACCAATAGCAGTCAATCATCTTCCGACGATATATTTTGCTAAATAGTAGCGTCCACCCTCCTTTACAACTTCTACTGGTTTTTCTTTTCCCTTTTGGAATCAGTAGTAGTTTCTTCAGTTTCACTTTGACATAAGTTTCATACCGAATCGAATAATAGAAATAAAAGGCTAGTCTCTTTCGATTAGCCTTTTCCTATTCTAGAATTCAGAAAGTACCAATCTATAAGAGTACTGTAGTCGGGCGGTTTGCTAGTTATCCTTTCTACAGTACTGTTATAGAGCAGTACCGTAAGCAAACCTTCTGGTGCTTTTATAAATTTGGTAGAACCTTATTATTGTGTGATAGAAGGTTTAAAAAAAGCCCCAGACATTAAGTCTGAAGCTTTATATTCGATTAGTGCAGTTTGATCTCTCGGTTTGCGAGTGGTACATTGTGCAAAGTAAATTTTTATATTTTTTGAGGGCTTTAGCCCTTGAACTCACTTATACAACAATTTAACCGTACGAATAACCATATTATAAAAAATAAAAATTGGATTGCAAGTAGATAGTAAAAAAATCTTTTTGAGAGTCGGAGAGCATGAAATCAATACTCAAGCTAACAAAACTCCCCTTATTTTATGGTATATTTTTCCAAAATATGACATTTCCTAGTTCTTAACTGGTATAAATACGGCGATGAAAATAAGACACGTTTTTATTCAAAGTGGAACAATTATCCACCCTGAACAAAAAACATCGCTTAAAATTTTCTGTATTTTTCATTTTTCACTCATTTTTATATATTTTTCATTCCTCCACGTTTTTTCTTATTCAGATTTTTTTATTCCCTTTTTATTAAAATTTTCATCATCCATGGATCATAAATTTTTAATATTTTATAAATTTGTGTATGAAATAGATTCAGTTAAAATAAAAACCCCCAAATTTTTTGAATCAAAAATGGGGGAGTTTACTTTTTGTAAAATCATAAGAGTTAATATCAAAGATAATTGGATACTCCCCTTCCAAATCACTGCTGAAAAGAAGGAATAGGATTTCTAAATTGATTAAATAAGTTCTTGTCTTTAATAATAATTTGTTCAGGCATAGGAGTTAACTCTTCCTCAATCTCCTCTACTCCCCTTGCATACTTCAATAAACTTTGAGTTTTCTTGAGGTCTGAATTGGTCGCAGTTAAATAAGTTTGAGTCGTAGTTATATGCTGATGCCCCAATAATTCCTTAATATAATATAGATTTCATCATCTTCTTAATAAACTGGTAGCAAACGTATGTCTCAATTTATGAGGCCAAACAGGATTACTAATTCAGGCGTTTATCCCTGCGGTTCTGACAATCGTTTCTATCGTTGTTCTAGATAATTTTTTTCATTTTGTATTGTTTGAATGGGAACAGAACAAGTAATCAGATTGAATTTTTTGTCCTTGTCTAAGAAATAAATATAATCTGATCAAAGTTAAATGTTCCTGGAATAGATAAACTAATCTTAATGTTTGGTTCTTTCAAATGATCTGCAATTCTTCCTTAACATCATCAACTTTGATGTCGCATAATTCACTAACTCTAAGTCATGTATAAAGAAGAATTGAAACCATCGCATAATCTCTAGTTTTAGTTAATTCATCTTTTGAATCATCGGCTTTCATATAATTTAGCAATTTCTGAACCTCATTTTCAGTTAAAGCATCAATTTTTCTTCTTTGTTCTTTCATAAGGACGATCTCCTTATAATTAAAGACTTTTTCTCCACTGCGTTCCGCATAATAGATAAAGTCCCTTAAACATGCCAAATATCCATTACAAGTTCTCGCTGATTTTCATTTAGTTTTCTCCTCAACGATAAACGATTCAACATCACTAACTTTAAGTTGATCCGTATCTTCGATTCATCTTACTTTAAGGGTCAGCTTTTTCAAATATCCATCAAAATTTTTCAACGTCCTTGTATATGAGGTTATGGTTGATTTAGCATATTGTTTGTTGATCTTTAGTCGATCAATAAATTTTTCTATTTTCATCTCCGTGATAAAACAACAAAATAAAATGGTTTTAGAATGAATAAAGTTAAAGTTCAAAGTGTTTTTCTTCTGGACAGAACCAATAATAATATAACGAAAGGCCTTTCATTCTATTTTGTGGTTTCAATCACATCATAATGTTATCAGAAAAAAAATTAAATGCAAGTAGATTTTTGATAAAATTGTTTTTAAGGTTCAAAACTAAGAAAAACCAAAACACAACCAAACCAAAACCAAAAAATAACCTTAGGTTTAATTGAGAAATAAGGCTTGAAATGTAGACAAGTCAAAATTGAATAATCATAATTATAGACTTGAATTACTCCGTAGCAAATCCCCCATTTAGAAAAAGAGTTAGACAAGCCAAAAAATCAGATTTCTGGTTATTTTTTTGACAAAACAACAATAAAGCTTTTTAACTAATATTGCAATTAATCATAATAACTATATAATATTTCCAGGGTGAGAAATAATATCAGTTTGAATCTGATACATTTATTTCTCTTTTTTATTAATCATGCAAATAACATATCTAGATCCGAGTACTCTACTGCCCTATTCAAAGAACAACAAGATTCATGATGAGGAGCAAGTAGAGAGAATCGCTAATTCTATTAAGGAGTTTTGATTCATTCAGCCCTTAGTAGTAGATAAAGAAAACAACGTTATAATTGGTCATTGAAGGCTTTTAGCTTCAAAATTATTGGAACTAACTGAAGTTCCTGTCGTTAAACTAGAAAATTTGACTGAGAGTCAGATTAAGAAATTGAGAATTTTGGATAACAAACTCAATGAAAGTAACTGGAATATTGAGAATCTGAAATTAGAATTATCAGATTTAGACTTTGATTTAAGTATATGAGATTTAAATCTTAGTGCAGAAATGCTATTCCCTGATTTGAAGCTTTTTGACGAAGAGGAAACTGAAATCGAGGAAGATGATATCCCTGAAGTTAATAAAAAAGTAACAGTTGAATATGGAGATGTATTTCAGTTATGAACTCATAGATTGGTTTGTGGAGATGCAACTAAAAAAGAAGATATTGATAAATTAATGAATTGAGAACTGGCAGACCTTCTCCAAACTGATCCACCCTATAATGTCGATTATGAATGATGAAACTGAAAAAAGATAATGAATGACAAAATGTGAACGGATGCTTTTTACGAATTTCTGAATTCAGCTTTTACTAATGCTTTTGAAAGCATGAAAGATTGAGCTGGATTCTACGTACGACATGCAAGCCGTGAAGTTATCAACTTTGAAACAGCTCTCACAGATGCATGATTATCAGTAAGGCAACAATTGATATGGAATAAAAACTCACTTGTTTTATGAAGACAGGATTATCAATGGAAACATGAACCATGCCTTTATTGATGGAAAGATACCTGAACTCATAAATGGTATTGATGAAGAGCTGAAGCTACTATTATAGACCGAGATAAACCATTGAAAAGTGCAGAACATCCAACAATGAAACCAGTCGGTTTGATAGATTATCAAATTAAAAACTCATCAAAAAAGGATGATTTAGTTTTAGATTTGTTTGGATGAAGTTGAACGACACTTATTGCATGTGAACAGAATGGAAGAAAGTGTTATATGATGGAACTCGATCCAAAGTATGTAGAAGTTGTTATCAGAAGGTATCATAACCTAAGTCCAGATTGAGAAATTAAATGTTTAAATAGAGATGTCGATATATCACAAATTTTAGATTCTTAATAATCTAAAATGGAGAAAAAAAATAAATGATGAAGACCTAGTGCATTAACAGATGAGGTACTCAAAAAACTAGAGGAATCATTGAAGGTTGGTTCATCAATAGCACAAGCCTGTATTTATGCAGGAATTTCTCAACAGAATTATTTCAATTGGATTAAAAAATATCCGTGGTTTTTTGAGAGAATGGAAGACTGTAGGAACTTCCCCTTCGTCTTTTCAAAAGAAGCTATTTTCAAAGCTATAAACTCAAAAGACCTAGCTTTATCTGCTAAATATGCTCTGGAGTTTCTAAAAAGAAGAGACCCTGAATGGAAAGATAAAGCTGAGAATACAGTTAATTGAATAGGTTTTACTTCCATAATTATAGAAGATGCAACAACTGATGGAAAGGAAACTAAAGGTAAAACTAACTGAGAAACAGCAGGAACTTTGGAAGAAGTTCAATGATAGAAATATTACTGAAATACTTTATTGAGGTGGAGCTAGATGATGAAAATCTCGATGAGTCTGTGAAATTATCAATATGACCTGCATTCAAAAACCCTGAATCGTTTGGTTGGTATGAAGAGAAGAATGGGACGATTTAAGAAAAACTACCCTGACGACTTTGATTAAAGTTCTTAATCATCATGAAATGAAACCTTGGGATGATTATGTTCTGAATCTCCAAACAAAAGAATTGAAATATTATAATGGTTCAAAAGTTATCTTCGTTCCATTGAGACAGCAACCTTCCGATCCTGAATTCAACTGGCTAGGTTCTTATGAAATAACTTATTGATTCGTTGATGAGGCTCAGCAAGTATCAAGGAAAGCTATCGATATCATTCTTTCCAGGTGTACTGAAAAGATTAGAGAATACGACTTGGTTGGTAAAATTATCATGACCTGCAACCCTATGAAATGTCATTTATATTCAGACTTTATTAAACCCTTTAAAGAATGAACACTGCCTGATGATAGAATATTCATCCCTTCGTTATATAAAGATAATCCATTTATAGACCATAAGAAATATGAAGACTGATTGAAAAGGGCGGATAAGGTTACCAAGGAAAGACTTCTGAAATGAAACTGGGAATACGATGACGATCCAACCAAACTATATGAATATGATTCAATAACTGATTTATTTACGAATCCATGAGAAAGTTGAGAGCATTATATAACTTCCGATATTGCTAGATTGGGATCGGATAAAACAGTCACAATTGTTCGAGATGGATGGATATGAAAGGTCTTTAGTTTCAGAAAGAATAGAACAACAGAAACTTCAAATATTATTAGATGACTACAAAAGCAATATGATGTAAAGAATTCACATACCATCTGCGATGAAGACTGAGTAGGTTGATGAGTGGTAGACCAGCTAGGCTGTAAATGATTCATAAATAACTCCTCCCCTATCCTATCGGAAGAAGAAAAAGAGCTCAGGAACTATAAAAATCTGAAGGATCAATGTTATTTTGAATTAGAACCTATTATCACTTCAGGAAAGATGAAACTAATAGTTATCAACAACACCGATAAAGAAAATATTATAGAAGAACTGGATGTTATAAAACAGAAAAACCCTGACAAATGAGGAAAGTTAGAGATTATTACTAAAGAAGAAATCAAACAGTTAATTTGAAGGTCTCCAGACTTTGCAGATTCAATAGCAATGAGAATGCGATTTGAATTAAACAAACAACCAGATGTTCAGATTTATTTCATCTAAAAAAGCTAATGTTTAATCCAGAATATCGAGAACCATATCCACCTGAATGACGGCCTTTAGGAAAAATGAAGCTTTTTTATGATCAGCCATTTAAATTGCAGTATTTCATATTCCTAAAATATACACTTAAACGGCCTAAAAAATGGATTAAAAAATACATGTTCCTGGTATGAGATGATACCTATTATAAATATGACCATATAGCAAAAGCCGTAGTTAATGAGGCTTATAATGTTGAATAAAAAAAGTGGCTACCCTACTGAGCAACCACTGTGGCAAAGTTCTACCACACGGATACAAGTTTAATCATTATATTTTTAAATGCAAATTTTATGACATAATTTGTCAAATGTCAATAAGTTGTCTTTTTCGTCTACTCTACGGAGTGAATTTCATTAATAATAATTAATATCTGAAAGTTTGACATTTATATTTTTTATGACTATCCCTTGCAATAAGAGTGGAATTAGTTATGTTAAAGTCGCCTCGAAAGAGGTAAGTCGCAAGAAAGATAGTTTTTTTCATGGAGAAGGCAGGATTACAAAAAATCCTGTTTTTCTTTTATTTTAATATGAAATTACTATAAACTATATCTGTTTATATCGAAAATAAAGAATGAAAGATAAGAGATTGGATCATATTCATAATGTTATACAGCCTTGGGATGAAGACCAGTTTATTAGAACTTTCTATTTGAATCAACATGGAGATATAAGTAATGATGAATTAGAACATTATCTATCTCGTGTTCGTGAAAGAGCTTATGAAAATTGATATGCAGAAGAAGAATTTCAAAAAGTAATATCAGATGCTAAAGATATAGCAAATTGACTAGAAGGATTAACAATTAATTTATAAAATATAAAACTTAAAACACCAAAATTGGTGTGATTTACACCCAGATTTTTGAATTTCTTTTTTTAATAAACATAGTAAAGGCATAAATTTATATCATAACTGATTGATTTATGCCATTCACATGAAAAAAAGTAGGAGTTTGAGTTTCTTTGGAAACAAGAAGATGAGAAAAGAAACTACCTATTCAATACCGATTTCCTCGGACAGATAACACTTTCTCCGATAAAGCAAATGTTGAATCCGATTCAGGAGTTGTTGACACCATTGTTGATTCCATTAATTCAGAAGTAACAAAGCAATGGGCTGAATGAACTATTGGAGGTCAGGTTTATCCAAATTGAATCTGATTTTTCTTAAAGGCTTTATTATGATCAGTAACTTCTGATTGAGAAGATGGAATTTATGAACATAACTTTTCTTTATTAGAATCTAATACCCACCCAACTTTAACAGTTGGATGTTTTACTCCTATTTCAAGTAGCAGTTATCCATTAGCAATGATTGAATCAATGGATTTTACCGCAGATGTATGATGAAAATTTACCGTTTCCATTAATTTAAAAGCTAAGAAATGAGAAAGTTCTACTCATGTTGTTTCTTATACAGATGAGAACGGATTTGTAGCAAATATGCTAAAAGTTTTTATAGCAAACAACCTGGAATGATTAGATAATGCAGATAATATCTGTTTGCAATCTATAACTGTTTCCATCAAAAAGGAAATTAAAGATATCGAATGTTTATCATCAATTGATCCTATTGATTATATCAATTCCTCCTTTTCAATAGAAGGTTCTATGGAGCTCCTTTTTGAAGATAATACCTATAAAGATTATTTCTTAAATGGAACTCCAAAAGCTCTAAGGATTCTAGCAGAAGACACAAAACATCCTTATGAATGAGTAGACAACTACCCTACTTTTATGCTAGATTTATCTAAAATAAAAATAACTGATTGGACTCCAGCATTTACCGTTGATGATGTTACCAAACAATCATTATCTTTCAAATGACATTATGATGTAAGAACTCATAAAGCAATAGAGGTATATTTAAAAAATACTCAAGAGAGTTATTAATTTTTATCATTTACAAAAAATACCATGTTATTAACTGAGGAAAAAATAAATGAATTAAAAAATCTGATTTCTTCTTTTGATACAAAAGAAGTCAAAAAAGGAAGAAGATTCAGAGTTGTTGCATCAACTGAAGACTCTGATAGATCATGAGAAATTATAAAAGCTAACTGATGGGATTATAAGAATTTCATGAAGAATCCTGTTATCATAGCAAACCATATCTACAAAATAGAAAATATTGTAGGTAAAGCGACCTCGCTATATGTTATGGATAACCAATTGATAATTGAATGAGTATTTTCTGAGGCCAATCCTTTATGAAAATTGCTAGCTGACCTCTATGATGAATGAATGGTAAAAACAGTGAGTGTGTGATTCATTCCTAAATCAAGAGATGAATCAAATAAGAGAATTATAACAAGTGCCGAGCTTTTAGAATTATCCTTCGTTGCTGTTCCATGTAATCCAAATGCTTTATCTTTGGATCAGAAAGCCTTATTAGAAGAAAATTGAATGCTAGAAAAAAAAGAAGAATCACCTTCGTTTTCAGGTACGAAGAAATCTGAAAACTCCAGTGATTCAACTGATGATAATATAGATAATTCCTGAGAAAATTCAATATCAAATAAAGAAATACTAAATACTCTCAATGATATTAAATCTCTCTTAGAAATTTTAGTAGATGGCAATACTAAAAAACTTTCTGATGCTAATATCTTAGCAAAAGAAACCATGCAGACCATAGCCAGAACTGTTAATGAAGGCTTATCTGCATTCAAGAAAAGCCTATAGGTTGCAAGCGGGGCTTTTCTGAGCTTTTTATTTATTGTTTATTATAATAATGACACCAGAACAATTAAACCAAATTGCTGACTTAATTGCTAAATCGCTAGAAGATGGAGTTCCTGAGGCTGTCGATGCAGCAGTTGAAGCTAGAATTAAAGAGCTTAATCTATCAGAAAATGCGATATTAAAGAGATAAAAGCTCAATTAAAAGAATTAGTTGAAAAGGCTAAATTCTGATCATCCAAAGATGATGATTTAACGGAAACTAAGGATTTATTTGTAGAGGCTCTTAAAGGGCTAAAGAAATGAGACCTTAGTTGAATCAAGGCGATGAATACAGGAACTGCTCAAGATTGAGGTTACCTAGTTCATCCTGAATTTGAAAAAGGAGTATTTAGAATTATGTGAGATTACTGAATTTGGAAAGATTGTAATGTCCAAAGAATGAAATCTGATACTAAATATTTCACCCTTAGAAATGAATGAGTCCAGGTTTTCTACACGGATCAAGCTCAGGCTTATCAAGATACTGCCATGACCTATGAAAGAAAACAAATGATAGAAAAAAAGTAGGTGCTATTCTTTCTTCAACTTATGAATTAATAGAAGATGAAGCCGATTCAGATGAAATCTGGAGTGCTGCTCAATTAGAGTTTGCTGAGGCTTTTGCTAAGTTCTTAGATACAGAAGTATTATTGGGAACTGGTGATTCAACTAATAATTCTGAGATGGTTTGAATAACAAATTTAACGAATGTTAATGTTATCACTCTTACTTGAGGAATATCTACTCTCGACCACGATGCTCTTATCGATGCAACGAGAAAAATAGATCTCAAATATAAGAGAAATCATAAACCAAAATGGTATATGTCCCAGGATGCCATAGCCGTTATCGAAAAACTCAAAGATGAGGAATGAAGACCTCTTTATAGAACTCTAGATAATGGAGAAAAAGGATATCTTTTAGGTTACCCTGTTGAATTAACAGATGTTATGCCTTCTGGTTCAATAGGTACAGATACTCCTTTCATAGTATTTGGATCTCTTAAATTCTATAATATCGGAATTAAAAGAGGACTTACTTTTGAAATGGGTTATAAATCTGGAGACTGGGAGAAAGATATAAAATCTCTCAAAGCATCAGCTAGGGTTTGTGGATTAGCATTGGTTGAAGAGGCTTTTTCTATCATAAAAACAGCTTCAGAAACTACTACTGATGGAACAGAAACTCCAACAGAAACTCCAACAGAACCTGCCGTTACTGGAGATGATGATACAGTAAATGATAGTAATGATAATGGAGACGACTAGTATGAGGGACTTTTGTCCCTCTTTTATCCTATAATTATTAGTGCATGAAATACCTAGTACTTAAATGAAAGATTGAATGACATAAAGTCTGAGAAGTCGTTCATCTTGATGAAAAATTATGAAGAGCTTATGGTACGACTTATTTGAAACCATTAGAAAAACCTTCATTTATAAATCAGATTAAAGACTTTACTAACACCAAAAATAAAGCTTTAAAACCTAATAAGAAAGGAAGAAAATAATGAGTAAGGAAGAACTAATTAATATTTTATCAACCTTATTATGAGAGAATGATCAAACTAAAATCGTTCTTATGATTAATTCTGCTATTGCTTATATTAACTGATATACCTTTCAGAATTATTCTTTGAATGACCTGAATTCGATCCCTCATGATATTTTTATGGTAATAATTGAATTAGTTAAAAACAAATATCATGAAAAAGTCTGAGTAGCAAGTGAAAGATTGAGTGACTACTCTATCACTTATTCTACTAAGGATTTGACTGATGAATGCAGAATTCTTTTAGATAGATACAGGATCATTTATGTTGAGTAATTGCATAGCTGAAGTTAAAAGACTAGTTTATACAGGAAATGTAGCCAATGGTAAAGAAACTATTGGCTCTTATTCCTGATATTTAACGGCAGTAAATGAGAACTCACAGTTAATGACCGATGGTAAGTTTTGAAAGCTCTACAAATTATCAATCCTTTCTTATCCTGATATTAAAGAAGCTGATGAGGTGGTAGTAGATGGGATATCCTATACAGTAAAATGAATAGCTTATAGGCATTGCTGAAGATTATCTTTAACAACTGTAATATTAGAGAAATGACTTTAACTATCCAAATATCATGAGCAGACGAAGTAACTAAAAAATTCAGTAAGTTATGAGAAAAAGATCTAGCAGAAGCTAGAAATAGATGGCTCAAGGAATCAGCTGTTATCCTTCAGGGAGATGCTAAGAAAGAAGCTCCAGTAAGAAACTGATTATTGAGAAAGAACATTCAAATAAGAGTTTATCCAACTTATGCAGAGGTCTATAATAATCTCAATTATGCAGAGTTTGTTCATGAATGAACCAACCCACATATTATCCTTCCTAAGTTTAAGAAAGCTCTACACTGGATTGATCCTGATACAAAGGAAGATAGGTTTGCATTGTATGTTCGCCATCCATGATACAAAGGAAATCCATTCTTTACCAGGGCTGTTGATAATAATAGAGATAGGATAATTGAGAGATTTAATTCAATAATAAAAGAATATCTAGATGATTAATGAATTAAGAAATAAAATTAAATCTGAATTAGAAACCATTTCAGGGATTGCTGAAATATTTGATGGAATTCCTGTGAAATTTTGAGGTTTCCCCTCCATCTATTTCAGATTTGATAGAATTGAAAGTTCGACTCTTGATTCAAACCATCATGAAAGATTATATTATTTCCAAATTAATATATTTCAAGAAACAACCACCCTTTGAAATATTACTTCAGAAAAGAACTTATGTGAAATATTAGATAGCATTATTGATAAGTTTGATAGGTCAGATTTGGATTGATTAGCAACTCAAATAGATGCCGTTTGAGGAAATATCCAACCAGTAGAAACTGATATCTGACCAGCTTTGCATTGAATAGTTTTATTAGCTATCCATATTCCTTTTACCTTATCTTTATAGAATCATGTTTAATCGGATAAAAAACATATTTAAGAAATCTGAATGAAATAACTCTTCTTGGATATCTTTTTTATGATGATTTCTATGAAACACTTCAATTAGAGATAATGAGTATGTTAAGTTCTTTACAGGCTGGCAATATGCAGCTATTACTGCCATCGCTGATTCAGTTAGTTGATTAAACTATAGGTTATCAGATAGGAAAGATCATCAAATAAATCATAAGTACTTGGATTTTGTCACTCCTGATTTGATTCAGAACATAGCAATTTTTATGAAAATGACCTGAACGGCTTATGTTTGGAAAGTTAAAGTTTGAGAATCTGTTTTATGATTGGATATGCTTATCCCCTGGAATATTTCTCCAGTAATTGATACTAATTGAAATCTATTATATTGGAATTATGTTTGAAATTGAAAATCAATCAGACTTGAAGTTGATGAAGTTATGGTTTTTGCTGAATTCAATCCTTATGAAAGATATCCATATATAACTAGAGGTTATTCCCCTATTCAAGCTATAGCGATGACTGTAAGATGAGAAAAGGAAATTGAAGATTGGAATTATTCTTTATTAACTAACGATGTTCCTCCTGGAATGGTACTAACAACAGATCAACCATTAACAGAAGAACAGGTAAAGGCCATAAAATCAAATCGAGAAGCTAATCATACAGGTGCAAAAAATGTAGGTAAATTAGCAATTTTACCTTTTTGAATCAAACCAAACAATGTACAGGCATCTCCAAAAGAGATGGAATTTGTAGCTCAGCAAAACTGGGATAGAGATAAAATATTGGCAATTTATAAAGTTCCTAAAGCTATCTTAGGAATTGGAGAATGAGTGAATGTAGGAAATGTTAAGTCATTTAATCAGATTTATTCAACGAGATGCATAGAGCCTTTAACAAAGAAAATCTCTAGAGTTCTAAATGATAAACTATTCAATTGAATTTGAATATTTGAATTTTTGAATGTACTCCCAACCGATGAAGAGGCTGTAAGGGAGCATTATTTATCAGGAGGAATAACAAGGAATGAGTATAGGCAAGAACTGTGATATAATCCAGTTAAATGATGAGATGTATTTTATGATTGAACTGAATGCGATACAATAGAAACACCAGTAAAATATCTATGAATAGATTTTAAATCAATAGTTAAATCCAATATTCCATGGTCTGAGGAATGGATGCAAAAAAGATGGATAAAGAAACAGGAAACTTATACAAAGTATGAGAAAAAGCTAAAAGAATGATTAATTAAAGTCTTTGAAAAGCAAGAAAAAGATATCATTAGAGAATTTGATAATAATCACAAATCCGTTTCTAATAAGGCTTTGAAATTAAAATTAGAAAAAAAATATTATGCAGTTTATCATTTGTTTCTTAGAGATGTTGTAGAGGAAATAGTAAAATCTGAATGAGAAAGAGCTATGGATGAATTGGATGTAGATAAAGCTTTCAGAGTTGATGAAAAGGTAAAGAAAAAACTAAGAACTTCCCTTCAGAAATTAGCAAAAGAAGTAGATTCAATAACAGATGAAAATCTGCTAAAAGCTATTTGAAAGTCTGTGGATGAATGATTATCTATAAGTGAAACTAAAGAAATCATATTAGATGTTTTCGAGGACTTGAAAACTACAAGATTGGATAAAATCGTAAGAACGGAATCCATTAGATATGGAACTTTTGCAGAACAAGAATCTCGAGAACAATCTTGAGTAGTTAAATACAAACAACGATGGACAGCTTTAGATGAGAGAACTTGCGACAGTTGTTGAAGATTGCATGGTAAAAAGATTCCCCTTAATGATGATTTTTTCAAGAAGGGAGATAAAATATGAAATCTAAAATTGGATTATGAAGATATAGTTTGATCGCCTCTCCATCCAAATTGTAGATGCGACATGATACCCTTGATAGACTAAAAACACCAAAATTGGTGTGAAATGAAGGAGAAAATTTCTGGTTTCTCCTTTTTTTCATTAAAAAAGAAATAGTTTTATACTCTAATCATAATTCTCATGAAACTATGAAATTTAGAAATCGTCTTTATAGAACATTTAACCATCAGGGATTTTCAAACTATTAATAAGCTAAATCTCTTATTGCAGGATAACAAAATAGATGAAACTCAACTAGGTAATGAACTAATGAAAATCATGATTCAATCAATCAACTGAAAAACTGATAAACAAGAAATAGAAGACACTGTTTTATGAATGACCTCCCTGGAAGATTATGCTAAGTTAAATGAGGAAATAGCAAACAGAATAACTTCATTCACAGATCCAGTAAAAAAAAAGAATTAGAGTATGAATATTCTAAGCTTTTTAAGAAACTTTGATGAAGTATCAACGAAGATATCTTGGCAGTAGAAGTAATGAAATATATGGGACGAAGTTATGATGAATATTTATCTACCCCATACAATCTCCTTCAAGCTATCTTAATAAGAATGGATTTAGAATCTAAAAAGAAATAGTTAATGGCAACAAAGAATGTTATTGAAATTCTGATAAATGCGACGGATCAAGCTTCAAAGAAGTTTGAAACTATTTCTAAAAATTCACAAAAATTATCTGATAGTCTGAAAGATATCAGGAAATATTCTGGAATCGCTACCACTGCCCTAGTTTGACTTTGAACGGTCATGGTAAAACAAGCTACAGATGTAGAACCAGTTAAAAATGCATTTGAAAACCTAACAAAGACCGTTTGAGAAAGTTCAGATACTATGTTGAAGTCTTTGAAATCTGCATCTAAATGAGCAGTTTCAGAATACAACTTAATGTTATCTGCAAACAGAGCCTTGAAATTATGAGTAGCAAAAAACACAGATGATATGTCCGATTTGATGAAAATCGCTAGACTTTATGGTCAGCAAATGGGACAAGATGTTACTCAATCATTTAATGATATCGTTACCTGACTTGGTAGATGAAGTCCGATGATTCTTGATAATCTTTGAATTATTATAGATTCAGAAAAGGCCTATGAAGAATATGCTCAAAAATTATGAAAGACCTCTAAGGAACTAACTAAAGCAGAGAAAACTCAAGCTCTTGTTAATGCTACTTTAACAGAATGAAGGAAAGCTCTAGAAGAATTTTGAGAGCCAGCTCAAACCATGGCTGAGAGATTTGCACAGTTAAAAAATAGCTTTGCTGATACTGCTACAAAAATATGAGAGGCCTTACTTCCTGTAGTCCAGAAACTATTAGAAACTATCCAACCGATAATAAATAAGGTAGCAGATTGGATTCAAGCAAATCCAGAACTAGCATCAAAAATATTATTAGTTACCACAGCAATTGCTGGATTAATATTTGTTATAACATCTCTTACTTCAATTATCCCTACAATTGTATCAGCTATCTGAATTCTTAGTGGTCCGATAGGTTTAGTTATCTGAGCTATCACTGCCCTTTGAATTGCTTATGCTACTAACTTTTGAGGATTCAGAGATTTTGTAAATGAAACATGGCAATTAATCCAGCCTGTTCTTGTTGAATTAAAAGATGCCTTTGTGGAATGTTTCTGAGAAATTTGGGAATCCATCAAGGAAGTTTATAAACAGTTAGAACCAATACTTATTCCAATTTGGGAATTTTTCAAAGAGACAGTTAAACGAACTTTATTGTTTGTAGTTGAATTAGTTAAATCATCATTCAAAGCTATCTGAGATTATGTTAAATGAGTATCATTAGTTTTTAATGAGGTTATTGATTTCTTTAGAAATATTTTCTCATGAAATTGGAAATGAGCTTTAGAAAATCTGAATAATATAACAGCCGTTTGGTTAGATACTATCATCAATATTTTTGCAGATTTCTGAATTGATCTACCTGCTATCTTTGAAACTTTAAAAACAACCATAACTAAAATTTGGGATGGATTATTTTCATGATTGAAAAATATCTGTTCCTCCGCCGTTGATTGGATTTCTTCTAAAGTTCAGAAAGTTCGAGATAAAATAAATGCAGCTAAAGATGCCATAGCTTCTTTGCGATGATGAGGTTCATCATGATGAAGAGCCTCTTGAGGTAAAGTGATCGCATGACAAACATATAGAGTAAACGAGATTCATTGAGAATATTTTACCCCTGCAGTTAATTGAATCATTACCCCTGCCCCAGCCATGAATTCTTCTCCAAATATCTCGATTAACTTCTGAGATGTGAATATAAGAGATGAAAAGGATGTTAGAAATCTGATTGATGAAATGAAGGAGGGATTAATGGATGTTTATAGAAACATAGCTTTATGATATTCATAGATAATAGATGTATAACTCATTCCTTTACAATACAACATTATATTGAAACCTATCTAATCAAGCATGATGAGGTGGTTGAGATGTATCCATAAAAGTTATAGCATTTAATAACTATGATTTTTCAGATATCATTATTTCAAATATTCCTGATGATTACGAATGAATCAGCCTTGATATAAAAACATATGAATTAACTGCCGATGGGCAAGGTTTGTGAAATCGATTAATAAAGAATAAATCGTTACAAATTAACGGACGAATTGTAGCTGAAAACATAGGTAGTCTTGAAGCAAAAATAAATAGAATTAAATCAAAGCTCCTTCAGTGAGAATCTTTATTGTATGTAAGAAGAGCCTCCTGAATTTTACAAACCAAAGCGGTTGTATCTAGTATTTCTCTTCCTAGAGAAAATTGGACAGTAAATGCAATTCAAATATCAATAACTTTCTCAATTCTAGATCCGTTCATGTACTCTCAAGAAATGCATGAACTAGCTTATTATTGAATAAACGGAAATTTCTATACTTCAATTTATTATGAAACCTGATCACACTCAGCAAAACCACTGGTCTTTGTTATGTTCTGAAATTGAACTAATGCATCAAGGGTGGATGTTACCATTTGAGATAAATTAGTAAGGATAAATGAAACCTGCTCAAGTTGAGACATCGTTTCCATTGACTGAGAAAAAATAGATGTGGCTAAGAATTGAAGCTATGGAATAGATCGAGTTTGAGAGTTTGGAGAATTAAACTTCTGAGAAAATCCGATAGAAATTAAAATCACAGGATCAGCTAACTATTCTGTTTTTATCCAATATAGAGACACCTATGTTTAATATCAAAGTTTATGACAGAAATTGAGTATTTATTCAAACATTAAATGGAAAGGAAATATCCTGCAATTTTAATTTTAGTTGATCAGTTAATTCAGGATTTTCTTCTCTTAGTTTTGAATATTACTGAGACTTTAATTTAGAGCATAAGCAAAGAATAAAAATCTATAAGAAATGAAATGCTATCTACCAGTGATTCATTACTGCTATAACTAGAAGAATAGATAAAGGATGAAAAAAACAGATTATTAAAACTAATGGGTTAATCTGACTTTTAGCATTTACTCCTTATCAGGATTGAGAAATAAATAACAACCCATGAGTTCTCATTAGAAATATATTCTATCCTTTGGGATTTGATACTAGCAACATTATCGATTACCCATCTTCCATAAATATAGATTCCTCCTGAAACACTACCCTATCCTTTTTGCAAGAAGTTCTAAATCAAACAGCTGATTATGCTTTTTTTATTGATGCAGAGAACAAGGTACGATTCACTCCATATGAGAATCATCATTTATTAACTTATGGAGATGATTGTTATAACATTGATTTATCGGAGGATAGCTCAGATTATTTTAACTCAATAATTCTACAATATAATTGATGACAAGTTGTTTGAAGTAACTCATCATGAGTAGCTAAATACTGAGTTAATCAGGCATTCATCAATGAATGAGATATTAAAAATTCTACCACTGCTAATCTAAGGTTATCTTCTCTACTTAAAGAGAAAGATATAATCAGAAACTACAAAATATCAGTAAATTCAAACTATAATTATTTCTCTATAAAACCTGGAGATTTAATTTCAGTAAGAAATACTGAATGGATCATTGAAAACAAACCAGTTAAACAAGTGCAGTATTCAAAAGATACGGCTGTTTTGATTCTAGATTCATATCAAAGTCTAGAACGTTTTATTAAAGAAACTCGTATAAAGAACTAGTATTATTTTTTATTTAATGTTCAAAATATTTTAGAAACGGTTATTCTTTATTCTTTTCTTTATCATCAAATTTCATCAACCCCATACCTAATAATAAAAGAATAATACATAATATTAGTTCTCATACAGGAATTATACCTATACGGTCTGTTATAGAACAAAAATCTGGAGTGGTACATTTATATGTTCATATACCGAATTTCATATGATATTCTGAAAGTAAAAAGAATGATATTATGGCAATAATAAAAAATATGGCTCATAAAATAGTACAAATTATCTTTTTTGTTGATCTTTTTTTCTTAGCGACCTCCTTTTTAACTTTTTCTGCTTTTATTTCTTCGTCAGCTTCAAATAAAGCTTTATAGAATTTTTGAAGATTGTCATTTTCAAGGTGTCATTTTAGATTATCACTAATTCTATTATTTGATTTATTTCACATATCAACAAATAGTAAATAAATAATAATTTCATTGATGATAAAAAAATAAAAACAAAAGTAAATAAAAACACCAAAATTGGTGTAAAATCATATTAAAAATTTCTCATTTTTTCTTTTTTTTATTAAAACAAAATTAGTTTATAAAATAATAAATCTCATCATGTATAATGTAAAAGACAATGCAGAAGCTAAACTTCAAGTTTGATTATCTTCATTGGCTACCACTTTGGTAGTAGAAATGGGTAAATGAATGTTATTTCCAGAAGCCCCATTTATAGCAGTTCTTAATAAAAGAGATTCAGATTGAAAAATAGTTAAATCTGAAAAAGTTGAAGTTACTGATAAAGATGGAGATCAATTTACTGTTAATAGAGGTTTTGAATGAACTACTCCTCAAGATTTTAACGCCTGAGATTTCTTTTCTTTATTCGTATTAGCAAGACATATTCAGGATTTACAAGGAGGAATAGAAACTAATGCATGAAATATCGTTACACTTTCTGAAAGAGTAACCTCAGCAGAAGAAGCTATTGATGAATTACAAAAAGCTTGAGCCATAGACCACTTAGAAACTAATCTAATCGTAGCAGAAAGATATACAGCAACTGATAATCTTTTTGCCCAATTTACTCCTAGAGCCGAAGATTGTATTGTAGCTATTCCTGTATGAAATACGGATGCTAATAAGCAAATTCATATTCAAAGAGCATCTTCTACTAAAGCATGAAATACGGTAAAAATGAAAATAAGAAGAGTTTGAGAACCTACTACAAAAGTAGTTTTAGAAATTCAAAAAGCGACAGTTGTTAATTCTTGAACTGAATCTTATCGATACTGAAATTGAGAAGTTTTAGCAACTGCTATGCTTCCTTATTCAAGCTTTACAGATCAATGGCAAGAAGTAACTTTTACCTTTGATAATGAATTTTGAGGCTGAGATGAATCAGAATTATTATCTGTAGTTGTTCATCAAGATGATAATATCGTTAATGCTTCTAACTACTATGAAATAGCTTCAGATTCTACTCAATATTCTGAATGATTTAGAGCTGTATTCGTTAATTGAACATCAAGAACTTATAATAAAATGATGCCTTACTGCGAATGAGAAGGATTAGCTTTTTCTATGTTATGTAGATGTGATTCAACTAGATATGCCGTTCCTTACGATTTACCTTTGTTAGAAAATGCTTCATGAAGTTGTACTAACGGATCTATCATGAAATATATATCCTGTAGAAATGGGCAATACTTTAAACTTAAAGCTCATGTTAGCTGTTCCGTTTCTTCTTCTTATTCTAATAGATACGGATATTTCAATATTTATGACTGAGGAAATGGACAACTATTAATAAATAAGCAATGAAGTATTAATGAAGATATAGAATTAAATCAGAATAAATCTTCAGCTCATGCTAACTTATTAATTCAGATTTGAACTACTTATAACTGAAGGGTTTGAAGTTATTCTAATATGTCTATCTATACAACTAATTGAAGTATTACTAAAACTCAAAGATGAACTTTAGTTAAGGTTGAATCTGTAGCTAATGTTTGAGAAATAGTTCCTGCTATACTAACAGGAAAAGTTTGAAATGAATTCTTTGAATGATGAAAATATTGTGAAGAAGATAATTATAATCTTTCTTTTTCAACGAATGGATGAACGAATAATAACTGCTGATTCGTAGCCCATTCTGATGGATTAGCTAAATTTAGAATTGGTAATAACTGAACTGGACATACGAATTATATTAATGTTAATGGTATTAGAATTTTAGAAGCATGAATCTGAAATATGTATGAAACTTTTCATCTTAAAAAATGAGATGAAGTATTTTGATATTGAGATTATTCTTGATGGAATGCTTATTGTGACTTTTATCCTGGTAAATAATTAATCATGAGAAATTTTCGAGAAAAAATGAGTGTTACTAAGTTAGTATTTCTGATATTAACTTTGGTTTTATCATTCCAGACTGTTTATCTAACTTTAAATCAAGTAGAAACTTCACTTTTTAATAATGCCATGCTGATGGTTATTAGTTTCTATTTTGGGCAAAAGGTCTGAGAAAGTAAGAAAGATCCTTTAATTGATACTAATAACGAAAATGATTGAAAAGATTAAAAACTATCTATCTAATCCTGCTGTTTGGATATCATTTATAGTTTTTGTATTCGGATTATGATTCAGCTATTCAAAATTGGATAGTAGAATTTCTGCTATTGAAAAAGCTCAAGCTGAATTAGATGTAGCTTATATTCAATCTACTTTAGCCCAAATTCAGACTGATATTCAATGGATTAAAATTGAATTACAGAAATAATTTATATTCTAAAAAATTATCATGTATCCATTCACTTTAAAACTATCTACTACTAAAAAATCCAGATGAACTAATCCATGTAAATGAATTATTATTCATCATACGGCTTGATGAACATTCCAATCTAACATGAAATATCTATCAGAATCTAAAGCTCAGGCTTCTGTTCATTTTGTTATTTGAGAAAATTGAGAAGTCTGAAAAATATGAGATCCTAAAGATATTTTATGGCATGCAGGAAATTGAAGTCGAGGAAATATAGGAAATGTTAATACTCAATTCCTATGAATAGAAGTAGTTTGATATTGAGAATATAACCTTAATCAATTTATCAGATTAACTGATTTAGTAGAATATCTTATGGGTAATTTCAATATTCCTAATGATATGATTCTTAGACATTCTGATGTAACTCAGGAATCAAAATTCACTAAAGAAAAACTCCTTCGAGATTGAAGGAGAAAGGTAAAGAAATTTGATATATGATTAAGCTTCTTTAGGGATAATGATTGATTTAAGATGTGGAAAAATAAGTTAATTCCTAGAAAAGAAAGTAGATTTAATTAGTCAAAATCTTTATTCTCAATTTTTCTAATTATGTAATTCCTTGCTTTTCTTGAATAGCAAGTATGTGGGACATATTTAAACTCATGCCATTTCATTATTGTTTTAGCATATCAAGATCTTTCTTTCGCCGTTTTTGTTCGATAGTCTTCATCTTCTTTAGTAAAGTCTCATTGAAAACGTGGGTCATCTTTATGCTCTTCTTTTTGTTCTTCATGAATCCTTTTCATATTTTTAATCATTCGTTCCTTATGTTCTTCGGCTACTTTTTCATCAAATTTTCATTCCTTTAAGAAAAAGAAAGGATCTGTTTCTTCATAATTCTTACCAAACTCAACATAAGCATATTCAAAAGCTTTAACAAAAAGTTTTTTTCATTCAACTTTATATTCAAATTTAGCATAATCTATTCGACATGGTCAGCATCGAGTATTGTATTGAATATATTCAGGATAAACAGCTATTTCTTCTCGAACATCCGTTTCATACATACACTCATTATAAGGAGTTTCATACATATTTCTCATAATTAGAAGGGAAAGAAATAAAGCTATTTAAGAAAGTAGGCTTAATTAGTATCCCAGTCTTTATTCTTAATCTTTTCTAGAATCCATTTCTTAGCATTATCTGAATATCTAGAATAATCATCAGGGGTTTTGAATTCGTGCCATCCTACTAAATCTTCAAATTCTTCAATCATAAAATCTGCATAATCAAGAGCTTCTAATATTTCTTTATCCGCATCCTTTCATTGTTTTTTTTGTCTTTCTATTTTTTTCTTACTATCATCTACACACCATTGTGTAAATCTATTAGCTTCTTCATCATTAAATTCTCAATCTTTAATAAACTGAAAAGGACCAGTTCGATTATCATCATAATCATCTAAATAGAATTCATAATCAATAGGTTTTACAGACAATTTAGTTCATTCTATTCTATATTCATATTTTCCTTCCTGCCTTCGTCATCATCACCATTCTAGATTATATTGAATATAATCTGGATAAACCCAGATTTCTTCTATAGCATCTAGATCTGGATCTTCGATTCTATATGGGATTTTAATTTCATCCATGATTTAAGTTATCGTGATATAAAAAGTCTAATTCTGGGTGTTCTTTTTCATATTCTGTATTTAATCTTTCTATTTCTTTTTTTCATTCTTCAGTAAGTTCTAAACTTGCTAGATATCTTTGAGTGACTTTATTATTCCGAAGAACTAATCAATAAACTATTAAAGGTAATATGAAAATGAATCATAAAGCTATTCGTTCTTTTTTATTTTGAGGTTTTAAATCCATATTTAAAAGAAATTATAAATCTGATTTATTGATACCAATTCTTTCAAAAATTACAACTAATTAAATTTACATTTTTCATTAAAATTATAACATCTTTTAC
>Ga0247608_10001079_pt1 | contig 39674 bp, 13 predicted proteins | sample 176DNAGHGlowgp2_FD_193490 | JGI IMG/M metagenome (GOLD analysis project Ga0247608, IMG submission 193490) | Sheep rumen microbial communities from Palmerston North, Manawatu-Wanganui, New Zealand - 1766 DNA GHGlow gp2 | ecosystem: Host-associated > Mammals > Digestive system > Stomach > Rumen ...
CAGGCAACTATGGAATTAATTCAGAATGGTAAATATATTTCTTGGAATCTTCCAAAGAATACTACTATTCTACTTAGTTCTAATCCTGATGATGGTATGTATGCTGTTACATCTTTGGATCCTGCTCAACGTTCTAGATTTATTAACTTCCCTGTGAAGTTTGATATTGATGCTTGGGCAAGATGGGCTGAAAATCAACAACTAGATGGTCGTGTAATTAATTTTGGCATTTCGTATAGTCACGAACTATTTGAAAATGAAAATCAATTAAAGACTATCAATCCTAGAAGTTACACCATGTTTGGTAGAGCCATTTCTGGCGTTGCTGATTGGCAGAATTCAGATTCTCTCGCCATGATTCTTAATATTAGTAAGGGTTGTTTCAATGATCCAGATAACGTTGTTGGTAATTTATTTACTACGTTCGTAGCTAATAAGCTTGACCAACTTGTATCTCCTAAAGATATGTTAATGGAAAAATGGGAAACTGTTTATCCTAAAATTAAGAAGTGTGTTTACGATGAACACGGTAATTATAAATCTGCTGTAGGTGCTATCTTGCAAACAAGACTTCTTAATTATTCAATGTATTATTTTGATCAAAAGGGAACAAAAACAGAAGTGGTACGTGATAGATTACTTGAAATTCTTCACGCTCCAGAAATGTTATTCTCTGAAGATATTATATTTAATATTATTAAAACTCTTTGTGCGAAGTATCAGCAAAGAACAAAAGCTTGGATGCTTAATAACGAACTTAGAGGTAGAATTATAATGTAATGTTTTGAAAAGATACTGAATTTAATTGTAAGTTTTTTAGATACGAATATTTAGTTAATTGAAGATCTCATGGCATAGTAAATGATCCATTTTATGATGCTTCTAGGTGATATGATGATGTTATAACTAATGGAACAAATATCTATCCTAATCAAGATTTATCGAACATATCTAAACAGAAAGTAACATCTGTTGGCTCAAAATCAACTTTATTCTTTGATCAATCTTCAAAATTTCCTAGATTTAAGTTAGGACTTACAGATAATAAGAGATGTATTAAGATTCCAAAAGCAGATTATATTGTAGTATCTGGAGATACAAATGTGCGTACGTCGGATAAATATTATGTTGTAATAGAAGATTGTAACATAATATATTTTGTATTACAAGATGAATGAGACACCTGATTTGGAGGAAGATTAAGTGACTTTGAAACTCAATTGCTAGGATATCATAATTTTACTTCTGATGCAAAAGTAATCTATAAAGGAAAGATTCAAAGTTATACAAAAGATTCTCTATATTTAGCCAAATATGTAAATGGCGAATATACAGTTCCGTTTATAACAGATAATGATTTAGATAAACTTTGTTGTAATATGTGTCCAGAACCAACCTATGAGGAATTTCTTTCTATTATAGATATGCTTAATTCTGATGACGCTAGCATTGTTCAATTAGGAATTAAAATGCTGGTCGGATATAATGTAGAAAAATATAAATTGTCATTTAGACTTATCCTTCAAACTAGAAGCAACTGGTATACTTATTGTAGAAATCTTGTGGCTTGTAAGCAATTAATGGAAACTCTTGGAATAAATCAATATTATATTAACGATAGTTTTTCATATGGATCCTCTCATTGTCAGAAAGCAGGAGAAACTTATACTGCTGAGGATGTTGCTATAGCTAAGAAACTTGCATATATGTTTATAAAGGAAGACGTTCAAAGATACGTTAATAATAACTATTTCAACAATTCTTTTATTTGGCTACCTGATGAAAGAACAATCAAACTTGAATAAATTAATAGCGATATCTGGAGTAAAAGGATCCGGGAAGGATTTAGTCTCGAATATGTTACAGTACTGTCTGAGTGTCCCAAAGATACTTAGGCGGTACTGTTTTTACAAACGTTTTAAAGGATTAATATATCCAAAATATAAAATCCTTGCGTTTGCGGATCCATTAAAGAAGATGCTATCTGACTTACTGAACATTCCTTTAGAAGAGTTTTATAGTCGTTCTTTTAAAGAAAAATGCATCATAGATGTTTCTACTTTAAACATGTCTTTTGAAACACAAGGACTTAGAGTATCTGATTCTAGATTCAATAAGCTAGTTAAAGAGTTAAACCCAAGCCTGACCGAGTCTTATTTATCAATTCGACAATTACTTCAATACTTTGGAACAGAAATAATGCAGAAATATTTTGGAAAAAGAGTATGGATTAATTCAACACTTAGAAATTGTTCCAAAAATACTATAATTTCTGATTTAAGATTTATTGAAGAATATAACGCTATCAAAGAAAAGAAAGGCGTTGTAGTATATATCAACAGACCTGGATACGAATTTGGGCAACATGCTTCGGAAAGAGAAATGAAAGAACTGTTGGAAAATAATAAATTTGATTTTATCATTAACAACAATGGTTCCATAGAAGACTTGTTTAATCAAGTTAAAAAATGTTGTGAAACAATAGAAAAATACTAATATGTTTATAAAAATAGTCTTAGCGTTACTAATAATTTTTACTGCAGTTGCTATTGGAGGAGTACTAGCTTTTTGGATGCTGGTTTCATGTTATGCTACAGATCCTAATTATTGGAATAATAAAGTAGAACCTTTCTTAAAAGATGTACGTGAATGGGTTGATGCAGGAAATAAAGTAAAAAATTATCCAACAGATAGATTAGAAAAATTTATATAATATTTATGACAAGTAGAGAAATAGTTATAGGTTTAATTGATAAAGGCGCAATAGACGGAAAACAAGCTGCTACTCTATTAAACGATATTTATCAATCAGAATTACTAGAATCATGAAAAGCTTTAAATAACAAAGAAAATCATGATTTAGCAAAAGATATGTTAAAAGACAATGGAGGATATTGAGCTCCTAGTACTTGAGCAACTACAACAACCGTTCCATTAAATACAAGTTATGCAATAACTGCAGATGTTTCAGATGCAATAAGTACTGCAACTACTACTATATCTGCAAAGTAAATATAAAGCCCCTTACTGACTTCGGTCGGTAAGGGGCTTATTTTTTTTAATCTTCTTCAGATAATTGTTTTATTGTTCCTTGAAGTGTTCTAATAGCACCAATATTTTGAGATGCAGTATATGCAAATGATTGTTTGCCTTGAATCATTTTTCAATTGGTAGTTCCAAAACGTTTTAAAGCTGTTAATAAGGGCGGATTTGCTGCCATACTTTGTACAATTCCTTGATTACCTCTAGCTAATCCTATAAATTGAGCATCTACAGTAGAACCTTGTAATACATTAAATGCAATCTGTGCAGCTGGTCCCATCTCTCTAATTTTTCTTCCAACTTCTACAGGATCTCATGGATTTTTCACATCTTCCATTTCGTTTCCAAATATAAATGTCACAAAGAACATTAACATTGCCATTAAAAATTGATCGTGAAGACCTAATAGTAAGAATTTTCTATCGTTTGGATTATCTCAAAGTTTTTTAAATTCTTTAAAATCCATTTTAGCAAGACTTTTTCCAAAATGTAACATCTCTTGGAATAAGCCTTCCATAGGAATTCCATTATAATCATAATATATTCTAGCCTTTCCAGTATCGATATCTTCTTGAGATACTTCACTTTTTCTTAACACGTCTTTATGAATAGAACCATCTTCATCTTCCGATAACATTATATATAACTCTTCTCCTGTTTCTGGATCAAATTGTTGTTGTAATGTAGCTGTATTATATATACCTTTTGGCATAGTTCATTGCTCAAATTTTGCAGTAATATATGTTTTATATTGTAGCATAAATGAACCAATAAACATATCATTTACTAAAGCTTTAGATGATTCATCATAGTGGCCATATAATAAGTCTGCATAGTTTTTAATACCTTGTGCCTCTATATTAGTATATGCTCTTGGAAGATCATCTCCGACTTTTAGCTGTGTACCGTCTTCTTTAGTATATCCAGATTTATTAAATTCTTCTATCATTGTCTCATATAACGCTTTTTGTTTTAAGTAGTCTTTATGAGATATGTTATTAGCTAAATATTCTTTAAATCTGGCATCTTTTTTAAAGTTATATACTAGTTTTCCATCAACAAGTTCATGTGCTTCTCAACAACCATCAGCCATCATTTTTGCAACCATTATAGACATTCTGTGCATAAAATCTGGAGCAGTAGCTGTTAAAAATAACGTATCTCTACCCCAGTTTTTAATATTTAATCAGTTTACTCTACGTTGGTTAGCCATCTGATTAACCGATTGATTTGCCATTTGATATATAGCATTTATCTGTTGTAATAAACTCACAGAACTTATGTTTTTATGTGATTTTTGTACAACATACTCTAGTGCTCTTGAATAAGTTTTAAAATCAATATTTGGAAATAGTTCTGTTATAGCTCTACTATTACCTGTATAAATACCTTGTAAACTTTCTCTTAAGAACGATGGAATATTTATAGAGAGCGTCATAGTAGTAAATATAGATCTTACCATTGATAAGAAAGCATAAATATTTCTCATAGTTTCGTCTTCTATGATGCTTTCTCCATAAAACTTACTTTTAATAATCTTATCAAACGCTTCTAGCATTTTGGTGTTTTTAACTCCACCATGATCTTGAGCATACATTATACCTAAACGCATTGCCTGAATTTTTGGAATATATTCTTTTCCAATTTGTTCTCTTTTAAATGCAACTAAAGCTTGATTAAAAATTACTTCAAGATTTGTTTCGAAAAATCCAACACCATGGTCATTTATTTTCTGTTGTCTTGCATCACCTTCTAATCTGAATTTATTATACAGTTCTCTACCTTGATTATTGTATTCAACAGCGTCTAGTTCGTCTTCAGCAAAAACGTTTTGAGTAAGTGTTTTAGCCTGACGTCATTTATCTCGAATTGTTTTTATAAATCCTTTTACTAATCCAGCATCTCTAATATTTCCACGAACTTGTCTAGATCATACAGCTTCTGTTAATGGAACTTCATAATATTCTCCACTTAATTTTAATGATTCTATTTCAGATTCGGTTATATTTGGACGTTTTAGTTCATTTATGATTTTAAGAAACATTTTAAGAGCTTCTTTCTCTGTCTGACTTCCATTAAATTGTGGACTATCTGGATCCTTAAGAATCAATCTTTCATCTAGAGATCCATCTGCTTTTTTTACATATCAGTCTCTAAATGCTTGAGTTCCGTTTCCATTTTCATCGTATAATTTGATGAATAATTGTTCCATTCCTCATCCAGCTTCATATACAGCTCTTGCAATATCACTTTCATAATTTTGAAGTAATGAACCAACCTGTCTCAAATTAGCAGAAGTTGCAAATTGTGGAGCAATAAGATTATATCCGTTTATCTTTATTCCTTTATTGATTCAGTTTTGTTCGTCTTGTTCATAAGATGTAAAATTTCCAGACAATGCTAATCTTGCTTCGTTTAGATAATGAAAGGCCTGTCATTCAGGAGTTTCAAATGTAATATTTTTATCATCTCTTGTACGATACAGGTCTTTATACTTACTTCGAAGTGCATAAATAAGATTATCTAAATAGTCTATTCTAGATTTAGCATCTTCTGGATTAATATGTCCAAATACATCTTGATTTAATGCTAATAATCTTGATTCAGCATTTTGAACACAGGCCATAAGGTCATTAAAAAATAAATTAGAGTTTACTTTTGATGCTCCAACACTTCTATTTTTATCACATAAAGTGTTATAATTAGAAATAAGCATTGATGGCAAAGCTGTTACCTCTTCTCCTTTTTCCAAATTAACAGCACTTATTTCAGTAATTCTTTTGCCTTCAAAATAACCAGGATGTTGTGAAACATAAATCATTGCTTTCATTAAAGCCAAGTTTCCGTTAGTTGCAGGAAGTGTCTTTAATTTATCTACATATTTATCATCTGTGTTTTTTCCAAGTAATGATTTACCTAAACCTAACGATATAACAGTATGTAATGGATTTCTTTCTAATATTACAATTTCTGATTTATTTCCAAGAGAAAATACTAAAAATCCATCTGCAATACAATCTTCGTTTGAATCTAAGGATCAGCCTTCATCAAAATATCTTTTAAATCTATCATCGACCCAACTCTTTTTAGAATCAGGTATATTATCAGATATTTTTTCTGCTAATAAATTTCCAGCAAATACATCTTGAAGTTTATGTCCAAAATCCAAACAAAATTCTCCTTTAGCAGAACCTAATTTTTGTACAAAAGCAGTTAATTTTTCAGTTAATTCTTGTTCATTATCAGCCCAATCTACTGCGTTTCCGGGAATTCCTCAATATTTTATTCTATATCTAGCTCCAGAATCGTATTTATAATCTCCTGGTCTAAGAGGAGTGACATATTTAGAGTTATTTTTATAATGTTCTACATTTGAGCGAACATCTTCTATTCTTTGAAGAGTTGTATTTTTTGGGAAGAAACCATTAAATATTTTCATTACATTTATGATTTCATCTCCAGATATTTCCATCTCTTGTTTTATTACGTAATTAGTTTGAATTGCATATTTACCTGACGTAATATTAGGAAGTCTTTCTGTTTTTCCATCAGTGATAATAGATACATTTTCAACACTATCTACTCCAATTTTATTTTCAGCATCCTGGTATACTAAATCTAACTTAACTGGAATAACATTTGTATCTCTAACAGAAATTCCTCATTGTCTTAGAATTGCAGCATAAAACGCTAACTGATAAGAAGCACCTTCAATCTTACCGATATCTCATACATCATCAGGACGTTTGTCTGTAACTTCTGTATTTCATTCTCCAACTTCTTTACGAGATACTTTAAAATCATAAATGTGAGCATTACCTTGTTGATCTATTACAAGTAGGTCAATCTTTCCGTTTATAGAATTAAACCCTTTTTCTTTTAATGCTTTAGCGACATCCTCTGATAATTCTTTTGATATGATACCTAACTCTGTATAAATATCTGCGTTTGGATACTTCTTAAGAATACTTCTTTTTAATTCTTCTGCTTGAGATACAACATTTCTAAACTGTGCATCAGTTAATTTAGAATTTGGATCTTTTATAGGTAATTCTCCATTAAAAGTTTTTTCAAATATTTTGTGAATTTCTGTTCCGAGTTTAGTTAACTCTGGCCATGTTGCTTCTAATCCTTTAATGATTTTATTTGCCTCTTCTGCAGTTTTTCCATATTCTGGACCAATAAGTTTTTTAAATGTATATTCTCTTCATGCTTGTACATCAAACGGTTGTACATAACTTTTACTTGATCCTGGTTTTGGAAATTCTCGTAAAAAGCGATTAACACCTATTGAATCATCTATTACATAATAAGATTCTGCTTCTTCTGCATTATCATCTAATGTGATATTGCGAGAATCTCCAGGAGTTACCAATCTGGCAACTCCTGAGATTTCATCGCTTATTGAGTCAATTATTCTTTTAGCACGTGCTTTTAAATCAACGGACTGCATAATACGTAAGGTTCCGCCATCTAAACGATATGTTCCATTTTGAATTTGCTTTTCAATATATGTGTCTAATAGTTCATCAGTATTAAATGTCTTTCCATCTAATATTCATTCGCAACCTTCTGTTAATACTCTATGTTTCATCGCAACTATTTGTTATTTTCTGCTCATTATAGAGCTGTTGTTTAATCGTATTATGTATCTGTGCATTTTCTATAATAGCTTTTGAAATTTCAACTGAACTATTTAATAGATTGTATCCAAATGCAGATAGTACATCTTCCATTGATTTATTTACTATATCTTCGGCTCTAACTATTCGACCTTGTAAATCGAATAGGTAATTTAAACTTTTTATGATATCTTCTTTATAATTTGTCATAAATCCGGAACTAACTTTTCTAGAATTGCCATAATCATCAAGATATTCTTTTCCAGCAAGAAAATCTTGTAGTAAATTAGCAAAAACTTCTTCGTATAAATCAGAACCTATATGATTAGGATATCTTGCTGCAATTTCCGAGAACGCTGGATGATTTTTTACATTGCTCAAAATCGTATAATATAGATTTCTATTTTGAGGTACATCACTAAACTTAAGATATGCCAGTACAATATGTGCAAATTCATGTAATAGTACATCTGAACTTAATTCTCCAGATTTTGTCAGGTTAATATATATTTCGCCATTCATTATAAAACCTTTTGAATCACATATTTCACTAAATTGTGGCGAATCTTTAAATTGTTCTAAGTCCTCATCTGTAATTAAGTGAATATCCGCATTAGTTCTTTTTTGAAGTTGCTTTACAAGTTCTGTAGTTATTGCTACAGCATCTAAATCATAAGCATAAGCTGGTTTTGGAAGATTTTCTTTTTGCTTTGCAATTTCTTCTGCAGTTAATACGTTCTTTATTGGCATCTTATAGAAATAAGGTAAATCTATAGCAGTAGTTACCTGTGTTTGTAATATTGCAGGTTCTGAAAAAGGAACTCTTGAATCAGGATTATCTCTATTTATTTTGTATTCAGCTTCTTGTTGTAGAGCACCTAACTCATCAAGAGTCATTTCTGAATCATCTAATCTAGAAATATAAGCGTTAAATAAATTTGCCATATTACCACTACTTGTCATTACCAAGTTTTCAAATATTCTTGTAAATGAATTTTGACCAAAAGAGTCTTTGTTTACAATCATATTATATACATATAATAAATCACCTATTGTTTGTCCAAATTCTTCAGCATCTTGATCTGCTATTTGATTAAATCCTGCAAGAATCTCACCATATATTTGAATTGTATTAGGTGCTTTATCGATATCTAACATTTGTAATGGTAGTTTTCATCCTGTTAACTTCTTATCTATTCTTTCATCAATACTAGCAAGCGGACGTAAAGAATCTGCAAAAGCATTACCTTTATACTTTTCAATTATTCTTGGAAATACATAAGTATCCATTCAAAGTTTAAAGTTTTCAATGCCTTCTATAGAATTTAATTTTAATCGTCTTGTTTGATATGGATGAACAGGCGTGTCATTAAGAGTTATCTTAATCATTGCTTCAGGAGAAATAAATACTTCAAAATCAGACTCTCTTAAAAACCTAGCGATCATTAGTTCGTTTACATAGTTTTCGATAGATTTAAAATCAGTTTCGGATAATCTAAGTCTACCAGGATCTTTTCTACCGTTTCTAACAGCTTCGTTTCTTGCGTCTAAATTATCTGCAATGTTTTCTGCTATCTGTAGAACCATTTTACTTTTGACAGAATATGTTTTAATCATTTGCTCAGAATAATACATTGTTCTAAACATTTCTCAGAAGTGTGGCAAATATGTCATTGCTTCTAATATATTAAATGTATATTTTCTGTCATTATAACGATCAATTCAACCTTGACGATAATCAGAATCTTTAATAAATTCATCAAAATTAAAGTCCATTACTTGTCCAAAACCTTCATCTATTCAATTACGAATACTTTCTTTCATATTCTTTAATCGATATAGATTTGTAGGTTGTCCTTGGTTAATACCCAAAGCTCTACCAAATGTACTTAGTTCTTTAACTGGATTAAGTAGATCAGCTAAAATTTTTAAATTTGAATTTGTTAAGTACTTGTTTCTTTCTAAAACTAATTCTAAGAATTTAACAGCGTCTCGAAGTTCATGCATCGTAAATGGTTCAAGATCAATATTTCTTCCAAAGGAATCGTCTCCTTGTTCCATATCAGAATATTGATCAAGTCTAGCCAATTCTTGTGCTATTTGCTGAGGCGTCATTCTTTGTCATTTAGTTAAATCTCGATTTAATTTAGTAATTGTTTTTTCAACAAGATTCGAATCTTCTAATAGAGCTGTTAATTTTTCTGTTTTTAAATACGGGTTTCCGATTTTTCCGTTAAGAGTTAGATAAGTTGATACAGCGTTTCTAGGAAATCCTTTTAACAATCCTTCTCCAACAACAAATTTAATTGCATCTTTCACATTATATGCGCTAGTCGAAGATTCAAAAATATTACTTTGACCAATAGAATTTACAAACTGAATTTCTTTGGATGTCATAAAGTTTGCAATCGTCTGGAAAGGAGTGCCTATCGCAGTTAAATAAGTGTAAATATCAACAAGTTCTGGTGTAGCATTAATTTTTGCAAGAATAAGCTCTTTGGCGTTATCGGTTGCTGCAGAAATAATTCCAGATAATGTAAGTGCGGCATCAATTCTGTTCACTCGTTTGTTTAATTCAGTTAATAAACCATATAGATTTATTTGAGTTAAATTTACATCATTTATCTTCATTTCTCCAATAGCATATTGTTGAATGAATTGCGATATAATATCGTTGCCAATATTTTCAGTTCTTACTGTTAATATTCTCTTATTCACGTCTCCTTTTAACATCTCTAATATAGATGTAAGATTTAGATTTGCAATAGATGTAACCTCATTAGTTATTGGATTAAACAATAATAGTTTCCTTAATTTGTTTAATGTATCATTTGAATCGTTTTGCTCTAAGCTATCTTCAAATTCAGATGCATATCTACTATATACAAAAGTCATTGCAAAGAATCCTTTTAATGCTACTGCAGATATACCAATAACTTGTTTTCCAATCATGTTTTGAACCTGCATCATATATTTTACAGAAGGATCGTCAGAATTAATGTGTAACTCCGCTCTACCTAATGCAGAATTATCTGCAGCTACATGTTGTTCATCCATATTGATTGGAACTTGAGCAATTAATTGATTTTGTGGTTTTGTAGTAATGTTATAAATAGCAGAAACAATTCTATTTTTTAATGCAAATCCTCTAACGTCTCTTGGAGATTCTGAATGACTGTTTATAATTTCTAAGAATTTCTTTTTATCCTCCTCGAAATTTTCAAGTTCTTCTGGTGTTAATCCAGGAGCTGTAAAGTTAATTTCATCAGAACCACTATTGTAAATAGAATTTAATAAATTAATTATTTCTGTTTCATTATAATCATCAAATCTTCCACTTTCTGCAGTTAATAATGATTGAAGTTGATGATAGTTTATTGAGATTCCATTATTACCCTCAACGTATGTAATTCCGTTTGGTGTAGCAACTTTAGAAACAATTCCTAATCTAAAATGGTCTTGTAGTTTGGATCCTGTAAAAATTGTTCCGTTATTATTAACAGAGAACGCCATTATATACAGTTTATCAATATCATAGTCAGAACCTTCAAGATATGTCTGCATTGCTGGAACATAAACCTGGTTATAGTCACTATCTACAAAAGCAACAACTTCCATTGGCATGAAAGATTGCATAGCTTGAGTAGGAATACGTGCTCCAACATATAGTAACGATTGTTTAAATGAATCGTACATATCTTTCGCCTTATTCTCTATTGCAATTTGTTTTCTACTATTGGCATCTCCTTGAAGCAATCCTATATCTGGATTTGTTATACGTGCACGTTTTCTTTCTCCGTCTTGTTTATACCAAATCCAATAGTTTCCATCCCCGTTCTTTCCAAACTGAATTTGTTTTAAAACTTCTTTGTTTTCTTCTGTATAATTATACGTTTGGATTCTTCTATCAAATAATCCAGAATTTAATAACTCACGATATCTATCAATATTATCAACAATTATAACGTTTGATTGAACGCCATTTGCATTTGTAAAAGTCTTAAATCTTTTACCATCAGTAGACATTACTTCTTCATTGTCGTAATATATTGAGTTACCATTAATAACAAAATCAGAATTGTCTCTTAATCCACCAACTTGAGTAAATCTTGAATCAATAGAGTTATCATTACTGATTTTAACATAAAACTTATTATCTCCTTCATATAAAACAATATCATATAAGTTTTCTGGTAAAACGTCTTCAGAAACAGCAGAATATTTGTCCATTAATTTATTAACAAAGAAATTTTCGTCCTGTACTTGATAAATATGATCGTTTCTTCCAAATCCAAATTTATCTCCTTGATATCTACCCATGATTATTTCAGGAGCACGAGTTCTTCAAGAAGTTGCAATAACATCCTTACCCAAGAAGTTAAAAGTTCTTCCAAATTCAATACTTCTAAGTGTATTCTGTGTTTTTACTTGAGAATCTTTTAATCATGTAAGAAGTTGTGGTAATGTTGCACCGTCTACATTATATCCTAAATTAGAAAGTGTTATTTTTTGATTTGGTTTAAGTACATCATCAATATTTTTACCATCACTAAGTGCTTTGGCCGCTCTATTTAAATAGAAGGATGCTTTGACCGAATCTAAATCATAATAAGAATATTCTGTTCCGTCTACTATAAAACGAGTATCTGCTCCACGAAGATTTTTAGCTTTTGCAGTATGCAGTCTTATTTTATAATTTGAAGGATTTGCACGTACCATTGATTTTACATCATCATACTTTTCAAAGGTATTGATATAGTATGTTTTTGTTGTATTAGATGTTAAATCGTCTATATAAATATAATCTTCAAAATCAATATCTTCAATGGTTAAATCTCTAAGATTTCCGTCTTCTCCTTGAATTTGTGATATAATAAATGGATTTGAAGCATCGTCACTTTGAATAAACTTCATATCATGAAGATTATATTCATTGCGCATTAATTCTGCAAGTTGTTCAAACATACGTACTTCAAATTTGCCAGTTCTTGGATTATATACCCTATAATATTGAATCATATTGTAGGATGGATTAAGAACTCCGGATAAACCTTCGTACTTATGTCTAATTCCTCCACGATTAATAGAAGATATTACATCAGATATAAAAGCTCCATTAATAGTAGCAGCACTAAACGGAAGTTTAAATTCTTCATGATTTCTTAATGCTTCTGACGCTTTTTGAACAAAAGCTTGAGCTAATCCAAGAGTATCTTTACTTCCTGTACTAAAGGCTTTAATTAAAGATTCTCCAAGTATTGTATATAGTTTTGCTCTTGCTGCTTCTTTTTCATTAGCGGATACGTCTTTATCATCAAGTAAATTAACACCTTCCATAAATTTACTCATGTGCTTTGCGACAACTCTTCCTAGATCTGAATAGATTTCATTTACTAAATCAGAATAATGTGAATTTTCAATTAATGAAGATATCATCTGAGTCATTTCAGTAACTTCTTCTTCGTCAAGCTCTTGATCAGCATCCATTTGAACTCCACCATATTTAGTACGCATGCGTATTGTCATTAATGGTGAATTGTTATAAAACGCCTCTTTTGCATTTACATTACCTGCTCCAACTTTAATAGCAGATTTATTAACTGCATAAGCTATAAAGCCATCTTTAAGATCTTGATTTTCTTTTTGAGAAATGAGCTCTAGTAAAGTATCTGTATTATCCTCTGTGTAATGCCATTCTCCATTTTCATATTTACATGTTCACGCTCCTCCAAACAATTGATCTAATGCATATAATGTATTAGCGTTGTATTCTATTCTTTTTGTTCCAGTTTGAGAAGTTTCTTCTCCATTTGATGCTATTACAGTATAATGTTGTATATAAAATGGAACACCTTGGCCCATTCCTATATCTTCCATAGCAAGTTCCACAGAATCTATTCTACGATATTCTCCTGCGTTGTAATCTTCATAGGTTATTTTTTCACTACGTTGATTGTAGAATTCAGCTATATTGTTTATTAATTTAATATATTTAGAACGCATCTTTCTACAAAGAGTTTCTCCATTTGCATAATCCGATCCAGAACTATTACGACGATATCTATTTGTTAATGCATAAACTGCCCATTTCAGAAGAATTGGTTTTCCAAGTCTTCTATCAACATCCATCATAATAGTCTTTTTATTGTCTCCAACTCTAGCATCAATTAAAGAATTACTTTCTAGTCTTGCTTCAAGAGCATCAGATATACCAGAGCCATCCATAGAGTCTACGGTTCCTTCTTCTCCGTTTGGAGTAAATACAAAACCAGGCATATCATTCATAATAGCAATATCTATTTCTGAAGCAATACCGTCTAATTGATTTTGAGCAAAAGGATGATATGTAGCACCAAAAGCAACGGAACGCTTAATTTGTGCAATTAAACGATTGGCTTCTGAGAATTCTTCATAACTTCCCTCTTCTTTATTAGGATCGAATTCTGAATTAATAGAATTTCAATCAAAATCGTTTATTAAATAATCCAATGCTGTAGCATGACTTGGCTCATTTAATTCAGAATAATAAAAAATTGTTTTTCCTTTTAGATTTCCTGATTGACATTGCTCTCTAATTCATCTATAGTGTGGATCGTTTGATGTTATTACAGCATTTATATATTTTTCAACAGCTTCTCTTGTGCTGTTAACTTTTGTCATACCAGGACGCATTAAACGTTGATCTGGTGTAAACGTGTTCCCAAAAGACTCAATAGGGTTTCCATTTAATCGTGTGCTTATAATGTTGCCGTTATTATCAAACGGTGAAGAAAAATTCTTTAAATTCTTTCAATCTGTTATTACAACTCTTGGACTTTGTGTTTTAGATCCAAGATTTTTGTAAATGTCTATAGCAGAAATATTATGTATATTGGATAATCTTTTATTTTTATTAGGATGTGCAAATACTTCACCAATAGTTAAATCATTATATTCATTAGATAAAAATAAATCAGCAACAAAATATGCTTCTAAAATAGGATGAAGTGTATCTCCAATGAATAATTTCATGTTTCCAGAGTTAATATCAAATCATTCTTTTCCAAGTCATTGATAATCAGCTCATATTTTACTCATGGTTCCACTATCATATCTATTTCATTCAAGTTTATTTTCTTTTATATTATTTATAAAATTTCTACGAGCTTTATTTATACGTGCTTCAAATTTTGCTGGACTCCTATAAGTATTATAGAAATTCATCATTGTTTCATTAACACGTAATTTACCTAATGATTTATTTTTTGGAGCGTAACCATCAAATTCTTCATCAAAAATAAGTCCTGCGTCATAAAATGCAGATGTCATATTTTCTACAGTTATTTGTTCTCACTTTTCCGATTCTCATTCTTTTGCAACATTTATTTGACCGTAATGTAAGAAAATATCTAACTGCTCCAATGTATCAAAACCAAATCCATCTACGCTACATCTAAATTTATTCGGATTTAAAATTTTATGGCCGTTTATATCTGCTAAGCATACTTTTTTGTAATCATTTAATACATTATTTACAATTCTCGTAAGTCTTTCCTGTCGACTAGCTCTAGCTAAATCGAGGATTGGCTTGGACGATCCGCCTTTAAGAATTCCTTTATTTGTAGTAGTACCTACAAGTAAATCACGTAAAGTTACATTCCCAATTTTTGCATTTAAATTATATCCTACTAGGAAATGAGTATTTTTATCTGCGAATGTAGCATTTTGAAGATAAATAACATCATCAGAATTTAATTGTTCGTAGAAATCATATAATACAGATACATGTAACAATTCTTTAATTGTTAATTGAGATGGATTCTTTGTTTTATCTCCAATTCTTATTTCATTTCTTACTTGTGGAGCCATTAATAAATTTTTGACTCTAACTAAAACATTGGATTCATATGGATCTTGATCTCAATCGTTTTTCTTTACAAAGTGTCTACAATCTTCTAGTAAAGATTGTGCATTATATGACATGTTTGTTAACTGATACGTAGGAAGATTATTTCCACTAGGACTTTTAACTACATTTTTAGTTTCTGAACCATAGATTACACTAAACTTTTCTGCAGGATCTTTTAGATCATCAATATATTGTCTTAAGTTAATTATATTACCTTTATTGTATTGGATTACAGTATTGTTTTTTGGGCCAAATGCAGCAACTAGTGTTAAACCTAATGGTGTTACAAAATCATCCATTAACTGGAATTTATTTCCAGACAATTGTACTCCAACACGCATATACGTATCTGGAATAATTATGGAAAGTATATCAGAAATTAAATTTTCAACAAATTGTTGACTGAAGGCATTTGATCTAGGGTCTATTGAAAATTGTAATTTTCCGTTTTTATTAATAAACGAAATGTTCATTGTATCTCTAATAGAACTTAAATGAATCCCTTTATCATCAACAACAATATTATATTTTTCTTTTAATTTAAATGCCCTATCAATATTTGTTTTTAATAGATATACTGCTCCACGAATAGCGTCCTCTAATTGATATCTTTGAGTATTTACAATATTAGAACGTAAATTACTTCCTCTAAAAGATTGTAAATCATTATCAAATGTATATGCTCTATATGACACATTTTCTGTTTTAAAAAACATTTGTGTAAACATATTCTTTAAAACAGGTTCAATATCTGTAGAATATATAAATTTTTGAATACCTCTTAGTTTAGATAATAGAAACGTTCTATGATCTGGAGGTATTTTATTGGTTGGATTGGATAATTGATTAATATATTCATCTATTAATGTATGTAAATCAATATTTAATCCATCATAATATGTTTGTTTTGCTTCATCAGAAAATATATCAGTAGAGAAAAGAATTGCTCTTTTTAGCGTAGTCATTGCTGAATTAAATCCTGATAATCCTACAAAAGAACTTTCTATTTCTTTGCCATTAGCGTCTACTTCTGGTATAACACTTAATAAAATCTTAGCGAGATCAGAATCCTGATTTTCTATAGTTGCAAATTCACTTGATGTAAATCCGGTATAATGTTCTACATTAGGACCTCTATAATCATATTTATCAGCAAAATCAAAATTTAGTTTTTGATTAAATGTTACAAAAGGTGTTTTTGATTGTAAAAGTTTATCAAAGTTTTGCAGTATAGCGAATTCGGTATATGCGTCTCCTGCATTTTCATGTGAAGATAAAAAATCACGATACGTTCTTAATGCACTTTGTATCTTTCCATCATACTCTAAAGCGGAATCTTCTGGATGAGGATACACAGGATCTTCTTGAACAAAGCCTGCGTTTCTCATTTCATTATACATTGCATCTATCAATTCACATTTATATTTCCAAATATTCTCGTTTCCAACAGATAATCCAAAATTTCCATTAGAATCAAAATTTACTCAACTTCCTTTGCCATTGTTTTCAAATCTATTGAATACAGTTAATGCAACAATATCTTCCGCAAATTTTTGCTCCATTTGTAAACGTAGATCTGAACGTCCTATAAATAGCGAATCTATCGTTGGAGCAGCTTCTGCAGAAGAAATTATTGTTCGAGCCATACTTGGTATTTTAACATCTCTTGTTTCTGAACTAGAGGAAACGCCTCTAAAAGAGAGGCGTTCCTCCAACTCAGCTAACATTTTTGTATCAACCTTTTCAAATGTTTCTTTCATTCATTCTTCGAAAGCACCTTTTGTCATAGTATCATAACGATGCTTTACTAGAGAAAGATATTTCTCTGAAAAGGAACAAAGTTCATTATTAACACTCATGTTCTTTTAATCGATTTTCTAAATGTTTATTTAACGCGTTAACCAATTCTGCTACAAGAGGATTAATTTGATCTACGTTTGTCAAATCATAATAATTTTCACATAATCAATTATATCCTTGTTTGTTATAAGCAGAAGTATTGTTTTCTGGATTATATACCAGAGAATGAATATAGGGAGCGATGTCCTTAAATAATTGTTGATTTGACTTACAAATATACAACAATTCTTTGAAAGTATCAAATGAATTGAAACTTCTTATCTGGTAGGTCCCAGCTTCTCAACGAATCAGTGCGTTTATCATATTTCCGTTTTGATTTATAGAAATGACTGCATAACGCCTTGTATCTAAGTAATCGAATCCTTCTACAATGTTCACGTCAGTTCCTATGTCTTTTGTCTTAAACTTGATTCAAGCCTCTTTGTTATTTACCTTTACAACATTAAACTTTCCGTTTTCAAATACTATTTGATTACCCATTCAATTATTCATAGAAAATTGATTCTTTAAATTAACATCCTGCATAATAGAAGATATTAGTTCTTCTGGACTTTGTGATTGTAAACGTTCCAATATTATAGAATCGTCTAATTTAATTTCATCTCCTAATCTATGAGTCTTAATTAATTGATTGATAGTAGTAATAGAACTTTTAATAGGATTTAGTCTTGGATCTACTCCTCCTGAATTACTTCCAGGATTGTTTCCAGAATTTCCACCAGGATTTCCACCTCCGATAATTCTTGCTCCAGAGACTTTGGATTCATCTATTTCATACATTGAATATGTTATTCCTGATATTGGAGCAACATAACCGTTCATTATATCACCTTTAAATTCAGCAAAGAATCTTGAGCCAGGTAACATTTTATTCTGACCGGTTGAATTGGATTGGACCATATCATCCATATAAATAAAGTTACAGAATTCGTTTGTTCTAAGCATATCATTTGTTAGCTTATCTGTTAAAACTTTATTAGATACAAATGAACTTAATTCGGTATAAAGTGTATCATTTGTGGTTACATCAATATATGATTTGTTTCCATCTGTTCTAGTAACATCTCTTAATAATTTAATAGATATTTCTTGGTTTCCGTCTAAGAATCCGTTTATTAAATCATTAATTGGAAATGTTGGATACGGTTCTGTTAATCTTGCTAATTCTGTACCTATTCCTAAAGCCCCATAAGAATGTACTGAATATCCTTCGATAACTTCTCCGTTTCAAATAGTTTCTACATATATGGATTTACTTTCGTTAGATATAATTATTCCGTGGTTTTCTCTTTCGATGGTTCCTGCATCAGAAACAAACGTATGTAAAAATACAAGTAAATTATCTAATATTGATTTATACTCAGGATTGTTAGCTGCATGTACCGCTAATAATCCAGCAAGTCTTTGACCTCGATCAGATGGAAGAATTTGTCATCTTCTTTTATAGATTTCACTATAAAAAGCAGAAGTTTCTCTTGCAGGTAATGAGGATCAATCTAATGATTTTAATACTTCTACTGGGTCGTTAGGATTTTCCCAAAGTGAATTTGCTATAATATTAGATAAATCTGCTTGTGCTCCATCTCTGCCTCTTTTTATTGCATCTACGTATGAAATTACATCTCTCATATCCAGAGGTTTGTGTACAGCTACTGTTGATAATTGATCGTAATGAGTAATTAAATTAACCTTTTCTCCATTCTTAGATTTAGGCTGTTTTCATAAATCATTATATTGCTCAAGATCAAACAGTTCGTCTGTCATTACAACAAGTACTTTACCAAGATTTGATTTTCCGTTTTTATTAAGTCGGGTTAAGAACCTTTTAGCACCATCTGTAAGATTTGGATCTTTTAATATAGAATCTATATTATTTGGATCATATACAACTACACCAGCATCTCCAAATCAGAAAACACCAGGGAATTCTTTTTGTATTTCAGAAAGAGTTTTAAAAGTATCTCCAAAATGTATTTTTGCAGTACGTTTTCTATATAATTGACCATTATAATCTCCGACAAAAGCTGTAGTTACTGTACAAATAGGAATTTCTATATAATCGTTTCCATAATGGAAACGTGCAATTAAAAGTTTTTCATTTCCATTATATTCGACAATATGTAATGTTCTATTTCCAGTAAAGTATTGTCTTAGTTTATCAGTTGTTTCTAGCCCTAAAGCAGTAATAAATTTTTGGAATATAGACGATTTTGGATCTACTGTTTTGTTCATTCTTATAATTGATCCAAAATAACTCATTGCTTCTGTATATAATGTTAAATTAGGATTCACTGGATCAGCATTATATACTTTAAAATCAGCGTTTGGATTAAGTTTTTGAGTAATCTTAAATAGAGAGTGTTCGTTAGTAGCTTGAGAAGTTCTAAATGCTTTACTGAATATGTATTTATGTATACCTTCAGTTGACATTAGTTTTCTACCAGGAGTTGGAGTTACTGGCTCATTAGAACCGCCTCCATCGTTTCCTCCTCCATCATTTCCTCCTCCGTTATTACTGCTACCTGGTGGAGGTGGAGCAACTGTCATTTTCTTAAAGTACTCAAAGAAAGTGTTATCTTCTGCGAGATTTTCCATCGCTTTCGCACGATACTTTTTAAAGCTTTCAATTTGTCCTTTCGTCAGAGATATTTCTTGACGCATTTCTACATCAGAACCGCTATCTACTATATCGAAGGCACTGTCTACTTTGTCATGTTTAATATATGTCCCACTAGTAGAACGTTGTGTAATAGTATAGAGATTTTTTAATAGTAAGTATTTGCTTACTCCAGTACCATTCATGGCTTGATTTTTAAAATCAACGTCTACTAAGACATAATCGAATTCATCACCTTGCATATCATCGAAAGCTATTATATTGATTCCTTTATCTTTTAATGAATCATATTTAGCATCGTTTCCATCATAGATTATTGCTACCTTTCCTTTAGTTTTTAACTCAACTGCTCTAGTTGCAAAATCATAATCATCTGCTACAACTTTATCCCCAAAGAATTGCCCGTTTTCTTCATAATATTTTAATTCTATTTCTGAAGGTAACAAGTCGTCAACTTGTTTTATTGTAATTGATCTATTTTCTAATAAAAGATTTCAAGCATCAAATAAGAATTTATCCATCATATTAGAATTTGTCAATTTTGCATAGTTGGCGTTTCTAAGAGAAGAAGTTAACATAGGACAACTAAAATACATACAATCCTCTAGTCCTGAAGCATATCCTGATGTTCGTGTAACTGGTTTTCCATTTTCTATTGCTGGTTTTCCATTATCATCTTTTGTTTGTATAGTAACAAATGCTTTAGCACTATTCTGTTTCGCATCACCTAGTCCGAGAACAAATACCCCGTTTTGTACAGCCCAATTAGAAATTTCTGATAATTCTGCTTCTGTGAATAAACTTATTTCATCAATAAATAATATTTTGACATCTTTTGAATTATCAAAAACATTTTTATTATAAGTACTAGAAGAACTTCTTACAAAATGTCCATCTTCTGCAGCAGAATAAGCAGAAGGTTCTTGTCCATTATGAATTAACTTCATGAAGTCATTTTTAATGAGATATTTACAATCATCACCTATTTGTTTTTGAAGTCTTTCTGCTTGTACTTTTTTAGGAGCTACTGCAATATATTGTTTCTTATCATAGTCAGATAACATACTAACTATAGTTCCAACTACACCAACTGTTTTACCAGTACCAGCACTTCCTAATATAATAAATATATTTTTAAGTGCACTTAAGTCTTCAAGATATTTTCTTTTAACTTCATCAGTAACCGTATCAAATTCTGATTTTGCATTATTCTTAATCAAAGTTAATGCTGCATTGAATAAGCCAGGTCTTGCAAGATATGCTAATGCATTATAAGTTGCGTATTCTTGTCCAAAAATAGGAGCGAATGGAAAGTCTTCTTTTTGTGTAACTGCTTTATATCTATTGTAAAATGCTCTACTAGGTAAACTACATATTGACATTAAAAGCGTTAATTTATCAACTGGTTTAATATCTACATCTATTTGATCTGATAAAACAGTTGTATTAAGCTTTCAAATATCTTTTCCCATTAAAGACACAAGTGATTTTGCCAATGCATTGTCATCTTTAAATTGTGGTGTTTTAGACAACTCTTCTGTTACTTTTTGACAAAACTCGGTTCAAATTGTTTGTAACTGAGTAGGATTTATTAACTCTATATTATCAAAAGAAAATCCAGGAGGTGTTACAGAATCCAAAATATCTTTTAAATTAATAGGTCTATCCTCATCGTTAATATGATAATGAAACTCTTTTTCGAATTCTGCAACAAAAGCCGGATTTGTTAAAACTTGCAAGAATTTAGAACGCATGTTTTTATCAATACGTTCGTGAATCTTAAATGCACGTATTTTATTAGATTCTGTAAGAGTTATTAAGTAATTTATTCTGTTTACTAATTGATCTAAATCGTTTGCAAGAATTAAAGCTACCTTGTTTTCTAGTACAGGAAGTTCTTTTGGATTAAATTTGAATGAATTAATAGTAGCGTTTGTTTTATTTGTAGAACCTACTAATATTGCTCCGAGAACATTAAGAATATCTTTCGCGGTCTTTAAATCTTCTTCAACCATTGGAGTTAAAGAATATTTACTTAGAATATCAGAACTGGAAAGTTTTTTCTCTTCAGAATTAAGTAGATCAATTATATTAGATTTTATGCCAGAGTAATCAAATCAGAAGTCTTGAAGTAAATCAGACATTGGTGAATATGTAACGTTTGCACGTAAAGCATCTACTTCTGTCATAAAATCAACTATAGATTTTCCATTTAATGCAGGTAGAATATATGATAAAAATTCTAAAATTTGTTCATCTGTTAAATTTGTTCTTGTTTTGAGTGCATTAACTAAATTGTTATATGCATTCATTGCAACAGTGTTATTATATCCAAAGTTTTCAATAAACGTATTTAAGAATCCTTCTACGTCTTTATGTAATTCTGTTTTGTCTCTACTTTCATCTGGATTGTTTGGATCTATAAATCAATCATCGTCATAATTACCAGTATTTATTAGATCCATTTGTGCTTCTCAATCAGCGCCTTCAGGAGCGTCGTTTTTAATATCTATTTCAGCAGATTCTCCTCTTTTCGCATCAAAATATAATTTCATGCGAGTTTCTGGTGAAGAATGAGATAAATAACTTCTACGAATTTCATTATAAAGAACTTGTAATTCAGAATCGCCACTTAAAACAATTTTATCGTTTCCTGCTTTTTTATATAACTCTATTAATAGATCTCCAATTCTTGCAAGTCCCTCTTCATTTAAATGTGGATTTAAAAGAAGAGATGTTATTTCTTTAAAATGTTCGTCAGAATTTGCTAAAGCCAATAGTCTTCCGGGGATTTCTTCAAACGCTTCAAATTCTTCAATGATACTAAAATACTCTTGTTGATATTGAGCTAATTGTTGATTGTCCTCTTCCGTTCTATCTTGTTTTGCTTCTAAACCAAGAATTTTTTGTTCTAATTCAAGTAATCTCTTTCTACGTTCTACTAATTCAGATTCAAGATTAACATTAGAGTGTAATGTATCAATGTTAAATCCATCCAATAGTTTTGCCTTCTGAAGAAGATTTGCACCTCATCTTGAAGCTAACGCATAATAAATATCAGCAGCTTTGATTACTTTTTCCTTTCCTTCAGTAGATTTGTAATTCTCAAAATCCTTATCAACAATTTTTTGTTGATCTTCTGTCATTTTAGAATACAACTCTCCGTATTTAAGTCTAGCAAAATTATCTTTAGATAGATTTATAAAAGCATTACTAAGTTGTTTATCAGATATAAATAAAGATTGTAACGCATAACGATAATTATATTTTCCTTCTAAAATATCATCCCTTTTTTTACGAAGTTCTTTTAATTCATCTTCAAGTTGTTTTAACTCTGCGTTGTTCTTTATTGCGTCTTCTGTAGACTTTCTTGCTTCTGAAGTGTCATTAGGAACTGTTAATTCTTCAATTTTACCTTGTATTTCGTTGTTTTTTGCAACAATATCTTTTGCGAGATTTAATAGATCATCTTCTAATGTATTATATCCCCCGAGATCGATTAAAGTTTGTGCACGTAATGTATTTTCGTTTACATCTAAACCTGTTTTTCTTAGATTATCTAATTGTTGCTTAGTGAATCGTAATCCCTCAGAACTTACCACTTTTTCAAGAAAATCTACAGTATTCATCAGATGACGATATACTATATCGTTTTGTGATAATCTTCCATTTGCGATAGGTTCTGCTACAACGTTTGGCCCATCTACTGATTGAATTGTTGTTAGATTTGTTCCTAAATTTCTACTTCCTAGTAATCCTTTACGATGCCATTTAGTATAATAGTCTTTTATTTCTTTTCCACGTCCTTGAGCGATATAATAGGTTAGCTTTTTTAAGTCTTCATCAGGTAACGTAGCAATATTTCTATGCATTATCCAGTCTTCATATTTTTGTTGTCCTGCAAAAATACCGCCACCTATAAAGCCTCCAGCAAATGCCATTCCGTACCGTTTTGCAACATCTTCTGCTGTAAAACCAAAATCAAGGCGTTTGTCTTCATCAGATACTTTTATTCCTATAGCTTCAAGACCTTTTGCTGCTGCTTTTCATGCATCTGTAACAACTTCTTCCATTACTTCTTCTGTTGCCTCAGACAGCATTCTTGCAGGAAGTCCGCCCTTAACAACAGATGGAACCATTGTATTATGATAGAAATCGACTAATTTACCTAAAAATCTTAAATTTTCTTTTTTGGTAACAGCCTTTTCTCCTTCTGCAACAAGTTTTGCTCCATCAGTACTAAGTTTTTCTTTAAGTTTTCTCGCATAGTCAAAAGCAGGTTGTCTGAATTCAGATTCGTCCATATAAGTATTTTTAAAGAAATTATCTCTAAAATAATTTATATGCATTAATCCATATAATGACACCATGTTTCCAATCATAAATAGTCCAGCAACTCTATCAGAAGCACCTGCGTTTTTTGCAATAGAATAAGATTCTTGAGAAGATGTAGCTGCCATATAACTATAAGAAAGAGCTCTTCCTATTTTTGCTGCGTTTTTAGTCCCGTTTTCTCCAAGATTAAATAGTAAACCTGCCATACCTACAGCTTTCTGTTGGAACAATTGACCAGAAATGCTTGATATAAGATTACCAAAATTTTCAAAAGTTACTAGTTCTTGTTCTGATTCTTGAGTAACTGTTGGATCAAATCTAGACATGTATCCTTCTCAACGATTCATTGTACTATAGAATTCGTTTTCAGAATCATTTGTTCATACGCCATTTATGGCTTTTCCGATAACAGGCAATACTCTTCCAAAAGCTTCTAATGCTGTTACCGCTCCTACTGCATAATTTAAATATGGAATAAAATAAGGAATTGTTTTAAATACTGTTTTAGCTACAGTACCTACAAATGATTTTTCATAATCATCTGAATCAAAGAAATTATATTTATTTCACGCACTTGTTTCTCTTAATAGAGTATCTGAATACGCTATTTGTTGTTTCTGATTAATATCTCTATCTCCAAGCGTTTCTGCATACGGTCTTCCGTATTCGTTAAATTTTAAATCTCCTTTTTTATGATGAATGATTTCTCCAGATTCTAATTGTTCATCCTCGTCTTCATCATATGTAGCCATTACTATTGTAGGACGAACTAGTCCTTTAAACAAACCTCCTTTATCTTCAGGGGTTCATCCTAACTTTTCTCCAGTGGTATAATCTACAACCTCTTGAGATTCTGCTATTTCTTTTGCAGTTTTATTTGCATAAATACCTTGACCTGCACGATTGATATAATCTATTCCAAAAGACTCATCCTGGATATACTCTTCTTGCTCAAATCATGGTGTAGTATCCATAATTGGAGCATTTAAAGGTCTATCTCAATCAGAACTTAAATATCCGAACAATTCAGTAACCTTTGGAGCATATGATAAAGTATCAAAATTATTATATGTTAACAATACGTTATCATATAATTTATCAAATGATTCTTTATCAAATGTTCCATCTGACTTAGAAAACATTTGCTTAATTTGAGGCATGTTTTCATATTCGGATTTATCTTTTAGTTGTGCATTATCTGGAGTAACACCTAATTGTTTAAAATCATTTAATTCTAAATCAGGATTCTTAACAATAGCTGCAAAAAAGTCATATTTTTTAGTATTATCTTCCATATTTATCAATTAAAACTTCTTTCACCTGCTCGAGCTTGCTGTTGTATTTCTAATTCTCTAGCCGCAGCGGCCTGTGATTGCATATTATGTGTTCTTGAATTTTTTGATGAATATTCTTTTACTCCTGCTAATTCATTTAATACCGGCATAAATACATTACCGTGATAGAAATTAGAATTATAGTTGAATTTAATTGGAAAGCCTCATTTTGTTTTATGATGAGCGGTTCGTTTTGGATCATTTTTATCATGATTAACAAATCCATATTCAATTGCTTCAAAATACTTTTCCTCTCATGTCTTTTTACGATCGTCACTCATTTTTTCTAAATAATTTGTAGTTAGATCGAGTCCGTCAACAAAATCGTCTCCAACCATTGCACCAAACGTAATAAATCACATGTGGTTTCTAGCTTCTAACTTTCCAGTATTTTCATTTCAAACTAATTTTGGATTTTTACTAGCTAATTCTTTTAATATACCAGGAGTAACTGATTTATTTTCAAGTTGTTTATTTGCTTCTTCTATTGTTTCTATCAATGCCCAATCTACAGTAACCTCTCCGTTAACAGTAGTATATGGTAAGTCAACTCTTTGAACAGGAGATCCATCATATAAAACTTGTCCTAAGTTAGTTTCATCAATTAATTGATCTCCAAAAGTTACTGTCATTTGTGGAGAAATATCTTTTAATCCAACTTTTTCAAATATTGCATCTAACATTCCTGGATTAATTTTTGTATCTCCGTTATTTTCCTTTAGTTCACCAGCATTTTGTACAAGCGCATGTAAAGAAATTTTAGAAGTAGGATTGAACATAGTTTCTCTAGGAGCCATATGATTGTTACCTCTAGCTAATTCTTCTATATAGCTATCTTCTACAAGATTCTTTTCATCATCACCATCACTTCCGCTTCCTCCTATTCCTCCATTACCAGTAGCTTTTGTAAGAGATGCTTCGTATTGTAAATCTGGTTCAACGTCTGTTTGAGAAGAAATTATACTTCTAATATATTCCAATGGTTTATATCCTCCAATAGCAGCATTTGCTTCAATTAAATGTTTTGCAGGAGTGCTTAGTTGCATATATAATAGTTTTTCAAACCCTTCTAATTCAGCTTTCGAGTATTTTTGAGATACTTTATATATTCCAGCTCCTTGCAAATCTTCAGCAATTTCTTTAAATGGAATTTTTCCAAAATTTACTTGCTTAATAGTTCCGGCTTTATCTATTATGTCATATATTTCTTGTCGAACATCATTTACACCGACTACATCCATACCCGTTTCTTGGAAAATATCATCCTGAAAAGCTAATTCAGGATTACTTCTTCTAAAATACATTAACATTGAATTAGATATAGGCATGTGTTTTTCAGAATCAAATTTAGAAGGAGCTACCTTTTTAATAGCTCCGTCTTCTAATGATTGTACTCAAATTCTACCGTATGAATCTAAAGCTACCTCCGATCCCGCATTATGTTTTTTTATTTCTGATACTCGATCATCTCAGAATTTTTTATTATTTGATGCTTGAGACACCAGATTCATTATTTGAAGCATACCTGGCATTACAGAACGATATGAATCCGTACCACCAATAGAGGAAAGACTTTGAGTTTTTCTTTGAAATGCGACCACCTTATCGTATATCAATTGAATATCACTAGGAAGAAGATCTCTATCTTTCATTAATCCTAATAATTCCTTATCTAACGGATCTATTTTAGAATCTTCATCACTACCGGAACCTTTTGCACCTTTTGAGGTAGTACCAGTATACTGTTCTGGAATAAAGGGGGTGTATATTAGTCCACCCCCTTGTTGATATATCTTCAATTTCATTATTTTAAAGCTCTTAATATTAATTTAATTACATTATCTGTTAATTTAGCAACTCCAGCATGTGCAGCTTTATTATTATCTACTCAAATACGTTCGTCTGGATCTAAGGTATAACGAGTTGTTCCATTAACTCTACCACCTTTCTTAAGTGTACGATTGCCTACTGTTGAAGTTTTTCCATTTAAGAAACTATAGTTATAATTGAGCGCATTATCATAATTTCAACGAAGTTGTTCATTTCACATTTTACTTTTTTGTGTAGCAATATCTTCTGCAGAACCGAGAACGTTTCGTAAGATATAATCTTCTAAATCAGTATATTTAGATCTTTCTGCATAATCAAGAGTTGCATATTTAGATGCAGCATCACTATAAGTACGACGTAAATAAGAATCATAATCTCGTTGAAGTTGCTGATTATGTTGGTTCTGTGCGTATGCAAGCATTGTTTTTCTATCATTTGCAACATTGTTTTGAACTTCATATAATGCATTCTGACGAGATTGATTAAGCATCTGAATAAATGCCATTTTCTGCTGTTCGATAGCAGAATTAAGTGCGGCAGATCTTGCTCTATTATCGTTTGCAACTTTAATTTGATTTGCAAGATTTTGATTCATTATATTCATACCTTCTCTTGCAGCATCCCATTGGAAAGCAGATTGTTTACCGTAGATATCGTTTTCTCTATCATACAACTGACCTTCTCTCTGATTCCATAAAGCATTATTTGCAATTAAATCAGATGTTACTGGTTTCATTCCTGCCATTCTCTCTAAATGAACTTGTTGAAGTTGTCTATCTAGAGTAGGATTAGTCATCACAGGAAGATTTTGTCAAACAGGAAGTTCATTAAATCTTCCTGCATTTATTGCTTTTATTCCTTGATCGGTATACTTTCTTTGAGCTCATGCGTTTAATCCGTATCTAAATGTACTAATTAGTGGATTAATTCACTTAGTTTTGTCAGATATATCATCGTTGTATCCTCCTCCGAGATCTATCTTTGCTTTTGATCGTATATCTGCACTAGTTTTTTTGCCAGTAATAATGTCTGCTGAACTTACACCATTTGTTATATCAAAATCGCTCATTCCTAAAACGCCAGGAACAGTAGTATTATATCCAATTTTAGGTTCTGTTCCTTCTGGATATAAACTTCTTTGTTTTCATAAAGGTGTTGGTTCTTCTATTTGTCAACCAGGAACTTTTCAATTTGGATCAAACTTTAATCCGCTCTGAGCTTTAAGAATTCCTCCATCTTTACGATTTTCCAATAGATTTTCTAGCACATTAACTAAATCACTAAGGTCTTTTTGCTTGTTTGTTTTTATTTTGACGATTTTCTGTTCTGTTGGTTTAGAGGTAGCTTCAATAACATCACGAACGTTATTCTGATAGTTGAAAGTATATGGAAATGCTTGGTATGGACTAACACTATAATTAGTATCTGGTTCATAAGAATTAGATGTATCTGGAAGTAAACGTGGTTCACTAGAATTTTGTACAGCTTGTACAGTTTGTACAGATTGTACAGGCTTGTTTTCAGTTTGCTCTACTTTGTTAGTAGAACTCGAGTTTCTAATAATTGTATATTTTGGCATTCTGCGATATCCACGATTCTTATCTCAGTCCATGTTAATTACGTTCGGAGTTCTCTTTCGAATTTCTTCATCTAATTGCTCAGGCGAAAAATCATAGGGAACTTGCTGATCTTCAACATGGCGAACTCCCTTATCATCTCATCATTCTCAATGAATAACTCCGCCAGCTTGTTCACGAATAATACCACCTTGTTTGAATATGAGATTTCTACCTTCCATTAATTGATTTAATTCAAAATCATACTTTTTCTTTGCATTCTTTGATAATTTAGAATAAGATCCGTGTTGTTTTGCATACTCTAACGCTTCTCTAAATTCTTCTGGATGATCATAAGCTCATTGATCAAAACCTTTACGATTAGATAACAAACGTAGTGTTGACATAGGATCTTTACTTTCACGTAATTGAACTAACGCGTTTGCTATATCTCTAGCTTGATCGAATGCATCTTTAGTATTCGCTCGTTTTACATCTTCTGATGCAATTAATCTTGCTGAAAAATCATCTGCGTGTTTAGTTGCAGATTCAAAAATATCTGATACACCTTTAGATTTTAAATACTCTCTACGAATTCGTTTAGCTCTATTGCCTGTGCCTGGTTTTGATATAGCGTTTAATAAAGAATTACGTTTTCTTTCTGAAAGTCCTAATAATAATCCTACCCCGTCCACAGAAGGATCATTTAAATCTTTGATTAGTTGTTCATTAGAAATAGCATTTGCTCCTAATCTTAGTACTCTATCCTCACTAGTTATCGGTTTTTCTCCAAGTGCTTTAGATACACCTGCTGCAACATTTTCGTTTCTTGTAGATTCTGCAAAAGTATTTATAGATTCCATTCCAGCTTTTCCAGCATCTTTTGCCATTTCAGAAACATTAGGTAAACCCTCTCCTCTAGCAATAGCCGCTTCGGCATCAGCTCTTAAGCCAGGTGTTCTATCTACAGTTATTGTTTCGTTTGCTTCCAATTTTGGTTTAGCAAACCAACTAGTTTTTACTTGTCCTTGTCTTGCTAAAGATTGGATATATGCTCTAGTTTCAGGCGTGTTTTTTAAAGAACTTGATGATACTGTAATAGTCTCTCTTGGACCATTTATAGTAGTATTGTTAGTTTCAAAAAGAGATGGCTTGAGTTTCGCACGAACATCGTCAGTTAAATTACTGTCAATGTATTTTCTTCTTTTAAATTCACGTGTTGCTGAAGGATCGAAATCATCTAATAATCATCCATATTTAGTATACTCTGGATTTTGTTCTGGTTCTTGAGCTACTGCTATTGTACGTTTATTTTTGCCAATTCCTCTACTCTTTACATTAAATCCAAATTTTTCAAGTAACTCAGAAAGATTTGGCATTTGATCATCACTAATATTTCTACCTCTTAAAATTCCTTGAAGAACTTCTTCTGCATTATTGGATTTATCAGTAAGCGCTTTAACTTCTTCTGGAGTTAGTACAATATCATTATCTCCAATTTTCAAACTATAAGACTTAGCACTTGGTTTTCCTTTTATTTTACTAATTTCACTAGCTAAAGCAGATTCACCACGTCTTACATGAGCACTATGTCCAATATTAATTACAGATTGAATACCAGCACTTAACTTAAGTAAATCGTTTGTGTCTCAGTCTTTAGGATTTTTTGATAGTACAGATGCAGCTTGGCTTAAACCAAGTAAAGAAAACGCTTTTCCTAAAGGTACAGCAACTCTTGTTACAGCTTTTGCTATTTTTGCAATTTTACCTGTTTCTCCTAAATATGGAACAAGTGATACTAAATCAAGTCCTGTTGCTAATGCAGCTTGACCTCAATCACTAGCATCCAAATGTCCTTTACGTTCTTTAGCAGCAGACATAAATAATCCAGTAGAGCCTAATCCTGATACAGCACCGGCTATAGATCCTCCTGGAACCAAACCTGCAATAGCACCAGCTACGTCAATTCCTGCAGCAATTATTTCTTTTTGATCAGCAGGTGTAAGTGTTTCTCAAACATTAGATGAATATGCTAATGGAGATTCTTGAACAGATATTTGTTCTGGTTGGTTTGGGGCAACTGATAATTTACTTCCCATTTGTAATTTTGCAGGAAGTGGTTTTAATTCAACTTTACCACCTTCTTTATGAACTCTTGCGAATCCACCTCCAGGTTGATATTCTACACCTCTACGTTTACCGCTAAGTGTACCATATAACATTTGACGATGATTTGGTTTAAGATTCTCGTTAATAATCGCATTTACTAAATCAGGATCTAGTTGTATCATTCTTCCATCTCCTGCACGAGTAAAAAAGTTTCCATCTCTATCTTCAAATATTTGATATGGTATTGTGTCATGCGAATCAGAACCTCAGTAATTTCCAACTAGACCGTATTCTTTACCATTAATGTTTTGCCATCCACTATAGGCATTCATTGGATTTCAATTTCTATTTAAGAATTTATATCCTTCAGGAATGTAATTTAATCTGCCTACTGTAGGAATATAGTAAAACGGATTTCTAAATCCTCATTGTCCAGAACCAATATCATTAAAGTCATATATTTCATATAATGTATTACCTTGAGTATCATATGAATTAGTAATATCAGCTAATGCATAAGCACCTTTTCCTAATTCGTTTCTTAATTTATAAGAAGAATAAGGCATATAATGAACGTCTGAATTGTATGTTACGTAATGATTTTCGTTATCTGTAAAATTTAACAATTCTCCTACATTTTTTCAAACGTCATCTGTACTCTTCGCGCTATTGTTGGCTCTAATTACATCGTTCATTATAGCAGCTAATTGTACATTTTTAGCTACTTCTTCAGGTTTATAAATCCTATTTTGGTAAACAACTGAATTTATATATGAATCATCTAATCCAAATTGTGCGAGTCTATCCTTGTTTATAAGGTATGGTCTAGAATCAGATGGAGTAAACGAAGTATAAATTGCATCTTTGATTGTATCATTAGTTCCATCTCCAATCTGTATCTGTCAAGTTCCGTCTTCATTTGTTGCATTTGCCTTTATTTTTCCATTTTCATCAAAAATATTTGTCTTTGGCTTTTGTTCAGATGAAGATTCTCCACCAGAAACTGTAGATCCATTTCCTATATTAAAATAAGCTAATAGTTCTTTAGTAGTTTCAGATACATCTTCCCATGGTTTGGAACGTACTTCGTTTAATGCATTATCAATAATGGTTTGGGCTTTAGTTCTATCTCCTGCGTTATTATATCAGCTTCTTAGAATAGCTTCGTTGTCACCTAATTTTTCCTCTCATTGATTCGAATTATCCCATGTATCATCAGATAATCAATCTAAATAAGATTTAAATCTATCTATAATAAACTGATTTTTAGGATTAGAAGAAAACACTTGCTTTCCCTCAACTGTGTCATAATCAAAATTAGCTTTTCTATTATACGCAATAGCTTTTGAAGTAGTATCGTTTTTAGAAGACTGAGTTTTATTTACAACTCTTGATACTATATTTAAAGCTTCGTTAATTGCCTCTTTTGCCCGATAAGTGTTGCTATCTGTAATTGCTTCTCATAAATTTTGTTTTCCTTCTCTTAAAAAGTCCAATTCTTTATCGTTTAGGTTAGATAAAGCAGATACTGAAATTTCATTTTTTGCACGATTTCCAACAAATGTTCCAGAGGCAATAGTACTAGAAACACCTCCAAGATATGCACGATATCTCGGATTCAATGATGCAATTTCGTTATTTATTTGAGTTAATTGATCATCATTTATAGTAAATGTCTGACCATCTAGTATTAAATTGTATGTTTTTGGTATACCACCATTTCCTTGTAAAAGTTTTCTCACTTGACTCATATTTCATTAATTTTAAAAATTAGTCATTATATTAAAAACCGGGGATTGCTAATCCCAACCCCCGGTATATCTGTCATCAGTGAGAATCTTACTTAACTTTAAGACCTCCACAAGCTTTCTTACATTTTGCCATTTTGCCGCCTTTCTTAAATACAGGAGCTTCCTGTGGAGCTCCACCCTGAGCGGCTTGCTGAAGCATTTCCATAGCCATCTGAAGAACGGCTGCTACTGCATTAGGATCTCCAATTTCCTGGAGTAACATCTGAAGTAACTGTTGTGCAACCTGTGCTAATTGCTCTTCTGCACCACCGACTGGTGCGCCACCTTCTACTGGGGCTCCGCCTTCTACAGGAGCACCTTCAGCAACTGGAGCGGCTTCAGGAGCAGCTCCACCCATTTGATACTTACGTAATTTCATTTATAATCGATTATTTAAGTTAAACATAAAATTTTCATTTATACATTGTTCATATATTCGAGGTCAAATATAGTAAACATTTTTGAAAATTCCAAATTTATTTTAAATTTGTATATATTAATCTATTTTACTAACTTTGTATCTAGCTAATGAACAAAGAGTCGGAACGAGCAGAATTGCTACTCGACTAACTATATTTACTCATTGAGCTTTTATTTGCCCCGCCTGTTATAGACGGGGCTTTTTTATTTTAGTTACTTTGAGATAGAATTAGTAAATCATAAATTTGTTTTCTTACTCAGATTTAAGTTCATATCTTTCGTCAGCAACTTCTTGAGTTAAATAATTACTAAGTTCAGACTGTTTTGCAACTGGATCTTCTCCGTAAAGATCATCATAATATTCCTGATGTGTTACAAATCCATAGTCATAATCGTCATTGTTTCCAGGGAAATCCTGTAAATCGTTAAATGAACCACTAGTTGCAATTGGTGCTAAATCAGACATTGCATTAGTTACTGTTTCATTAACATAAGTTTCCATTTCATTTCTAGTTACATCACCACTACCTCCACCAGAAGGCAAGTTTTCAATTGCGTTATTTACATAAGCCTCAGTTGCATAATCTGCAGATTCAATTGTATTTACTCTACTGTTAAGATCGTTTAATGAAGATGACGTGACAAGTTCATTATCCTCAATTATTTGTCTTAATTCAGAATCGTCGTATGTTTCAGATGTTGCTACATTAATTCTAAATTTAGATATAGTACCATATAAATGATATGTACCATCTCCCGTATCATCCATCTCCATATCAGTTAAAGCGGAAATTATTTCTCCATTATTCACAGTTGTAACATTAGGTTCTTCTGTTAATTCAATTCCAGAAATATAACCACTATCGTTATCTAATTGCGAAACCGAAGTAGGAATCATTTCTGTTGTTGCATAACTTCCAGACATTTCTTCTAAAGATTCGATTCTGCTACGTAAATCACTATCATCATAAGACGTACCTCCAGATTCTTCAATAGATGAAATTCTACTATCAAATGAAGAAATATCGTTATTCATATCTTCGACTTTGCTAACTAAATCAGATAATCCACGATTAACGTTATCAAAATCAAATATATCTCCAGAAATGTTACAACTAACATTAGCAGCAGGAATTATTGCATTATTTTCAACCCATTGCTCTGTTGCATATCCTGCATTCTCTAATGCTGCTAATCTTGATGGAACAGAAGACTCTATAGATGCTAATCTAGAATTTAAATCAGAAATGTTTCGATTATTTGTTGAAATACGTGTATCAAATCTGCTTAGTTTTTCGTCCAATCCTGTTAATATGTCTAAACCTTCAATATCTTCACTTTTTATATATCCGAGACTTTCTAACAAAGATTCGAGTTCTGTATTTTTAACAAACAAATTATGATTAATCTGTTTTAATGTATTTACATCTCTTTCTAATGTTTGTATTCTGTTTAATAAAGCAGATTCACTATCTGGATTTTGAGATTTGATTAACTTTAATACAGCTGCTAATATTTCTTTTTTAAATTTTTCAAATTTCACACTTTCACAACAATCACAATCACATCCATGTTTATGATGATTATGTTTGTTATTTGATTCAATATCGCCAAATTCAAATGGTTCTCAATTTATTCCATTTCAATAGCAATATTCATCATCCTTATATCAAATGTAATTTTTTGGAGGCATGTTATCATCATACCAGATTTTCATTAGTTTCTCTCCATAAGGATTTAAACGTCTTGGAACTTGTTTAACTTCTACTTTTCCCATGTTTAAAGTATTAATTGTTAACGTATTCTGGGTCTCTATTGTCTTGTGCATCCATTTCTTTAAAGATATATCGACCCAATGATTTATAATCTTTATCTTCTTTAGATACGTACGCGCGTTTGGCTTTTGCGATTATTACTTTACTAGATTTTCTACTAAAGATTCTTTCTCCGCCTTGTAATTCCGCTTGTACTTCTCCGTCTGAACCATAAACATATAACCTATTAACATTTAATTCAGGATGAGTATCTTCTTCATCCTCATCTTCAATTTCTTCGTTTATATTATTTATTTCAGAAAACAAATCTGTTTTATCTCCAGCTTTTACTCCTGAATTAGCATTTAATTCAATAACGCAAGAAACAAATTCAGAGTCTTCTGTAATATATTCTTCAGATAAAGGTTTCCCTTGTTTAACAGAAATTACAACTCCGTCTTGATTTACAAAGATTATATCCAATGGAATAGTTGTATCTTTCATTCAGAAAGAAATAGAAGCTTGCGGATCATCAGAATAATCAAAAAGCATACCTTCGTCTGGTTCCATTGATTCAACATCTTGTAAACCACGTTCTTTTTCTTCTTCAGTTTCTGCGACAAGAAGATTGTACATGTTATTACCAATTTGAACTTCAATTCAATTTTCTTGAGTTTCAAACTGACCACCTTGAGCAAACACGTTAATTCCATTATTTTGCAAATAATAAGCAATCATGTTAGCTAATCCAGATAAATTTGATTCTGTTATATTATTTGGATCAAAGTTTTTGTCTGGAAGAACCGTATTTAATTTTTTAATTAACTGTGGATACTCTGCAAATTGATTTTTAATTTTATCAATAGGGGGAAGTATTTGATTAGCAACAATTCTGTGTATATCTTCTTTATCTGCTTTATCTCTTTTTATATCTGATTGTGCTATTGCAGCAGTAGAAACAACAGATCCTATAGGACTTCCGGAAAGAAAACCTTGTATATCTTGCAACATTGCCATTAAAACAGCATTATCTGCCTTATTTTGATTATTTGCCATTTTCAACCTCCTCTGTTATCATTCCTACGTTGTCTTGCGTATTTTCGATTAATTCTTCAGCAATAAGTTTTCCTGCTTCAATCATTGCTTCGTCTGAACCATCTTTACGTAATTCTTCAAGACGTTTAGTAACATCTAATCTAAATATAATTTCAGAATGTTCAATTTCTGCAACTTGTTCTCCAACTTCTCCGCCTTCTGCTGCCATCACTGGAATACCTTTCTTTGTAGCATCTTCAAGATCTGGGTTTAGTTCAGCAAGATTGTTTTTACGAGCATGTAAAGCACCTTCTGGAAGAATGTTAGAATCTATTCCAACTACGCCGCCATTCTGAAGTTTTTGTGTATCTTCTTTAATCTCTTGACGTTTAGCAAGAATAGAACGAACTTCATCTAATGACATTAATTTTGTGCCTTTTCTTCCTACTGTTACTCCAAGATAATTTTGTCCAGCGTAACGATTTATGTTTTGATGTTGCAAATCTTGATAATAATCAGATTGCTTACGCATTGTATTGGTTTCATTAATTTGTGCAAGAAGTCTGTCATTTGCTCTTTGTGAATTAATAAAATCGTTAGCTTTATTCTTTCCAAATAAAAACAATTTACTACCTACATCTTCTGCGGCTCGTATATCTGCAACGGTTCCAGAATAGCCACCTTGCATTTTTTCAGCTTCATTTGACATTCTAAAAGAATCACTTCTGCCACCACCCAAACCAAACGCTCCAGCAATTTTTCCAAGTCCTCCTCAGATCATTGAATTACCAGGAAGCATGTTCATCATATTGTTAAAAGAAGCAGACGTTCCTATTCCAGCTCGTTTTGCAGAATCTTTATTAATATTGCTTAAGTTCGTTCCTGTAGCAGTACCAATAGCATCTATGGCACCAGTCGCAGCAGCAATGAGTTGGCCATAACCAGGAATCATGGCCAATCCTTTTCTTATCGCTGACTGTGATGCTCTTTGATCATCAGAAAAATCATCTCCGTATTTATTTCCTATAGCAGAACCAAATCCAGATAACATGTCTCCTGCTGCAGATCCTCAAGACCCCATACTGTTTAAACCGTTTCAGAAGCCTCCTGCTGTATTTTGTTCATTTGCCATATTATATATTAATTAAAGTTCTAATTGCGGTAATAATGGCTAAATCTTTACCGGAATATCTAATACGGATTTTAGCCCATTTATCTCTTATTCTTGCTTCTTTAGCAACTAGACGTTCGTCGGTTACTAATAGAGGTTCGATTTGTGCAAATCAACAGCCTCCTTTATATTGAATGTTTCCAATTCTACGTCCGAATTTATAGATGTCCTTAAACGGCTGTCATTTAGTTAACAACGATTGATTGAGCCTTTTATCAAAATAATAAAAACCTTTAGGACTTCTTTTATTAGTATTTCTATCAGTCTTATCACCATGAATATCAGATGTTGTTTGCGAGTTATGATTGTATTCTTCTCTTATTTCTTCAACATCTGCTGCCACAATATCATCACGATTAAATATGTAGTCATCACCGATAACTGTTATTTCCATTTCATTTGGTTGCACATTATTTGAAATTATCTGTAAATTATCAAACATTTTGGCAATTCCGATTGGATCTGATACTACAAATTCGAATTCAAAACCATTTTCATTACTATATCAACTTGAAACGTGTGTGGCAGTGCTGGTATGATATCCAATGCTATTTGCATGATGCCAAATGCGGCATTTATTAGGATTCTGTTCTGTTAAATCAAAATTTAATGAATAGAAGTTGTCATCAATGTTTTCTGAAACAATTGGTTTTCAATCGTACCTTGTGACCCAAAGATTTTGTCGCTCATTATAGCAAATTGAGTATAAATCGTTTGTTTCAACATCATCTCATGTAAACATTAAGTCTCCCTTCATCGCGTTATAGTGTGTTCTAATATCCTTGGAGCCCATCTGAATAATCAATGGTTTTAAATTATCTTTTAGATATGTTTCAATTTTCATATCTGAAATTGTTTCAAAACCTTGTCTATCGGAGAACCGTCATACTTTTCTTGCATCAACATCAATACCATAAATTCCTATAGGTGTTCTTATAACAGAATGTTCGTATTTAGAACCATAGTCTTGAGATATAATTGTCATTTCATCAGGAAGTACACCGTATCCATAAATATGAATTGCTTCTCCTGTTGTTGTCTGAAGTAATGCCTTAGGATTTACAGGCACTAATCCAAGCCCATGCTCCATTACAACAAATATGTTTTGGCCTAAAGAAATTAATTTGGTAATAGCACCATATTGTTTATCATAATCCTTATATGCTAGACCTTGGAAAGTTCTATATCCATTTGTAAATGCATCTGTAACATTTACATTAGAGAACATTATTCTATTAGAGAATTCGGATTTAGAATAAGGAATGTCTGGCATTATATTATAACGTTTTCTCCCAACAGTTGCGGATAAGCCATCGTTTAATAGGAACGATTCTTCTATTTTATTTCCGGTTGCCGTAGACATACTATTTAGTGGATAGAATGATCGTGGCGATCCTAATAATGACATTTCGTCAGTATGAAGTGTATCAATGCAACGTAAACCTAAATTATACGACGATAAACATTTAAAAGTCACCCAATATCCTAAATCAACCGTATTCACATCTGAGAGATTTACTTCACTCCATGGATCTACTGGTTCTTCGGAATTATTTTCTCCGGATTCTTCATCTTTTAAGGCCAGTAACATATTGTATCATCCCTCTGGTTTTAAAATCTGATCGGCAACTGGTGCAGTTGGATCTATAAAGTTATTGAGAATGCGCATTGTTACTGTATTTGTATAACAGTCACCATGATAAACATCAACACTATTATAGTTTAGATTAGTATCGTGAGTTATAAGATTTCTTTTAGATACGCAATAATACTCAGATAAATCCTGTTGTCGAACAAGAAATAGATTGGTTAGATTAGTAGTTTTTTCATTTAATCTAATCGAATATATTTTTGATGCATTTAAATCGTTAGACGCAATTCCTATATATGGTGTAAATTTACCTCTAATAATATTCAAATCATAGTTGTCGTTATCAGATCTAATACTGTATATTGGAATTTTATAATGTATATCCTTATAGTATGATAATGTGGTATGTTTAAATTGATCTACTTCGGTGGCGATTCCTGCAATATTACTAAATTCGTAATTGTCTACAACTTTAATGTTTGTGTTTGGTGCAATATAAATGCATTTTAATTCTTTTAAAGTAGAGCTCGGATTAACATAAACATAGTTTTCATGATCAATTTTTAGATAGTTATCGTTATAATATAGATCTTCCTCTTCTTGGTCTTCGTTTTTAGCACCAAATGAACAATCTACATTATATTCATCAATTACTTGGAACATCGAACCATCTAACATACTTCCAACAGAATTATTTATACATGGATCCAAACTTAATAA
>Ga0247608_10001080_pt1 | contig 39631 bp, 43 predicted proteins | sample 176DNAGHGlowgp2_FD_193490 | JGI IMG/M metagenome (GOLD analysis project Ga0247608, IMG submission 193490) | Sheep rumen microbial communities from Palmerston North, Manawatu-Wanganui, New Zealand - 1766 DNA GHGlow gp2 | ecosystem: Host-associated > Mammals > Digestive system > Stomach > Rumen ...
TTGTTTGCAGGACCATGAGCATACAGAGGTTTATAATAATTACACTACTACAGTTAAAACTACTACACCTTTTAATGTTCCTAAGTTTGACAATGAGGTGGAGATAGGATTAGAAGATGTTGTATCTGTAGCACCAGGTGCAATACTTTGGAATTTAAGAGTAGGTGGATTAACAGTTAAATCTTATAATGCTGAAACTAAAACTGTAATAGCAACACCTGCAAATATTAATGTTGACTTTGGTTCATTAGTTGTAGCAGGAACAGAGTTTACAGTAGGTATTCCTAATATAGGTAATGATAGTAAAGCAGAGTATTTAGATAGTCCTTATCTTGCAGCAGATTTTATTTCACCAGCACCAGGATCATGCCAAGAAGCATCAGTTACTAGTGTATCTGGATTAGGAATAAACAATAAAGTTTCTGTATCTGGCTATGTGTATAGAATAGGAGCTATCGTTAATAAAAGTACATTAAGACTTTGTAATGATGGAGATGGTGCAGATGGTGGTGTAGTTATTAGGTTTGACCCTGAAGATTGTGGAGAACCATCTGTTCCATTAATAGTGTATGAAACAAATCCTTGTGAAGCAACACCTGTTTCAACTGGTAATATTGTGGTATGTAAGGATAATGGATTAACTACAATACAAGGTGAAGCTGATGGTCAGATTTTAAGATGGAATAATATTCATAAGAGATGGGATTTAGTTAATGCTTATATTGATGAGAATTGTACTTATCTTACTACTTGTTTTACAGTAGATACATTAGACCAAGCATATGTTGCAACAGTAAAGAATACAGCTATATTTAATGTTGATAACAAAGTTTTAATTGATGATGTTAAGTTTATTATTGATGAGATAGTTGATAGTACCCATTTAAAATTAAAACCAGAAATAACCTTTACAGAGATTACAACCTATCCTGTAGGAACGAATGTTTGTTTAGAAAGCTGTTGTGCATGGGTTCCTAAAGCATTACAAGATACTATTTATTCTGATAGTTGGAGGCCATTATCTTTAAATAATTATATAATAAATTTAATTAAAACAACTAAGGAAGGTTCTACTGAATTAGTACCAGTTACTATAGCTATAAATCATAATCATAGTGGTTCAGCATCTATTGCTAATATAAGTAATTACAATACTCAGTATCCATTAACACTTAATATTAGAGCTCATTGCTATGTTAATGGTATTATAGAAGAAGAAACAAATAAAATGTTTTTAGCAGAACAACAGTGTAATCTTACAATAGTGGATAGTTATTTAGATTCTAATGGTAATATTGCATCAGGTACTAGTACTAATACTGAAAATATTAATCGTTCTAATTTTGATAATGTTTATGTAAATGCTGTACATGATGATGGTAAACGTCCTAGAAGTTTTAATTATGATTATGAAATACTATTTAGGTTAGATCCTTATGATGAAGATAATGATAGGTTAAACACTGTTACAATAACATTAAATCATATATTGAGAGTATTACCAAGATCTGAATTACCATTTAAGTTTGATAGTGGAACTAATAGAGCTTTATTTGAAACACAACTAATTATTCAAGGGAATTATAATGAATCACTTTAGTAACAAGTTAATAGTTAAAGACCCCTTTGAAATGCCTGCAGTAGATGATACTACTGTACTTGTATTAAGGGAGTGTGTAGATTTAGTTCCTCATTGTTGGATATGGAATGAATCAGTAGGATATTTAGAAGTTGTTACATATAGTGGTTATGATATTTATGTTACTGTTAAGAATGTAGGAATGAAAGAGAATGCAACTAGTGGAACAATATTTCCTAGTTGTATGGAATTTTTAATTACTGCACCTAATGCTACACCTATTATAGATAATACTGTTACATGTTTAAGAGCTGATTTTAAGTGTCCTGCAGTGGGACAGGAAGCATTAATGTCTGTAGATAGTACAAGTGCTATAAGAGTAGGCGATATAATAATTGTAGATACAAGATATCAATACTTAGTTACAGAAATAATTAATGAACACACCATGAAAGTTCTTAATGAGGAGAAAGGAAAAGAAGGTGGTGTTATTGATGTAAAATGTAATGAGTGTGTTCCTGTTAAAATACTTGAAAGCACACATTGTTGTGAAGCATTACAAGATCAAGTTGATGATATTTATAATAGAATTGATACTAAGAAATCAGTAGTTTCAAATAATGTACTATTATCTGTAGATCATGGAATAGATGCTATATCAGATGCTTCTTATGATATTGAATTAGATATTGATACAGATTTAAGTAAGTATGATAATACTACTAGTCAGTTTATTACTTTATCGGATATTCCATCATTACCTGATGATATTGATTTATCTCATTATGATAATACTACTAGTCAATTTATTACTTTATCAGATATTCCAGCACTTCCTGCTGATACAGATTTAGCTAATTATGATAATACTAATTCAGGATTTATTACTAGTGCATCTTTGCCTACAGTAAATGATGCAACACTTACAATATATGAGAGTGATGGAGTTACTCCTTTTGTAACATTTACTGCAAATGCAGCAACAGCTGTAACAGCAACGCTTCCTACATCAGGAAATACCTATACAGCTACTTCTCCTATTAGTATTGATGCTAATAATGATATAAGTATTTCTCAAGCTAGTTCTACAACTGATGGATATTTATCTAGCACTGATTGGAACACGTTTAATAATAAGTTTGGTGGATTAACTTATTTTGAAGAATACTATTCTGGTGGTGTAGCAAACTTTCAACCAAAAAGTGGAAGTGCTACTGCTTTTGATTTAGGATATCCAGGTAATGGATATACCACAGCATATATAGATACAGTAAGAAAAGAAAATAGTTATTTTTCATTACCATCAGATGGAGGAAATATAACTATAAATTGTGGTGCAGGTGGAACATACCATACAAATTATGGAGATATTAATTTTAATATAGGTAATGGAAATAAGTTAAATTTGCAGCCTACACAAGCAGTTTTTGATGTAAATGTAGTACGTAAGTCTAGCAGTAACGTATCGTTGGGTACTAATACAAATGCTTGGTATGAAGGGTGGATACAATATATAAAAACTAATCAATTAAAAACCGTAAGTGGAACAGCTATTTCTGTACAGGCTAATTTAGAACCAGGTACTAGTAATACTTACACTATTGGGGACAGTAATTATTATAATAAAATTCATACTAATAATTTACATGTTGGAAATATTAGGATAGGTGGTTCAAATGTAACTTCTATAAATGTAGAAACTAATACTAATATAAATTATAGTGCTACTTCAGGAACACTAAAATTATTGCCTCCTACTACTTCTAGTTCCACAGCATCTACTTTAGGGGATTCTACTCATCACTGGAAAAATATTTATGCTACTAACACATATTCAAATACGGTAGATCCCAATTCAAACAATTCTGGACACGTTGGCAGTAATAATAATTATTATGCACAAATGCATTGTGGGACTTTAACACAACATAGTGATAGAAAAGATAAAGAAAATATTATAGAAAGAAATATTATAGAAAGAAATATTACTAAAGGAAAAATAACTACATCTTTAGATAAAGTAAATTCAATACGTACTTATACATTTAATTTTAAAGAGGGAGATAACATAAGAACTCATTTAGGAATGATGGCAGATGAAGTATATAAAGTAGAACCTTTATGTGCTTCTTTATTAGAAGATGATACTCCAGGATCTAAATTTATTGAAGGAACTCCTACAGGTATTGATATAGGAGCTATGATTACCCTATTACTAGAAGGAATAAAAGAATTATCATCTGAAGTAAAAGAATTAAAATCTAAATTAGGAGAACAAGATGCAGATAGTAAAGTACTTGAAAAATGATGAAGATAAAATAACAAAGGTAGAATGGCAAGTTATTCCTACTATCCCTAATGATGAAAGAGGATATGAGATAGAAGGGAAAGAAGGGAAATGGCTTACTATTGTATCTACATTTGTAGAAGATGCTGGAAAGAATATTCTTTCAATTAATCCTTATACTAATCCTGGACTTTCTAAATACACAGAACTTACAGAAGAAGAATATAATGAAATACAGGAACAAAAAAGATTAGAGGAAGAAGAGATTGCTGCACAACAAGAAAAACAAAATCGTATTTATGATTTAAAAAATAGTATTTCTTATTATGAAGAATTAATAAAAAAACAATCAAAGATTTTAACTGCTGTAAAATCTGGTATAATATATGAAGGTGATTTAGAATTAATGACAGCACTTCATAATTTTACTGAAGAATCTTTAGAACAAACTAAAGAAACATTGTCTAACATTAAAAAAGAATTGGAGGAATTAGAACCTGTAGATGGCGAGTAATCAATTATTACAAGAATTACAAAATGCACTTGGTTCTTCAAAGGTAACCTCAGGAGGAAGTTCTACCTTTTATTTAGGTCAGAATGCTAGTAAACTTCCTTCTCAAATAGATGATGGAAATTATTATAAAGGTATCAATGTTACCACTAAAGGAGGGTATCTTTCTCCTAGAAGTGGTTATGTTCAAACACCATTTACATTAGAAGATGAAGATGCGTTCTTTACTGATAATAATGGTAGAAAAATAAAGTATAAGGAAGTCTTTGAGAAAGGAAAGTTTCAAGGAGCTACTTCTTATTATACTGTAATGGGGGAAAGAATAGTTTGCGTATATAGCGGTTTAATATTTATTTTAAATCCTAAAACAAGGAAAGCTCAGTATGTAGAAATTGACCCAGAGGAGAATGAATTTAAACAGATAGGTAATAGGTATGAACCTAGAACACAAAGGTTAAATCAATATGTATCGAGGGTTAATTTTTCAAATGCTGGGGAATATTTAATTATTTTTGATTATCCAGATAGACCTATAATACTTGATGGATATCATGCTTATAGGAGTCCTACGGGGCAAGTAGATACATTAGGAGATCCTGTATATTATGTTCCAGCAACTGTAATGGGATGCTACAACTCAAATAGATTATTTGTTGCTGATGCTTCTAACTCTTTTACAGCAGGTGATCCTGTAGGTTCTTTGTCTGCTCCAAAGGCTCCTATTACTTTTAATGAAGTATATATAGAAGCAAGCGAATATCAAGGTCAAGTATTTTCTTTAGGTAGTATTTCAAAGCACAGTCCTATAACTGCAATGGGTTTTCTACAAGTACTTGATACAAGCACAGGTGTAGGTCCTATGTTTGTAGCAACTAAAGATGTGATTTATTCTTATAAAACTAATACAGCTCGTTCACAGTGGACTGAGGGTAATGAAGCATTTGGCACAATGCTTCTTTATAACTCGGGTATAATTGGTGCAAAAGCTGTGGATAACTTGAACTCTGATATAATCTTTATGTCAGGAGATGGACATATAAGAACCTTAACTATTTCTAAAGAGTACACACAAGCATGGGAAAACTCTCCTATGGACTTAGATGTATTTAATTGGGTGTACACAGATAGACCAGATTTAGCAGAGCTTACAGTAGTTAAAGCGTTTGCTAATAAAGTATTCATTACAGTAAAACCTATAGTTACTGAAGCAATAGACCTTAAAGGAAACAACACTTACGATTATGCTTTTAAAGGCATGGTTGTATTAGAACTTGATTCAACAAGTTCATTAACAAATAAGTCTGCTCCTGTATGGGCAGGAATATGGACAGGAGTTAATGTTCAAGATTTAGTTGTATGTCAGGATACATTGTATATGTTTACAAAAGATCCTGAATATAAGAACCAGATTTATATTATAGACCCTGAATTATCTTATGATATTCATGATGGTAAAAAGAAAAACATTAAGTCTAGGATATATACAAAACAATATGGATGTGAATCTTATTTCCAAGATAAAAAGGAACGTAATGTACATTTAGGCTTGCAATCACTTAAAGGTGATATTACATTAGATGTAAGAAGAAGTAATGATTATGGGAAGTTTGCGTTGTGGAAACACTGGGAATATACAGCACCTGTATGTAGTAAAGATACTCCAGAGAATTTAAGAGAGCATTACTTTAGAGATTTGAGTTTAGGAAGTCCAGAAGAAACTATATGTAATGAATCCACAGGAGAGTATGGTGATGTATATAGAGGTGTACAGTTTAGAATTGATATAAGTGGAGAGTATTGGAGATTAGAAAATATACTTATCATAAGTGATATTCATCGAACAAGTTATGATGAAAACCTATGTGAATTAGAAAGTGGTAAAAAGATTTACTTAGACTGTGATGAGATAAGAGATATTAACTTGTATCATACTACGGATTATTGGGAGGCTGTATGAGTGCTAGTGTAAATAAGGTTTATGGTAAATTAGAATTAAAAGATATTCCTAATGATATTTGCTGGGATACTCCAGAGAAGTTTTTGAAACAAATGGAAAGATATTTTGGAATAACTCTTGATGTAAATTCTAATGTAGATTTTGTAGTTGTAGGAGCCGAAGTTCCAAGTGAAGATGATAAAGGAAGATTATGGGTTAAACTTCATAACAATGGAACATTTGATGGTTTTTACAAGTTTGAAGGTGGTAAATGGGTTAATGTACAAAACAGAAGACAAGATGAAGTCGTTTGGTTTTATGGAGATAGTAGAAGTATACCACCAGGATATTTACTTATAGATGAGAATAATGGATTACTTACTACAAGTAACATTAAACACATTATGAGTTTTTATAATCAAGATATGAACTCGGGTACAGAAAGTCCTGTATATACATATTTTGCTTGTACTTATATAGGAACGACTGTATCATAATATTAAAGGAGAGTACTATGACAAATAAAAATCTTGCGAAAGCAAAAGTTAGAGGGGGTAGTTTCTTGGTAAAATCTGTACCAGTTAATACTCGTTCTATTTCAACACCTTTAGGTTATCAAACTAATGTTAAACCTAAAGTTCCAAAATTAAGTAATAAATAATAGGAGGAAATTATGGCAAGCATAAGAGCAACACATTGTGATCTAAATGTAGCACATGATAGATCAGGATTAAAATTCTTTTCATATACATATACTATGAACGGACTTATCTCTGAAGATGGTACAACTCTAAGAGGTACTGATGGTGAAGGTTATAAAGCTGGTACTGCACCTATCGAACCATTAAGCACTGATGTACCTGCTAACTGCTGTGGACAATTAAAGAGATAGTATGGCTTGTTCAAGTTGTGGTGCAAGAATAAGACGGTTGGCTAAGCAGTACCCTACTATGGATGTTAAGCCTACTGTTACTAGGAGTGCTTCAGAAGTAAAAGAAGTGAAGCAAAGGCTGAAGAATTTAGCTTTGTATTCTGTTCCTGTAGAAGAAACTAATACAAAGTATACAGTAAAAACTGATGATTTATCTACTATTCATACGGTATAGAAATGAACGCATTATCTTTTAAAGATGTAAAATTAGCTATAGCAAAGTATTGTGGTAAAGCTGGTAAATGTGCAGATGATGAAACTGTATCATTATTTGCAATAGAAGTTATGCAACAATTACTTTATATGGGAGAGTATGGTGGTTTACGTACATGGGAGTTTATTACTCATAATGGAATGATTACCATGCCTCAAGATATGGAGTTACCTTTAAAAGTTAAGATTGATAAGACTGTAGAGAATGTGATGGATAAGTTTTATGATTTCTATAGTCATACAACATTAGACCATTGTGTTCCATTTGAGAAAGGATTAGTAGAAGATCCAAATAAATATTTTACTCAATTTGATTTACCTCCATGTGGTGCTCATATCATAGCTTTGCCGTATTGTGATGAAGCAGAGGATGCACATTTTATCATCAATGGAATAGATGAATATGGAAAGGAAGTGCATTATCCACATGATGGTGTGATGCTTAAAGGAGAGCATTTATCAATAACTAAGAAATGTCCTGCATATACTCAAACTAAATTCAAAAAGATTACAGGAATAGAAAAGACTGAGACTAATCATTATGTAAGATTGTACTGGTATAAACCAGAAACAGGAGAGAAAGGGTTACTAGGAGAGTATAGACCTAAAGATATTCACCCAAGTTTTAGAAGATTTAGAGTATTAGGTGGTAATTGTAAAGAGTGGTATAGAGTAACTATTCTAGGAAGAATAAGATTGTTTGATTCTTATTCAGACAATGACATTGTACCATTTAGTAATATACGTGCTATTAAGTTAATGGCACAACAATTACAGAGTGAAGATAACAATGAACTTGATGCTGCTCAATATAAAAATCAAAGAATAGAACAAACACTTAATAGTGAGAATAATTATAAGAGAACTACAAGTCAGACGTTAGACCATGTACATGTAGTTTCTGCTGGAAATATATTTAATTTGATATAGGTGAGATATGGCAGGAGATTTATGGAAACCCTATGGCGAACATACTGGTAATCTAGTATATTTAAGTAGTAAAGATTTTGGTGGTCAGATATATGTAGTTGATGCAAAGACTGGTGAAGTACTAGATACAGGTAAGTTTGATAAGAAATATGAAGATGGAAGATACATATATCGTTTTAATAAACCAGGTTCTTCTTTTAGTGATGTAGTACTTATAAGTCAGAATGGGGATCATACATATATTCCTGATGGTAGTAAGAGATATGAGAATTTATCTTATACTCAAGCTCAAAAGAATACTAGTGGTAAAGAAGGTATTCCTAAGTATGACCCAGCAACGTTTTCTAAAACACTTTCACAAGGAGCAATTACTAAGGAAGCATCTAGTTCATTAAATGCTAGTGATATACCACATATAGGAAATGTTGCATTAGTTAATTTACTTGACCCAAGTGCATTATCTTTTCAAAGAACAGAATTAGAATTTACAGACCCTATTGAAACATTAAGAGCTATTGCAAAAGAAAACAAAGGGCAAATATCAGAGAATTATTTATTATCATTACAGCAAGCAGGTCAGCTTAGTGAAGCTAATAAGAATCAACTTGTAGATTATTTAAACACTATGTCGCCATTACAATTACAAATGGTGGGTATAGAAAATGCTTTTAATCAGCAACAAAAACTTCAAGCAGCAGAAACAGCTGTACCAGGAATAGCAGATACTTTACGAGGTGAAATTAAAAATGCTCAAACATTAGCATCAGGAAGGTTATTAAGAGATGCAGAAGATAGAGCATTAGAACAGACTGCAAGAAGTGCTGGAGCAGATGCAGCATGGACCAGAGGATTAGGAGATGATTCTTTAGCTGGTAAAAGATTATCTGACCAATTATCTGTAAGTCAAAGATTAGGTTTGATGCAACAAGGACAGTCTTATATGAATACAGCTGTACAACTTGCTAATCAGACTTTAATGGATACACCTAATAAAGCTAATCTTTCACAACAAATTCCAGGAACACCTCAAAGAACAGTTTCTGATATTGCCACACAACAATGGGAGATGTGGAATAGAGGAACTACAATGACTCCAGGAGAAGCTCAAAGTTCTATTGTTCAGCAAAGAGCTAAACAAGCAGACTTAGATACAGCTTTACAATCTGAATATAATAAATATATGTATGAAATAATGGCTGCAAATACGCAAGCTATTAATACACAAAACCAAGATATATTAAATGATCAAGCTAATACTGCTGCATCAGAAAGGAGAGCATTAGCTTACCAACAAGCAGCTTTAGCTTACGCTAATAAGATGATTGATGACAAAGAATATGAACAGATACTTGCACAGATAGAACAAACAGGTACTGTAGATTTATCTATGTGGTCTGATCAATGGGAAGATTGGTATAATAGATATCAAGAGCATCAAAATATTGATGAAACTAGAGCAGCAGAACAAAGAGAAAGAGATAGAGATAGATTAGCAAGAGATAATTCTGATAGAAATAGTGGAAGAATAACTGATAATACACAAGGTAGTACAGGAGGAAGTGCTGGTGATGTAGGTGCTGGTAATGATAGTATTTACAGAGAGAAAAAAGCAGCAGAAGCTAGTACTCCTAGAAATAAATTTTTACTTAAAAATGCTAGTGGGCAGAGTAGTAAAATAATTGATAATAGTGGGTATATAAATTTACCTGAACGTAATCCAAATTTTAATTCTAATATGTCTTATTGGGAGTATTTAAACACAGAACTTGATGACACTGATTTATCGGGAGTATTTTAAATATGGCAAGTATTGTATCAACTAGTAGACCGTATGGGTTAGATAATAACAGTAGTTCTATTAATACTGGGAGTAACATTAGTAATAATACTCCTACAGGTAGTGTAGCTGTTAATGGATTATCTAATACATTATCTTCTAAAAAAGAAAAATCTAATAATCAAACTCCTGGAATAAATGAATTTACTACTCCTAGCATAAGACAGCAAGCTGTAGTTGCTGGAACAGAACGTAATTATCAACCAGATGTTAAATATGAGAATAGATATTTAAATAATGCTACTAATCAAAAAGTAGTTAGTAATTCTAATTTATCTAATGCTGATAGAAGTAATTTAAATATACTTAATAATTGGGCAAGCAAATTAAAAGCTAGTAACAATGCAAATAATGTTACTACATATATGAATGATCCTTCTACTGTACCATTATTACGACGTGATACAGCTGGTTTTTTTGATGTGGTGTATAATCCTGATGGGACTTATACATGGGGAACTGTTGGTGCTAAAATAGGAGATACTGTATATGGTAAATGGACTTTAGCAGAAAACATGTCATGGAATCCTATACAAGCCTATAGTGTAGCATATCCAGTTGGCACTTATTTAAGTAATTATAATTCTTATGATACTAAAAATAAGATAATTCAAGGAACAAGGGCATTAGCTAATTCATATAGTAATTATTATAATGGTACAAAAAACTTTGTAGATGATTATGCTATCAAGGAATGGGGTGATTTTGTTGACATGAGTATCAACTGGAAAGATAGAAATGCTATGCAAAATACAGTAGCAGGATTAAATACAGTAACAGGATTATCTCAAAAATATGGATTGAATAATTATTTAGGTGGAGATGCTGTTGTAGGAGGAGTACAAGATGTATTAGCATTATACACTTTTGGAAATAGTGTTTATCAATTAGGAAATAACTGGTCAAGGATGTCTACAGGCGAGAGAACTGTTGGAGTGTTAAATACTATGAACTCTGGATTACAAGCCTATGGAGCAATAAAACCTTATTATTTAAAATACTTTGGATCAACTGTGGGAGAACAAGGAGCAGCTTCTGTAGGACAAACTGCAGCTAATACAGTAATTAAAGAAGGAAGTAAAAATGTAGCTGCTTCTGGAGTAAACTCTGTAGCTAGTAGTGGATATCAAGGTGGGGGAAGTCTTGCTGGAAAAGGAGCTTATGTTGGTGCAGAAAATAATACAACTGCATCACTTACAGAATCTACTGCATCAGAACAAGCAGGATCTGTTTATGCAAATAATACTTGGGGAGCAAAAGCTACTAATGGATTAAATGGTGCTATGGCTGGTTGGACAGTAGCTCAATCAAGAGGTAAATCAGATAGAACATCAGCTGGGTGGGCTGGTGCTACAGGAGGTGCAGGAGCTGCTTTTGGTCCATGGGGAGCAGCTGCTGTATTAGCTGTACAAGGTGTAGAACAATTTTGTGAGAATGGAAGAAGTACTGCTAGTGATAGAAAGAATGGTGCTGTAGCTGGAGCAGCTGCAGGAGCTATGGTAGGATCAGCAGCAGGACCTCTAGGAGCTGCTATAGGTGCTGTAATCGGTGCTGTTTGTGGAGTTGCAGCAAACTCTGCTAAGACTGGTCATAGTAGAGAACAATATCATAGAGGATTATATAGAGAAGCTTTAGGTCAGACAGGAATATTTGAGAAAGCTGCTAGAGGTACTGAACATCATGGACAGTTCTATTATCAATTAGCTGACGGAAATTATTACAATGTAGGTATTGATGGACATTCTGGTAGAGCTTCAGATATCAATGGTAAGATAAAGACAGTATATGACCAGAGTCAAATATTAGATAGAGATATGCACAACTCTGAAAAGGTTAATCATGAGATTAGACCATATGATGTAGATTATACTTGTAATATGGATTACACAGGTAGCTTAATGTTAGCACCATTAAATGCTTTAGGTCTTGGTGGTAGTAATATAGACGATGCAGCTGAATATAATCAGATGCTAGGATACATGACTAATGCTTGTACAAGTAATGTTGGTCGTGATATGACCAGAGAAAATTTTAATAAGATGATTTCTAATATTCAAGCTGGATATGAAAGAGTAGGAATTAATAATAGACAAGATGCTCAAGATGCTTTAGCATTATCTTATATGCAAGGAAATATTACAGACGAAGATTGGGATAGTTTTCAACTAGCTCTTAACTTATTGTATAATAATAATGGGTATGACCAAGCTATGTCATTAATGGACCAATTAGGAAGAGATACATCGCAAAAGAGTGTAGAAGAAATTGGTTCTGCTCAACCATCTGGAGAGGAAATTGATCCTGGATTTGATATTAATAATAGACCTGCTCCAACTGATGAAACAGTTAGACCAGGAGAAGAATTAACCCCTGTATCAGGTAAAGCAAATGTTAGTGAAATGTATGTACAACAGGATTTAAATCCTGAAGATATTCCAGCAGATACTTCTACAGCTATGCCTGAGAGAGCTACTCAGGAAGATTTAATGAATGAAACTAATCCTGCAAGGGATGCAGCTAGAGAACAGTTTATCCAAGAACAAGGAACAGGAGAATAAGATATGGCAGATATTACAGCAAAACGAGGACCAATAGATCCTAATGACTATGTAACTAATCAAGGTGTAGCTACTCAAGGACAAATAAAAGGACTTGATAGGGATATACGTTATCATGAAAATCAACCTAGTACATGGGATAGGGTGATGGGTGGTATTAAAGATGTAATGTCTGTAGGTGAATCTGCCCTTAATATGGCTAATAGCTATAAGAATCTTGATGTTAAAGATACTCAAATTAAAGTTGCTGAGGAGCAGATAGAAGCTTCAAAGTTAAATCGTCAAAAGACTGAACTTGAAATGGAAAATGTTAAGCAAAGTATGCGAATGAAAAGTATTCAGTTTGATATGGCATTACAAGAAAAGAAAGAAGAGAATGATTATTTGAATACTGTAATGGAATTAGCTGCTAATAAAGATGTAACAGGATTAAATCAATTTATGGGAGAGCATGCTAAATTAACTGTAACAAAATATTCTAAATTAGCAGCTGCTTTAGGAAGTCATTTTAAAGGATTAGAAGGAGATTATAATACAGAAATTTTAGATTTATTTGCTGAGATGGGAGCAAAAGACCCTACAACAAAAGCTTTACATCAAGCTCAGGTTTTAGAACATTTAGCTAAAGCAGATAAAGCTAAAGCAGAAACAGAAAAGATTAGAAGTGAAGAAACTGGTGGTATGGATTTATTTACACCTATGACTAGTAGTGGAAAGAGTAAAAAAGCTAATCCAGAGATGGCTAAACAGTATGCTGATTTTGAATATAACTTAGCTTCTGCAACTAATCTAGTTAGTAATTATAAAACTGATGGAACAGGTGTAGGAGCTACTATTGCAACTGCTGCTAATAATTTAGGCATGTCCATACATTCTACAAAAGATATGGGTAATTTTATAAATTCTACTGATATGGAAATACTGCATCCTGATAATGCGTTTAAGATAAAACAAATAGAAAATATTATAAATGATAAAAATAATTCAGCTACAATACCTTCAGGAATTACTACCCAAGATTTTATGCCTAATAAAGATACAGGATTTAAGGGAATGTCTATTGTTAAGTTTACAAAAGATGGGAAATCTTCTTATGTAGCTTTAGACAAAGACCAAGCAGATTTATTTGTAGGATTAAAAAATTATCAAACTGCATTAAATAATAGACGTAACTATTATAAAATATCTACTGGGAAAGATATGAATGTAGATCCTGATTTACTTGGTGGAACTGATCCTAAAGATATAGGAAGAAATAGTCTTGCATCTTTACAGCAACCAGCTCAAATGAATTGGTATAGTAAAGCATCTCCTGAAGAACAAAAGAAGTATATAGATAATCAAATATTTAATATAAAACAAGCAGGAAATGACCAAGCAATAATTGATTATGTATTTAAGGAATTAGATAAAGATGCTAAAGATAGAGATACAGGAGATATAGATGATTTAGCAGAAAAGCGTAGAGAGTTTAGGAAAGCTTCTCCAGGAAGTAATATAAATATTCAAAGAGAATATGCTAATAATAGTATGTTAAAATATATACTTACTAAGACAGCTGAAGGAGTTTCTTTAGATGATATTCGTGATGATATATTATCGTATACAGATCCTCGTCAATTAGACTGGGAAGAAAAATCTGCTATGCAATTAGATACTATAAATAAAATAATAGCAGATGCTCCAGATACTGAAGTAGAAACTAGTTCCTTACCTACACCTGGTTATTTAGACCAAGCTGGTAACTATATTTCAGAAAAAGTTAAAGCTATACCAAGAATGATACATCCTGCATTAAGTAGAGGTATGGCTAAAGCAGGGGGAATGTTAGCAAGTATTGGAGATGGTGCTACAATGGGTAAATCCAAACCTGCAGTAATAAAAGCTAAAGATATTCCTGAGTATGTAACTAATAATTTTATATCAAAAGATACTAAAGATACTTTAATTAAAAATGAAGAAAATAAATCAACTTCTAAAGATAAAGCAAAGGATATTGTAGATAAGGCTGTATATGAATTTGTTACTAAAGCACATAACAAAGGATATAGTTATGCTGATATTGAGGAGTCATTAAAGTTAGTTACAAATATTAAACAACTTCCTCAATTATTAAATAATATGCTTGATTATAGTATGTGGAGTTTTTCTAAAGTAAATGATTATGAATTAGATTCTTCAGGAAAACTAGTTAAGAAACTATATGGTTCTAACAGACAACGTCAGAAAAAATTAGTTGAAGCATTAGAGGATTAAATTATGAGTACATACAATAATGAGGAACAAGAACGTTTAAATGATATAGCATTAGCGTTTTCTGATACTACTGAACTAGACAATATAGTAAGTAGTAGTCCTATTATGAAAGACTTTTCTGCACAAGCATTGTACAAGAAATTAAATAATGTAGAAGATGCTATGGAAGAAGATAATTCTGACTTAGTATTTGATTCAGAGGGAATTCCATTTGATCCAAATCTTCCTAGATTTGATAAAGAAAGTGGAGTTCAAATAGATGAAAATGGAATACCTTTATATCAAGATCCTAGTAGAAATATAACACCTCGAGAATTAGTAAACTTTGAAACACAACAAGCTTCTTTTTTTGATGAATTAACTGATGCTCCAGGAATGACTGCAACAGGAGTATTACATGGTTTATATAATAATATAGGAAGTTTTTTTGGAAGTGTATATTTACCATCTGATGCTGGAGCAGATTCAATTACAGATCAAGTGGCTTATCAAGTAGGTGTAGGTGGTGCTCAAGCTCTTACTACAGCAGGAACAACTGCTATAGGTGGAGCTATAGGTTCTACATTTGGTGCTGGTGGTACTAAGGTAGGAGCTACTTTAGGTATGGGTGCTGGTGTAGCATTGAATACTCATGCAAATAGAGAAGTAGAAAAGCAGTCTATGCTTGATGAAGGTGCTCGTTATGGAATGACTGCTAGAGAAGGAGAAAAGTTTGCTACTAAGACAGCTAATAAAGTAATGGGTTGGGATTTATTACAAGAGGGTTTACCATTAGCTGTATATGGTAAAGGATTACTTCGTTCTACACAGGCCAGACAAGCAATGAAAGCTGCTAAACTTGCAGAAAAAAGTGGTCAAAATGCAACTGATGCATTTAAGGTAGCAACAGCTATAAGAGGTAGAGATTTTAGTAAAGAGATAATGACTAAGTTAAAACCATATTTAGATTCTGGTTTACTTAAAATGGAAGGAGGTGTACTTAAAGTATCAGATAAAAAAGCTCTTACTAAATTAATTTTACAAGATACTTTAAAAAATACCTTATTAGATTCTACTGGAGAATCTATTATAGAAGTTATAGAAACTATTACTGAGAATAAAGAATTAAATGAAGCTTTAGGTTACGAAGCAAAAGATATATGGGAAGGAACTGGAGAAGCTGCATTAGTAGCAGGTTTAGCTAGTGGTATATCTTCAGGTGCAATAGGTTTAACTACAAACATGTTACCTGTACAAAAGTATAATACCACGATGAAAAGCTATGAAAACGCTAAACAAAAATTAAATGAATTAGAACAAAATATTCAGGTAAAGAAAAATGCACAGGGAGATACTGTAGTAAATGAGAAAGCTTCTTCTTATACAGGAGATAGTAGTGTTGAAGGAACAGTTCAAACAGATTTATCTAATCCATTAAAATCACCTGTAATAGTAAATGAAGATATTGAATCAAATGTAGATGTTGAAGAAGAAGCTGCTACTGGTCAAGAAAATGTTTCACAAAATAAAAATTCTTACGTTAAAAATAGAAAATTACGAACTAGAAAAGATTTTAATAATGTAGTTAATACAGAAGAACAAAATAGTAAAATTCGTGCTACTGTAAGAAAACAACAAACAAATGATACAGACCAGCAAATAGAATTTAAAAAAGATATGAAAGGTTCTGGAGATAATTATAATTTTCAGCAATCAGTAACAAATGAAGATGATACATCTGTAGATAAAAGAGTAGAATTAGCTGAAGATTCATTAGGAGAAACTATACAGGAAAGTTTAGCAGCAATAGAATTAAACGAACAAGAAAACTTAGCACAATTACAAAAACAAAATGAACAAACTTTTGAAGGGGATAAATTTAAGAATGAAGATTTACATTACACTATTAAAGAAGAAATTAGAAGTAATGATAATCTTGTAAGTACAGATACATGTAAAGTTGCAGCTCAACATTTAATGTCTAAGCTTGGTATAAAAATGGTAGGTAACCTAGAGGAAAGAGGTAAAGAGGGTAAAAAGGTTTCATTAGAAGAAAATCCTGGTGTGGGAAATGTAAAAGCAAAAACTATTATATTAAAAAATGCAGCTGATGTAGATACTATGTCGCATGAAATAACACATCATGTATACGATGATGTGTTAGATAATATGAAAGATAAAAAAATATTAAATACATTTAATAAAGATGTTAAAACAATATATAAAAAAATTAAAAATTTATTATCTAATAAACAAGAAATAGATACTACAGGATTAACTGATCAAGAAACTGTAGAAGAAATGTATTCTGAAATAATAGCAGCATATACTACTCATCCTATAGAAATGTCAAAAATAGTAGGAAAATATAAATACATGTTTGATGCTTTTGAACAATCTTTAAATCAATATGAAGGTGGTTTATCTGCATATAATCAATTTAAACAAGTAGTATTTAGATTTAATACTCAACCATCAGCTAATCAAGCACAAGCTAACTTAGTAGGAATTAATAATCAAGCGAAATCTGAAAGACCTTTCTGGGCAAAAATAGCAGATACTACAGTAATAAATTCACTTAGAAAATTTTACATGTATAAAGATTATCGTTCAGATGTTATTACTAAATTAAATAATACTTTTGGTCAAATAATTGATAACAATTATATATTAAATAAAGAGATTGATAGATTAATGAAAATGGATTCAAATAATCAATATTTGAAAACATTTGAAACTATTGTACCAAGAATAAGATTATTAATGGGTTCTGAAATGGATACATTAACTGCATTTATTGCAGGTAATGGAATGACATTTAGTAGTAGGTCAGAGATACATGGATTTAAAAATTTATTAGAAATCAGAGATTCTATTGATAAATTTGCTACAGATAATAATTTAGATATATCAACAAATCAGCGAGAGTTTGCTGTGTATTTAATAGCACTAAATACTATAGGAGAAAATTTAGGAAATGATGCTTATATAACTTTAGTAAACTCTGTGAGTGGAGACAATCCTAGAGCTTTTATAGAAGTGGCTACTACATTAATGATGTTAAACACTAAAAAAGAAGGTGATATTAGTATAGACTTATGGAAACACTTTATTGAATTAGATACATTTGATGTTAATAATCAAGATTTAATTCATATATTTGATTATATAAGAAATGAATCTGATTTAAGAAATATATATTCAGATAAAACTAAATATACTAATCAATATTTTATTGACACATTAACTAAGTATAAACGTATATTTGCTAATAATTTAGTAGTAACTAATTATGCAAGTAAACATAATATATCTATTAATGAAGCTATAAATACTTTATTTAGAAGAACCATAGAACCTACTAATACAGGATTGAGTATTGTATCTGCTTTAAGAGAATATAATAGAATAATAAATGATCCTAAAAAATATGCAGTATATTATAATGCTGCTAAAGCTATATATGATTTTAATAGACATGTAAGTAATTATATGAAACAAGCTTCTACAACTACTAAAATATATATGCAAAGATTAGAAGCTACAGCTGGAGCATTTCATGTACCATTGATAAGAAATTTTGTAGGAGATGAACTTATCTCTTATCTTGATAATGTATCGGAAGATTCGTCTTATGTATCTATGCCAAGAGAAGGAAGTGATAGAACAGTAAAAGATTTATTTGATAGTATAGCATTACAAACTAAAACTCAAATATGTAAAGCTCATACATTTTCTTGCTTAGAATCTATAGCATCACTAGCTGGTTATGGTAAATATTCAGAAGATATTATAAGTGCTAATTATAATCCTGTAACAGGAGAATCTATGAGTTCTGATGAAGCAGCTTTAACTGGATATGGCCATATACTTCAACGAATACTTCCTGAAGAACAATCTAGAGTATTAGATGCTATTGAAGATATAGATAAACAAATTAAGGAAGTAATAAATAAAATAGATGGTAACTCTTTAAAAACTGCAGAACAAAAACAACAAGAAAAGAGATATGTTCGTGCTATAGAAAACTATGTAAGAAGTATGTTGCAAGTTAATAATCCTAATCCTGTAGAAGATCCATTTAATACTATTCCTGAAGGTGAAGAATATAATGATATTAGAGCTTTATATGCAAAAGTTACAGGTACTGCTGCTGCAGAATTGGCTAATATATTTCCAAAAGTAGATAGTGAGTTTTCAAATTTATTAAAGAGTGATACTAATAAGTTTAGTATTTATGATGCTAATGGGGATGTAGTAGTATTCCAAGTAATGGATCCAAAATTTTTATCTGGAGTAGTAAAATTTGCATTAACAGATTTATTGCAAGGGGATAGTACAGGTGCACTTGCATTAAAAACTATGACTGTTATTAATAATAAGTTAATGCACTTAACTAAAATGTTTTATACCTCTTTATCTTTACCATTTGTATTATTTACAAACTCCACAAGAGATATGACAGAGTTAATGATTAAGAATCCTTTGTATAAAGATTCAGAGTTATTAACCTTTAGTCAGATTAAAGAAGTATTCCAAACTTATATTGATACAATGATTAATGATTGGTTAATTCCAGGAATAAAAGGAATAGTTAATAATACTGCTATGGATAGTAGATTAACTACTTTAGATAAATTAGGTTTAGGATTTAACACATCTTTTAGAACAGTATATGATTTAAATGAATTTAAACATATTGAAGGTGAACTTGTACCAAGAAGTAGATGGGGACAATTTATAAAATTTTTAGAAGCATCTGATAAGGTAGGTAGGTACACCCAGTTAAAATTATTAATGAAGAATGATGGAATTGATATAGATGCTTTTGAAGTATCTAGAGAAAACCTAGCTGGTTTAGATGGATTTTCTAAAAAGACTTTAGCACAGAATGGTTTAACAGAATCTGTAGTTAAACCTATATTAACTCAAGAGCAAGCTGCTATATGGGATAAAGCAGGTAATGAGGAGTTTTTACAATACTTAAATTTATCTGAAGATCAATATGCTCAATTATATAATTATTTACAAGGCAGACCAATTAAGGAATTATCTGAAGAATTTATAAATAAATATGCTAAAATTTTAAGAGAGTGTACTACAGATTTTGCAAGAGGTTCTGCACTTACTAGAGAACTAAATAGATACTTTATGTTCTTTGGTGCAAGATTAAATGGTATGGTTGAGTATGGAAGATGGGCAAAACAAAATCCAAAAAGAGCAGCTGGGGTAGCTTGTGAATTAATTGTACTTGGAGCATTAACCCAATTATCAGGATTATTATTAGAAGATGATGATGAAATGATGCAGTCAGCAATTAGATTTAAAATAGGAAATACTATTTTTAAATTACCTGTATCAAATGAACCAGCTATGGCATTTAATTTTGGTAGAGTATCAGCAAAACTTTCTCCAAAATTAATGGGAGATTTTATAAAAATGCTAGCCTTTGATAATACTTTAGGTTTATTTAATGCTCCTAGAGGAGCATTTCCTGCAGGGCTTGCATTGCTTCAAGGTTTAACAGGTGCTAATACCACTAAGTTTAGTGATATGTTCTCTGGATACAGTGTGCATTCTGCAGGAGATTGGTATAGGTTTAAAGATATTCCTAGTAAACTATTAGGACCAAATGTTAGTACATTATCATTAGTATTAAATAGAATTATTCCTGGTGTATCACCTTCAATGTGGGATTATGTATTAAATGATATAATAGGTTTTGGAAGTGTAGCAAGTGCTAGTTTTGATGCTGCATTAAATTCATTATCTTTTCTAGGACCTAATCGTGATTTATATAATTATGTTAGACTGCAATTAAATGAAAATGTTACTCCTAATTATACTAGAAAAACTTTACGAGAATATTTATTTCCATTAATAACTCCTGCTGATAAATATGTTTATACTAAACAAGATAGAGAATTGAAAAAATTATTCTCCGTATATGTATCTGATTATTATAATAAGATAGATACAGTAGATGGAAAACCTCATACTCCAGAACAACAAACCTTATATAATAAATATAATTTAGCTTATGAAGCTACTCAATTATTAAATGTGTGGTATAGAACAATTAACATTACTCAAGATAGTAAAGAGAGATTACAACTTATAGAACAAAAAAATAAGATGGTTAAAGAATATTTAGACGAATTAAATAATACATCTGAATTTACAAAAGAAAGAAAACGAGCTGCACATAAAGAAGTAACTGCATTAAGGAATGATTATAAAGAAATGGAATTAGCTAGAAAGGCTCAGTTATTAGGAAAGGAACTTCCACCTAAAGAAGAAAAGTCTAAGGCTAAGTCTAAGTCTAAAAAGAAAAAGGAGAGTGAAGAATGATACAAGGAGATGTAGCAGCATATTTTGAGAGTGGAAATCATCCACGTAGTGTAGAAACAATTTCTTATAATGCAAGTGATCCTGGTGGAAAGAGTTATGGGAAGTATCAATTATCTGTAAGGTCAGGAACACTAAAGAAGTATATTGCGTGGAGCAGATTTAATGATAAGTTTAAATATGCAAATCCAGGTAGTAAAGAGTTTGATAAGATATGGGTAACTGTAGCTCAAGAAGACCCTGAGTTTGAAAAAGACCAGTATGAATTTATAGAGCTTACTCACTTTAAACCTGTACAAAGATATGCAAAACTTCAAGGATTTGATACAGATAATTTTGCAGTTAATGAAGCTCTCTTTAGTATCGGAGTTCAACATGGAGGATTTAAAAACATAATTGATTTAGCTGTAAGACAAAGAGCATGTGCTAAACCTAGTGTTAAGGAAGATATTGAGAACTTATATAAAGCTAGGGATATTTATGTAAGTAAGATTGGACTTCCTAAGAATATAGAGAATGCTTTACATAATAGGTATAAGAAAGAGTTAGCAATGGTTACTGCTTTATATACAAACTTGATGAATGAGAATTTGGAAGGAGACCGATACCTCGCTTACATCTCAGAGGTTTCTTTAGACAAGTTTGTATGATGTAGTCTACATTGATTGTATCATATAAATCTGGGAAAGCATGTTCAAGACACCATAAAAAACTAAAGGGTTCTTTACTATCAGACTTAAACCATCTAGTAGCTTGCTCCCTAATACGTGTACGTGTTTGAGCAGAATAAGTATAACCTGCATGACAACGGTAATGAATATCTTTTACTGCTTGTATGATACAAGCAATACAAAGTTTTTGTTCTCCTGGACAATCTATGTCTATTTCAATATCTTCAGTGTAATTGTAATATTCCATACCATCCTATTAAAGAAGCATCACTTCTTCCATGATCTTTTTTTCTATTAAATACTCCTATTGTATCATACTTACGACTAAATAAATTTCTAGCAACTGATAAGGATACTTCTTTTGTAGAACCTTTTAGCTGCCCTATGTTATCTTTAAAATCTTTAAATAATAATCCCTGCCATTTTTGAGGGGTAACTAGTGTATAGGAGTACCCGAGTGCATCAAGTACTCCTATCCACCAGCCAAAGTTTGCACCAAATTTAAAAGTAGAACTTACACCTTGCCCAGGTGCAGAGTGTACTGCTTCTATACAAACTGAAGTACAATTCTCTATAAGAGATATTTCCCTGAGTACAGGCATAAATAAATCTTTATCTGCATAATCAAATACAGAGTCTAAATAATATTCTCCTTCATCTAATTGAAAGATTGCTATTGCTCCTGTTTGTCCTGGATCTATTCCTATTGCGTAAGTTCTCTTTTCCATAATTATTTCTTCACTGGTCTAAAATATGGATACTGCATACGCCAGCAGTATTTATCTGCATGAAGTACACAGAAACCTTCTATAGGATAAGTTCCTATATTTTTTCTAAAGTCATATATTTTTCTTCTTGGTGGATTATCATGTGAATAATCTTGGCCAAATCTGTATCCTATTTGAGGATAACTATGATCAACTACTTTACCATCACAGATTAATTCTACTTTAGAAAACTTTTTATATTTAGCTGGAGCTAACCATGTAGTAAAGTTTCTTTCTTTATCTGCAAGTTTCCATACAAAAGTTTTATCAAACTCTTCAAAAGAACCACAACCTTTTGTAGTGTTTGCTTTGTAGTTTGCTTTATCATTCTTTACATCAAGTTTTAAATCTTTATTTGTTACAGGTGAAAACTCTGGACCTTCTTTATTTACAGTACAGTAACCAGTTCTGTTTTGTGGAGGAATAAATTTACCACCAGCATTAGAAGTACCTGCTACATCTGCAGCACCATTAAAGCAAGGCTTCCAAGCAAGAGCCATGTAAGCATCAGTATTATTATTCCAATAATTAATTTGATTAATTCCATCATAATCTTCACCATCATTATCAGCAATACCATTTTTACCTACATCAGGAGTACCATGTTTTTCACAAATGTATCCTTTAAAACAATTTCTACTATCTAATGGATTATCTACCCATGCAATAGCAGAAAGTCCTTGAGAAGCTCTTTCTTTTTCTATTGATTGTAATTTATCTTTAATGTAGTTAATTAGTTTTAATCTTGCACTATCTGATAAAGTACATTCCATACAAGAAGATACTGCAAAATCTACAATAGTTGATTTGCCATCTTTATCTTTAGGAGCAGACTTATAATCTGATTTAATCATTTCAATTATTCTATCTACTCTTGCAAAGATGTTTTTATTATTTGCATTGATAGCTTTACTTGCTTCACTTGCTGATTTAAAACCAGCAAAGCACTCTTTAGGTGAGCAAGTTCTTCCACGTTCTGGAAAGCAAGTAGAATTACATACGTGTATTCTAACTCTTTTAGGACGTGGGTCATTGTAGAAGCGTGCAGCCCAAGTACATTTATCTGGATTAGAAGTAGCACCGTATAACCATCCAGCGTTTAGCACTGTAGCGTTTTCATATATCTTTTTAAATAGTTTCTTTTGCTGTTTAGCTTTATCACTACACATTGAAAGAATAAAAGATACACCTCTATTTTCTACAGCGTGCGATTTATTAACAACTACTGCAACCAGTAATGCTAATAATATTACTACGCATATATAGCATACTATATTATAAATTTTATTTATCATTTTCATTCTCCTTAATTACCTTAGTTATGTTACCATCTTTATCTACAGTAACAGGAATCATTTCTTTTTCTTCCTGTTCTTCAGATTTCTTATGTATAGTATTTAACACAGATTCTAAGTTAATTATAGGAGAAAGTTTTTCGTCTGTTTTTGAAAGTCTTTCTAGTATTATTTCTAATACTTTAAAACAAATATATTTTTTAAGACCGTCTCTTTCTTTTTCCTCATAGGAATCTATAAGTTCTTTTACTTTAGGATGAGAAGCTACATCAATTACAGCTTTGTTACTTCCTCTATAAGTAATTATAATTTTATTTTCTACAGTATCAACATTGATAGTTTTAGCATTATCAATGTTTAAATAAATTGTTGCATCATAAATTAAATGTATCATTTATCTCCTCCAATAATTTCGTTAAACTTTTGATCAATCCATTGTTCTACGAAGTCTTCATCCACAAAGTTTTCAGATGTATAAATCTTCGCACCATGATGAACTTCTCCATAATAAGGATAAGATCCATTGTAATTGTCCATAAAGATAATTCCTTGAAGCTTCTCCCCTCTCTTAAACATTTGTACTACTCTACTGTGTGGTTTACTCCTTACCATTTTCTTTCTCCTTTCTAATTTCACTATTAAAATAGTCCATAAGAATTTTATTTCCATTTTCTATAAGAGCTAATTCTTCTGCTATACTAGGTATAGTTTCTTGTATTGTTTCACAATATCCTGCTAAAACATTGAGTCTTGCTCTAATATCATTTAATTGATTGACATATCCACTAACCCATATTTCTAAATTAGGTTTAACTTCTGCCATTTTCTTTCTCCTCTATTTCATCTACCAATTTACAGCCTAATGCTCTAACTAGTAATAGATACATTAATCTTAATACTGTATGAATTTCTGAATCATTATTTACTTCTTGTTGATAGTCTTTAATATAATCTCTAAGTATGAGTAGTAATTCTGGATTACTTAGGTTATCAATATTTATTTTATCTTCCATCTTTTTTCTCCAATAAATCTACTTGTGCTTCTTTTAAACAATTAACAAAATTATCATGTTCAAGTACAGCTAAATCTCGATACATACTCATTAAAGATATCATCAAAGTTTGAAGATACATATTAATTTCATTTCTATCATTCATAAGGTTCAACCCTGTAAATGATCTGTTTACTTGTTTAAAAGAATCTAAAAATCTTTTAAAACTTTTTTTAACTTCTTCTTGATAGTTATGTTCCATATTCTTTCTCCTATTAATTTTATAATCTATCTAAATCCTTAAAAGGATTATTATGTAAAGCATGATAATACATATTAACTAAATCTTGTTCTAAATAACTTATCTCAGATTTATTTTTATTAATACATGCTTGTTTATATTGTAAGAGTAATTCTTTAAATTTATCTTTCCATCTAATATGTAACGATTCTATCTCTTCATATAGCTCTGCTCTAGTTAGTTCCATATTATTTTTTCCTCCACTCTTTGATACTCTCTTTTACTCCATAAATAAAATTACTCCACATACTAAAAAAGTCCTCTAACATTACTGTCCATATAGGCAGAAATGCAAAAAAGAAAACACACACTATAACAACAATAGTAATAATCCCCCAAGTGGGCATAGGCTTATCACAACAAGAGCATGAATTAGTGTGAATTGGCATTGGCATTATCATTTTCTTTCTCCTTTAAATTTTCTGGAGTGCAACCCAAAGCTCTTGTAAGTAGCACACCTATTAGCATTAATATATTACAAAGTACCATTCTGATACCAACATTAGATATAGATGCTCTGTAAATACTTATATTATCAAAAAGATACGCTAGTAATCTTTCGTTACTATCATTATCTAAATCAACAAAGATTTTATCCTGCATTATTTCATCCTCTGATAATTCTTTTGTTTCCATATTATTTTTTCTCCTTCTTAAAATCCAAGGCTTGTTTGACTGTAAGATACTCATACAGTTTTTGTAAAGCTAGTTCTTTTGAAACAGCTTTACCTATATCTTCTTTGTACGACATATCATTTAAACAAGCACTAGTTGCTACAATTTCAAAACCATTATTGAGTGTTAGTAAACACACTGTGGTTTTCTTTCCTATATGAAAGTACTCTATGTTTTCTATATAACTATTTAAGTCCATTAAAATACTCCTTCTAAATCATCTTCTTCCTGCTCTGTTTCAGGGATAAAGTTTTTCAATCTTAATCCTCTAAAAGCTTCTACTGGTGCAGAATGTTTTTTGTATTTATTATTATTTCCTAAAGTCATCTTTCCATATATGTAATGTTCAGGTTGATTAAAATGTTTAGCAATATAAGATGCTATTCCAGAACATAGCCCACCCAAACTTGGCCAGGTCTTGATTGTATATGGAGTAAGATTATAACTTGATGTAAGAAAATCCTTTATATGATTTATTAAATCATTCTTAGGAATTAATAAATTCTTATACATCATATCTTCTTTAAACTCTTCATCAGTAATAAACTCAGTAGTTTCTTTTAATACTTCTTCCACAGGATTATTTTGTTGTTCCATTTTCATAAGTAACTCATAACCTATTTTAGAAATAACTGTATATTTAGTTTTTAATACATCTAAAGCTCCTACCAAACAAAACAAAAAGAACGCTCTTAAATTTTCTGGTTCAATTAATTTGTCGTCTATATGGTCAATAGCATTTTCTGTTTTAGAAACATTAACAGGAAAGTTTACTATAACACTTCGTCTAGTTAATGAACCTGAAGCATCTATAATCTTTGGTAGTACATTACCTATCAACACTATTTTACCTGGAAGTTGCATAGAATAATTAGGTTTAAACTTTTCATTTATATCTACACTCTCTCCTGATATAAGTGCGTTTAATGTACCACGTATTTCACTACTAAATCTATCAGGCAATTCATTTACTACAATAATTGGTGCAGTCTTAAAAGGTGCAAGTGCATATTGATTTTTTTCTAATGCACAAAAAGATGTAGTAAGTCCTGACAAATCTTTTCTACCTGTTAAAAGATATCCTAAAAGTTTTGCAAGTGTACTCTTTCCACTACCTGCAACTCCGTAAAGTATTAATGCTTTATCAGAATTGTACATATGTCTAGGAATAATTGTATATCCTAACATTTTTTGAAGTACTACAAGTTGTGAAGAAAATCTATATGAGCTATTACTATTAGCTAGTTTATAAATATTTCCTTCTTCATTTATTAACTTTGAATTATTATTTAATTCTAAAAGTTCTTCCTGTAACATTTCTATTGGAAATGATGAATACAAAAATCTTTCAAATAGAGTTCCTTTTATTACAGGATTTATATTTTTAGTTCTAAGTGCTTCTAAAAAATGTTCATCTACTTCAAATGGAAATTCTGAAAAAGATAAAAATGTAGGAGTATTCTCTAGTAATTTTGCATTATATACATCGAGTATTCCATTTTTAACTTTATAGTAATATCCTTTTTCTTTTTGATTAAGAGATATAAAATCATTTGTTTTAGAAATATCTATTACAGGTTTATTCAAAGTTTCATAATAATCTAATGTAGCTAATGCAACATTTTTTCTGAAGCTATGAGATTTATTAGGAAACAATTCCATTAATAAATTTGTAATATGTATTCTTAATGATTCTCTATTTAGTAATATATACTGTTTTTTTTCAATATCGTATGTTATCCAATCTTTTTGTGAATCATTATTTATTGCAAAAGTAAATGGATAAAGACTCCAATACATCTCACTTAAATACTTATCACTTTCTAGCATATCTAAATCTAAATTTTCTATATCAAACTTTTTAAAAGTTTCATCTATCTTTGTATACTCTGAATAAAGAAATTCATTTATATTCATAATGTTTTGAATATGACTTTTTATTTTATTAAGAGTATTTAATTGTAATGCTTCTTTAGCTTCTGACCTTATTTCTCTATTCTTTTCTTTAACTATTTCTGTAGTATATGGACCTTTAAAGAAGTAATAATCAGGTTTTCCTAAAGACCTAGCTGCCATTACTTTCGCATTGTATGCTGAAAGAACTGGGTTAGAATTATTATGAGCATTAATTAATCTATCCCACTTTCCCTCTAGTCCCCAGTGAGTATGCTTATAAAAGAAACTTTGTTTGAATACTTTATCTATAGTTTCAAAATTTTGACAATTAGAAACTAATATAGAAACCATTTTAAATACTTTTACAGAGGTATCTGTAACTTCTTCTCTGACAGTTTCAAAGGTATTAATATCTAAATCTTGTTCTTTAAATAGTATTCCTTTATTAAATAACAATTCAAATTGAGGATTATCTAATAAAATATCTAAAAGTTTCTTTACTGGATATTTATGAGTATATACAGGTAATAAATTTACATCTGTAAATGCTAGTATATTATCCTTAGTTGGTTGCTCAACTACTGGTACGTTTGTAGTACTAAAGTCTAACTTAAAATCTTTTATTATGTTCCCTGTGTATACAATGAACTTTCCTTTACTATCATCTTCATTACTACCACCATTAAATATTTCTATGTGTTTACACATTCCACCTAGTGTTTCTTCATATCTTGATAGTGCTGGTATATCACATTCTTTATCTAATAAAAGGTAGATATGAAGTCCCTTTCCTGAAAGGGACTTCTCTACCAGTGTATCCTTTATTGTCAGTTTACCTAATACAGTGGATACAGCCGTATTAGATAAGGGTAATGTATTAAATCTGTTTATATAATCTATTCCTGCATCTGTTAAACCATCTACATCAACTACAATTAAAGGGTCATTTTTAAATACAACAGTTCCCCAACCAATAGCAGGATTATCTTTTTTATATTCCCATACTTCTTTAGCAGTGTATTGATTTCCGATTATGTTCCAATCAATGGATGAAGTTCTTATACGACGTGGTGCTTTACCTACGCAAGGCAACCACCTTTGACTTTTTTGAAAATATTCTTTTAAGTTTTCCATACTTTTTACCCTTATAAACTAACAATGTTAAAACTAATAACATAAAAAACTAAATCGTGCAAGAATTTTCTTGACTAATTAAACCTATGTTATATAATAAATAATGAGTTAAATATGTATTCATGTTTAATTCCTATAAAATAAATGGTTAAATCGATTCTTTCCCCACAAGTCCTTACTTCCATATTTGCTTGTGGGGATTTTTTATTTAGTTTACTACTTCATTCTTAGCTTTATTTTCCATAGCAGTTACAATATCTTTAAATATATTTGATAAGATTTCTTTTTCTTCTTCTGTTACATAGTCTTCATGTATTACACCTAATGCTTCTGCATTATTAGCTAATAATTTCATTGCAAAGGCATCTAGTTTTTCTGCTTTACTCTCAAATTTATCTACGATGGTTTGTCTAACTTCTTCAGTTGTAGCCCACTCAGCATCTTCTAATGACTTAGCTAACATATTACAAAACCAAGTTACATCTACTGTAAAGGGTTCATTCTTTTGACTAGTTGTATAACCTTGTATATAAGCTAAATCATATATGAATTTAGCTAATGATATTATTTCTTCTAATGTATATGTTCTCATATTTATTCTCCTTCTGTTGCATAATCAAGATAATCTTCTGTTACAAGCAGAGATATTTCATCTGCTTTATCAAACAGGATACTAGTAAAAATTGGTACATAGTAAAATCCTGCTTGTCTATTTCCACTCTTTTGAAATAGTCCTAGTAACTTACTACATAAATTATCTAATTCAGTTTCATCATTAAGCCTAAAAGATAATTTATAGCTAATCATTTCAGGACACTTAGTATTTCCAAGCTGTTCTTTAAGTTTACTTGGTATAGTTAATGCTACTTCTTGTACGAAATTATCAATGTTATCCATTTTATTTCTCCATTAATCCTTTAAACATAGACAATCAATAATCTTTTGTATAGCCTCTTTATGATTTAACAGATGCTTATGATTATCTTCATTTATCCACCTTATGCCTAACCATATAAGTATATCAAAAAGTATTTGTAAAATTATAAAACAAATAATGACTATCATTTTATTTCTCCATTAATCCTCTAAATGTATCTTCTAACATAGTACAAATTTCATCATAGGTATAACCTGAGTCATGTACTATCAAACTTTCACGCCATCTTTCTTCTCTTTCATAATCTTCCCTAAGCATATCTGTATCATAATAAAATCCTTCATCTTCTGCATAACTCATTTTATTTCTCTCCTTTACTTTTCATAGCTTCTATATAAACATCATCTACTATTGTGCTAAAATTTTTAAACAAATCTTTAACATCTGATAAATACTCAAATGTAATATTATTTATTTCAAAAGGATTCACTACACGATGTTTATCTTCTATCCGTGTATATTCTTTCAACATGTGAAAGAGTGCTGTCCTAACTTCTTGTATAACTTCTTTATTTCGCATCATCTTTATTCTCCTATAAATAAGCATTACTTATTGCATTTTCTGTATTATTTAATATAGTTCGCATGGATGACTGTATTGTATTAAGAATATAATATAGCTCCATCGCTTCTTGTCTGTATTGATTATTTAATTCCATAGCAAACCTTAAAACTTGTTTGACATTTGGATCAGTAGTTGTTTTAAATAAATCTCTAATAGCACCTTCTCTATTAAAATAGTCAAACTGTACTTCTTTATCCACAACATTACTGTATTTATTTGGTTCATCAACTCTATACTTTAATAAATTCCATATACCATAATTACTTTGCTTCATCTTTATCCTCCAATTCTTTTCGTACTTCTGTAGCTAAGTCATGTAACACTATGTTTAACTTATCTCTACAATCTAATAAATGATTTCTTAACATATATACATAATCTGAAAAGTTCACTAAAGCATCTGAACTAAAATCTTTATCACCATAATGTTTCTTAGTTATCTTTATGAACTCAAGAGTTTCTTTAATTGCCTTATCTACATCTCTTTCAGAACGTAATACTCTATCTGTATTATGTTTGTTTATTTCTCCTATTATTAGTTCATTATTTGAAATAACTCCTAATTCAATTATATTATTTTGTTTCATTTTTATTCTCCTTATCAATAAAAGCACCTTGTATTCTAATTTCTAAAACTCTTACATATAAATCACTAATACGCTCAAGAAGCATATTACAAGTATGAGCTAATCCTAAATCTTCAGACTCTTTTACATCATCATATAATCCAATTCGGATAGCTCTATCCATTATAATCTCTGTCATATCTGATGTAGTTTGATTTACTTTATAAATAAGCTCTTTCCATAAATCACTTCTATTTTGCTTCATACCAATTACCCCCAATATGAGCTTCAACTATATTAGCATCTGCTCCTTTAATTCCTACTCTATCAAATACAAAGATAAAAGCTTTGTGCATAATATTTTCTAAGGCGTTCTTTATTCTTAAAGAATCTTCTTTACTACACTCCACTAATATTTCATCATGCACTGTAGCAACTATCTTTGCTGATAAATTATTCTTCTGTATATACTCATCTAAAACAGTTAATGCAACAAGTATTACTTCGGCTGCACTACCTTGCACAGGCGTATTTAAACTACAAGTATAATAATTATCATCGCTTAACTTACGCTTTAATCCACACACAGTTTGAGTGCTTAAAAGTTCTGATGCGATTGAAGTAGTTTCTACTTGCCATGCAGTTAGTCTAGGATATGCTTCCTTGTATCTAACTACTAATGTATTACTCTCTTCCTCAGATAAGTTTACTCCATAGTTTAACGCATACTTACATAACGTTTTATATCCCATACCAAACTGAAGTCCAAGAACCACTGCTTTAGCCCTCTGTCTTTCTTCTTTAGTAATCTCTTCCTCAGGTTTCCTAAACAGTAAACTTGCTGTATGTTTATACAAATCTTTCCCCTCTCTATATGCTTTAAGCATATTTTCTTCACCTGATAAGATGGCAGCCACCCTTACTTCTACTTGTGAAAAGTCTGCACATACAAATACATTGTCATCTTGAGGAACAAATAATTTTCTGTACCATTCTTCTCTAGGAAAGTTCTGTATGTTTGGTTTCATACTGCTTAACCTTCCAGTATCTGTATATCCTAATGTATAAGAACCATGTATCCTATTTGTTTTAGGATTAATAAATAACTTAATGTTATCTCCATAAGTAGAAAGATACTTGTTATACTTCTTATAGGTAATTAAATATTCTAACTCTGGAAGCTCTGATAAATGTGCTTTCAAAGCATCAGCATCTGTAATTAACTTTCCTGTCTTTTCAGTCTTTTCCCAATTACTAGTATCTATATGCTTGCTTATCCAATCTCCTATCTGTACAGATGATTTTATATTTATATTACCAAATATTTTTTCACACTGTTTCTCTGCTTCATTAACTTTACTAGTCCACTCTGCTACAAGTTTATCTAATTCATTTGTATCTAAACAAATACCATTTAATCTTATTCTAGATAATACATTAATAGCTCTCATGCTTATTCTAAAATTAAGTGTGCTTGAAGCTTCATGCTTAATTAATTTGTTTCCTATCATATATACAAATAAAGCATCTTTACTTGCATAGTCAATTTGTTCCTCACTTAAACACATCATACTCCAATCACTAGTCTGCTCTTCTTTACTAATATCTTTATTAAATAATATTCTCATTAATGCAGACAAACTCTTTGGATATTTAATTGTGCTTCTACTATCTGAATAAGTTTGTCTAAGTATTGCTTGATATAAAATCATCGTATCAATACAAGTAATAAACTTAATATCAAATGTATTAAATAAAAATGGAACATCAAACAAAGCATTGTGAATATAAAATTTATTAGATGCTATAAAATTACCAAGTAACTTAATTTGTTCAGGGTCTAGCTTAAATAAATCATAAACAAATTGTTCTTTAGTATCTCCTATCTGAACTAATCTTAACTTATCAGAAACAGGGTCAAGTCCAGTGGTTTCAGTATCCAAACCATAGTAATCTGAACTATTAGTAGGAAGGATAAAATTTTCTCTTGTAATATATATCATGCTGTGCTACCTTTTACTTGTTAAATCAACAAACATTCATTATACATCCATGATGTTCCCCTTGTATTTGATGACCATATACAAGGGGCTTTTATTTTATAAACACATCTCTATAAGTTTATCAATAAACTTTAATACTTTATCTCTAGTAAATTCTTCCATTTCAATACTTACAGGTGATGTAGTTTCATCATCATATACTAAACTGCAACGATATCTTAAACGAGGTAATCTCATAAATTCAAACTCTCTCCACCCTCTGTTTTCAATAGTGTAGATATCAAAGATACCAAACAATGCGTTTATTATATCGCCATATACTGTTCGTGCTTTAGCTATCTCATCAAAGTCTTTAAAGTATTGCTTGTCTATTTCTGTATGTCTATAATATTTATAAGCTAACTCATACTCCTTATCATTATATCCTTCTAAAATAGTATAGTAGTAATCTACTCCATCTGTACTATCTACTTCACGAACAATATATTTTACAGGTTTCTCTGCAATCTTACTTACTTCATCAAATGTAAGCTCTTTGCCTCTCATTTCTGGTGTAAGATTTAATGGAACTTCTGTAATACTTTTTGCATAAGATGCAAGCTGAAGTGGCAATACACCAATTACATCTTGACCTTGAACTTCTTGATAATCTGCATGTTCAATTAAACTGTACTCACCTTCTTTGATGATATCTCTATCTAATAGGTAAGCTACTAATGCTTTATGTCTTGTTACAACTGGAACTCTTTTTCTGATTATTAATTTATCTGCCATGTTTATCTCCTATAAAATGTAGAGTGCTTTACACACTCTACTTAAATGGTTAATTAAAAGTTAAATAAATCATTAAATGATTCATCTTTAGGCTCTTCTTTTACTTCCTCTTTCACTTCCTCTTTCTTAGTTTCTTTTTTAGCAGGTGCTGGAGTGTCTTGTATTGGAAGACTATCTAAGATTGCTTTTTCATCTTCATTGGCTGCCTCGATGTTTAAATCATCTAAAAGATTTCTTCCATCAGATGAACCACCAAGATACTCACCTTTTCTTGCAAATTGTACAAGTGTTAGATAAGCAGTAATCCCACTCTTTTTAACTTGAGGAACTTGATATGCTGAAATGTTAATTACCATTCTACCATAGTCCCCTTGATTAATCTTAGAGATTTCCTCTTTGCTTAATTCACCTTGTGCCATTACTGGACCAAATACCTTTGGTGGTCTGTCTGCACCAGTAGATGCTGAAGTAATCAATAATCCTGTTAAATAATCTTGCATATCTGCACCATCTTTAACGATTGATAACGCATTATTATCTTTTAAATCTGCAAGTGTAATAGTGTTATCATTGTATGCTTGTCTTGCTACATCTAAGATTGCATCAAACAAACCTTTAATTGCTACTTGTTGTGTTGCATCTTTAGGATCCCATGCACAAGTACAAGTGTATTTGTTTGGTTGCATTGCATCAGTAGGTGATTTAGGATTAACCAAATTCATCCAAAGTAATCTTCCTACAGGTGTAGCAACCTTCTTATATACTTTACTGTTTTTCATTACTAATTTTTTTGCCATATTTATTCTCCTATTTATTTACTATTTAATTACTATTTACTCTAACATCATTTCATCAACACTTGTTAATTCAAAATCTACAAGATTTTGTCGTGTTTCTGAAATTTTAAAATCATATTTATTATTCATACACTTTATTGCAAAAAACGCTGAATCTAACCATTTAGAAATAATTTCTGTATCATGGTTAAGTGCATCCATATAAAAATCTTTCCACTCATTTTTATATTTCTTTTTGCAATCTGATGATTCCCACTCTGTATCATACCTAATATCTTCTCTTGATACAGGTTCTGGAAATGTTATATCTTTAAACAGATATTTTGCTTTTAATACAATGTTTTCATTATCATCAAAAAACATTACATTAAAATGATTATGCTTTTTACTATCTGTTAAAAATAATGATGTGGGTATTGTTTCTGTTATTGTGATAACAGCTTTACAAAAATTATCATACGCTAACTTCTGTAAACCTGTCGCTTTAATGAGTTGTTTGGACTTTGATTTCATATTTACTCTCCTATTTACTAACTATTTACTAACTATTTACTAAACTATCTACTAACTTCACATCATCAAAAAGCTCAACTCTAGGTTTTGCTTCTGGTTTATATGTGATAGTGTTCAATATACTCTCTTGTTTTTCTTTGTCAACAATTACTTTAGAAATTTCTTTCTTTACTTCTGTAATTGTTTTCAATTTCACAGTATGGTCAACTGCATCAATGCCTTCTTCTTTCAATATCTCTACTACTTTAGAAGTATCATTGATGTATTGAGTTCTACTTGTTCCTGCAACTAAATGAACACCATTTATCTTATCTCCTGCAAGTAATCTATCCTCAACATTTGATTTAATAAATTTAATATACTCATTTATTTTAGGTAATACAGTTTTTTCAAACTCTAATACCTTAACTATTTGTTCATTAGTTACTACACTTGTATCACTAACTTGTGGTAAATCACTTAACAAAGATAACATCTGATCGTTATATGCTTTACACAACTTCTTAGCTTTACAAAACTTACACGCTCTATCATCAACTCGTGCATATTCATCTATTTCATATCTCTTTGCTTTATATAAATAATACGCAAGCTCAACCACCTTAGTAATTTTATCTGCTTCATCTTGAAGTTCCTTTAATGAATATGCTTGCCTCTTTGCAGGTGCTGAATACTCTATTCTAGGTTGATATATAATTGTCTGAACGCTTATTATATCTTCCTCTTTCAAATTATTCATACCCTTTAAATACTCAATAAAACTTTTTGCATATGAAATAACTTGAGGATTGTGCTTAACTTCTACTTCAACACCTTTACCGTACTTATAATCTAAAATAAGTATTAAGTGCTTTCCTGAAGGAAGCTTGCAGTCCCAACCTAAATCTAATGTTCCAAAATCAACTGGACTATAATACATAGGAAGTTTAAGTTCCTTGTACTCAGTAATCTCAAAACCTTTACTCGTAAAATTATCTTTCATAGTTTGTATAAACTCTGAAGTCTGATACCAATACTCAGATAACTCCCTTAATACACTCTCTGAAAAGGTATAAGATACTAATAACTCCTTTGCTGAATTAAAATAGTCATCAAGTTTTATAGTATCTACAAATGTATTATCATACTCCATAAGCTCATGAAATCCTGTACCCTCCTTAGAATATACAGTAGTTTCATCAGGTAACCCTTCACACAATGTTGCAGATGCTGGACAAATAAGCACTCTCTCTAAACTTGAAGGACTAATAAAACTATGTGCTTTCTCCTCTTGAGGCTGAACATCTTGAGGTGGAACATCCTTTTTACTTTTATAGTAACCTTTCCTTTGCTCCTTTATCTTATTTTTATTTTTTTCATAGTATTCCTGCTGATACTTTTTGTGTTTAAGTCGTAATTCTTCATCAGAATACATCTTTTTTCTTCCCATAAATATTTCTCCTTTAAATAACTTCTTTAATAACTCCTATCTTCTCTCTTATTATGCCTAATATCTTTGCATCAAGAGATTCATTTGCAATTATAAATATAGAATTTACAATATGCTCCTGCGTTATTCTATGTACTCTTGCTTCTGCTTGCATAATGTTAGCAGGCGTAAAGTCAAGCTCTGCAAATACAACAGTATGTGCTTTAGTAAGAGTAACACCAACACCACAAGCAACCATATTTGCTACAATAATTTGTGGTGTATCCTCATTCTGAAACTCATTAATAATCTTTTCTCTTTGTGTCGGTGTAGTTGCTCCAATTATTTTATGAGTTTTAATCTCTTTATATTTCTCTTTTAATGCTTCATACAATAAATTCACCACATCTATATGCACACCAAATACAATTAGTTTTTGAGTTCCTGATTGTACTAAATGGTCTATATAATCAAGTGTAGGTGAAACTTTAGCAACCCCAAGTGCTTTCCTTACAGATGCAATATGACTTGCTTCTTCTGCTAAATTAGTTGCATACATATTGTAGTCATCTGAACCACTAATCACCTTTGTTGCGTAGTCTAAAATGCTTAAAGACTCTTTTGCAATCTTTTTATTAATGTCTACAAATACAGGTGTCCGAGTAATACTCGGTAACTGAAGTCCTGCACTCTTCTTAGTACGCCTTAAACTACAATGCTTTAAATAACTAATTATTTCATCTTTAGCTAAATCATTCTTAAACCCCTTAAATACATCCCCAAAATAACTATGAATACAATTCATATAACGCTTTCTGTATTCAAAAATTGACCTGCAAAAACTAGGATAAAACACCTTTAACTGCGTAAATAAATCATCTACATCGCGAGTTATTGGTGTTCCACTTAACAAAACTTTAAATACTATATTATCAAGCGATAATAATGCTTGAACAGTTTTAGTTCTTTTAGAAGTAGGAGTCTTAATGTAGTGGCTTTCGTCCACTATTACAGCAACTTCCTTATTTACAATCTCTTTAAGTAATCCTCTAAAATTTGTTAGCTTAACATACCATTCATAAGAATGAATGTATGTAGTTATATTAGAAGGGATTAAATTATTTACATGATGCTTCCAAGTGCCTTGCATAATCGCTGGACAGATTATTACAAGCACTTTAGCATTTGTCTTTTTGACTGCTTCAAGTGCTTGAATAGTCTTTCCTAGCCCCTGCTCATCTAAAAGCATTCCTCCATTATGAGAGAGTAGAAACTCTACTCCCTCTTTTTGATACTCAAATAATTCCATTCTTAATACATCTCGTAAACATTATCTATAAACAAATCTACACTATCTTTCCAATCATTAATTTTAGAAATAAGTGCATCTTTTGCTTCATTTTCTTCCATTATATTATTAAATTTATCATGGTCAGTTACATAATCTTCACATGATAATTGCTCAATATACCCTTCTAAATTAGGAAAAGCCTCCTCAACCCTTTCAATTAAGTGTGATGTATCCTCTTTATAACATACATCAAACACCTTGTGATTAGGTGCTTCAGCTTTAAAGGCATTATTAATATCAGTATTATCTAGTTTTCTGATAGCAACTAGAAGCTCTTCAAGGACTTCTATCTGCTCCTTAGTCATTTGTCTATCTAATATATTATCTAATACGTAAACTAGCATATTCATTACCCCTTTTTAATTATTTTAAAACTTGTTGTTAAAAAGCTATGATCTTTTCCATTAGGAAAAAACAAACATATATGTACGTATAAATCTTTACCCCTAAAGAAATAAGATACTTCTCCTAATGTAGTATCTACATAGTAAGGATGATCTTCTTTTAGTATTTCTTCATACGATACTATCTGAATTTTATGGTTCTTTAAATTTGCTGAACCATTTGCTATATTTATAATTAATCTTCTTATTAAAAGTGCTTTCATTATAACCTCTATAATATTTACTGTTACTTTGATAAACCTAATAGCTCTACAAACTTTTGTGGGTTCTCAGTATAGTACACACTTTGAAGCCCAAATATATCATAGTTTCTTCTTTCGTTTGCATCATTTACCATTACATAGGTTTTAAGCTGTGGAATATTTATAAATCTCACTTCATAAACTATTTGATTGTTTTCTAAAGCTTTAGTCGCTGATTCGATTGCTGAACTGTGTCTATCCTTTTCTACAATGGCACTAGAAATACAGATGCTTCCTGTCTCTAACTCTAGTTGTGTTTCTGTTTCATGCTTAACTGCTGGTAGTTTATTTAATCTAGCTCTGTATAGATCATTTAAAATGGTGTTATTGGCTGAATACAAAAATTCACATTCTCTTTTACCTGTATCAATGCTTTTTTGTATCCATTGACGTAGTTTTTCATCGTTAGTATTAAGTAGTTTTCTCATGATAAATGTTCCTATAAAATAAATGGTTAAATAAAATATAAAATAATATATAAAATAATATATTAAATACAATATAAGTCGCTGAACTGACTATTAAAATCGCTGAACGGCTTATTTGTATGATTATAAAATAACAGATTGAAAAATATTTGTCAAGTGTTTATTCAATATTTTTTGAATTTTTTTCAAGGCTTTAGCTTTCGACATGAAGCCTATCGCCTACCACCCCTCATTTAGGAAATACAGGAAATCACCTTGAGAATCGGTCAAAAATGGGGTAAATTTTGAAGTTTTAATTTTACAGGTAACAAACACTAGCAAAATTTAAAATCAAAATTTGAGGCGTTTTTGAGCGAAATACAGGATTGAACCTTTAGCTTTCGACATGAAGCGAGCCTCTCACCTCCCCCCCTCGAGACCCTACCTAGACCCCACTTGGGAAGCTCTGGAAGCTCTGGAAGCTCTGGAAGCTCTGGAAGCTCTGGAAGCTCTGGAAGCTCTGGAAGCTCTGGAAGCTCTGGAAGCTCTGGAAGCTCTGGAAGCTCTG